>WNGL01001792.1_pt1 | contig 56988 bp, 49 predicted proteins | sample 5400591 | NCBI WGS metagenome assembly WNGL01 (sample SAMN13153377, study PRJNA577476) | soil metagenome | isolation source: 80 cm soil or saprolite under Garry oak tree replicate 1 | place: USA:California | collected 2016-06-15 | reverse complement strand
GCGCCAAGATGTTTGGGATCGCGGGCAACTTCGAGGAGTGTTTCTGCACTGGTTCGGAACAGGAGATCGTAGACGATTTTCTTGTTCTGCAAAACCAACGGAGCCAAATGACGAGGAAGTGTGAAGACCACATGCACGTACTGCGTCGGAAGAAGTTCCCGGCGACGCTTTTCCAGCCAACGTTCGCGCGCGCCCGCCTGACACTTCGGGCAGTGCCGATTTCTACACGTAATGGGGAGCTCCCCATTACGTGTATTATGGGGAGTTTTTTCTAATGGGGAGCGGCACAGCAAAAGGGCATGTCGTACATGGGGCCACGCCCTTTGGACTCTCCATTAAGGCTTGGCCTTCAGAAGGGCTAGCAGTTTGTCAGGCGGTCGGAACTTGCCCTTGCGAAGGCTTGGCGGCACGACCGCCTCGATAGCCTCTAGCTTCTCGGTAGGATCGGCCCGAACGTAAACTTCCGTAGTGGTCAGATCACTATGCCCCAACCACAGAGAAACTTTTCGAATGTCTTTTGTTGCTTGCAGCACGATCATTGCGCAGGTATGCCGAAGCACGTGGGGCGAGACTTGTTTGCCACGCAGCGTTAAACATTTTCGGTCCGCCGTTTCGGTGTGACGCCGCAGAAGGTATGCAACTCCCCATCGACTGAAGGGTGTACCGCGGGCGTTTACAAAGAGTTCAGGTGATGCGACCGGTCCGCGAATGGCCAACCAAGCGCGGAGTGCCGCAGCCGTCGTCTTCCAAAGAGGCAGCGCGCGTTCGCGGCGGCCCTTGCCTCGCACGCGGATACTCGCCGATTGGGGTGCGACATCGTCAGTGCGCAAACCTGTCAGTTCGGAGACTCGGAGGCCCGCGCACACCGCCAGGTGCAATATGGCCCGGTCTCGAACTCCCATTCGCGTGGATGGATCAGGAGCGTCGAGCAGGGCCTGCATTTCTTCCTGGGCCAGATACGGCACCAGACGATGGTCGGTTTTCTTGAAGGGGATCGCCAGAACGCGGCGAACCTGTCCGACGGCGGCTGGATCACGATGCTGCAGAAACCGGAAGAACGAGCGGATGGCGGCTAAACGGATATTTCGTGTCTCCGCTGAGTTGCCACGTGTGGTCTCCAGATGTACCAGGAATGAGCTGATCAGCGATGCGTCTAACTGCTCCAGCATGAGAGCCGATGGCGCTACTCTGAGCGTCTGGGATGCGAACTCGAACAAAGACTGGAAGCTGTATGCGTAGGAGTCGCAAGTGTGTGGGCTGACACCACGGTGGCGGACAAGATGATCACGGAAGAAGGCTTCCATGTGAGGTGCGAGAGAAGTCATGGCCGCCCGCCCTGCACAAAGTCCTCGGCGACGACGGCGATGTCGCGCAAAAGCTCAGGTGTAGTTTCCAGGTACCAGTAGGTGGCGTTGATGTTGACGTGACCTAAGTAAGTAGCTAAGGCCAACATGTGCTGTCCGATTCGTTGACGCCCAGTTGGAGACGACTCCAGCGCCCGAACTGCAAACGTGTGGCGGAGCTCGTGAATACGTGGCCATCGACCGCGGGAGGGCTTGATCCCCGCGGATTTCAGCAGGGTCCGGAACACGTTGTGAACTTTCCAGTAGATGAGCGGTTGCCCATCGTCCGAAACAAAGACGTGGTCGCTGCCACTTCGCATTTCTTGACGGTGCGTCAAGTAGCGAGCGAGTCCCGTTCTTGCGGTATCGTGCAACGGTACCAAACGGGTTTTCTGGAACTTGGTCTTGCGAATCAGCAAACCGTCGGGAGTAATGTCGGAGACCAGTAGATGCAACGCCTCCGAGATTCGCAGCCCGGTTGCTGCCAACAGGCTGATTAGCGTTGCATAGGTCGTGGGCCGCAACGAGTTGTACGATGGAAGCCTCTCGGCGGCGAGGACAAGGCCCTCGATCTCGTCGCGCGAATAAATGTGCGGGATGCGACGCGCCTTCCGATAGCCGAAGTAGTTCGTCGGTGGCGATTCGTGCCGGGAGTCTTCCACGCAGAGGTACTGAGCAAGGAGGCACACAGTTTGGTAGCGGACGTGTCGTTGCGCGACCGATCTGGCTTGGCTGGCCCAGTGGATGGCGGTTGCTGTGCGGATGTGTGTTTGCTTTTGATCGGTCGCAAAGTTTGCAAAGCTACGCAGGAGATATTCTGTGTTGCTGAGAGTGAAGCCGGCGGCACGTCGCACGACAAGGTAGGTTTCGATGGCCGTGATCATCTATTTACCTCCGGCCACGGCTGAGTGATCTGTTTGAGTAGCGCGACATCCGCCTTGGCGTAGTAGGCGGTCATGTCGATGCTGTGGTGACGAAGGACGAGGCCGGCCTGCTCCAAGGGCACGCCATTCCGCAACATCTCTGTAGCTGCGGTGTGACGCAGCAGGTGCGCACCTTTGGCGGGAACTTCTATGCTGGCGCGTTGGAGAGCGTGTCTGACGACGGACGAGACACCATCCCCGGAAACAAAGGGTCTGTAAGGGGCGATACTTCGAACAAACACGTGATCGGCATCTCTAGTCGCGGGCCGCCGTTCCAGATAACGGAGCACCGCGTCGCCGACATCCTGCGGAAGCGGCAATCGCACCTGGTATCGCCCTTTCCCGATCACCTGCAGCGTGCCACGATTCCAGTCGATGTCCGTGAAGCGCAGCTGCGCTACATCCCCGGCACGCAATCCTAATCGCACCAACATGAGGACAATCGCTCGGTCACGAAGACGTCCGGGATCTGCACCATCACAGACGGCGATCAGACGGTTCACTTCTTCTACGGACAAACAGCGTGGAAGCTTGGCCAGCCGCCAGTGAGCGACAGCGGGGATCGCGAGGGCGAGATCGTCGCGCGATTCGCCATGGAAGTTGAGATAGCGCAGAAACGCCCGGAGGGAGGTAATCAGCTTCTGCGTGGTCGGAGCTCCACATTGGCTGGCACGTTGTAGAAGAAAGTTGCGTACGGCATGCGCAGTCCATTGACCGACATCCTCGCCGAGGGCCTGGAGCAACTCTGCGGCGCCGCGAGCGTACAGCCGAAGCGTTGGCGGCTTCGCCCCGCGATGCGTTTGAAACCAATCGCGGAAGGCAGCGACAAGAGCTGGATCGGCGTTCTCGTCCCGAACTGATTCACTCGAGCAGATCCCGCAGCCGACCAGGCATTGATGGAAAAGCTTCACTCCAAAACGCGCATGATAGCCAATCTTTGCTCGCTTGAAATGAGGGCATCGGCAACGGCGAAGATGGCCATCAAAGGCATGCAGCATGTTGAAATCGATGTCTGCCAGAACGCCGCCCCTCCGCTGAACGAAGCAGCCGAGATGGGCGGCGGATCGAATATATCGAACGGCGCTGGCCGGGGCGTATCCGTCACGTTCGAGGTCATCTGCGAACGCGTCGATGTGTGGTCCACTGATTCCATTCCGCAAGCGTCGTAACGTCTTGGGCGCGGAGAAGTATGTCTCTAGCATGGGCTCTCCTTGTTGAGCATTGGCCATTGATGGCCGCAACAACGTAGCAAGCCCCTGAATTTATGGTGAGTCGCCGCCCGCCCAACCCTGTCCGAAAAGCCCTACCTGCGCAGATTCCAGCGCGCTACTCCCCATTAGAAAAAACTCCCCATAAGGCAGCTAATGGGGAGCTCCCCATTACGTGTAGAAATCGGCACTGCCCGAAGTGTCAGGCGGGCGCTCGCGAACGTTGGCTCGAGAAGCGTCGCAGGGAACTTCTTCCGACGCAGTACGTGCATGTGGTCTTCACGTTACCTCGTCAGTTAGCCCCACTGACTCTTCAGAATAAGAAGGTCGTCTACGATCTCCTGTTCCGTACCAGTGCGGAAACCCTTCTCGAGGTGGCTCGCGATCCCCAGCACTTCGGTGCTGAGATCGGCTTCTTCAGCGTGCTGCATACCTGGAGTCAGAAACTCGAACTTCACCCGCATGTACATTGCGTGGTGCCGGCCGGCGGACTCTCTGCCGATCGCACGCGTTGGATCAAACCACGCTACGACTTCTTTCTTCCCGTCGAGGTGCTCAGTCGCGTCTTTCGCGGCAAGTTCCACGAAGCGCTCAAGCGTGCCTTTCATGACGGCAAGCTCACCTTTCATGGAGACTTGAAGCTCCTCGCTCAGCCGAAAACCTTTGCGGCGTGGCTGAGACCACTATTTCGAAAGGATTGGGTGGTCTACTCGAAACGTCCTTTCGGAGGCCCAGAGCAGGTGCTCCGTTATCTGGGCCGTTACACCCATCGCGTGGCCATCTCCAACCATCGCCTGATCTCGTTTGCCAACGGAACGGTCACGTTTCGTTGGCGCGATTCCGCCCACAACAACGAACAGAAATTGCTGCCTCTATCTGTCGATGAGTTCTTGCGCCGCTTCCTGTTGCATCTGCTCCCCCAAGGTTTTGTGCGCATCCGTAACTTCGGCTTCCTGGCCAATCGCAGACGTGCCGCCACCTTGCCACTTTGCTTTCAGTTGTTCGGCTCGGCACAAGCCAAGCCCGAGGTATCCACCGCTAGTTCGAGCGATGCTTGGCTTTGCCCCAAGTGTGGTGGGCCGATGCTGCTCATCGAAAGGCTTACATCTGCGGAGATCCAACTCCGTTCTCCGCCAAGTCGGGACGCGGTCGCCGCATGAGACGACTACCAACATCACGACATCTTTGCGTGCTTCCGCTCGCTATCTCTCTTTGCGTCTTCCTGTCCAACCAATCCCTTTTCTCTACTTCCCAAGGTCATCCTCACCGCACCACATTTGAGTTTTCAGCAACTTTTCTTCTCTCCCGGTTGGGTGCTTCGCTTTCTCGCGTCTCCCCGGGGCACCGCTAAACCTACTCTTCCTCAATTGAATTTCCATAACACCCGCGTCCGCCGCAACCCCGAGCGGCTTCCTTCAAGTCGCTGTATCGAAAGCGCGCAACCCACCGAGCTCGTGTGCGCATCTTGCCTGCTCGCGCTTCCGATACAGCACTAAGACTTCTCAGGAGTCGAAAGCAGGTGAATGATCAATCCGATCGATCCTTGAATTCGATCCTTGAATTCTTGACCAAGGGCTGGGCCTCCTATAAACTCATCGCGCATGAAGTTGTAGTTTCCCTTCCAGGTGTAAAGGCCCCACTAAATCAGGTTCCGGTTGTAAGAGAGGAGAATCAAGACGATGAGAAAATTCGGCAGGTTTGTTGTGGCATTGTCACTCGTGGCCACGTATGCGTGTGTGACAGCGGCGCAAGAGACGCCTTCCGGCAGCTCGTCAATACCCAAGGTGCTGCAGATCACTCGGGAATTCGTCAAACCCGGTAAAGCAGGAATGGTTCACGACAAGACGGAGAGCGCGTTTGTCGACGCGATGACGCGTGCCAAGTGGCCCACGCACTACATTGGAATGACCTCGCTTTCCGGCAAGTCGCGCACCTTGTATCTCACGTCGTATGAATCATTCGACGCTTGGCAAAAGGACACGGAGGCGGTGACAAAGAACGCCACGCTTTCTGCAGCCCTCGAACGTGCTGCGGTGGCGGATGGCGAACTGCTCGACTCCTTGGATCAAGGCGTATTTTATTTCCACGAAGAAATGAGTTTGCACCCGCGTGCGGATCTTTCCCAGATGCGCTACATGGCACTTGTGCTCTTCCACGTGCGCCCGGGAAAAGAAAAGCAATGGACCGAGGTCGTAAAGATGGCCAAGGCCGGTTATGAGAAGGGCGTGCCTGGTGCGCACTGGGGAATGTTCCAGCAAATTTATGGAGGCGACAGCGGCACCTACCTTCTCTTGATCAGTCACAAGACTTTGGCTGAAATCGACAAAGGCTTCACGGAAGATAAACAATTCGAGGCTGCCATGGGTGAAGATGGCATGAAGAAATTCGGAGACCTCTACGCGGAGTGCTGCGAAGCTTCGCAGGATCAATTGTTTGCCTTCAACCCGCATCAGAGCTACGTGCAAGAGGAATGGATCAAGGCCGATCCCTCATTCTGGAAGCCCAAACCCGTTGCCGCTTCGGCCAAAGCACCTGGCGAAGGCAAGAAACCGAATCCATAGGACTAAAGGAGACGTCCTCAAGTCCTGATAAAACGTACAAACCGGAGACGTGGATCCAGGAGTGTCACACCTCAGGATAAGTATGCACGTCGGTATCTTCGCCGGGTTTCACTCCACAATAATCCGGTCTGACCACTCCACGAGCGAGACAAAGATCGCTGGACTTCCGAATTTTGCTCCCCACTGATTCAAGTCTGTTTCCGTGACCCCACGGGCCCGGGAGCAGGCTCCTCAAGCAAAGATCGGAATATGTTTCGCTACAACCTTTTCGAGGGTTTCGCTCAACGGCGGCCAGCCAACCGGCAGGATCGCGTTCACCATCGACTTTCGCAGCAAAGAGGTGGCCTCAGCGAGTAGGAAGATTTGTACTTCGTGGCCGGCTTCTGCGAGCGCGAGTCCGTGCGCGAAAGGGAATGCTGCCCTTGTTGGGTCATCGGGTCCCCACGCGCTCTTCATCATGATCTTCAGAGGCTTTTTAGACTCCTGCGCCTTTGTGCCCAATGCCAGAAAAGGCAAGCCCGCCAGCTGCGCCAAGAACATGCGTCGCGCCATTTTTTGCCTCCTGAGTTGGGATTCGGACAAAGCAAATGTCGCAAGTCTATACCTCTTTCTCTCTCTTGGCCCAGGTATCAATCACGCTAAGAGGCATCGCTAACCGAGCGCCACCCCGAGAGGTCCCGATTAACGCTAGCGCTTTACCTGAGTGCAGTTGTGAAGTCTGAGACGTTTGTAGGAGTCTTGCTCTTTACAGTGATCGGCCGGATGCCGCTCGTTGGTTTTGTTGCTTCGCTACAGTGGCATGCGGACAAGTGACGTAGTAGCCGGAAAGTTCGATAGTGCGGTCCGCAGTTGGCAGACACGGCTCAAGAAATTATTTGAGATTGCGGCGATTGCGAAAGGACACGCACATCGCTTCAGGGACACGTTCGGCGTGGAATTTACTTCTCGCCGGAGTCCCAATTGAGCGAGTCTCAATTCTACTTGGCCATCAGAGCGTCAGAATAACTGAGAAGCACTACAACCCTTGGGTTCGATCTCGGCAAGAGCAATTGGAAATGGTGCCCGGGGTGGGAGTCGAACCCACATGAGGAAAAATCCCCGGAGGATTTTAAGTCCTCAGCGTCTGCCATTCCGCCACCCGGGCGCTGGCTTTACAAATCTAACCAACACAAGCGCGTACTGCAACATGGCTGCAGGTTCCATGGTTCGCGGTGCTGGTTTTCTGCAGCAACTTGCTAAAGCAACTGCCCCTTACATTTCGATGGTTCCCGGTATAGGCGCGAAACGCAGCGCGATGTTTTTATTAGCTCCAATCCCGGAGACTAACTAAATGCATATCTTGCGACTTGCATCTTTTGTGTTGACGGCGGCAGCAAGCTCCATCGCTGTCATGCAGATTCACGCGTCGCCTTGGCCTGGTCAGAATTTGCAAGGACCACAAGGTGAAACCAGGCCAGTTACGCAGGATCGAGACTCTCGGCAGGACCGCACGCCGCAAAATCCTGCCGAGTACCAGCCGATTACGTTACCGGAGGGAACCGTAATCCCTGTGCGCGTCGCGGACGATGTTAGTTCCAAGCACGATCGTCCCGGCGAATTGTTTAGCGGAACAGTCGATCCTTCTGTACTCATCAACGATATCGTGGTGATTCCCCGCGGCACCGAAGCGCACATCCGCATGGTGCACAGAAAAAAGGGCGGACATATTCATGGAAAAGCGGAGGTCACGCTGGAACTGGTCAGCCTGATCATGAACGGCCAAAGGTTCGAAGTTGATAGTGACGTGAGAACCAAAAAGAAGGGCGCAGCTTCCGCCAAATCCTCGGCCATCGCTAAAAAAGGAGAAAGCAGTGGCGGGGCGGCGGTTGGTGGCGATCCGGCGGCCGCCGCTGGTCCAGTAATCGCGGCGTTTACAGCGGCAAAGGCCGAAGTGAAAGCCGGCAGCCGAATCGAATTCAGACTTGAATCGCCATTCACGTTTGAGAAACCGCCCATCAATAATTCTGACCAGCGTTAGGCAGCGAGCAGAAGACCATCTGCAGGATTAGTCCAGACGCGACGCGAATCCTACCTAGTGCCTGGAAACGGTAAAAGCGCGTATGGGATGCCCAAGCTGATGCGCGGGCCCATCGACGGCGGTCCATCGGAGGTGATGATTTCGGATCAACCGATCAATAATTTTGCTTGCTCGCGGGCGCCGGCAACTATCTGCATTTATTCTCTGCTATCCAGCACGCAGATGGTGTTTTCGGTATTTGATCCAATAAAGGGAAATCCACACGAGGTAGTAAGACTGCAAGAGGAAACCGGTAACATGAATTCAGGACTTTCTCCCGACGGGAAGATACTCGCAATTACCAAAAGTGGCGAGAACCGCATCCGATTGCTGTCACTTTCGGGCCAGCCAACTCGCGAGCTGGTCTTAAAAAATTGGAACACTTTTTCTTCCGTGGATTGGACGGCGGATTCGAAAGGGCGGTTTGTCACGAAGCAACCCGACCGGCTGGCGGACCAGCTTGCTGTACGTGGATCTGGCCGGCAATGCGCATGAAGTTTGGCAGGCTAGGAGCGCTGCACCAACCTGGGGAATCGCATCGCGAAACGGAAAGTATGTGGCCATTCGAGCGCCCACGACGGGTAGCAACGTGTGGATGGCGGAAGGTTTTTAGCGACATTTGAAGCGGACAGCCGGTCGCTGCGCTTCGAGATTCATCACCTCAAACGAAGCTCTAGGGTCCTGCGGCGAGAGAATTGGCACCGGCCGAGCGCCGCCAATGTGAAGATACCATCACGAAACGGTAGGACTGTCGCACCCTTGCGCTTTGCGAATTGAACCTGTATATAACGTGTCAGTTTAGGGTTTGTAGATTCAGAGCCTAAGGCTCGTACTCTTGCACCGCTTTCTACAAAGATTACAAGGCTGGAATGTCCCACAACGTTCTGGAGACCGATGGACAAGATTGTCATAAGTCCTAATGAAATCACGGAGATAAAAGAAGTTCCGGAGCAGCCGGCACGGATCGAGCCGAAGCTGCCGCCGGCGATTCCGTGGTGGGCGCGGCTCTCCGTGGGGATCCTGGTTCTGTTTCTTCCGTTGCTCTGCCTGGTAACAATCATTCTGCGGGTGGCGTTCCGGGGGCAGACTCCGCGGATTCGTTACGCCTGGACGGGCTTCCTTTCCACACTCTTGATTGTCAGCGGATTTTTGACATCGGCCGCATCGGTACTTTTGTTTTCATTTGGGTCGGTCCCCGCGATTGTGGCGACCGGTCTTTCTGAACTTGACGAACGCACGGACTTCCCTGCCCTGCCTGCGAGCAAAGATCTGAGCGGAGCCGACGCTTCCTCGGAATTGAAACCGCTGGTAGCGGTGATTGCACCGACGGCACAATCTTTTTTCAGCAAGCGAGAAGTGCTTTCCAATAGTTTTGGCGCCGGGCTCCTTCTTGAAGCAGATGACAAGGGATATTTGTTTGCGACCGCGCGACACGTCATCGGTTTGGGTAGTTGGAGTCTGAAAGAGCGGCACCGCGCAATGCTTTCGCTTTCTTCCGGAGTTTGGGCGGGAGCGGAGGTGATTGCGCGCCACACGAACCTGGATTTGGTGCTGATCTGGATTCCGCGGCACTCGGGAGCCGCGGAGTTTGTGCAGCCGATCGCGGCTCCGAAAGAAGGACAGACAATTTTTGTGATTGGCCATCCCGAAGGTTTGAAATACACGTTAAGCACGGGAATTATTTCGCGAATGGAAAACAGCACGCTGCAAATTTCAGCACCAGTGAGTCCCGGAAACAGCGGCGGTCCTGTGTATGACCTGCAAGGAAATTTGTTGGGAGTGGTCAGTTCAACGCTGGACAAGAGTTATCAGCCAAATGCGGAGAATTTGAATTTTGCGGTTACAGCGCAGGCTTTATTGAAGGAAAGTGGCTGGGAATTCGCAAAGGATGGGCGCGAGCGTCTCGAAACGTATTTAAAGGCCGTCAGCGCGCAGCAGGAAAAAACGAAAAGAAATAAAACCCATTTTTGAACTCAGGGTTTGTAAGTACAACTTTTCACCTCAGAGCCTTTAAGTACAGGCCCTGAAACCCGCTAGGACCGGTAAACGATGGCCACGATCAACGTAACAGTGTACGACTCGACAGAAAACAAAAGAGTGCCGGTGGAGTTGCCGGACGACGCTCCGTGCAACAAGATTATCGTGGTGCTGATTCAGAAATTGCGGCTGCCGACGAACGGACCGGATGGCGCGCCGCTCAGCTACAAATTCCATCACAAAAATTCAGGGCGACAAATCCAGGATTCGCAAACACTCGCGGAGGCGGCAGTGAAGGATGGGGACATCCTGCGACTGCAACCGGAAATCACGGCTGGCTGAGGATGACGCCGCCGATTCCGGTACGCATCGGCGAAGAGGAAGTCCGTGAGGACCGGTTCAGCCGGTTCCGGCTGATTCCGTGGTGGGATCAGACGAAATTGCAATCCGCGCGAGTTTTGGTGATTGGCGCCGGCGCGCTGGGAAACGAAATCCTGAAAAATCTGGTGCTACTGGGATTCGAGCGAATCGTCGTAGTGGATCTGGACAAGATCGAGGAGTCGAATTTATCCCGCACGATCTTGTACCGCAGCAGCGACGTCGGCTCGTTCAAAGCGGACGTCGCTGCGCGAAGTGCCGCGGCGCTGGCGCCGAATGCGAAGGTGAAGCCGCTGGTTGCGAACGTGGTGCAGAATTGCGGCCTCGGGATTTTTGCGTGGAGCGACGTGATCATCGCAGGGCTTGATAATCGCGAGGCGCGGCTGTGGATCAACCGATGCGCTTGGAAGATGAACCGGCCGTGGATTGATGGCGCGATTGAAGGCATCAATGGAATTGCGCGCGTGTTTGTCGCCGGATCGGCACCGTGCTACGAATGCACGCTGGGCGAAACGGACTGGAAATTATTGGAACAGCGAATGTCCTGCAATTTATTACTGCGCGAAGCGAATACAGAAGGAAAGATCGCCACGACGCCGACGATTTCTTCCGTGATTGCGGGAATCGAAGTACAGGAAGCGGTGAAACTTCTTCATGGACTGCCCACGCTGGCGAGCAGTGGCTTTGTTTTCGAAGGGCTGAATCACACGTCGTACAAAGTGGAATACACGGCCAATCCGGATTGCATGAGCCACTTTACGTTCGAGAATGTAACGGAGCTGCCGCGGAAATCGAGCGAATGGACACTGGAGGATTTACGTCAGTGCGGTGCAATGGATTTGGGAACGCAAGATGTCGTGGTGGAGTTCAGCCGGGACATCGTGCACGAACTTGAATGTCCTGAATGCGGAACAAAGGAAGAGCTTTTCGCGCCAGTCGGAAGCATTCGTTATGAGCAAGGGCCCTGCCCGAGCGACGGGCAGATGCGCGTGGTGAAAACGATTCATAGCTACGACGGCACGGAAAGTTTTGGCAAACGCACGATCGACAACCTCGGTCTTCCTCTGTTTGACGTGTTTACAGTGCGATCGGCGGACCAGGAAAAGGCGTACTTGATGGCCAGAGATAAGAGCACGGTTTTGGGAGACGAGGTCTAGCTGACCCCAGCGCGATGGCTAAACGGAAACCCGATCAGCGGCAGCCGCGAGTGAATATCGAAGGCGAAGTGCTTCGCCAAATCCGGCAGCACGCGCGCTCGAACAGCAAAACGGAAGTTTGCGGAGTGCTGATTGGCGAGGAAAACGGCAACGGGGTGAGCATCTCCGCGCGCATCCCTGGACTGAACGCGGCGCAAGCGGGGACTTACGTCACGTTCACGCAGGACACCTGGGAACACATTTACAAGATCAAGGATAAGGAATATCCAGACGAACGCATCGTGGGTTGGTATCACTCGCACCCGGGGTTCGGCGTATTTCTGTCGGATCATGACACGTTCATTCACAAGAATTTTTTTTCCTCGGCGCTGCAGGTGGCATGGGTGTATGACCCCCACAGCGATGAAGAAGGTTGCTTCGGGTGGGCAGGCGAGCGGCTGGAGCGCGTTTCTGAAATTCACGTGAAGGATGACAAGGGCGGCGAAGAAGCGGGCGAAACGGGAAAGCCCGAGCCTGTTGGGAGCATCGACGAGAACGAAGAAATTGCGGAAACAGACCGCGAAACAGAAGTTGGACCGCCGGTCTGGCTCAAGTGGATGTTGGCGGTAATGTCCCACGTCTTAGTGTTCGTAGTTGGATTCGTGATCGCATATTTATTTTTCCCGCAAATTCGATTCTTCGCGGTCGATCCCTATACGCACAGAATTTTTGGCGAAATCAAAAGAGGCGAAATAGCGCCGGTGCCGGACAGCGTGAGCGAGCCGAGGCCGCCTGACTTGCAACCGCCATCCTCCGATCGAAATCCAAAGCCGTCCGTGCCGGGCAGCACACCGCAACCGGCACCGAAGGCCCCCGCACCGAAAACCGATGGCGGGAAGGATCAAAATGCCCCCAGAAAATAAAGACAAATCAATCAAGATCACGTTGGACGATCTGGCGAACGTTTCGATACCGGAAGCGGGTGCGCTGCTGCCGGCTGTACAAACAGCGGGCGGAGCCAAGGTGTATGGATCGATCAACGAGGCATCCGACCCGCAAGCACAGGTTGCGGAAGAGAAAGGCAGCTTTCTGCTACAAGGCTGGTTCTACCTGGGCGCCGCCGGATTGCTGGGCGCGATTATCGGGTGGGGAATCTGCGAGCCGCGATTTGTGGATAGCCTCGACGGTGGTGGAGGGCGCCAATGGGGGAATCTTTTCATTATTCCGCTGATCGTAGCGCTCCTCTGTGTCGGCTTCGGAATTGCGGAAAGCATCGTGGAAAGGTCGCCCAAGAAGGCATTGATTCGCGGAGGGATTTGTTTGCCGCTCGGAATTGTTTTCGGGTTCATTTTTGAGTTCGCGGCAAATTTGATTTACACGATTGGGCTGGGGATCTGCGCGGAGATGGGAGTACAAACGGTGCGAAATCCCGCGGTGTGGATTGCGCGCGGCGTCGCCTGGATGGCGTTCGGCGCTGCGGGCGGAGTTGTTTACGGCATCGTTGGCATGTCCTCGAAGAAGACGCTTTACGGAGTGCTGGGCGGCGTCATCGGCGCGGGGCTTGGAGGAATTCTCTTCGATCCGATTGCGCTGCTGACTCATGGAGGCGCAGCGAGCCGCGCCGTGGGTTTCGCGCTCGTGGGAGTTGTGACGGGCGTGGCCGTTGGATTAGTCGAGAGTGCGCTCAAAGACCGCTGGCTCTACGTCACGGCAGGTCCGCTGGCCGGCAAACAATTTATTTTGTACAAGCCGCGCACAATCGTGGGCAGCGACCAGAAATGCGACATCTACCTATTCAAGGACAGCAACATCGCGAGGGAACACGCAATGATTGAGCTGGCAGGTTCGCGCATCATGCTCCGAGCCATTGGCGAGACTTATGTGAATGGCCAGCCAGTGCGGCAGCAGGTGCTGATGACCGGAGCGGTAGTGCAGATTGGGCGCTACGCGTTCCGTTATCAAGAAAGGCAGCGGAATTGAATCCGGTCTGCCCCTATTGCCGTACCGAGGTAGGCGAAGCCGAGGGTGAACGGAAGGATTGCCCAGGCTGCGGAACCCCGCATCATGCGGATTGTTTCGCTGAGAATGGTGGCTGCACGGTGTTCGGCTGCGCAAATGCGCCGTCCGATGAAGCGAAAGTGACGGTCAGCGGAACGGACTTGATGGGAAATGTGGTCACGCGGCAGGCGCCGGCACCTGTGGTGAGGCCGGGATTTTCCCTGGGGGCGGGTTACACAACATTTCGCGCACCTGCGTTAGGCGCGGAACAGCCTGGCCCGCAAAGGGTTCCGGAAGCGAGCGGTACGCAGCTGCCGCCACCACCGCCTCCTCCGATCGCTGGAACGGGAGTCGCGCCACCGCCACAAAGCGGGCCGGGACCACAAGCTCAGCAGGCACCGAGTTCGTTGGCGCACTACTATCCGCCGCCGCAGCCAAAATCCCGGGTCGTCTTTGTGCTTCTGGGAATTTTTCTGGGCGCTTTCGGCGTGCACAATTTTTATGCGGGCTACGTGAAAAAGGGAACGATTCAGCTTTGCGTGACGCTACTGACATGTTTTTATGGGGCCCTTGCAAGCTTGGTGTGGGCGATTATTGAGATTTGTGTGATCAATCAAGACGCGGACGGAACGCAATTCGTGTAGTGCGAGTTGCGAAACAGGAGCGACGGAATGAACTACTTCATTAAACGGGACGACAAGGAATACGGGCCGTATTCGCTGGCCGATTTACAGAAGTATGTCGCTTCGGGAAACGTGCTGTTGACGGATCTCTGCCGCAGCGAAGGGCTGATGGATTGGGTGCCTGTTTCGCAGGTGATCGGAAATATTCCCGTGCCAGTTGCGGCGACGCAACCTGCGGCGGGAACAGTTTACGGAGCGCCTGCTGCCTACGGGGCTCCAGCGGGCTACGCCGCGCCAGCGGTGTCGCAGTATCCACCGCCGCCGTCGCTGCATTGGGGAATTTTGGTTTTGCTTGGCGTGTTGACCTGTGGAATCTTCGGTTGGGTGTGGGCGTTCATTCAAGCTGCGTGGGTAAAAAAAGTGCAGCCTGAGAGCAAAGCGCTGATCTATTACGGAATCGCCGTCGGATTGTTTGTGCTGATATTCGGAGGCGCTTTCATGGCAGGAGTTCAGGGACAGGCAGGGGCCAGCCGGGAACCAATATTCCTGCTTTTGCGGCTGGGCGGTGGAATCATGTGGCTGGTAGCCGCATTCAACATGCGAAGCTCCATCGAAGATCATTTCAATTCGGCTGAGCCCATCGGCTTGTCCTTAAACGGCGTGATGACGTTTTTCTTCAGCATCTATTATTTCCAATACCACTTCACGCGGATCAATGAGATGAAGCAGCGGCAAATGGCGGGCTATCCACGATGATTTCTGCGCGCGCAGCGGCGAATTGCGTTGCAGCGGCTGGCCTGGCCGGCACCGCGGTGCTATTTCGATTTTCTCCGCAGGAGTACTCATTTTATCCGCGCTGCCCGTTTTACGCGTTGACAGGTCATTACTGTCCGGGTTGTGGCGCGACGCGCGCGATCGCAGAATTGCTGCATGGACACATGGCGGCGGCATTGCATTTCAATGCGGCAGTGACATTACTCTTGCCCATCCTGCTTTGGTATTTTGGAACGATGTACTGGACGGCGCTGCAAGACAATCGTGTGAAATGGCCGCAAGTCCCGCAGTGGTCATGGAAAGTCGCGCTTGCGTGCGTCTTGCTCTTTGGCGTAGTGAGAGATTTGGCGTTAACAATTTTTTGAGGAATACTGAAACCGAATCATGCTTTCGCCGCGCATTCGACGATTGAAACTGGATCATGATCAGCTGGTGCAGAAGTTTGCGGGCTGGCCGCTCATCCAAATTACCGGCACGGCCGGAATGCCGCCTGAGGTCTACCGGTTTGTCTACAACATCAAGGGATTGTTTGTTTCGCCGACGGGAGAAATTCAGGAACGCGCGCAGCATCACCTGGAAGTGAATCTTTCGCTCGGTTATCCGCGGCGTGCGCCGCAGTGCCGCATGCTGACGCCGGTGTTCCACCCGAATTTCGATGATTCGACGGTGTGTATCGGCGATTTCTGGGCAGCTTCGGAAGGATTGGATGACCTGATCATTCGCATCGGGCGGATGATCGCGTATCAGGAATACAACACAAAAAGTCCCCTGAATGGGCTGGCCGCCAAATGGGCGGAGCAGCACGCACGATTTTTTCCGGTTGATCCGCGGGATATTGCGCCGCCACTGGAAAAAGCAGCCGCGCCTGCCGAAGCGGTTTCGGCACCACTGGCGCCCGATATGGAAGCATCGATCGCCGGCAATGGGACAAGCTCTGCTGCACCGCTTCAAACTCCCGCGTCGCCGCAGAATGGTGACGCAAACGCTTCGGCATCGCCCGATCCCTGGGCCGAACGAATCACGATCGAATAAGTCGATCAATAAGAGGTTACGGCTTCAAACGGACGCCGCTTGGTGGACAATTCTGCATTCAAAGGCGAGTTGACGTAGAATTCCCCTACCCGGTACGTATCCCCGGTGCATCTAAATCCTGACTTTCCTGCGGGAGCCCTCCTACCCGCACAGGAGCTAATGTGAGCCAGCAGAGCGCGGTTGTGAGTCAGCAGAACATCGACCAGTTGTGCGTCAATACGATACGAACGCTTTCGATTGATGGAGTGCAGCAGGCAAATTCCGGGCACCCGGGTGCGCCGATGGGCCTGGCTCCTGCGGTGTACGAACTTTGGCAAAAATATTTGCGGTATGACCCGGCGAATCCAGTGTGGCCGAACCGCGATCGTTTTGTGCTGTCCGCTGGCCACGCTTCGATGCTGCTGTACTCTACGTTGCACTTGACGGGCGTCAGGGCTGCGACGGCGGAAGGCGAAGTGCTGAACGAGCCGGCGATTTCCATGGACGAGATCAAACGATTCCGGCAACTGGATAGCAAAACGCCCGGGCATCCAGAGTCGCACATCACATCAGGAGTCGAGACAACCACAGGCCCGCTGGGCCAGGGCGCGGGGAACAGCGTCGGAATGGCGATTGCCAGCAAGTGGCTCGCAGCAAATTTCAACAAGCCAGGTTTTGAAATCTTCGATTTCAGGACCTATGCAGTATGCGGCGACGGCGACTTGATGGAAGGCGTTGCAGCGGAAGCAGCTTCTCTGGCGGGACACTTGAGGCTTTCCAACCTGTGCTGGATTTACGACAACAACCGGGTGACGTTGGATGGGCCGGCTTCGTGGTCGTTCAGCGAAGATGTCATGACGCGATTCGTCGGCTACGGCTGGAACGTGACTCGGGTTGCGGACGCCAATGACCTGGCGATGCTGGCGCGGGCATACGAAACCTTTTTGAAGACGACGGACAAGCCGACGTTGATCGTTGTGGACAGCCACATCGGTTACGGTTCGCCGCACAAACAGGACTCGTATGAAGCACATGGTGAGCCGCTGGGGGAAGCGGAAGTAAAATTGGTAAAGAAATTTTATGACTGGCCGGAAGAGGCAAAGTTTTTTGTGCCGGACGGCGTTTATCAACACTTTAAGGACGGCATTGGGAAACGCGGCGGCGAGGCCCACGCACAGTGGGTAAAGATGTGGGGGGACTATTCGAAGCAGTTTCCCGAGCAGGCGGCGCAGCTGGAGTTGATGCAAAAGCGTGAGTTGCCGGATGGCTGGGATAATAATTTGCCGACGTTTCCGGCGGACGCAAAGGGTATGGCGTCGCGCGAGAGTTCTGGCAAGACGGTGAACGCGCTGGCGAAAAATGTTCCTTGGCTGGTTGGCGGTTCAGCGGATCTGGCGAAATCGAACAAGACGAATCTGGAGTTTCCGGGCGCAGGCGATTTCTTGCCGGGAGAGTACAAAGGACGGAATTTGCATTACGGTGTACGCGAACACGCGATGGGCGCGGCCATGAGCGGAATGGCGCTGAGCAAGCTGCGGCCGTTCGGTGGAACGTTTTTCAATTTCAGTGATTACGTCAAGCCGGCGGTGCGGCTTGCTGCGCTGATGGAAGTTCCGGTGATTTACGTGTTCACTCACGACTCGATTGGACTGGGAGAGGATGGGCCGACGCACCAGCCAATTGAACAATTGGCGGCATTGCGCGCAATGCCCAATATTTTGGTGCTGCGGCCCGGCGACGGAAATGAAGTTGTGGAGGCTTGGAAGCTGGCAATAACGCACACGCACGGGCCCACGGCGTTGGTGCTCTCGCGACAAGCGATGCCGACGTTTGACCGGACAAAATTCGCACCGGCGGCGGGCGTAGCCAAAGGCGCCTACGTTTTGAGCGATGCGCCAGGCGGAAAGCCGGATCTAATTTTGATCGGAACGGGCACGGAACTGTCGCTGTGCGTGGCGGCGCAGGAAAAGCTTGCAGGAGATGGCGTGAAGGCAAGGGTTGTGAGCATTCCGTCGTGGGAGTTGTTTGAACGGCAAGATCCGGCATACAAAGAAAGCGTTTTGCCGGCCGCAGTCACGGCTCGCGTCACGGTTGAAATGGCCTCGACGTTTGGCTGGGAGCGTTACGCCGGACCCAAAGGAAAAATGATCGGCATGCGGACGTTTGGAGCGTCGGCCCCATTGAAGGACCTGCTGAAAAGATTCGGCTTCACCGTCGAGAACGTGGTGGCGGCGGCAAAAGAAGCGGCCGGAAAGTGAACCGGTGATGAAAATCGTGATTGGGTCGGACCACGCGGGGTTCGCATTGAAGAATGCAATGGGAGACGTGCTGCGCGGGCTAGGTAACGCCGTGCTCGATGTTGGAGCGTTCAACGAAAATCCATCGGATTATCCAGACTTTGCGGAAGCAGTGGGCCGCGCAGTGCTCGATGGAAGAGCGGAGCGCGGCGTTCTGATCTGCGGCAGCGGAGTTGGGGCCAGCGTTGCCGCGAATAAGCTTGTGGGAATACGCGCGGCGGTTTGCCACGATACGTATTCAGCGCATCAGGGCGTCGAGCACGACGATATGAACGTGCTGGTGCTTGGTTCGCGAATTATCGGCGTGAAGCTCGCCGAAGACCTTGTGAAAGCGTTTTTGGGGGCGCAATTTACGAATGAGGAGCGGCATAAGCGGCGGCTAGCGAAGATTGCAGTTCTGGAGCAGAAACGAATGCTGTAGGAATTCCTGCAAAATATTGTTAGTGAATCGGTTTTACGCAGGTGTAACGCCCGGCCGTCGACGCGGGCGTACAATAGAAATAGAGTTACCGGCCATAACGGAATTTGAGGAGAACTATTATGACAACGACAACAACTCTGCCAAATGTAAGTGCGGTGCAAGGTGGAAATCCGCTCAAGGGATTGCTTGCCTACGGACAGTCTCCGTGGCTCGACTACATCCGGCGAAATATTTTGCTGAACGGCGATCTGAAAAAGATGATCGCGAACGACGGGCTACGGGGCATGACTTCGAACCCGACGATTTTTGAAAAGGCCATCACGGGAAGCGACGACTACGCCGATCTGCTGAACGCGCCCGAAGCGAAAACGTCGAACGCGAAGGGGCTCTACGAACGGATCGCGATTCGGGACGTGCAAGCGGCGACGGATATTTTCCGCAGTGTCTACGACGAGACGAAAGGGCGCGACGGCTTCGTGAGTCTGGAAGTTTCGCCGACGCTCGCAAACGACACGCAGAGCACGCTCGAGGAAGCGCGGCGGCTTTGGAAAACCGTAAACCGTGAAAACCTGATGGTCAAGGTACCGGCGACAAAGGCAGGCATTCCCGCGATTCGTCAACTCCTGGAAGAAGGCATCAACATCAATATTACGCTGCTGTTCGCGCAGTCGGCCTACGAGCAGGTGGCCGAAGCGTACATCGCGGCGCTCGAGGCGCGCGCAGCGAAAGGTCAAGACGTGAGCAAGATCGCGAGCGTGGCGAGCTTCTTCGTGAGCCGTATTGATACGCTCATCGACGGGCAGATCGATGCGAAGCTGAAAACGGAAACGGACGCGAAGAAAAGGGAACTGCTCAGCAGCGTGCAGGGCAAAGTGGCAATCGCGAACGCACGCAGAACCTACGCCAAGTATCAAGAACTCGTCGGCGGACCACGGTGGAAAGCGCTGGCAAGCAAAGGCGCGCAAACGCAGCGCCTATTGTGGGCGAGCACTAGCACGAAGAATGCAAAGTATCGCGACGTGCTCTACGTGGAAGAACTGATCGGCGCGGACACGGTAGATACAATTCCTCCGGCGACATTTGACGCGTTCCGGGACCACGGAAAATTGCGCAACAGCCTGACGGAAAACGTGGAAGGCGCGAACAAGACGATGACGGACCTCGAGACCGCGGGGATTTCGATGAAGGAAGTCACCGAGAAACTTGTGGTGGACGGCGTGAAGCTCTTTGCCGACGCCTTTAAACAATTGATCGCAGCCGTCGAGAAGCATGCCGGGGTGCGTGAGTGAGCGTAAACCGCCTGGCCCACAAACTACCCAAGGAATTGAAAGCGGCAGTCGACGCTTCGCTGGACGACTGGAAGAAAAACAACAAAGTCGCGCGGCTGTGGCAGAAGGACGCCTCGCTGTGGAGCAACACGGACGAGGGCAACTGGCTTGGCTGGTTGACGATCACCCAAGAGCAGCTTGCGAACCTCGACACCTTGAAACAGTTTGCCGCAGAAGTAAAAAAAGCGAAGTTCAAGCATGTTTTGCTGCTGGGGATGGGCGGATCGAGTCTCTGTCCCGAAGTGCTGCGCATGACGTTCGGAAAAGTGGCCGGCTTTCCCGAACTTCATGTACTGGACTCCACCGATCCGACACAAATCAAAGCAATCGAGAAAAAGCTCGACCTGAAGACAACTCTGTGCATCGTATCCAGTAAATCGGGCAGCACACTCGAGCCAAATATTTTCAAACAATATTTCTTTGAGCGCGTGAAGAAGGCTGTCGGCGAAAAGCTTGTTGGCAGCCGCTTTATCGCCGTGACCGACCCCGGCTCAAAAATGCAGCAAGTTGCGGAGACCGACAAGTTCTGGAAGATTTTTGCGGGCGTTCCGAGCATCGGTGGGCGCTACTCCGCGCTTTCGAATTTTGGGATGGTTCCCGCAGCCGCGATGGGTTTGGATGTTGGCAAATTCCTGAAAGGCACGCACGAAATGGTGAACGCGTGCGGTGCGAATTCCGCAGCAGACGCAAATCCGGGCGTGATTCTTGGAACGATTCTCGGCGTAGCGGCGAATCACGGCCGCGACAAAATTACCATCATCACGTCGCCCGGAGTTTTTGATCTCGGCGCATGGCTTGAACAACTGATTGCCGAATCCACGGGCAAAATTGGCAAGGGCATCATTCCCGTGGACCGCGAGAAACTCGCCAAGCCCGACACCTACGGTAGCGACCGCGTTTTCGCATATCTTCAGCTCGCGAACAAAACGAACAAGGCACAGGATGCGGCCGTTGCGGCGCTCGAAAAGGCCGGTCATCCCGTCATTCGAATCACGCTCCCGAACGTGTACACCCTCGGCCAGGAATTTTTCCGCTGGGAAATCGCTACCGCCGTTGCGGGCTCGATCATCGGCATCAATGCATTCAACCAGCCCGACGTCGAGGCCAGCAAGATCGAAACGAAAAAACTCACCAGCCAGTATGAATCCACGGGAAGCCTGCCCGCGGAATCGCCGTTCTTCACATCGAAAGACGCCAAACTTTTTGCCGACGAGAGAAATACCGCCGCGCTTTCCGGCGGGAAGACTCTCGGTGAGGTTCTGAAGACGCATCTTTCGCGAATCGGAGCCGGCGACTACTTTGCAGTTCTTGGCTACATTCCAATGAACGCTGAAAACGAAAAGGCGCTGCAGGCCATACGGCATTCCGTGCGCGATTCGAAGAGAGTCGCCACGTGCCTCGGCTTCGGCCCGCGCTTTCTTCATTCGACCGGACAGGCCTACAAAGGCGGGCCCAACAGCGGCCTCTTCCTGCAAATTACGTGCGATGACGCATCGGATCTAGCCGTACCAGGGCAGAAATATACTTTCGGCATCGTCAAAGCAGCGCAAGCGCGTGGAGACTTCGCGGTGCTGGCAGAACGAGGGCGCCGGGCGTTGCGCGTTCACCTCGGAAAAAATCTGAAGTCGGGATTGAATGCGCTCGCAAAAGCCGTAACGCAGGCCTTGTAGGCGATTTTTCGCCGCGCCGGGATTTTCTTTTTACAATTTGATTCAGGGGAGCAGACGGAATGCAACTGGGAATGATCGGTCTGGGGCGTATGGGTGCCAACATGGTGCGGCGGCTCCAGAAAAATGGCCACACTTGTGTCGTGTATGACCGCAGCCCGGAAAGCGTGAAGCAACTTTCCGGCGAAGGCGCAACGGGCGCCAACTCTTTCGACGATTTCGTGCAGAAATTGCAGAAGCCGCGCGCGATCTGGCTGATGGTGCCGGCGGGAGTGGTCGACGCAATGATTCATGAACTCGTGCCGAAGCTCGAGTCTGGCGACATTCTGATCGACGGCGGCAACTCTTACTACATTGATGACATTCGCCGCGCGAGGGAACTTCAGACGAGGGGCATCCATTACGTCGATGTAGGCACCAGCGGCGGGGTGTGGGGGCTCGACCGCGGCTATTGCCAGATGATCGGCGGAGAAAACGAAGTTGTGAAGCGTCTCGATCCAATTTTCAAGACGCTAGCGCCGGGACGCGGCTCTCTCGACCGCACACCGGGCCGCGAAAAAGCCACCGGCACCGCCGAAGAGGGATACTTACACTGCGGTCCAAACGGCGCTGGCCATTTTGTGAAGATGATTCACAATGGCATCGAATATGGCTTGATGGCCGCATACGCCGAGGGCTTCAATATTTTGAAGCATGCCAACGTTGGCAAACAACACCGCGAAACGGACGCCGAGACCACGCCGCTGCGTGTGCCTGAACATTATCAATACGATTTCAATCTCGCAGATGTGGCGGAAGTCTGGCGTCGCGGAAGCGTTGTGGCGTCGTGGCTTCTCGACTTGACTGCCATTTCCTTTCTCGAACAGCCCACGCTTGAGCGCTTCTCCGGCAGAGTTTCGGATTCCGGAGAAGGACGCTGGACAATTCTCGCCGCGATCGAATCCACCACGCCCGCTCCTGTGCTCAGCGCATCTCTCTATCAGCGTTTCACTTCGCGTGGCGAAGATGATTTCGCCGGGAAGATTCTTTCCGCGATGCGCTTCCAGTTTGGCGGGCACGTCGAAAAGAAATCAGGCCACTAAACGTTTGCGGCCATGCCGCGGCGAATTCTCCTTGGGAAAACCGAATGCCGACCCTGCACTCCAACGAAGTCCCGCAAAAAGCTTCTCCCTGCGTCATGGTGATTTTCGGGGCCAGCGGTGACCTGACCAAACGAAAACTCCTTCCCGCTCTCGCGAATCTTGCGCAGGAGGGATTGCTCTCGCACCAATTCGCGATCATCGGCTTTTCCTTTGACCAGATGACGACAGAGGCGTTTCGCGACAAGCTGACGGCGGAGATGAAGGAATTTGCGCCCTCATCGCTAAACGATGAATTGTGGAAGTGGTTCGTCGAGCGAATTTACTACGTCCAGGGCGATTTCAGCGATTCTGCCGCGTACCAGCGGCTGAAAGATCAAATCATTGCTGTGGAGAAAAATCACAGCACACAGGGCAACCGCTTCCACTACCTTGCTGTGGCGCCGAAGTTTTTTTCGCCGATCGTCAAGAAGAGTCAGCGATTCAGCTGAACAAAGAGCTGAAAGAGATCCTGAGCGAGAAGCAGATCTACCGTATCGACCACTACCTCGGTAAAGAAACCGTTCAGAACGTGATGGTGTTCCGGTTCGCGAACAGCATCATCGAGCCACTCTGGAACCGCACGTACATCGACCACGTGCAGATCACCGCGGCCGAGACCGTCGGTGTGGAACATCGTGGAGCATTTTACGAGACGGCAGGCGCGCTGCGCGACATGGTACCGAATCATCTTTTTCAACTCTTGACTCTGACGGCCATGGAGCCGCCGATTTCTTTCGAAGCCGACGCGGTGCGCGACAAACAGGCCGAAATCCTGCATGCGATTCAAATGCCGACACCGGAGGAAGTTTTGCAGAACATGGTGCGCGGCCAGTACGGCGAAGGGGTGATCGACGGTCAACCGGTTCCGGCGTATCGAAGCGAGCCGAATGTCGCGCCGAACTCCAACACGGAAACTTTTGTCGCGCTGAAGCTGAAAATCGATAACTGGCGCTGGGGCGATGTGCCATTTTATCTTCGCACCGGCAAGCGGCTGGCCAAGCGCGTAACCGAAATTGCGATCCACTTCCGCCGCGCGCCGTTTATGCTGTTCCGTAAAACTCCGATCAAAGATCCGCGCACAAATCAGCTTGTCATTCACATCCAGCCGGACGAGGGGATCTCGTTGCGTTTTGGCGCGAAGATTCCTGGCTCCGTCATGAAGCTCGGACTTGTGAACATGGATTTCGACTACTCCCGTGATTTTGGGACTTCGCATAGCACGGGTTATGAGCGCCTGCTTTACGATTGCATGGTAGGCGACGCCACCCTCTTTCAGCGCGCGGACATGGTCGAAGCCGGCTGGAGCGTGATTCAACCGTTGTTGGACGTCTGGAAAGCCTTGCCGGCGCGCGGATTCCCAAATTATCCGGCAGGTTCGTGGGGCCCGAAGGAAGCCGACGACTTGCTGGAACGAGACGGCCGCGCGTGGCGCGACATTGAAGTGGAAGAATTTGGCGCGAAAATCCCCGCCGCAGTATCGTAGGGGCGTGAGGGTTTCCAGCGGAGGATGTGTTTTGGTGGCAAGTCGAACCGTAGAATTGTTTGCCAATGGAATGGAGATCGCGCGCCGTGCGGCTGCCGACGTTGTGCGCATCGCCGGTGACGCGACATCCGCGCGCGGCGTGTTCTCCATAGCGCTCTCTGGCGGTTCAACTCCCAAGGTGCTCTACGCGCTGCTCGCCGAACATCCTTCGCTGCGCAATTCCCTGCCCTGGGATAAAATGAAAGTGTTCTTTGGAGACGAGCGGCACGTAGGACCGGGCCACGCCGACAGCAATTTTCAGATGGCCACGGACACCATGCTCTCCAAAGTGCCGTTGCGGCCCGATCAGGTTCATCGCATCAAAGGGGAGTATCCTGATACGGCGCAAGCGGCCGCAGAGTACGAAGAAATGATTCGCCGGGAATTTGGTCTACAAGCTGGCGCGTTTCCACGGTTCGATTTGATTTTGCTCGGTATGGGCAGCGAAGGGCATACGCTGTCATTGTTCCCGGGCACGAAAGCGCTGAACGAAACGCAGCGGATCGTGACGAGCAATTGGGTCGGCAAGCTTTGCGCTGACCGGGTAACGTTGACGGCTGCGGCGGCAAACAACGCGGCAAACGTCATCTTCATGATCACTGGCGCCGACAAAGCGTGCGCGTTGAAATCAGTGCTCGAAGGCCCGCAAGAGCCAGATCAACTGCCCGCGCAGATGATTCAGCCGGCGAACGGACACTTATCGTGGTTGGTGGATGAAGCGGCGGGATCAATGCTCTCGAAAAGAATTCTGAAGTAATTGATCGCTTCGCGGTCATGTATAAAATTGATCGACTTGCAGTCATGTCTGAAACTGATCGCTTTGCGGTCATCTCTCAAGACGAGGAGAAAGTAAGCAATGGCTACCGCAACAACTAGTTCTATTCAAACCTACCTGGGTGCGAGGGCGGATTCCCTGCTCGGATTCAAGTCTCCGAAGATTTCGAAAGATCACTTGCACTTGCCGGGTCCGGATTTTCTGGACCGCATCTGGTCCGTCTCCGATCGCAACCCGCGCGTGCTGGCCAGCCTGCATCGCATGTTCCACACCGGGCGGCTCAGCGGCACTGGTTATCTTTCGATTTTGCCTGTGGACCAGGGCATCGAGCATTCGGCAGGCGCAAGCTTCGCGAAAAATCCGGAATATTTTGACGGCGAGAATATTGTAAAGCTCGCGATCGAGGGCCAATGCAATGCCGTCGCGTCCACACTGGGCGTGCTGGGCTCCGTCGCGCGCAAGTACGCGCACAAGCTTCCGTTTCTCGTGAAGATCAATCACAACGAGCTGCTCACCTTCCCCAACAAAGCGGACCAGATTCTTTTTGGCACCGTGAAGCAGGCGTACGACATGGGCGCAGTCGCCGTCGGCGCCACGATTTATTTCGGTTCAGACCAGAGCGGGCGGCAGATTGTCGAAATCAGCCAGGCGTTTGCGCATGCACACGAACTCGGCATGGCCACGGTTCTGTGGTGCTACCTCCGCAACAACGCATTCAAAAAGGACAAGGACTATCACCTTTCGGCGGACCTGACAGGGCAAGCGAACCACTTGGGCGTAACGATTGAAGCCGACATCATCAAGCAGAAGCTGCCGGAAAATAACGGCGGATATGCCGCTCTGAACATGGGCGATTCGAGCTACGGCAAATTCGACAAGCGGATTTACACCGAACTTTCGAGCGATCACCCCATCGATCTCTGCCGCTATCAGGTGATGAACTGCTACATGGGCCGCGCAGGACTGATCAACAGCGGAGGCGCGTCCGGCGCGAACGACTTCGAGGAGGCGGTGACGACCGCGGTCATCAATAAACGCGCTGGCGGCACAGGTCTGATTTCCGGCCGCAAAGCATTCCAGCGCCCAATGAAAGAAGGCGTGCAACTGCTTAACGCGATTCAGGACGTCTATCTGAGTCCGGAAGTCACCGTCGCCTAAATCTGACCAACTACGGTTGTCATTCTGACCCGAGCAGGCCGATTCCGTCTTCCATTCGCGGAGCGCATGTCGGCCTGCGAAGTCGAAGAATCTCTCTTCCAATCTCGTCTACAACCCGCTTGCCATCCGCGATTGCACTGCACGAAACTCTTCGCACGTTTTCGTTTCGCACGCGCCGCTCTGCTCTATTCTGAAAATAACCTGGATAAATACATGTCTTTTCTGGCGGAGGAAGAATCCGTGAAAAAACTTCTCGTAGCGGTCGTGGCGCTCGTGATTTTCGCATCTGTCTCGGGGTTTGCTCAAAACTCGGCGAGCGACGAAGGCGGCCGCGTTCTCGGTCTGGAAACTGCCTGGAATCACGCCATCGAAGCCAAGGACACCAAAGCCCTGGACATGCTGCTTGCAAACACTTTCATTGCCGTAGAGATTGATGGAAGCGTCTCCTCAAAGAGTGAATTTCTTGCCAGCATCAAAGCTCCGGAATACCAACCCTCTCAGGCGGTAAACGAGCAAATTAACGTGCAGGTCTACGGCAACGCCGCAGTGGTCGTCGGAATCTTCCGCATCAAAGGTACGGAAAAAGGCAAGCCCTACGTTCATCGTGAGCGATTCACCGATACGTGGATCAAGTATGATCAGACCTGGAAATGCGTCGCCAGCCAGGCCACATTGATCGCCGCCAAGTGACTAGCGCCAGACAGGATCAATAGGCTGCCGAGGCAGGCTTCCGGCCGACGCTGGTGTCGCACGGTTAAAACGAGACCTCTTTCAGACTGATGCTTTTCGTTGTACCGCTGAATCGCACGACACATTCGTGCCGGCACACAGTAGTCGCGTTCCTCGCCACATAACTGTTTTCGTGCAACTATTTGCCTGTACCCGTATCTGACAGCGTGAAAATGACGGGAGGCGAAATGGGTAACAGGCTCGCAGGAAAGGTGGCCGCGATCACAGGTGGAAGCCAGGGCATAGGGCTGGCGATTGCGCAGCGATTTGCCGAAGAAGGAGCGGACGTCTCGTTCTGCTACCGGTCAAACAAGGCAGGTGCCGACGAAGCCGTGACCAATATTAGAAAGACCGGGCGCAAGGTTGCGGGATTTCAGTACGACGTCAGCAGCGTTAGCGACGGACAGAAATTTATCGCGGACACTGCGGCCCAGTTCGGGAAAATCGATATCCTCGTCAATAACGCCGGACTCGAGCGCCGCGCCGATTTCTGGGATGCCACGGAAGCGGATTTCGACGCGGTGCTCAACGTCAACCTGAAAGGACTGTTTTTCATCACGCAGGCCTTTGTGAAGAATCGCATGGCGGCAAAGGCAGGCGGAAAGATCATCAACATCAGCTCCGTCCACGAGGAACTTCCCTTCCCTCATTTTGCTTCGTACTGCGCCAGCAAGGGCGGCGTGAAAATGCTTACGCGTAATCTTTCCATCGAGCTTGCTCCTCTCGACATCACCATCAATTCAATCGCGCCAGGAGCGATTGAAACGCCGATCAACAAGAATTTATTGAACGATCCCGCAAAACTCAGTGCGCTGCTGGAAAACATTCCGCTGAAACGCCTCGGCACGCCGGACGACGTAGCGTCGATGGCCGTGTTCCTCGGCTCTGAAGAATCAAACTATGCGACGGGAACGACATTCTTCCTGGACGGCGGGCTGACCTGGAATTACCAGGAACAGTAAAGAAATCTCGTCGGCTACGCGCGCATAAGCGTCGCTGCTCGCGCTGCATCCAGCAATTGCTTTGTATTTTGCTTGGCATCACCGTGGCCAAAGACGGCATTTCCTGCGACCAGTAATTCCGCGCCTGCGCGCACAACGTCCGCAACAGTATCGAGCGCCACGCCGCCGTCTACTTCAATGCGGAAGTTCAAACCACGCTCGTGTCTAATTCGTGCCAGTGCTTCCATCTTCTTTAGCGAATTGCGAATGAATTGCTGCCCGCCGAAACCTGGATTCACCGACATCACCAGAACGTGATGGACCAGATCAAGCACGTCGGCGAGCGTGTCCACCGGCGTTGCGGGGTTCAGCACCACCCCAGCCTGGCATCCATGATCCGTAATGTGATGCAGCGTGCGATCGAGGTGAATGCAAGCTTCCTGGTGCACGGAAATCCAGCTTGCGCCCGCTTCGGCAAATGCGGGAATAAAGTCATCGGGATTTTCGATCATCAAGTGGCAATCAAAAATCGTTTCGGGGAGCGCTTTGCGCAGCCAAGCTACCACCGGCGGACCGATGGTGATGTTTGGCACAAAATGGCCGTCCATGATGTCTACGTGCAGAAGCGAACCTCCGCCATCTAGCGCTTGCTGAGCGTGCGCTGCGAGGTTCGCGAAATTCGCGGAGAGGATGGAAGGCGCGAGCTCAATCGTGCGTGGCAAGATTTGTGCTCCTGGACTCTTCATTCATTATACGTGGAACCTGCCCGTCACTGTCTCCTGCCGGTTGGTCCTCATGCACTGAATGCCCACGGCAGTGGCGCGCGTTTGCGGCTGCTCTCTACGCACAATTCGAGCGTATACATCAAGCGCAAAGCCTGCTCGGGTGTTACGGGAGGGATTGCCCGCCCTTCGATGGCATCACGCACCTGCGCGTAAAAGTCGCGGTAATCGCCGCGCAACGTCGGCACCTTTGCATGCGCTAACTCGCCGTCACCCCACAAGGTCATCGTGCCCCAATCTTTTTCGGGCTCCACGCCCCAATCATCTCCCGTCGCCGGATGATCCGCGCGAAGCAGCGCTTCCTGCGGATCCAAAGTATGTTTCACGTAAGCGCCGCGCGTCCCCTGAATACGATAATGCGGGCGTGGATCAGGAGCCAGCATGCTTGCCGTAAGGATCGCGCGCAGCCCGTTTTTGTAATACAAGGTCACGTCGAATGCGTCCTCAGTGAGGCTGCCTTCGCGCTCGATACGGATGTCCGCAAGCACGTGTTCCGGCGGGCCGAAAAGCTGTAGTGCCTGATCGACCAGATGCGGCCCAAGATCAAAAAACACGCCGCTGCCCGGCGCAGGCTTTTCCTTCCACGAATTCGTCCTGATCTGCGGCCTACAACGGTCAAATGCCGATTCGAAGCGAACAATCTTTCCGAGTGAGCCTCTGGCGAGCAGTTCTTGCACGGTGCGAAAATCACCGTCGAATCTTCGGTCTTGATATACCGTAAGTACTCGATCATGCTTGCGAGCCAACGCAACGAGCTCAAGCGCTTCCGCAAGCGTGCTTGTAAACGGCTTGTCGGCGACGACGTGGCGCCCCGCTTCCAGGCAACGTTTCGCGAACGGAAAGTGCGTCTCGTTCGGCGTGGCGATCGCGACCAGCGAAATAGATTTGATCGCCAGCAACTCTTCAATATCACGGACGATTTTCGCGTCCGGATAGATTTCCCGCGCCGAGCTTCTGCTGCGTTCAACGATCGCCGCCAGCCGCAAGCCCGGCACCGCATGAATGATCGGTGCGTGGAACGCGCGACCGCCAAGACCGAAACCCACAACACCGACATCGATCATTCGAACCGTCCTCGCTCACAAGAATTCTTCCACACCAGCACACGTGAAGCGGCATTGCGCGGATGGTCCTGCTCCTGCAAAATGCCATGATGCCCTCAGAAACGCAAATTCTCCCTGCCAGGGAAAAATCGGTCCAGAATCTGATTTTCCTCCTTCTGTGTGGCGGCTTTATCGTCAATGGAATCGTGATCACCTTCATCGGGCCCATGATTCCCGTCCTCAAGGCGAAATGGCTGCTCAACGATAGCCAGGCAGGACTTTTCTCTCTCGTGCAATTTTCCGCATCGCTCACGGGAGTTTTCTTTTCAAGCGCGCTTATCTCCGCGAAGGGATTCAAGCCCGCCATCACGTTGGGACTTGCCATGTTGGGTATTGGATTCGTCTTGCTCAACGCTCCGACATTTCCGCTAGCTCTCGTTGCGAGCGGCATCTATGGCCTGGGCTATGGCCTCGCCACTCCGGGGACAAATCTGTGGGTGGGCGAGTCGTACGGAGACCGCCGCGCGACGGCATTGAATGTCATGAATCTCGCCTGGGGAGTTGGCGCGATTTCTTCTTCGCCGCTCGCGATGTTGACGGTGCGAACAGCGCAGGTTCCCCTGCTCCTCTATGTCGTCGGAGCAATCTGCGTCTTGCTGGCGCTCGCACTCTTGCGAATGCGTTTCGGCAAGCCCCCGCACGAAGAAGAGTCTTCTTCTCAAGGACCAACCGCCAAGGCCGCTGGACTTGGCGTTGCGATCATGCTCGGGATCTTATTTTTTGTCTATGTCGGAACAGAAAATGGAATTTCCTACTGGGCCGCGGACCACGCGCGCAGAGCGGCAATGTGGAGTACCAACACGTTCACTCTCGCGCCCATGTTTTTCTTCGCTGGACTGCTCAGTGGCCGCGGAGCAGCAGCGGCAGTTCTTCTCCGATTGAAAGAAGTGCACGTCGCCGTGGGAGGAATTCTGCTTGCGGCAACCGGCCTGTCTGTTTTTCTTGCCGCACACACCCCATTGATGTTGTTTGGCGGCGCATTGTTCGCAGGATTGGGCCTGGCGAGCATCTATCCCATTTACATCGCGTGGCTCTCCAAGTGGTTTGGCGCTCGCGCGCGCAAAGTAGGCGGCGTGATGTTTGCTGTGGCCGCTGGAGGCGCCTCCACCATGCCCACGTTAGTTGGCGTGGCCTCACGATATTCAGGCAGCTTGCGCATAGGGCTGCTTGTGCCGCTCGTTGGTTGCGCTGTGATGTTGGCAGTAATCGCGTTACTTCGCCCGCAGACCCGCAACTGACTCCGCCGCACCGCGATTCTTTTCAATGTCGGGTTTGTCAGCACAAACCCTAAAACCCTTGCGGATCATTTCGGCGGCTGCGTCATCTCCATCGCCCAGATCGCTGCGGGCCGCATGTACATCGACGCGCGATAGTTTCCCGTGATGTCCCACGCTTCCGGTGTACGGAACCAATAACCCTTCGTTTCGTAGCTCACGTGATAAATTCCCCACGCAGTCTGAAACGCTTCTTTCTTCATTCCTTCACCAAGCATAAATCCCGCCAGCGCCAGCGTCGTGCCGGTCCACACTTCCTGCACTTGTTCATTCGTTTTGATCAGCGTTCCGTCGGCCGCCATACCGTTCACCGCGCCTATTTCGCCGTTCGCAAATTTCATCACGTTGTTGTCGTAGATCGTCTTCAGCGCCTTGCTGCGCATCTCTCGCGGCACGATGTCGCCAAGCCCTGTCACGTCCGCATACCATTGCCCGGCAAGTTGATCCGCCTGAATGTTGTCTTTGTATTCGCTTTCCGTGTCGTAGCGAAAGTACGTCCCGTTCCACAATTTCGCGATGTAGCTCTTTTGTCCCTTCGCAAAAAGTTCTTTGTAGTGAACCGCGGATTTCGCGTCACCAAGCTCTTTCGCAATCTCTTCCGCTGCGCGTAACGAAGCAAGCCACAGGCTTCCTGAATACGCACTGTCGCCGCGCACCACCCATTCATCGTACGTCTGATCCGGATAACCATCGTTGTCGGGAATTCCGTCGCCATCGCGATCAAATTTTCCCAAGTACACCAGCGCTTCCTGAATCGCCGGCCACGTGTAGCGCAAGAATTCTTTGTCTTTGCTTCCGGTCAACACATAGTCACGATAAATCATCAGCACGAATTTTGAGTTGAGGTCTTTCCAGCCATTCGTGTCCTGCCAACTGAATTGGTTCACCTGGAAAAATGGATCTTCGGTCGGGACGCCCATGTCATGCGGCACCGCGCCCTTTGTCTTGCGCTCACGGAATGTCGCCTGCCCAGAGTGAATCGACTTCCAGATCCACACCATGCGATCGCGCAGATCCTTCGGCACCGTGTCGGCGAAATCGCGCATCACCTGTTTGTCGATGTCCGGCCAGAATTTTACAAGTGGCAGCGAACCATAAAACCGCACATCCAACGTTTCGTAGTACGGATAGTCAAAGCACTCCATGAACGAATATGTCGACGGTGTTTTTTTGTCCGCGCCAACCGGCCGTCCCCAGAACGAACCGCCATCCGCAAAAACATAAAGCTCATTGAACAACATCCCACGATACCACTCTGGTTTCGCTTCATCGTTGACGTAAGGAGCCTGCCACGCATCGATCGCGTCACTCCACTTCTTTGCATTCTGCAGTCCGTCGCGCGCAATCGCCCACGCATTCTCGCCGTTCTTCCCGTAAAAATCCGCGTAATGCCGGTTCCACTTCCGTCCTGAACCAAATTCTGTCACCGGCAAATCCCAGGCGATGACCATTGGCACAGTTTTCTTTTCGCCCGGCTCCAACGTGAACTTTACTGCAATCGCGCCCGCCAACGGCTCACCGCTGCTTAGCCACGGCGCATCTGTGTTCGATAGGTTTCCATCTTTCGCAAACGAGTTCCATACTTCGCTGCCATCTCCTTGCGGCGAGTACGTCGTAACATACGTCACTTCGACCCCAGGTGATTGCAGCGCCGCAATCGTCATCTGGCCGTCCCACGCATTCAGTTCTTTTCCGCCGCGATTGCGTTCGAACATCACGCCTTTCATCGTTTCGCCGCCCAGGTGCTCAGAGTTGTAGCGGTTAAAATTTCCTTCGTTTAATCCCGCACGAAAATCACGTCCATATCCTCGCATCCATCCAAGCATGTTCGTCCACGAAAGCAGCACGCTGACCGTGATTTTTTTCTTCGTAGGATTTTCCGCATGCCAGCGGTAAACCGCCACTGGGTAGCTCGTCTCCTTGTAGTTGTCAGGAAGCACCGGTGAAAATTGCTCGAGAGTCACATGCGCGGGAAATTTGTCCCAGCGATAATCGAACCACGCCTTCGGATACAGCGCCGCGTAGTCTCCAGCACCAACCGGATAATCCCAGCTCCAGCTTTTCAGCGAATTCCCATCGGGATGCCCGGTGAACAAAACTTTTGCCATGCCGCTTGTTTCGTCTTGCGCTTTCTGAAACATCGCGAACTGGTTCGCGTACACCGTCTGAAACTTGTGGACGCCAGGTTGCAAATGCCATCGCGAAAAATCGCCACGATAGCTTCGCGAAAACGTACCCGCTCCAAAACCGCCAACTGGTGCGCCCTGCCAGTAGCCGTCATCAATATGGCCGGGCCCCAACGCGGGCTTGCTCGTGCCTGCATTCGGCAGCGGCTGTCCGATTGGGCGCCTCCATGCGGCCTTTGGAATGTCATCGCCGAACGCGGGAGAAACACGGCAAAGTAACAGCACACAACCGGCGGCAAACAACACTCGATGAAACTTCATGATGCCTCCTGACAAGAGAAAGGGCAGCCAAGAAGCTGCCCAAGGTGAACCGCCTGCTTGGAACAAATAGTATAGAAAATCGTTATTCTAGGCAACTCTCCCACGCTTACTTTTACGTTAGAGTTATGAAGAAAGTTCGATTTCTCACCGCAGCATGCCTTTCAATTTGCCGCCAACAGTCGCGCAGGTTATCCTCTGCGCGTGCGCAAAGCTTCTTCCGCTCAGTCTTCACCCACCACCGCCCTGCTCCTGGGCTTGGTTCTGACGCTGACGGCTGTCCTGGTTTATTCGTTCTATACCCGTTCTCAACTCGCCGGCCTGCGCGCATTGCAAAGTGATATGGTGGACCGCAACCGCCGGGACTCTTTGCAATTGCTACGTGTACAAAATGATTTGAACTCGCTCGGTCTTGCCATGCGGGACATGCTCGACTCGCGTGAGCCGTATCCACTCACTGCGTGGAGCGCGCAGTTTCAGAGAATCCGAGAAGACCTGGACGCCGCGCTCAAATTGGAAGAACAGTTTTCGCCCGCCGCTCGCACCGCGGATCAGCGCCGGTTCCTCAGCCAGTCCCTGGCGCAATTCTGGGACGCCGTCGACCGCATGTTCGAATTGGCAGGCTCAGGAAAAGAAAAAGAAGCGCGCGACCAAATCCAGTTCACGCTGCAAGCTCGTCAAGCCGCTCTCAGCACGGCAGTGTCACGGTTGCTCGTGCAAAACAACGAAGGTGAAGAACAAGCCGCCGATCAAATTGCAAAAATCTACGATGGCGTTCAGCGGCAGCTCTATCTGTTGCTCGGCGCGACGCTCGTCGCTATCGTTCTCACCAGTCTTTATCTCATCTTCTCAAACCGCAAAATCTTCGCGCGCCTAGAACTTCTTTCTGCACAACGCAGCGAGCTTGCGCAAAAATTGATCCATACGCAGGAATCCACCCTACGCCATATTTCGCGTGAGCTTCACGATGAATTTGGCCAGGTACTCACCGCAATCGGTGTTTTGCTTGGCCGCGCGGGCAAGCAGGTTCCGGAAGCATCTCCACTTCACACCGACCTGAAAGAAGTCCGCGGAATCGCGCAGTCTACGCTGAATAACATCCGTAGTCTCTCGCAGGCCTTGCATCCTGTATTGCTTGAAGAGGCCGGTCTCGAGAGTACGCTCGATTGGTATATTCCTACCGTCGAGCGGCAGCTGGGCTTGTCGCTGCATTACGAAAAATCGGGGACGCCCTTCAACGTAGAATCGGGAGCAGGCGTGCAGGTTTATCGCATCGCGCAGGAAGCGCTGAACAACGTCAGCAGGCACGCCGGAGTTCAGGAAGCGTGGGTGCGACTGATGTACAAGCCGGACGTCTTGGTTCTTGAAGTGGAAGATCATGGCAAAGGCATTTCCGCGCAAAAGGACGAACGCGGCATCGGGCTGGTGGCAATGCGCGAGCGCGCCGAATTGATTGATGGAAATATTGAATACCTGCAGTCTAACGGACGTGGCACTCTGGTGCGCATGATCGCTCCGCGGGAAAAAGTGGAAGCTCATGCCGGATAAAATCAGCGTTCTCCTTGTTGACGATCATGCCCTCGTTCGGCGCGGCTTTCGACGTATGCTGGACGACGATGAAACGCTCGAAGTCGTCGGCGAAGCCAGCAACGGCGCGGAAGCGGTGCAGCTCGCGGAAAAATTGCATCCTCAGGTGATTGTGATGGATTGTGCCCTGCCGGAAATGACCGGTCTTGAAGCCACGCGAAAAATTCTTCAATCCCGTCCGGAAACGGCAATTCTCATGCTCAGCATGCATTCAGAAGATACTCTCGTTCGCCAAGCTCTCGACGCCGGTGCGCGCGGCTACGTGCTGAAAAACGCGATGGATCTTGACCTCGCAAGCGCTATCAAGAACGTGGCCGCAGGCAAATCCGTAATCGATCCACAACTTGCACGCACGGAATCATTGAAAGGCGAACGTGATACCGCTCTCACCAACCGCGAACTGGAAATTTTGCAGCACATCGTTGCCGGCAAATCGAACAAGGAAATTGCTTCCGAGCTCGATCTGAGCGTAAACACGGTTTCCGTGCACCGCGCAAATATCATGGATCGCCTCGGAATTCACAAAACCGCGGAACTCGTCGTTTACGCCATTCGGAACGGGCTGGTGAATCTGCCGTGAACCGGCGCTCCTTCCTGGAATTCAGCGTTGGCGCCGGCCTAACCACTTTGTTGCCTTATTGGGCAGTGGGCGCGCGGAACTCAGTCGAGCCGTCCTTCCAATTAAAGGATGTTACGGCACAGGCGGGAATCGATTTTCGTCACAACAGCGGCGCATACGGCGGAAAATTTCTTCCAGAAACGCTCGGTTCGGGATGCGCTTTTCTCGACTACGATGCGGACGGTTACCAGGACATCCTTCTCGTGAACTCAATGGATTGGCCCGGACATAAACGCGGCCACGCCACGCTCAAGCTCTATAAAAACAATCGCAATGGAACTTTCTCTGACGTCACTCGAGTCGCCGGTCTCGATGTCGAACTCTACGGGATGGGAATCGCCGTCGGCGACTACAACAACGATGGCTTTCCGGACATCCTCATCACCTGCGTTGGCCAAAATCGTCTTTTCCGGAATACTGGAAAAGGCACGTTTCAAGATGTAACGAAACAAAGCAGGCTGGCTGGTCGACAAGCGTTCAGCACTTCGGCGCTATGGTTTGATTATGACCGCGACGGACATCTCGATCTTTTCGTCTGCAACTATGTGAACTGGTCGCCCGAACACGACGTCTTCTGCAGCCTCGACGGAAAAAATAAATCCTATTGCACGCCCGAAGCGTTTCGCGGCGAAACTTGCTGGCTCTTTCACAATCGCGGCGATGGCACATTCGAAGACGTCACTGCGGCAAGCGGAATTTTCGACACCAGCTCCAAATCGCTTGGTGTGGCGATGCTCGATTTCGATCAGGACGGCTGGCCCGATCTTTTTGTCGCTAACGATACGCAACCGAATAAACTCTATCGCAACTTGCGCAATGGAAAATTCAAAGATGCCGCCGTCGAAGCGGGATTAGCCTTCAGCGCCGAGGGCAAAGCGCGTGCCGGAATGGGTGTAGATGTCGGCGATTTCGAAAATTCCGGTCGCCCCGGCATCGCCATCACCAACTTCGACAATGAAATGGTCGGCCTCTATCGTTCGCCTTCCGCAGGACAATTCGACGATGTCTCGATCTCCGCGGGGGTAGGTGGCCCTTCCAAAACCACTCTCGGCTTCGGCTGCGGTTTTGCCGATCTCGATCTCGACGGTCGGCTCGACCTTATCGTTGCCAATGGCCACATTGACGACACCGTTCGCAACATTCGCGGCAACGTGGGCTACGCCCAGCCTCCGCATCTTTTTCTGAATCTTGGCAACGGAAAACTTCAGGACGTAGCAGGCACACACGGCGGCGACTTTGCGACCCCGCGCGTCGGCCGCGGACTCGCCTTCGCCGACTTCGATCGCGACGGCGACGTGGATCTGCTTCTCACCACCAACAACGGGCCGGCCTATCTTTTTCGCAACGATATCCGTTCCGGAAACCGATCGTTGCGGCTGCATCTCACTGGCACGAAAGCCAATCGCGATGCGATCGGCGCCGTTGTTCGCATCTATCACGGCGGCGAAAGCCAAATGCGGACCGTGCACGGCGCCTCCAGCTACCTGTCGCAATCCGAGCTAGCCGCAACCTTCGGTGTAGGTAAAGCCGACCGCATCGACCGTTTGACCGTGGAATGGCCCAGTGGAGGCTCCCAAGAATTCAAAAATATTCCTGCCGGAAGAGCTTATGAAGTAGATGAAACCAAAGGACTTATCGAGGTTCCTAGATTCTAGTATGTTTCCATTATTGTGTGCTTTCGCGTCCGCCTCTATAAATTGCTTCAACAAAGTAACTTGCGCTGCCCGAATTTACGAGTTTTTTTAACACCTCGGGAGCACCCCTTAACGACGCGGTCGGATACCCCAAACTATTCCGGCCGCGTTCGTGTTTCTCGGGGATTGGCGCGTCGAAAAATTTGTTTTCCGGGGTAAACGGGTTATGAGCCGCTGGCGGTTCGCTCTTCTTTTCCTTCTCACGCTCTCCGCGATTTATCTGTACGCGTTTCCGTCGGCCACAATTATTTACGCTGGCGGCGTCCTTCTCCATGCTGGCGCCGGAATTTTGCTTGCCATTTTGTTGGTTCCGATTTTGCGGCAAGTCTTTCGCGATTGTTCGTGGGAAATTCGCTTCGGTTGGCTTCTCATCGCTGCCGGAACTTTGCTCGGCCTCGCGCTGATCAAGATCGGCACACCGCACCGCTTGCGCGGTTGGCTTTATCTGCACATCGTTCTATGCGCCGTCGGCGTTCTATTCCTAGGAACTTCCTGGCTCGCAAAGCGCGGCTGGCTTGGCAAAGGTTTCGCTGCCGGAGCAGCAAGCTTCGCAGTTTTGGCCTTGACGCTGTCTGCCGTCGCTGCCGGCTCCTGGTGGGTGCGAGAAATTGCCTGGAAGAACAGCTACCGCGTAACAAATCAAAAAATGCCTTCAGAAACGATGGACGGCGAGGGTGACGGCCCCTCCGGGAAATTTTTCCCCAGCTCCGCGCAAACCAAAGACGGCAAAAACATCCCCGCGAAATATTTTATGCAGTCGCAGGCTTGCGAGCGCTGTCACAAAGACATCTACAAACAATGGAACAGTTCCGCGCATCACTTTTCTTCCTTCAACAATCAGTGGTATCGCAAAAGCATTGAGTACATGCAGGACGTTGCCGGGGTGAAGTCCTCGAAGTGGTGCGCGGGCTGCCACGATCCCGCATTGCTGTTCAGCGGAATGTTCGATACGCCGATTCGGCAAATTGAAAATACTCCGGCGGCGCAAGCCGGCCTCAGCTGCATGATGTGCCACAGCATCGTCGAAGTGAAAAGCACCATGGGCCAAGGCGATTTCGTTCTCGAATATCCGAAATTGCATGAACTCGCCGCCAGCGAAAATCCCGTGATGCGCACGTTGCATGACTTCATGGTGAAGGTGAATCCGGAGCCGCATCGCCGCACGTTCCTGAAGCCTTTCATGCGCGAACAGACCGCGGAATTCTGTTCTGGCTGTCACAAAGTCCACCTCGACGTTCCGGTGAACCGCTACCGCTGGGTTCGCGGCTTCAATGAGTACGACAACTGGCAGGCCAGCGGCGTTTCCGGACAAGGCGCGCGTTCCTTCTACTATCCGGCAAATCCGATGATGTGCGCGGACTGCCACATGCCCCTGCTGCCCTCGAAAGATGAAGGCAACCTCAACGGCTTTGTTCACTCACACCGCTTCCCCGGAGCCAACACCGCGGTTCCTACTGCGAATCTCGACTCTGACCAACTTACACAGAGTGTGAAATTCTTGCAGGACAAACAAGTCACCGTCGATGTCTTCGCGATTTCGCCAGCGGGCAAAGAGACCAAAACTCCGTCGCCATCTCCGCTGGCGAATGGTCAGGAACTTTCGACGACGTTCGCGGTTGGCGAAGAGGCTGAGGTCACCTCACCGCAAGGTCCTAAAGGCGAAGTCCGCGCGATTACGGCGCCACTTGGACGTTTGCAAGCTTCCGTACGTCGCGGCGACGATTACCGCGTGGATGTTGTCGTCCGCACACGCAAGGTAGGACACTTTTTCCCCGGCGGTACCGTGGACGCATTTGACGTGTGGCTCGAATTGCAAGCGACCGATGAGAAGGGACAAATTCTTTTCTGGAGCGGCAAAGTCGAAGATGACGGCAAAGGCCCTGTCGAGCAAGGGGCACATTTCTATCGCTCGCAGCAGATCGACGCCCACGGCAATGTCATCAACAAGCGCAACGCGTGGTCAAACCGCGCGGTCGTTTACGTTCATTTGATCCCGCCAGGCGCGGCGGACACCGTTCACTATCGAATTCACATTCCCGAGGATGCCGGCGAGAAAATTAATTTGCACGCGAAACTCAACTATCGAAAATTCATGTGGTTCAACACGCAATTTGCCTATGCGGGCGAAGAAGATCCCCACCAACCGAAAGGCCAGACCACTCCCGACTACGATGATCGTAAGTTCGCATTCCACGGTGATACTTCGGGCGTCGCGGGTACGCTGAAGAAGATTCCCAACCTGCCCATCATTACTGTCGCCGAAGACACGAAAACCCTCGCAGTGCTTGCGAAGTCGAATCCCATGCCGGCTCCGAATGCAGTCGCCGCGAAAGAAGACTGGATGCGCTGGAATGACTACGGCATCGGACTATTTCTCCAGAACGATTTCAAAGGAGCCGAAGCCGCCTTCACAAAAACAATCGAAGCCGAGCCCGCAAACGCCGACGGCTGGGTAAATATTGGCCGCGTTCGCACGCAGGAGGGCGATACCGCGGGCGCGTTCACAGTTTTGGATAAAGCACTTTCCCTCAAACCGGATCTTGCGCGCGCAAATTATTTCTACGCGCGCAACCTCAAGGAAGAAGGCAAGTACAACGAGGCCATTACGAAATTGCAAAGTGTGCTGAGGCAATATCCGCGCGATCGCGTGGTACGCAACGAACTTGGGCGAATTTATTTTCTCCAAAAGAAATATTCCGACGCCGTGCAACAATTTGAATACACGCTTACCATCGATCCGGAAGATTTGCAGGCCCACTACAATTTAATGCTCTGCTACAACGGCCTAGGCGACGAAGCCAAAGCTGAAGCGCACAAAATCCGCTACCTGCGATTTAAGGCGGATGAATCGTCGCAGGCGATCACCGGACCGTACCGGCAAAATCATCCTGAAGACAATAATGAGCGCCAGTCGGTTCACGAGCATGTTTCAGTCTTGTTAAATGCCACAACGGCGAGTGCTGCAAAGACATCCGGCGATCTCGCAAATCATCGGCGGGAAAAGATTGATTTCGAAATTCCACAAGGAACGAAAATAAAATGACCTGGATCAAAACAGTTTCGATGTGGGATGACGAGCGCGTAAAAGCTGCGATGGAAGCGCAGCGCAAGCTGTATCCCCAGGAGTACGCGACTCCCGTGCCCGCAGTGGATCACGGGCCGGAAGCTGGCATTGTGGCGTCGCACACGTTGCTGCCGGATGTGCTGTTTCATTCCTTCAGCGCGTATGGCGCGATGATAGCGCCGGAGTTGCCGCTCGCGCGCAGGCAGCACGAAATGATTGCCACCATGGTGTCGGTCACGAACCGATGCCACTATTGAATCGAATCTCACGCAGAGTTTCTGCGTCGCGTGACGTTAGACGATTCGCTGATTGAGGCGCTGCGCCGCGACTATCGCTCTGCGCCCATCACCGAGCAGGAACGCGAGATGTGCGATTACGTCGTGAAGCTTACGAGGGACGCAGTGCAATGCAGTCCGCAGGACTTGGATAAGTTACGCGCAGTCGGATTCGACGACAAAGGCATTTTGCAGATCACATTGATTGCATCCTGGTTCAATTACATCAATCGCGTTGCCGATGCGCTGGGCGTTGGCCGCGAAAATCCCGCGGAGAAACCTTGAAGAAATATTCTACAATCAGCCGACCGCTGGCAATTTTGATTTCGTTCCTGTTTTTGTTTTCTTCTTTTGCAAACGCGCAAAGCGCTGAAGCCGGCATTACATTTCAAGACGTCACCGCAAAATCTGGAATTCATTTTGTTCATAACAACGGGGCCTTCGGAAAAAAGTTTTTGCCAGAGACGGTGGGGCCGGGCGTTGCATTCATCGATTATGACAACGACGGGTGGCCAGATATTTTCCTCGTGAACGGAACGGGCTGGCCGGGCCACGGGCAAAAACACACAACCCCGAAGCTTTATCACAACAATCACGACGGCACGTTCACAGACGTTACGCACCAAGCGGGACTCGACGTTGAAATGTACGGCATCGGCGTGGCGGTCGGCGATTACGACAACAACGGCTACGACGATCTTTTCGTCACTGCGTACGGGCAGAGCCGGCTGTTTCACAACAATGGCCCAGACAAGGCGGGCAACGTAACGTTCACCGACGTCACGCAAAAAGCTGGACTGTCGGGAGTGAAGGAATTCAGCACCAGCGCTGCCTGGGTCGATTACGACAAAGACGGCAAGCTCGATCTGGTCGTTGGCAACTATGTGCAGTGGACGCCAGAGACCGATCTTTATTGCACGATGGACGGCAAAATCAAATCGTATTGCACGCCGGAATCGTACAAAGGTACTTCGGTACGGCTGTGGCACAACAATGGTAAGGACGGCGGTGGCAACGTCACGTTTTCCGATGTGACGCAGAAAGCTGGGCTCGGCGAACCAACTTCGAAGACGTTGGGCGTTGCGATGATTGACTACGACAACGACGGCTGGCCCGACTTGCTTTTCTCCAACGACACGCAACCCAACAAGCTTTATCACAACAATGGCCCGGACAAAGGGGGCAACGTAACGTTCACCGAAAAAGCGGTTGTCGCTGGAGTAGCGTTCAGCGAAGACGGCGTGGCGCGCGCGGGAATGGGCGTGGATACTGCCGACTACGACCACAGCGGAAATACGAGTTTGCTGATCACCAACTTCTCGAACCAAATGCTTTCGCTCTATCACAACGAAGGCAAAGGATTGTTTGTAGATGAAGCGCCACGCAGCGAAGTGGGCCGCGCTTCCCTGCTCACCCTCGGGTTTGGATGTTTCTTTTTCGACTACGACCTTGATGGCTGGCCGGATATTCTGGTGGCGAACGGCCACATCGATCCGGACATTCAGAAGGTGCAGGTGAATGTGAAGTTCGCGGAGCCGCCGCATCTTTTTCGAAATTTGGGCAAAGGAAAATTTGTGGAGGTCACGAAATCGGCGGGAGCGGAGTTTGCCGCTGCGCGCGTGGGAAGGTCAGCTGCGTACGCTGACGTTTTCAATGATGGGCGACTCGATGTCCTGCTCTCCACAAATGGCGGCGCGGTGCATCTTTTTCGAAATGTGGCCCGAAACGTTGCCGAAAAAGATGCTGCTGCCAATAAGAGTCTTCGTGTCAAATTAGTTGGCACGAAGTCGAATCGCGATGGAATTGGCTCCGTGGTACGCGTGACTTCGTCGGACGGAACACAAACGCAAATGCTGAAGAGCGGTTCGAGCTACCTTGCGGCCAATGAGTTGGTGCTGACGTTTGGTCTGGGACAATTGAGCAAAGCCGACGCGGTGGAGATTCGCTGGCCGAGCGGTCAAGTCGATCGCCTATCGAACGTGAACGCCGGGCAGACTGTCATGGTGACCGAAGGCAAGGGAGTGACGGCTGCGAGGGTCTTCGGGAAGTAAGCGAAACCAGCGAGGTGGTGGACGGCTAAACATCACGCAGGCGCAAAAAGGAACAGGATGACTACCTGAAGGTAGCCGCTACAAAGACGAGATTCGAGAATCAGATTTCTAGAGTGCGAAGGTAAGGGACGCTGGCTTTCATGAGCTCCAGGTTCATTTCGACGAAGTAGGTTGTGACGCCCGCGGTTTTAGCCGTTGTAAAGATTTTTTTCCAGTCGAGCGAATCGTGGCCTACTGCGACGATTTTCTTTTCCTGAGCGGACCAGCCTTGTACGTGCATTGAGAAGAAACGACCGGGGTATTTGGTGAAGTATTCGGCGGCATCGTAACCGCGAGAGATGGTCGAGACCTGGAATTGGAACTTGACCAGCTTGGGATCGAGCAGGCGGAGGAGGATGTCGTAGGTGCGTTCGCCATTGACGGTGGATAACTCGAATTCCTCGTTGTGCAAGCCTTGCTGGATGCCGGCCTGGGCTGCTCGTTCGGCCATTTTGTTGTATTCATCGGCGGCGCGCTGCACGTCATCCATCGTAGGATTCTTGGGACCGTTAAGAGTGGGCACGATCATTTGCGCCAGGCCGACGTCTTTGGCCCAGGCAATGCGATCCTGCTGGTTAGCGCGCAATTCTTCAATACCGAAATGAGAGCTGACGCAACTGAGGCCGTTATCGGCGAGAATTCTTTTGAGTTCGGAACCTTTGTATTTGGCAAGACCGCCGAAGCCGAATTCCTTGTAGCCGACAGGCGAACACAGCTCGATCGACTGAAAGCCGGCGTCGGCAAGCTGCTTGATGGTGCCGGGAAAATCTTTGGCAATCATTTCTTTTACGGGCCAGGTCTGGCAGCCGATCGAGAGACCGAGCGGATTTGCGCTGAGCTTGAGAGCGCTTGTTCCCAGGAGGCTGACTGCGGCGGCTTGTGTTCCGGTGTGCTTCAAGAACGTTCTCCTTGATGTCAGAGTCATTCGTGGCTCCTTGTGATCTTCAAAAATTCCGTCAAAAATAGCCGGTCAGAGCTCCCAGTGGGAGCGTCGCTCAGGGCGTATGAATTTTTCAGCCAGGCGAGAATTGCTGACCTTCAGATTTGAACGGTCCCAATCGAGCCTGCCGCCAAGCATGGTAGCGACGTTGCCGAGAAGCAAGGTTTCGGTCACCATACCGGAAAATTCAAAGTTTCCGCCGGGCTTGGTTTTGCTCCCTTTGCAGGCGTCCAGCCATTCGCGTTCATTGCCCGGCGAGCGGGGCAGCGTTTTCGGCGGCGGCACAAACGTTTTCATTTTAGACTCGGGGATCAGCTTGGGGCTGCCGCCGTGGAACGAGCAAAGGATTTTACCGCGATCGCCGACGAACAGTAGGCCTTCATCATTTTCTTCGCCATCGCCGCGCAGCGGAAGGTTTTCCGGGAGCTCGTCCGGGCGCGCGGGTTTCAATCCACCATCGTACCAAGTGAACTTAACGGGAGGCATTTCGCCGCGAGCGGCAAAGTTGTAACGGATGATCGAGGCCAGCGGGTACGTCTCGTCATAGCGATCCGTGGAACTTGCCTCGACACTGGTGGGCGCTTCCAACTTCAACACGCGAAAAATTGTGTCGAAACTGTAGGAACCCATATCGCCCAGCGCGCCACAGCCGAAGTCGCTCCAGCCGCGCCAGACGAATGGCAAGTAGGCGCGATTAAAAGGCCGCTCAGACGCGGGACCGAGCCACAGATCCCAATCGAGCCCTTCGGGAACAGGCTCGGCCTGCGTCGGACGCTCAAGTCCCTGTGGCCAGAACGGCCGGCTGGACCAATTTAAGACTTCGCGAACCGGGCCGATGGCTCCGGCCCAAATCCATTCGCAGAGCGAGCGAGTGTCTTCGGACGCTTGATTGGCAACAGCGATCTGAGTGGCGACTCCGGTCTCGCGCGCGATTTCGGCAAGGCGACGCGCTTCGTAGATCGTGTGGGTTAGTGGCTTCTGGCAGAAGACGTGTTTGCCCTTTTTCATCGCAGCGGCGGAGACGGCGGCGTGCAGATTGTCGGTGGTACAGACGACGACGGCGTCGAGGTCCTTCTGCTTTTCAAGCAGCTCGCGGAAGTCGCTGTACGCCGAACAGCCGCGATATTGGCCGGAGCGTTGCTGAGTAGCGTAATGGGCGTCCACGATTTTTTGGCAAGGTTCGCGGCCGGAGACTCCACTGGGTGCGCGGAGAGAATGGGTCAGTTGGAGAGGCTGGTCTGGGCTGAGCCAGTCCCAGCCGCTGTTGGTGCCGAGCAATTTACGGACAGAATTGCAAAACTCGTGCGTATCCCATTGTGGATGGTTGAAGCCGATTCTATTGGGATCACAGACTGCTACGCCCTGCACGTCTGGTTGCCGCAAAAAGTGCAGCATGACGCGGAAACCCTGGGAGCCGACCCCGATGAAAGCAATGTTGAGCTTGTCGCTTGGCGCGACGTAATTTATGCCGCCCAAGACCCGGCGCGGAACGATGGTGAGACTCGCAGCCGCCGCGGCTTGCGCCAAGAATTTGCGTCGCGAAGGCGGGCGCTCGAGAGAGCTGCAAGGCTGAAGCCAATTCTTCACTGTCCCTCCCTAACCGCGGCTTAGACATAACGCATGAGTTTGCCTCGGTCGGATAGTGCAACGGTTCAAGAGAATATCGGTTTACGTCGATACTGTAAACGAACTTGCCATAAGGTCCGCGAAGGATGCGGCGTTAGAACTTTTCCAGGATACTCTTGCTGCTTGGTTGCGAAGGGATCGACAGGTTTATATATGGCTCGTTACTGCTAAAGAATGTCGCGCATAATCTGGGGCATTCTTTCACCAGCTTGATGAATTTTGCCGGTACCGACTATGCGATGGGCCCTATTCTCCGGTTTGCGCGGCAGACCGGACACGATACTTTAAGAATCAACCTGGTAACGGGCGAAGCTGAACCTCCGGAGCTGTTAGCACCACCGATTACAGAACTGCCCGTCCGCTACATGCAGTTGTTTTGGTATCTGGTCGAGCGGCACGGCTCCGATCGTTCGTTCGTGCAGGATGCCAGGCTTGCTGCTTCGATACATCGCAAGCGCGCCCCGCGCAGGTCGCACCACAATTTTAGGAAAGTCCCTACACGTGCGACCTCACACTTATCGACGTGCGAGGCAAAGAGCATCTGGCGCACTTCGAGGGATGGTTGTTTCCAGAGGACATGCATCATACAGACCATCGAGTGACGATTAAACTGCGTTTATGGTCACGGCTGGCGCATGATGCTCCGGCGCAGAATCCGATCCAATCAACAGCGCTGAGAATATTTCCTACAAGCGGCAGATGAGGAGTTCGCGTTCGTAGATCATTTCTTTGGGCAAGTGGTCGTGGAGCTGGATGAAGAGCTCTTCATGATCGATGACTTCGCGGTACCAGGATTCGCGCTCGAATTTTTGGAGCTCGTTGAATCTTTCCTCGGGAAAATCGAGCCCGCTCCATTCCATGTCTTTGTAGTGGGGCATCCAGCCGATGGGAGTTTCGCGGCCAAGAGCGCGTCCGCGGACGCGATCGACAATCCATTTAAGGACGCGCATGTTTTCGCTGTAACCGGGCCAGAGAAATTTGCCTTCGGCATTTTTGCGGAACCAGTTCACGTGGAAGATGCGCGGCGTGACGCTGAGTGTGCGCGCCATCTTGATCCAGTGACGGAAATAATCGCCCATGTGATAGCCGCAGAACGGCAGCATGGCCATGGGATCGCGACGAACTTTGCCGACGGTGCCTGCCGCGGCGGCGGTCATTTCCGATCCCATCGTTGCGCCGGTGTAGACGCCGGCGCTCCAATTGAAGGCCTGATAGACGAGTGGCATGGTGGCGGCGCGGCGTCCACCGAAAATAAACGCGTGGAGCGGAACGCCGTTGGGATCTTCCCAAGCGGGATCGATGGTGGGACATTGCGAGGCGGGCGCGGTGAAGCGCGCGTTGGGGTGAGCGGCTTTCGCGCCGGTCTGTTTGGCGATTTCGGGCGTCCAGCGATTGCCTTGCCAGTCGAGACATTCGGCGGGAGGCGTGTCAGTCATTCCTTCCCACCAGACGCCGCCATCCGGAGTGAGCGCGACGTTAGTGAAAATTGTGTTTTTAGAAAGCGTGGCCATGGCGTTGGGATTTGTTTTTGCGGAGCTGCCGGGCGCAACGCCGAAAAAGCCGGCCTCGGGATTGATGGCGCGGAGGCAGCCGTGCTCGTCGGGGCGAATCCAGGCGATGTCGTCACCAACGGTCCAGACTTTCCAGCCTTCGAATCCTTTGGGCGGAATGAGCATGGCGAAATTTGTTTTTCCGCAGGCGCTGGGAAATGCGGCGGCGACATATGTTTTCTCGCCCTTGGGATCTTCGACGCCGAGGATGAGCATGTGCTCGGCCATCCAGCCTTCATCGCGCGCGATGTTGGAGGCGATGCGCAATGCGAAACATTTTTTGCCGAGAAGAGCGTTACCGCCGTAGCCGGAGCCGTACGACCAGATTTCACGCGATTCGGGAAAGTGCACGATGTACTTCTCTTTATTGCAGGGCCAGGGAACGTCCTTTTGACCGGGAGCAAGCGGCGCGCCGACGGAGTGCATGCAAGGCACAACGCGGGCGCCTTGATCGATTTCGTCGAAGACACGCTGGCCGATGCGGGCCATGATACGCATGTTGACTACGACGTAGGGCGAATCGGTAAGTTGAACGCCAATTTTTGCGAGCGGCGAACCGATGGGCCCCATGCTGAAGGGAAGAACGTACATGGTGCGGCCGAGCATTGCGCCGTTGAAGAGGCCCTTGAGCTTGCGGCGCATGTCGTAGGGATTTTCCCAATTGTTGGTGGGGCCGGCAGTGTCCTTGGAGTAGGAGCAGATGAAGGTGCGATCTTCGACTCGGGCGACGTCGTTGGCGTCAGAGCGGGCATAGAAGCAGCCGGGCCAAAGTTTCTGGTTGAGCTGGACGAACGTGCCGCTTGCGACCATCTCTTGGCAGAGCTGGTCGTATTCGAATTGAGAGCCGTCAACCCAATGGATTCTGGCGGGGCGGGTGAGTTCAGCCATTTTTTCGACCCAACGGAGAAGGTGGTCGTTCTTACTGAGAGGAATTGCGGGATTGCGGGAACTTATGCTGGTGGAACTCATGCCGAGCGGTGCCCTCCCAGAGTGTCTTAAGCGACTCAACGCGGCGATGCGGATTCGAGACGCAATCAGGCTAGCGAAATGGTAGCGATACCGGGATTCGAACCCGGATTTTTGCCTTGAGAGGGCAATGTCCTAACCCTTAGACGATATCGCCAGAGAAACTCGACCGCGTGTTGTTGAGCGTGACGGCGTCTACCCAGAGCGCCGGCAAGCTCAGGCAGGAGATAGTATATCGCGAGGGCGTCGGGTTTGTCGCGCGGGGCACCGGATGGACACAATCTGAGGGCTTAGCTGGCGATTTTGTACTCGTTGTCTTCCACATGTTTGCTCAGTGGAAGGAGAGTAAAAAACTTGTGGCGGCAGGGAATGCAGCGGAATGCAGGGACGCTGAGAGAACGCCAGAGGGGAGCGCCGAAACCTTCGGCGAGCTCGGGGGGGATGCGTTTGACTTCAATGTTGCCACAGATGGAGCAGTGCGCGGAGAGCAAGTTGGCGAAAGGTGTGGCGCGGGAGCGAAAGCGCTTGGAACAACGCGAACAGCGCCATGGAATACAGCCAAGGACGCTGGCGAGGTAGTCAAAGAGAGTCCGTCGGCGCGAGCGGCGGCACTCCGCGGAACCACATGCTGGGCAAATCATCAGAGTGAGCAACCACCTGGCTGACTTTAGGGCTTGGGCTATGCTATGAGAATTCGCAATTTCAGGCAAGAAGGAAGTCTGTTAAGGATGCAAAAAAACCAATGGTGTCTGCGCTAAGATAAAACGCAGGAGAACCCATGGCGGACTATACAGACGAACATGCCCGGGCAGGAATCAAGACGAAGCTGCCAAAGCTCGAAACCTGGCCGAACCAGTTTCCGGGATATGTGATTACGACGCGGTACCCGGAATATACCTCGGTATGCCCGAAGACAGGGATGCCAGACTACGGGACACTGACGATCGAATATATGCCGCGAAAGCTGTGTATCGAGTTGAAAGCACTGAAGATGTACCTGCTGGCATACCGGAGCCTGGGGATTTTTTACGAAAACGCGGTGAACAAGATTCTGGAGGACATCATTGCGGCGATTCAGCCGGAATGGTGCACGATTCGAGGGGAATTCACGCCGCGAGGCGGGTTGAATACCACAGTGGAGGCGCGGTGGCCCAGGCCTAAGGGGAAAGTTAAAAAGTAGGCGACGAACGCGGCGCCTTGCACCTATTGCCGGGTTCGCAATTAGCGACGGAGCGGAAGCCGCGTCTGGACAGGCCAGACCGCAAGAGACATAATCTTTGGCATATCATTTAGTGAATGTAGTGGATGACCGAATGCGTTTAGGCCCGTGGCTTGCAGATTCCGGGCGGTGAACCATTTTCTTTTTATTTCAGTTGCAAGTACAAACCCTGAAACGTGTTGAACTCAGGGTTTGCAAGTACAAACCCTGAAACGTGTTGAACTCAGGGTTTGCAAGTACAAACCCTGAAACGTGTTGAACTCAGGGTTTGCAAGTACAAACCCTGAAACCCTGGGGAGGGAAGATGAGCATTTCTCCGAACGTGCCGAGTCCGCAAGACTCGTATCATTATGAAAATACCGGGACGCCGCGCTGGATTGCGGTGCTCTTCGGTGTGCTGTTCGTCGCCCTGGCGGCGATGGGATTTTTTGGGTACACGTCGCAATCGCGGCTGTCACAGCAGCTTTCGAAAGCTGAAGATCAGAACAAGATGCTTTCGCTGCAACTGGCGCAGGCAAATTCGAGCTTGGCCGACTTGAAGGGTCACGTCGAAGTGACGGAAGAAAAAGTACATATGACACAGTCGGAACTTGCGCAGGCCAGGAGCCGCGCAGAATCGATTCGCAAGGACCAGGTGGCCGCGGCGCAGAAGCTGAATACACAGCTGACAGAAGTACAAAAGAACAGCGAAGAAAAGATTGGTGCTGTCGCGACGGATCTGGGCGGAGCGAGAAAGGATATCGAAAGCACGCGGAACGACCTGGAAGCCACGAAAGGCAAGTTGGACCGCGCGCAGGGCGACATGGGCGTGATGAGCGGTTTAATTGCGCGAAATCACGATGACTTGGAGGACCTGAAGCGGCGCGGCGATCGCAACTACTATGAATTCACCGTGCCGAAGACGAAGACACCGCAGCGCGTTGGTCCGGTGCAGCTTTCGTTGAACAAAGTGGACCCGAAGAAGTCCAAGTACACGATGACCGTTTTCGTGGATGATCGCACGATTGAAAAGCGAGACAAGACAGCCGGCGAACCGGTGCAGTTTTATGTGAAAGGCGGCCGGGGGTCAGCGCCCTATGAAATAGTGGTGTTCGATGTGGGCAAGAACCAAATCACGGGATACCTCTCAACGCCGAAGGATGCAGGAACTGGCGGATCGTCAACGCCTGCTGCCACGCCAGCGGCTCCTGCAACGAAACCGTAGTTGTTCTAGATCGATCGATGGGAAACAAAGAGGCCCTGTTCTGCGTTCTGGAAACTGGACGCGGAACAGGGCTTCTGCCGTTTTTATGGCTGACCTAGGATGGAATTACGCGGGGAATTCACGCAATCTCAGGACGGAAGTCAGGGAGCGGGACTATGAATGAGCCGAAGTTGATTCGGTTGTTGGCGGTTATGGTTTTTGCGCTCGCTCCCGTCACCGTCTTCGGCCAATCGAACCTTGATCCTGGACGATTGCCGAAGTCCACCGCGTTCTATCTGGTCTGGCATGGCACGCCGCCTGTTAACGCGCGAAGCGCCAATTCCCTGCTGGCGCTGTGGGACGATGCCGATTTTGCGCCGGTGCGCGCCGCAATGATTGAAGAGATCATGCAGGAGTCCGCGAGTTCGCAAAAAACGCAAACTCCATTGACGCGAGAGGAGTTGGCGCAATATGCGTCGCTCCTCGACAACGAATTTGTGTTTGGTTATATCGGCAATCCAAACGCCAGCAAGAGCGGAAATGCGGCTTCTATGTCACCCGGAAATACGTGGAATGGCGCTTTTTTCGTTTACGACCGCACGGGAAAAGAGGCGACCCTGGCGAAGCTGCTGCTACGCACAAGAATGGGTGAGAAGGATCCTCCCAAGATTTCGGCCGCGACAATTGCGGGAATCTCCGCGATAAAGATGGAACGCAAAACCGGCACATCGTACTGGATGGAAGACGGAAAGTACGCGTTCACCGCGTCCGAGCCGGCAGTGTTTGAGCAGATTGCAGCGTGGACCAGGCATGCGGGGCCAGAGTTGGCAGGACTTGCGCAGACCGCCGCATATCGCGAAGCCGGCGACCTGCTGAAAGGTGGAGTGGCTGAATTCTTCTTTCATTTTCCGAGTATTCGAGAAATGACGGGTGATACGAGCGCCAGCGGGTTTCGTCTGCGCCCCTTATTGCAGAACCTGAAGATTGAAGCTGTTCATGCAGTGGCGGGGCGTCTTTCGCTTGACGGCGCGCGGACGCGGATGGAGGGCGGAATTTTAGGCGAGACAAACCCGGGAACGCTTTTTGACATCTGGGATGAAGGCACTGCGACGCCGGAGTCCTGGCGTTTCGTCAATGCGAATACGGTTTCCTATCACGAGTCGCGAGTCAACCTGATGGGAATCTACGCTGTGATCAAACACGCGTTGCAATCGACGACAGGCGCTGGACAGAAAAGTCCCATGGATTTTATTGAGACCGCAGCCGCCACGCGGCTTGGCATGCCGTTGCCGACGGCTCTCGGCCTCTTCAGCGGTGAGTTTGCGACGCTGCAGACAAGCGCCACGCTCGGCCCGGGCAAGCAGGTCTACGCTGTGGGAATCCGGAAAAAGCCGGAAATGTTGAAGCTGCTACGCGCTGGTTTTGCGGACCGCGTGTCCGGCGAGCGCACAGATGGCGACACTACTTTTTTTAAAATTTCAGAAGGCGGCATCGAGAGCAGCGCGGGAACAGCATCGTGGAAGTATTACCATCTTGGAGTGACCAACGATCTGATCGTCGCGGCGAGTCGAAACGATTCGGTCCGCGAGATGTTGGCGGAACGTAGTAGCGGCGCGGTCGGGCCGGCTCCGCCAGCGTGGCATGCAGCGCGGGCAAAATTCCCCGCGACCATCAATGGATTGAGTTTTCTCGATTTTCAGAAAATCGATTGGAGCGTCGCAAAGGCTCGCTGGAATACGGAACATAAGAAAAGCTCGACGACTGCCCGGGCCGATCAAGCCGCGCATCCGGGCGCGTTGACGAATGCGCTCAAGGACTTAGATCCGCAAGTTTTCCCCCGCCGTTTGCACCTCGCCGCCGGTGCTTCCTGGAAAGACATGCATGGTATGCACTTCGATGGATGGATTGAATAAATCTCTGCGTGCATTGTCCGGCACGCTGGCGCAACAAACCTCACTGACTCTCGCGTTGTGGCTGCTTACCAGTGGAAATACACTCGTGGCGCAAGATTTGCCTGCGCAACAAGGCCCTTCGCTGCGGGCCACGGTGAACCGCGTGAATGTTGGAGTGACAGTGACAAATCCTCGCGGAAGATTCGTCTCCGGGCTCCGCCGAAAGGATTTTCGCATTTACGACAACGGTATCGAACAAGCGATCGCCGATTTTTTGCCGGTGGAAGAACCGGCTCAGTTCCTAGTGCTTATTGAATCAGGACCGTCAGTATTTCTTTTCGGAAAAGGACACATTCTTGCTGCGGACGCGTTGCTGGCGAGCGTTGCGGACGATGATCGCGTGGCAATTGCAACCTATTCGAGACATCCGCAACTGGTCCTGGACTTTACTGCGGATAAGTCCGCGGCTCGATTAGCGCTGCGCTCGATTAATTTCCATGCTGGATTCGGCGATCTCGATCTGTTCTCAACCATTTCTTCAGCAATCGATGGACTCGCGCCACTGGCTGGAAAGAAGACGATCGTGCTGCTATCGACCGGAGTGGATACGTCGCCTGACGTCGATTGGGACTCACTACTGCCAAAGCTGCAAATTTCAGACGTAAGGATTGTTGCGGTTTCTCTTTCCGGAGACATCCGGAAGCCGGCAAAAAAGAGAAAGCTCTCGGCAGAGGAAAAGATGGACCGGGCGGAGCTTAAGAAAGGATTCGCGGAAGCGGATACGTCGTTGCGGCAAATCGCATCGGCGACCGGCGGCAGAGTTTATTTCGCGCGAAACATGAACGAATTCAGCAAAGCGTACGCGGAAATTGCAGAATTGCTGCGCCACGAATATAGCCTGGCTTTTGCGCCGGCAGTTTTCGACGGAAAAGTTCACACATTGCGAGTTGAGGTAAAGCGCTCGGGGGTGCGCATCGATCATCGTCCAGCCTATCTTGCTGCAGCTAGTGCGGTTCAGTGATATTCCTTCAGAGCTTCGGCCATTTCCGCCAGGCGGGCGTCGAGGAGCGCGAATGCGGTTCCTGCCGCAAATGTTCCGTCACCGTTGCGATTTCCCGCGGGAACTCCCGTCAACAACTCGATTCCCTGCTCGATTCTGGCGACCGGCCACACATGAAATTTTCTGGCGGCGACAGCTTCAAGAAGATCTTCTCGAAGCATCAGGTCTTCGACATTTGCCGCCGGTATCGCGACTCCTTGCGTTCCCGTTAGTCCCTTGATCCTGCACACATCGTAAAATCCTTCGATTTTTTCGTTCACGCCGCCGATGGCTTGAATATCACCCTGCTGGTTCATGGAACCCGTGACGGCCACATCCTGCCGCAACGGCAATCCTGCCAGCGCTGAGACCAGCGCATAGACTTCCGTCGAACTTGCGCTGTCGCCGTCGACACCGGAATAAGATTGCTCAAAACAAATGCTGGCCGCGAGCGACAGCGGCTTATTCTGTGCAAAATGACTTCGGAGAAAACCCGCAATGATGTGAACGCCTTTGTCGTGAAAGCGGCCACTTAAATTGGATTCGCGTTCAATATTGATCAGGCCTGCTTTGCCGAGCGCGGCGGTTGCCGTGATGCGCACGGGCTTCCCGAAAGCGTAGCCGCCGATTTCGAGGACACTGAGGCCGTTCACCTGGCCGACTCGCTGTCCCGAAACATCCACCAAAAGTGTGCCTTCTTCGATCATTTCGCGAATGCGCGTCTCGATCAGATTATGACGCTCCATTTTCGAGCTGAGAGCCTTACGTACGTGCGCGGCGCGAACCACGGTCTCATTCGCCGCCTTCGCTTCGTAATTCGCTTCGCGCGCAAGATCCGCAATGTCCACAAAACGGGCGGTGACTTTGTTCCTCCGCCCAGCCCTGCGCACGCCGTATTCTAGAATTGCGGCGAACGCGCCACGGTCGAACGGCCACAAGTTTTCTTTTTCAGAAAGCGCGCGAAGTCTGCCCGCGTACTCCGCGATGACCGAATCGTTCATCGCCATTTCTTCGTCAAATTCAACGCGCACCTTGAAAATTTTCCGGAAGTCTTCTTCGTAGTCATACATCAGTTCATACATTTCGCGGTCGCCGATCAAGATCACTTTCACGTTGATTTGAATCGGTTCCGGCTTGAGCGCGCTGCCGCCAAACGGATAGAACATTTCGAGCGGTTGAATCTCGAGCCGGTTGTGATTCAGTGTCCGTTTCAATGCACGCCACACGCCCGGCTCAGAAATCGTTTCGAGCGAATACATGATGAGATACCCGCCGTCAGCTCGGAGCAATGAGCCGCCGCGCAGATCCATAAAATCGCTGGTCCATCCTCCGCGCGCGTCATAGGCACGCTGAATCGTGCCAAAAAGATTTGCATAGGTCGGCGTCGTTTCAAAAATGACAGGCGATTCGCTGTCGCCATCGTGAGCCAAAATGACGTTCACGCCGTAAACGCGAAATGGATCGCGTTCCGGTCCCTGGGGCTTCGGCAGTCCTTCGAGTCCTTCGGGCTGGTCCTCTGAGTCACCTTCGCGCTCTTTGAATGGATCGAGATTGTCCAGAAGGTGGTGCCTTACTTCTTCGAGATATTCCGAAACGCTGGTGCCGGGATATTTTTCCTTCAACTCCTCAATCACACCATCCACCAGAACGGAAGCGGCTTCCTGTTCAAGGTAACTCAGTTCGCTTGCAAGTTCGCGCGAAAGCGTAAGCGTCTTCCGGTAGACAACCGTGAATTCCTGCCGGAATTGTTCGTACTTTCTTTCGATTTCCTCGGCGACTGGGCCATCGAGTTTGCCTTCATGAACCATCTTTGAGATGTCCTCGATCGGCACCATCTGGCCTTCCAGAACCGGGAAAATTTCCGGAAGCGCCACCGCTCCAACTTGCATGTGTCCTAGCGCAAACTGTTCCCTCGCAATTTTGCGCGTGAAGTCGTCCATCAAATCTTTTTCCCGAGCCGTGAAGCGCTCGACAATTCTTCCCTTTTGCCTTTGAAACGGCTCACCTTCGAATACTTGCGGAATGCGCCGGCGCAAGAAATCGATACCGGCTTGCATGTCTTTTTTGAAGGAATTGGCTTGCCCGCGCGGCAGCGTCAGCAATCGCGGCCGGTCAGCAATCTTGAAATTGTTGACGTAGCAACGGTCGGAGGATTCCTTGGTGCCAGGATGCAATTCACCGATCATGCGCGCGATCGTGCCGCCGCGGCTTGTGCCGGCTAGTCCGCAAACGAACACGTTATAGCCAGGCGCAGTCAGCTCCACGCCCATTTTCAGAGCGCGTAACGCGCGTTCTTGTCCTACAAATCCTTCGCGGAGTTCCGCTTGCGCCGTAGTTTCAAACGGCAGGCGCGCTGGCTCGCAACGCCATCGCAATTTGTCCACCGGCAGTGCCGATGGTTTTTCCAGTCGTTTCGTTAGTTCGCTCATGTTCGGCGGGTACTCTAGCATACCGAATCGTGGGATGCCCGATTCACTGCTCGATTCACTCTCTCACATTTCGCTTTTCTAAACGCGTGCTGTTTCCAAGTCATCGCGGTGCTGCATGTACACGCGGAATACGCCCATCGCCGCGGCCACAATCGTCGGACCGGCAACCAGTCCGAGCAAACCGAACACTTCGATTCCGCCGAGCACGCTGACAAAGAGCAGCAGTTCGTTTAGATGCGTGCGGTTGCGAAGGAGCAATGGCCGCACGATATTGTCCGCCACTCCAGCAACGATGCCGCAGATCGCCGCGATCAGCAATCCTTTGCCAATATGTCCGGTGAACGCAAGCCACAACGCCGCGGGCACCCAGATCAACGCGGAGCCGACGACAGGCACAAGCGAAAAAAATCCCATCAGCACTCCCCAGAAAATTGCGGTGCCGATTCCCGCGAGAGTGAACGCAAGGCCGCCGAGTGCGCCCTGAATGGCGGCTACAAGCAGCCCCACTGCTACACTGGCAAAAATCAGTTCCTTGGATTCGTGCATCATGTCTTCCTGGATGGATGGGTCAAATGGCAAGAGATGGCGCACGGCGCGCACAACGTCGTCACCATCACGGAACATAAAAAACAGCGCGAAGAGGAGCACGAAGAGATCCAGGAAAAACGCAAAGATATTTTTTACCAAGCCGCCCACTTTGGCGGCGAGGAATCCCGCTACCTTTTCCGCTCCGCGTTTTACGGGATCGGAGAAATCAGCATCCTGCATGGAGTCCGGCAACTGGTTCTTGAGCCAGTCGAGCACCTGCGTGGGCACGGCCTTGTCGGGAGCCTGCAGCACGATCTGTGCTTTCGCACCGGCGTCGATTGCCTGCTTCGTCGTGTAAAAAAGCACCACGAGCGAAGGAACGATCAGCAGAAACGTGACCGCAAGCGTGCTGACCGTGGCGGCTAAATTGGGCTTGAGTTTTTTCTCCACTCTTTCATGAAGCGGATAGAAAAATATCGCGAGCACCGCCGACCAAGCCAGCGGCACCAGAAATGGCGCGGTAATCTCATAGACCAGGTACCCCAGCAGCAACAGCGCCCCGTACGAAAGGACGGTCGTTACCTGGTCACTGGTGGTTGCGTTTCTTTCGCGGACCGTCTTCGCCACCGTTATATAATCACCTTGCTCTCACGACACCAGGTTACGGACAGGATCGCCGCAAACTCCGCATGTCATCGAGCCCCATTCCGCTTTCACGTTACCAATACCGTCTTCTT
>WNGL01000303.1_pt1 | contig 57048 bp, 56 predicted proteins | sample 5400591 | NCBI WGS metagenome assembly WNGL01 (sample SAMN13153377, study PRJNA577476) | soil metagenome | isolation source: 80 cm soil or saprolite under Garry oak tree replicate 1 | place: USA:California | collected 2016-06-15 | reverse complement strand
CTGAAGCAGTTTTTGTTGTTCTGACTGAATACATGTGGATATTTTACCTTTAGTACCACAATTATGCAGCAAGTAGAATCGATTAGATTGATTCATCAACCTTTACGTTTTTGGGAAATCTAGACTGGACAAGTCAGGATTTTTATAATTTATTGCCATATATTATTTTTTGCGGTTTTGTATATTTACCCCAACTCCACCATCGTTTTAAGAAGCTCTGCGGACCAGCGGTAGATGTTGTAGCTTTTGAGAGTTTCGCGCATTCTTTTCATCCTTCGTGTTTGCTCTGTTCTTCTCATCGTGAGTGCCGTATGAATTGCCTCTGCTGTTTGCTCGCCGTTGTAGGGATTTATAATCAACGCATCCCGCAATTCTCGTGATGCGCCTGTAAATTGGCTCAGGATCAGGACTCCCCTTTCATCATCACGTGCAGCGACGAATTCTTTTGCCACCAAATTCATCCCGTCATGAAGTGAGGTCACCATACATACATTTGCGCCGCGATAGAGAGGGTAAATTGCCTCATGACTGTGGTGTTTGTGAAGAAAAAGAATTGGTTTCCAGTCATTTTTCCTAAATTTATTATTGATCCGATTGACCTCAGCTTCCACCTTGGTGGTGAAATTTTTATACTCCGGAATATCAGTCCTGCTTGGCGCAGAAATTTGAATAAACGTAAATTTTTCAAGGTAAGCGGGATATTTAGTGAGAAAAATTTCAATCGCCTGCAAACGTTCGATAAGCCCTTTGGTATAATCAAGCCGGTCCACGCCAATACCGACATATTCCGTTTTAACACCAAGTTTCCTTAATGCTTCTTTACTCCGCGCGTCCTGTACTTTTTGCTGTTCACCTGAGCGTTTGGAGAATGCGATACTGATCGGAAATGGCTTTACTGTTGTTGCATGATTGTTTTTTGTAATGGTGAACGTGTCCATATCCCGCAATGCTTCGAGTTCCCGACCTACGGTATTCATAAAATTATTGCAGTGGTTTTGGGTATGAAATCCGACAAGATCTGCTCCGAGCATGCCATCAAGAATTTCTTTTTTCCAGGGACAGATACTAAAGGATTCCGGGTTGGGCCAGGGAATGTGCCAGAAAAGCCCTATGGTTGCATCCGGTCTTTTGTCTTTGATAAGACGGGGTAATAGGGCAAAATGAAAATCCTGAACGAGCACAATGGGATTTTGTTCGTTTTTAATTTCTTTAAGCACGGTCTTGGCAAATTTTTCATTTACTTTGACATATTCTTTCCAATCGTCTTTTTTAAAAATAGGTCTCGTGTGTGCGATATGACAGAGCGGCCAGATGCCTTCGTTGGAAAACCCATCATAGAATCCTTTGACTTCTTCACGAGTGAGCCAGACTCGTTTTAACGTATACAAAGGATCGTTAGGTGGCACACCTAGCGTGTCATTTTCATCAACAACGAGCTTGTCCGCATTACCTCCTCCGTAGGCAATCCACATACCCCCTGTTGCCTGCATGATTGGCTCGATTGCTGTTACCATACCGCTTGCGGGAAAATGATAGTCAATTGTGTTGCCTTCTTTGGTGTGGACGTAGGGTTCGCGATTGGACACAATAAAAATTTTTCTGTCTTTAAGAATGTCAGTAACAAAGGCTTTAAGCCGTTCTGTCGTCCACGGAGAATCAAATTTTTTAAGTCTGAGCCGGGCTTCTTCACTGGCTGCAATGCGGGCTTCGATCAAATTTCTTTGGATGTTGCCGACTTCTTTGATGAGCGGACCCAAAAAGGGATTATCAAAAACTTTCGTTATATTTTTTCTTCTACTTCCCTGCCTGGTGGTTTGGAGAGATTCGACGAGATTGCGAAGAGGAATAATTATTATCCATCGAAGAATAATTAAAATTGCAAGGGATAGCAAAAGCGCCTGGAGAAAAAGTTTCAGTAAATCGGTTTTCCAGATATCGTTAAGCTGTGTGTCGATATACCCTGCGTTTTGAACAACAACAAGTGCACCAACAACACTTTTTTTATCATGTAACGGCGATGCATAAATATAAAATTTTTTCCCACCTGATGTCATGAAATCTCCATTGTCCTGATCTCCATCCATGGCATTTGTTACTATTTGGGTTGATTGATTGGACTGTTTTATGCCCTTGGACAAACCAGGTGAGGATGCGACAAATTTTCCTGTGTTATCAACGATGGTAATACCTGCGAGGCGTTGTTTGTCGGCAAAATTTTCAACGACTGATTGCAAATAGCCATTGGATTTATTGATAAAATTTGGTTCGACTGATCCTTTCAAACTATCCACGACAAGATACGATCGATATTGGATGTCTCCCTGGAGTCTTTTTGATTCAGAATCCACATGCGTCCAGGTGAAATAGATCGCAATAATACTTATGATAAGGATGACAAAACCGATTGCTGCAAGTATCTGTTTCATGAGGCTCTATTTTAGCACATTTTGCAGGCTAAATCACCTTTCATATTCGTGTATTTTATTGAAGAGTTAGTTTGGGAAACGCATGCTATAATAGTTTCTCGTTATGGAAAACGTTATTATCATCCGCTCACCCAAACGAAAATCAGTAGGTATTCAAGTCTTACCCAATGCGAGTGTTAAGGTCACAATCCCTTCTTTTTTCCCAAAGTTCTTTGTCTCAAAAATTTTAAAAGAAAAAGAGGGATGGATCAGAGCGACGCAACAAAAGATGTTGGCACAACAAAGAAATACGCTGACTGAAGGGTACTATTTGTATTTGGGAAAACAATATCAGCTAGAACTCCATCCAGGCCAGAAAGAACTTGTTTCAGTTTCAAACGAAAAAATTTCCGTCGCGACGCCAAATAAAAAATTTGTCAAAACCTATCTCACGAGCTGGTACAAACAAGAGGCAAGGAAGATTATTGCCGAGCGGGTAAATCATTATGCAAGGATTCCAGGATTGGAGTTTCGTTCTGTAGCGATTACAACGGCTGAAACCCGCTGGGGCTCTTGCAGCAGCAATAAGACACTGAATTTTAATTGGAAATTGGTGATGGCACCGTTGGAAGTGATTGATTATGTTGTCGTGCATGAACTGGCGCATCTGACGCAGCTCAATCACTCACGCGACTTTTGGGAAACAGTTCGTAAGATGTATCCATTATACCGTGAATATCGCACATGGCTGAAGAGGAATGGAGATAGGTTGATAGTTTGAGAGAATCTTATTTAAAGAGGCATCTCTAAAGACTCTGCTTCTCTAATAATGTCACTATATGGTTCAGTAATAAGAAAAACCTCACGAGCGTTATGTTCAACATTTTCAATTATTAGCATTCGGGGAGGAAAAGTATTTTCAATATTATTTTTTCTAACAATGTCGTGTAGAAAATAAAATAATCCCTTCATTCTTTGATACCGTGTATTACCTTGAGCAGCATAGGCTGGTCCAGGACCTTTTGGTAGATGAAATCCACCAACAACGTCATCATTTCGTCCTATTGCAAGTATGGATCGCCGAAGGAAATTTCTAACAGCAAATAGTAAAGTATCCTCATAAGCATTTTTATTTGGATATGCTTTTGGGTCTCTATGAGGCCATTCATTTAATGATTCAGAGATATAAGGTGGAGGATCATATAGGCCAAATGGCCACATATTCTCAGGTGATTCAAATGCATATTCCTTCCAACGAACAATTTTACCATTCTTATCAAATACCGGGCGGAGAGGAGTAAAATAATGTACAGTTCCAGGGTTTGAAAATATTCCTCTAATTTTTATCTTATTCTCGTTATCAGTTCTGTCCAATTCAATTCTGTTTAGCGCTTTACTATAAGCAAGATATCTATTCATGAACTGTCCTCCTTCAGAATTACCTCTGAATTCTATTGTTTGCGCATTTGGTGTAAGTTTAAGAATACTTTCGATAAGTGAATCCATCGCAGTAAATGAATCAATTGGTGCACCTTCATTCAACGCTGGTTCTGCTCCTCTCCAGTCATTATATCTCCATCGCAAAAAGTCATCTGGATTTACTTTATCCGTAAGTTTCTGTACTTTGAAACCGCTATGAGTTCTTTGTAAAGACTCATTGTCTTCCATATCATTCCATGATTTTTTTGGTTTCCTTAAGTCAGCAGGTGCTAGGAATTGAGGAGCAATGACAAGCATAGTTTCGGGATCATATTTTTCCCAGTGCTTTCATGAAATATTCGTGATAGTCTCTCGCGTTTCGCATAACGCCGTGTTGTATTATATATATTTCTTTAATATTAAAAAATCTACTACGTTGATCATCACCTGTTTCTTTACTCAAAAGTAAAGGACGGTTGGAATGAAATGGTAGCCAGCCTTTTGCATATTCCGTCTTAACATGAATAGCGCTGTTTGCAATTTTAGCAGGTTGTGTATGATCCATTTCCTTAGTAAATTTGCCAACTTTTTCATATTGCCTTTTAACAATGGTTTCTCTTCGGAGCATACGAGTCAAATATTCTATACTAGAAATTTCATACCTGGGGGTTGAGACAGATGTATCAAATGTAAATATATCTGCACCAAGCCGTTGTATATTTGTTGCTTTTTGAGTTGCACGTTTTTCTTCTCGAATCCTTTCACGGGCAAGTGAAGAATTAAGATTTAAAAGAGGAACTCCCCGATAGTATGATTCTTTAATATATTTTTCTTTCAAGGCCATAAAACTATGGGATTATAACATGCGTATGTTTTTATAGCAATTTTAGAGTTCGTAAATTTTGGTGTATTTCTTTGTGAGGTATTTGATAAAGTGGGTGTGATCGATTTTTTCTCCCGTTACTTTCATTAGTAATTCTTTTGGATAATACAAACTCCCATGAGTATGGATGTGCTTATCAAGCCAGTCTTTAATTGGCTTCAAGTTCCCTTTTGTCAGTGTCCCATCAAAATCAATATCCTGTTCCATTTTATTGAGGAACTGCGCACCATAAATGTTTCCCATGGCGTATGACGGGAAATAGCCGATTGCTCCATAAGTCCAATGTACATCTTGCAGCACACCTTCTTTATCAGTAGCAGGTGCGATACCAAACAGTTTTTTCGATTTCTCACGCCATGCATCGGGTGCGTCTTTTACTGCCAACTTGTTATTCATTAACTCATTCTCCATTTCAAATCTGAGGATAATATGCAACGAATAACTTACCTCATCTGCATGAATGCGGATAAGACTTGGTTTAACGATATTAAAAGCCTTGATGAGCGTCTGTTCATTGATTTGTCCCAGCTGTTGATTGTAAATGGTCTGAAAAAGTGGAGTAATTGTCGCCAGAAATAGTGGATTTTTGCCAATCATATTTTCCCAGAATCGGGAGAGGGATTCATGAATTCCAAGGGATACGCCGCCTTCTAGTGGCGTATAGGCATATTTTGGATTAATCCGCTGTTCATATAACCCATGGCCTGCTTCGTGCATTGTCGCGGTGAATGATTCACGAAAATCTTTATTATTGTAGTGCGTTGTCAGGCGGATATCTTGAGGAGATAGTCCTATGGTAAATGGATGGGGTGAGATATCAATTCTTCCTGAAGTAAAATCAAAACCCATTTTGTGGACGACATAATCAATTATTTTTCTCTGGTCTTCTTGAAGATAATGTTGCGTACTGTTTACAAATGGTACATGATCGCTATAGTGTTTGCTTGTTGTTATTTTTTTGATGAGCGGGACAATTTCTTTTTTCAAACCGTCAAATAAGGTTTGGCAATCAGCTGCTGTTAGTTCGGGTTCAAATTGATCCAAAAGCGCGTCATAAGGGTTGGTTTTATAGGTTAGATATCCTGCAATCTCTTTATTGAGGGCAAAAATTTCCTGCAAATGCGGAAGGAATTTCTTAAAGTCATTTTCTTCACGTGCTTGTGACCAAATAGGAAAGGCCATGGAGGTTATTCTTTCTCTTTTGACGATAATTTCTTTTGGCACCTTGTAATAAAATTTGGTCGCATGGACGATATTGCGTACAATTGCCTGTTCTTCAGGGGTTAGATTTTTTTCCTGTTGAATTTTCTCGACTAAATTTCTAAATTCTTTATCGTGCCATTTTTCGGTGATGAGAGTGGCAAGATAAGCATTTTGTTCTGCTCTACTTTGGGCAGCTTTGCTTGGTAAATTGACATTGAGATCCCAGTTCAGAATCGCGCTAATTTTGCCAAGTTGGGAAATTTCTCTATATTTTGTGATGAGTTTTTGGATTGAAGGATTTTTTATTGCCATCGCATTATTATAACACTAAACTAAACAAAATTTTGTTATACTATACGCTGCTTATGAATGAGTTGTATAAGATTAGTGGAAGAGTAATGAAAGGAGATGCTCGTGGAAAGGAACTTGGTTTTCCGACAGCAAATATACATCTGCATAAAAAAATTCCGGAAGGAATTTATGCCGCCAGTGTAACTATTAATGGTAAAAAATACTGTGCTGCTGCATTTGTTGGTTCAGCAAAGACATTTTTGCAGACTCAAGTGAAAGTTGAGAGTTATCTCTTTAATTTCTCAGGTGATCTCTATGGAAAATGGTTAACAGTGAGGCTCTATAAAAAGATAAGAGAGAATCAAAAGTTTGATTCAGTTGAAGATTTGATAAAGCAAATGTATCAGGATGTAGAAGAGATTAATCGTTTCTTTGAAAATAATAACTAGCTTCTATCTCCAGAAATCTCAAATATTTTAGATTTTATTCAGCTCCTCATCCGAGAGACCGAAGTGGTGGCCGATTTCATGAAGAACGGTACTGCGGATATTCTCTTTTGCTTCTTTGTCACTACGTGAGATTCGCAAAAGGGGCATTTTGTAAATCGTTATTTTATCAGGAAGTGACGAGTAACTGTAACGATTTGTTTTGGGCACTCCGTGATAAAGTCCGAGAAGTGATGGGTTTAGTTCATCTTCTATCACAATTTCGACATTGTCCAACTGCGTTAAAAACTCTTTGGGGAGCGATTGGATCGTTTGTCTAACTATTTGTTCAAATTCTTCATCTGTCATAGTTTTATTTTATCATGGTTTGACGTTTTTAAAACTTGACGTAGAGTTTCGTATTATGTATATCTAGAGTATGCATAAACTTAACATACTCTTTACGCTGTCTTCACTTTCCGTCATTCTGGTTACGATAGAGCGTTTTTCGTTTACAACAAAGGTGTTATTGCAGCCATACAATTTTCTCCGCCTGCATGAAGTAATTCAGATGACACTTTTCATTTTGCTCACTGTTCTTATTCCCTTTTTTATTTTATATGTCATCAGTGATTCGTTCAGTTTGTTTTCAAAGAAGAAATATGTATGGCTTCCTACCCTATTTCTCATTGGCATTTACTTCTATTCGACAGGAAATGGTGTGCACGAAATGGCAAGTTATACGCTCAATCAGTATTGTAATGTAAAAGCTCTTTCAGGGATTTTCTGCAATGGACAATTTTTCAATGATTACTACACGGGAAATATTTTCTATTTTGCTGGTGGGATTTTTATGGTGCTCGCGTTATTATTCACTGAAAAGGTTTTTCCAAATAAAACCTACTCAAAAAGTGATATTGCAATTACCATAATCAATGCAGTTGTGTACGCCTTTGCTATTTTTGCCTATTCAGCGTTTGATCCGGTGCTTGTAGGGCTTATTTATTCGCTGATTATTATGGTTGTTGCCGATGTTTTGTGGTTTGTTTATAGAAAAAAATATCTTGCCTATCCGGTCATTTTTTATACAGCACTCACCTATTCTGTGGGAACGGTTGCAGCTCTACTTGTTCGTTTTCACTAATCTACTTTTCCATTTCCATTTCAAACGTATCGAAGCGCTCCAGCGCCCTGTGCCATGGCATGATTCCAAAGAGATACCGGAGTAGAATTAGCTGTTGGAGAATCCACCCGGCAAATCCCCGAAGATGTATGTTGTGTTCAAGTTCTGCTGCTGCAAAGTAGCCTTTGAGCGGGACTACATATCCCCAATGACGGTAATGATAAGGCTTAATCGGACCGTTTTTTATCAAACTTGCCACGTTCTCCCCAGTCGTTGCTCCTTGTTCTTCGGCGACTTGTGCTACATTGGGAGCAGGACGCGTAGTCAGCGGATCGACAAAGGCTGCGATGTCTCCCGCTGCAAAAATATTGTCATATCCTTTTACTTGCAGAAAATTGTTGACGATAAGTCCTCCACGATGGGTTGTGGGTAAATTGTTTGCTCTTGCCAAGCTATTGGGTTCTACGCCACCGGTCCAAATGAGAATTTCATACGGGAAGGATTTGCCATTATCCGTGAGGACTTCGGTTTTGGTCACTTCTTTAATATGTCCGCCAAATGCGAAATGGACATTTGGCTGATCAAGCCGTTTTTCTGCCAGATTGGAAACGCGCGGATCAAGTTCTTTCAATAATTTGTCACTGCCTTGGATGATTGTCATTTCAAGACAATTTTTGTCCAAGCCATGCTGCATTGCTATGCGATTTTTATATGTTAATAACTCAGCGGCCAGCTCCGTACCTGCAAAGCCTCCTCCGCCGATGACAACTTGTACTTTTCTCTTACATTTCCCGTCTTTACAACACAAATTTTTGATTTTTTCTTTGATAACAAGCGCGTCCTGCAATGTCTTAAAGCCTGTCCCATATTTTTCAAGTCCCGGAATTCCCATAAAAGTGGGCTGGCTTCCTGCGGTAAGAATGAGATAATCATAGGTAAGAGTTGACTTATCATTAAGAATTACGGTATTCGTCACCGAATCAATTAATTTAACAGTTTGATGAAGCATATTAACTCCTCTTGGAAAAATTTTGGCGAATGGTATCGCGACATTTTTCTTCGGCTCCTCCGATGTTGCTAGTTCATAAAGAGATGGTGTAAAAAGATGAAAGGTGTTTCGATCAATCAGTGTAATTTTATGGGGAGTACCAAAAAGCTGTCCTTGCAACCTGATGATCGCAGCAATACCTGCAAATCCCCCACCGACCACAACAACGTGCTTTTCTTCAGGTGATGCATGAAAGTGAAGCTTTTTAAGAAATAAATGATAAATTATCAGCAGCAAAAGCAGATAAAAAAGAATATTGACAGGAGAAAAGAGTCCGGACAGCAACTCGTTCATATAACTTAGTATAAACTATTTTGCATAATTATTGCATAGATTATTTTTTTCTGTGGATTAGCAAATCAGTAAGCTCATTTAGGAACTTTTGATTTGTTTTATTTTTTGTCACTTGAGGAATAAGTACTTTTGCTTGATTGGTTAGTGTATTAAGCATCTTTTGGCTATACGTAAGCGCTCCTGACTGGAGGAATACTTTTTTTATCATTTCATGCTGCTTCAGGGTAATTTTTTCCTGTCCATAATACCTTTTGAGAATTGTTTGTTGTTGTTTCGTAGCGTGTTTCAGTGCATACATAATGAGCAACGTACTTTTATTTTCTTCGATATCCGAAGTTGTTGATTTGCCAATTGTTTTTTCTTCGCCAAAAATTCCCAGGATATCATCCTGAATCTGATATGCGATGCCGAGAGGTTCACCAAAGAGCTTAATTGTTTCTAACAATTCATCAGTTGCCCCCCCGAGAATTGCACCGAGTGATAATGGACCCACAATTGTATAATTCGCTGTTTTCATTTGTTGTATTGTGAGAATTTGTTTTTCCGTTCGATTGTGTGCATGAGTGGAAGCAACATCAAGCATTTCGCCAAGAATTGTTTGATTGATTATTTCCAGAAAATAAGTCTGCGCCCGAATGATTCTTTCCATCGGGAAGTTACTCTCAGAGAGGAGTTTGCCCGCTGAGGTAATCCCCAGATCCCCCAGGCAAATTGCTTGTGAAATGCCGTAGTGTTTATCAGTGTGGATATGGATTGATGGTTTTCCTCTTCTGGTAAGACTTTGATCAATGATGTCATCGTGGATCAAAAGCGCTGTGTGAAGGACTTCAAATGCCGCAGCAGGTTTGAAAACGGCATTTGTTGGTCTCGGTTGCACCAAATCATAACCAAGTTTGACGAGAGTTCCACGTAGCATTTTGCCTCCGAAAAAACTGTTGGTAAATTGCTTGTTAAGGTGCTCCAAACCAGGAAAAAATGTTTCAATTTTTTTATTCCACTGGTGAGAATATGCGGTAAGTTCTTTCTCAATTTCTTTTGAGGCACTTTTGAGATAGGTTTTAAAATCTGTTTGGTCTAGCATTTTTACTATTATAATACATTTGCAAAGTAGTGGGTTTGAAGTGCTATACTAAATTAGTAGAGCTGCATGATGAACAAGCTGTCCAAAATCATCATTTTTTTATTTGTTGCGTTTGATATTTACCTTGTGGGAAAAATTCTGCTCAGTGGGAAAAATATTCAAATCCTTAATCCTCAAGGATGGGTTGCCTTTCAGGAAAGAGATTTAATGATTCTCTCTCTCTCCCTCATGTTTATCGTTGTCATTCCTGTTTTTATTTTGGCTTTTCATGTCGCTACCCACTATCATGAAAGCAATAAAAAGGCGAAATTTGAACCTGATTGGGATCATAGTACCAAATTACAAATCTTTTTGTGGGCTTTTCCTACCTTGGTTATTCTGATTCTTTGTGTCATCAATTGGGTAACTGCACATAGATTAGATCCTCATAATTCCTTAGTGAATGGGACAAAACCGCTTACTGTTCAGGTCGTTGCTCTTCGTTGGAAATGGTTATTTATTTATCCCGAACAAGGAATCGCAACGGTCAATTATATGGTAATTCCTGAAAAGACACCGGTTACTTTTGAATTAACCGCATTGGATACGCCGATGAATTCATTTTGGATTCCACAACTTGGCGGTCAAATTTACGCGATGGCCGGTATGGCAACGCAAACACATCTCATCGCCGATACGACTGGAATATATCGTGGCTCAAATGCGGAGATAAATGGTGACGGATTTGCGGATATGACTTTTACGGTAAGATCAGTTAATCAAAGTGATTTTAGCTCGTGGGTTTCAAGAGTTAAGCACTCTCCTCAAACGCTCAACACGACTGCGTTTAATTCATTGGCGCAGCCAAGCAAGGAAGTTCCACCCGCTTACTACTCATCGACAGTTGATAATCTCTATACTACAATTGTAATGAGATATATGGCACATCCAATGCACGGCATGAAAGGAATGTAATTATGAATTGGCAGCAATTTATTATAGGCAAACTTACCTGGAATGATTTACCACACGAATGGTTCACAATAGGAGGAACCGGCGCCTTTGTCATGTTGGGCCTGGCGGTAGTTGCTTTTTTAACCTATACCAAACGCTGGAAATGGTTGTGGAATGAATGGCTTACCTCAACAGATCCCAAAAAAATCGGTGTCATGTATATCGTAGTTGCGACTTTTATGTTCCTGCGTGGCGGGCTTGATGCCTTAATGATTTGGACACAACAAGTGCTTGGTGTTGGAAATTCTATTGCGCTTCTGGGAGCACAACATGGGTATCTCAGCCCGGATCATTTTCAGCAGATCTTTACCGCACATGGTGACATTATGGTTTTCTTTGTTACCATGGGATTTTTATTTGGTCTTATCAATTTAGTTGTGCCTTTGCAAATTGGAGCACGGGACCTTGCTTTTCCTTTCTTAAATTCTTTGGGTTTTTGGCTTTACTTTGCCGGTGTTTTATTAATCAATATGTTTTTTGTCCTTGGTGGAGAATTTGCAGGGACAGGCTGGCTTGCGGTCGCGCCACTTTCTGAATTACAATTTCATCCGGGAGTCGGTGTGGATTACTGGATATGGAGTCTTCAGGTTTCGGGTCTTGGGACGTTGATTGGGGGGATTAATTTTGTCGTGACAATTCTTAAAATGCGCGCTCCCGGCATGTCACTGATGCGTATGCCGATGTTTACCTGGACCTCGCTTATGAGCATGCTTCTTGTTATTACTATTTTTCCTATCTTGGCAGCAACGATTGCTCTCCTCACCATGGATCGCTTTTTTGGCATGCATTTTTTTACATTGGATAATGGCGGCAATCAAATGATGTATTGGAATCTTATCTGGATGTGGGGTCATCCTGAAGTGTATGTGCTGATTATTCCTGCTTTTGGAGTTTATTCTGAGATTGTTTCTACTTTTGCGCAAAAGAAAATTTTTGGTTATTCATCGCTCGTTGCTGCTGCTGCTGGTATTACCATACTCTCTTTTACTGTCTGGTTGCATCATTTTTTTACCATGGGAGCGGGTGCAGATGTGAATTCATTTTTTGGCATTATGACAATGTTTATCGCGATACCAACCGGTGTGCAGTTAATTAACTGGCTCTTCACGCTGTTTCGCGGAAAGATTATTTTTGCATCTCCCCTTTACTGGTTTTTTGGGATGGTAGGTACCTTTACTTTTGGAGGTATGGCAGGTGTATTGATGGCGATGCCACCGGTTGACTTCCAGGTACATAATAGTCTGTTTTTGGTTGCGCATTTCCATACGACGATTGTCGGCGGCGCACTTTTTGGGATTTTTGCCGGCTTTACGTATTGGTTCCCCAAATTTACGGGTTTCAAATTACATGAACGTCTTGGTAAATATGCTTTTTGGACATGGCTTGTAGGATTTTTTGTATCGTTTGTTCCCCTTTATATCTTGGGGTTTATGGGAGCGACGAGGAGGCTTGATCATTATGCTGCTTCCACCGGATGGCAACCACTTTTTCTTACGTCACTGATCGGTATTTGTATCATTGCTTTAGCTGTCGGCCTTCAGCTTCTACAATTGGGTGTGAGTATTTATCAGCGCAAAAAGCTTCGTGATACAACAGGAGGAGATCCCTGGAATGGACATACACTTGAATGGTCTACTCCGTCTCCACCACCCTTTTATAATTACGCGGTAATTCCCCAAGTACATGGTCGTGACGCTTTTTGGGAAATGAAAAAAGAAGGAAAAGTGAACAAACCAGTGAAATATCACGATCTTGAGTTACCTAAAAATACGCCGATGGGCGTTTATATCTCAGGATTTGTTTTCCTCTTTGGGGTTGCAATGGTTTTCCATGCTATATTGTTTGCGCTCATAGGACTCTTTGGTGCAATCACGTGTGTCTTTATTCGTGCATTTGATGAGGAGAGCGAATATATATTGCCGGCAGCAGAAGTTGCAAGAATAGAAAAAAAGTTGAGAAATAAGAGTTAAACCATGACAAAAACATTAGCAAACGATCAGGAAGAAGCAGCAACTGACAAAGTTGTTTTCGGATTTTGGGTCTATCTCATGACTGACCTTCTCATGTTTGCTGTCCTTTTTGCAGCTTATGCAGTCCTTCACGGGAATGTCTATAACGGACCAGGTTCCAGAGAAATTTTTAACCTGCCGTTTGCTCTTGCTGAAACCATGATTCTTCTGACGAGTAGTTTTACTTCAGGGCTTGGGATGTTGGCAGCCCATGAAAATTCTAAAAAACACGTCATCATATGGTTTGGTATAACTTTCTTACTGGGACTTTCATTTTTGGGATTGGAATTAAGTGAATTTGGCAAACTTGTCTCAGAAGGAAATAGTTGGCAACGAAGTGCTTTTCTTTCGTCCTTTTTTACACTCGTTGGTACGCATGGCCTTCATATCACAACCGGGTTGTTCTGGATGTTACTATGTATGATAAAAGTTTGGTTCAGCGGTCTGACAAAAAGTCTTACCAGAAAGTTGACACTGTTGAGTCTCTTTTGGCATTTTCTAGATATTGTTTGGATTTTTATTTTTACGATTGTTTATTTAATGGGAGCATTTTAATATGAAATATCACAAAGGACTTTTAAAATCTTACATTATTGGATTCGTTCTTTCTGTTGTCTTAACACTTCTTGCCTACTATCCCGTATGGCTTCATGTCAATTCCCATCAAATGATGTTTTCTCATGAATTGCTCATGTGGTTTATTGTTGCTCTCGCATTTATCCAGTTAGTTATTCAACTGTTATTTTTCCTCCATTTGGGACAAGAATCAAGACCGCGGTGGAAGCTGTTAATGCTCATTTCTTTCTTTAGCATAGTGCTTATAGTTGTTATTGCCTCTATTTGGATTATGCAGCATCTTAATTACAACATGAGCCTTATCCAAATGAATAGACTAATGCAACAAGGTGAAGGTTTCTAAACTATAGTGATTAAATCCTATTATTTTCTCACCAAACCCGGAATTATCTACAGCAATGTACTCACCGCTGTCGGCGGTTTTTTTCTTGCCTCCAAAGGAAATTTTAACTTTTTACTATTCTTCGTAATGGCATTCGGTTTATCTTTTGTCATCGCATCTGCCTGTGTTATCAACAATTATATTGACCGGGATATTGATTCCAAGATGGCACGTACCCAAAAAAGAGCGCTCGTTAAAAAAACTATTCCCGGGAAGTATGCACTTATATATGCAGCAATTCTTGGTATCCTCGGATTTTCTCTCTTACTTTTTCATACAAATATTTTAACCGCCTTTATCGCATTCATCGGCTTCTTTTTTTATGTTGTTATGTATAGTTTTACAAAGCGAAGTACCATCTATGGTACCATGGTTGGAAGCATTTCCGGTGCTGTTCCTCCGGTGGTTGGTTACTGTAGTGTAACCAATCATATTGATGTGGCAGCAATACTCCTCTTTTTTATTCTCGTTTTTTGGCAGATGCCACATTTCTATGCAATCGCGATTTTCCGAAAAGAAGATTATGCGGCCGCATCTATCCCTGTTTTGCCAATTAAAAAAGGAATTTTTCAAGCAAAATTACAAATGTTTTTGTATATCATCGCATTTATTATTGCCTCCAGTTTGCTTACTGTTTTTCGTTATACCGGGTTTGTTTATTTGGTCGTTATGGTAACATTGGGGCTTATGTGGCTTGGACTTGCGATTCGAGGGTTTAGGATAAATGATGATAAAAAGTGGGCGCGAAAGATGTTTTTCTTTTCACTGGTAATTATTCTTACTTTTTCTGTGCTGCTTTCTTTTACCGCGCTTTTGATTTAATCGATTATATTCCCGAAACAGTAAATAATCTTCCAACGCCAAATGTTACAATCATTGCGAGTGCTCCACCGACGACTACTCGTCCAGTTGCGCGAAGAATATTTGCATCACTCACCTTGGCGCTTATAGTTCCTGTTATTGCTAGTGCAATAAGAACAGAAATAAATGTTATGGGAATACGAATTGATTCTGGAAATACAAGGATTGTAAGAAGCGGTATAACTGCGCCTATGAGAAATGATGCGGCAGATGCAAATGTAGCATGCCAAGGATTTGTCAGATCATTAGGATCAATTCCCAGTTCCGCATCAATGTGTGCTGCATAAGGATCTTTGGCACTTAATTCTTCTGCAACAAGTCTTGCTGTTTTTTGTGAAAGGCCTTTTTCTTCATACAGATGTGCTAACTCTTCAAGTTCTTCTTCAGGGTAGTGTTCGAGTTCATATTTTTCTTTTTTTAAAAGCGATTTTTCTGTATCTCTTGAGCTGCTGACTGAGACATATTCTCCAGCAGCCATTGAAATTGCTCCGGCAACAATACCAGCCACGCCAGCAGTAAGAATAATTTGTGAGTTGCTGGTTGCTCCCGCAACACCGACTACAATCCCAGCTACTGAGACTATCCCGTCATTTGCGCCGAGGACTGATGCTCGCAGCCAATTGAGTTTGGATGTTGATTTTGTTGTATGTGGTTCGTGGTGGTGGGCTTTCTTATTATTTTCAGCCATTGGTATCTTGATTATAATCCTTTTTTACTTTTATTGCTGAGAATTGGGGCGCTTTTTGAATGAACCAAAAATTTTTTGTATCAGCCTTACTATCATACCTCCTATTACATCCAATTCATCAACACGTTCTGGTTTTTGTTCTTGCTGCTGCGCCTCGGGTTGAGGTGTTTGTTCACTCACCTATCCAGCATCACAGAATTGCAACGGAATGTCAAATGAAATACAAAATTGTCAGCGGACTTGCCAGTAGATAGAATCTGATCTTCTTATGTATATTAACTGAGTGATTGCTCCAAAGTAGCAGCGATATCAAGCATATACCAGGCAACTGGATTCTGAATGTCAACTTCCATTCCTAGTAATATTTTCATAATTGTATCATCCTTTGGAATCTCTTCTCCCGTTTCAACTGCAGATAGAGTACGTATTGGTACAGATGACCGTTGAGCTAATTCTTGTCGTGATAAAGATTTTCTTTCCCTCAAGTGCATTAGCAATGTACCGATTATTTTGCTTGATTCATCCTTTTTAGCTAATTGTCTCCTCTTAGCTTCAAGTTCTTTGATTATTATTATTGTAGTTACTCCTTTTATTTCGGAAATGTCAGCATCTTTTAACATTTCAGCAAAAAGATAACGTCCATCATGTTCTCCTGAGATGACCTCTTTAATTAGAGAGTAAGGGATATGTTTTTTAGGATTCTCAATTTTCCTGGTTGCTATTTTTGCTAAAGCACTTTCTGGATGTAAGTCGAGAAAATGTAGTAACTTCTTTTTTGTAATTTTTAGTGCGTTACCTTTGTCAGCTTCTATCCGATCAATTGTACTTTCTCCTAGCCCTGTAGACTTTACTACATCGTTATGAGAAGCACCCATAAGTTGTCTTATATATTGAAACAATTTGCCAAAAGAACAGGATTGTAATTCTGCAAATTCCATTGGTGATCGTTTTTCACAGAGTAATCGAATCATTTGAGCAGGTATTCCCATGGGTTCTAATCGAGAAGCAGCTATCAATTTATTGACTTCGGAGAAGTTTGTTCCGCCATTATGTTCAATACTACCCAATGTACCTTCATTTATAAATGCTTTTTGTGCAAAGTGTCTTTTATCAAGTAATAGATCCAACCGTATAAAGGTTCCGGCTCGACCAAGAGTCATACCTTCTCTTGAAAGCGTTCTCGCCCACGATTGTTCTTCCACTATATTCCTTAGTTTAATCATATCTAGATCTTCCTCATAAATTGCTTCATATGCGGCAGAAAGTACACTATCTAAATCTAGACTTAGTTGTCCTCTCTCAAATAATTGGAGAGCCCTTACACTAAATGAGATATATTGAGCCATTTCATATTCAGAAATGTCTGCTCTTTCTCTTGCAGCTTGTAAATGTTTTCCTGCCAATTTTGTTCTACGTGGGATTGGTATCAGTCTTTTAATTCGATAATCAGTCCATTTTGGCATTTCTAACTTATTTTTATTAAAAATAATTTCAGCTATTGGTATTTGAGTGTCACTACCTGCTTTATCCATCGTTTCTTTATCTTCGTTTTCGGGTGGAACTGGTTGAGTATGAATATCAGACACCCCAGCCGATTGAACTGCCTCTATTTTTAACTTTTGGGGAGGTGGTGGTTCTCTGTCACGTCTTTCAAATATTACTTCAAATCCTGTTAATGCATTGATAGCATGATTTTTTTCCTGATCAATAGTCGTATTGTCAGGAGTTGCATATTGTTGTAATTCAGTAAGTATTTGAGCTACAACAGAGTAAGTACGCTTACGTCCGCTTTCTTCTATCCAAGGTCTTCCAAACTCAGTCATAAAAAGGCTTATAGCACATAATCTTATTTAAAACAACTAAAAATTACATTATCCCTCATAAAAGACTATACTTTATCAATAAACAATATAAAAGCAAAAACAATTTTTTCAAGAATTCCTTTTATTCACTCAATAGATAGGTTTAATATACAATCAGCGCGAATAAGAAAGGACAATATTCATCCAAAGAAGAGCAGAAAGAACGTTTGAGAAATACTACGGAACTGTTAACGATAAAGTTAAAATATTGATTTTAGGCTTCAAAATCATTAAATTTTATTAGCTGTCGAGCCTTGATCGAAGATGGCCGAAGGGGTACAATCTTGGAACTTTTTATCAAAATAATTTTGCTAACTGTACTCAGATAGAGTGCGTTTTGACTTTTCCATCACGTTTGTAGTATGCAATAATTATACCATTTGGAGAAATTTTAGAATCATAGACTTTGAAGGCAGCAGGTATTGTACCTTTATCAAACAACCGCTTTCCGCTACCTAGAGTAATGGGAAATATTTTAAGCCAAAATTCATCTACCATATCATATTCCATTAATATCTGCACAAGATTACTACTTCCGTACACCTGCAGGTCGGGACCGCTTGAATTCTTTAGCTCTTTTAATGCTTTGACATCTTTTATAACTTCAGTATTTTCCCATGTTGGGTTTTTTAAAGTTTTTGAGACAACATATTTGGGAATTTTATTTATTTGAGGCCATGGTTCTGTATGGTTTGGCCAATATCCCGCAAAGATGTCATATGTTTTGCGTCCAAGAAGTAAGCCATATGTCTCTTTCATCTGCTTCTCCATCTCGTCGCCAGCAATTTTATCTTTACCAAAATACGGTCCCATCCATCCGCCATATTTGAAACCCTCAGAGGCATCTTCATTAGATGCGCCTGGCGCCTGCATGACGCCATCCATAGTAATAAATTCGACTACAATAATTTTTCTCATAACGTTAATAATAAATTTAGCAAATATCAACTAAAAGATATGTAAGAATTCACCATTGAGGCCAAAATTCGTTTGCTGGGGAGCTTGCCCGTAGACGGAACCCCATCTTCGAGAGTTTACTCGTAACATTTGAAAAATTAAAGAAATTAGGTTTAATTTACAACAATGAGAAAAATAAACTATTGATTAAGACAAACAAAAATTAATGCTCAATTTTATATATTTCAATTTCTTTCATGGGATAATGACGGATATTTCGAGTAACTAGACAATAGTCATTAAGTATACACGTTGCTGCGATCAAGGTGTCGACAGTCGGCAGTACATGACCTTTCTTACCAAACTCGTTTCGTAATTCTCCTGCGTACTCTGCAATTTCTTTTGATACAGGAATTACCTGAGCGATGTCATAGAGTTTAGAAAGAAAAATTGATGCCTCATTCTTATCCCATCCTGATCTAAGTTCTGAGACAGTTAATACTGATATAACTATATCCGCAGTACTACTAAGTTCTCCAATTACTTGAGCCATGTTCTGCTTCTTTTTAAAGAGATCAATAAGAACATCACTTTCTAGAAGATATGTTTTCATGCAGCTAATTCTTTAGAACGTTTTTTATCGTCATCACTTCGCATTTTTGCTATATATTTAGCACTGTCTTTAATATTATTAAAAGTAGCCGGTAACTTAGCAAGATCATTTAGAGCCTCTCTTCTTCGCTCGCGAATTAACTTCTCTTCAATGGCTTCACTGATAAAACTGCTTTTCCCACGATTTGGAACAGTTTTTTCTAATTCAACAACTAACTTTTTAGGAATAGTAATATTGATACGAGTGACATGTGTATTTAGCATATTGACTCCTTAATACACACTTACTATACACAATATTAAACATACATGTCAAGAGGGGTTCGACTCCTTGTTCGGGTGAGCTCGAAACTAGAGGATTTGCTGAGGCTAAAAATCGTTGCTGGCGGACATAGACGCTATTCGAACTTATTACAGAACAACGCAAGAGCAGTTTTATATTCCAAATTACTTATAATTACTAAACTACTCACTTGGTAATGAATGGTGTTCATGAGTGACAATCCATTGGTTATCAATTTTTCTTAGCCCCATTGTTAAACGAAATGTTAAACTCTCTTTTACTCCCTTTGCGTCTTCTCCTGCACAACGACCAATAGCATGACAAAAAGCCGCAGTATCACTTGCGGTTATTTCTAATTCTGTAAAATCAAAAATCCTCGAGTCTTTTGTCCATGTAAAGAAAACTTCCCATGTTTTTTTATATGAATCAATTCCTTTTGATTGGAGTGGAAGAGGTACATCAAACATTACAATATCTTCTGAGTGGTTCGCAAGAACCCCATTGATATCTTTAATCTTTACGGCAGTTGCCCATTTATCAAAGAGTTCACGGATTTGTATTTCATTATCGTTGTGCATGTTATTAACAGTATATCATGTTCGAATCCGAGTTGGAACTTTTTGCTGGCGAGCTTGCCCTTAGACGGAACCAGATTTTCTCCAGTCTCTTGAATACATACGAGAAAATAAGGAAGCTCGGTCTCATATATATTAACAAAAAAATGTATTTTAATGGAGAGGAGATTAATTGTGATTAATTTCTTTTCGAAAAAGCCTTCCTCAACAGATGCTTTACTAACCTCTGAGTTGTTTGATGAAAAAACATTCTATAAAAAGTTTCATATAGACCTCTTAAAATGTAATTCAGAAGTTATTATTGAAAGTCCATTTATCTCAAGCTACAGAATGAAGAAACTCTATCCTCTTTTTGATCAATTGGTTTCAAAAGGGATAAAAATATATATTATTACGAGACCTCCGATTGAACACACAGATAATTTAGGGATACAAGCTGAACTTGAAATACAACGATTAGAAAACTTAGGAATTCAGGTATTACTTTGTGAGGGTAATCATCATAGAAAATTGGCGATTATTGATCGCACAATACTCTGGGAAGGGAGTTTGAATATTCTTTCTCAAAATAATAGCCGTGAATTAATGAGAAGAATAAATTCTAAAAATATTAGCAGCGATATGCTCAATTTTCTAAAATTGGCACGAATTTTTCGATAATGTATAATGTGAATATGAGTGGATACGAAATTTCAGAAAAAGATATTGATACAGTTTTGGGAATACTTAAACGTAGCGATCCTGAAAATGCTACCCCAGAAATGGCAATTGCAGTATTAGAAGAACTACAAAAGAGAGTACATGAACTTAGTCATACTGATCCTAAATTGTTGATTGAGATTTATAACAAATTAAAACTAGACAAGAAATTAAAAACTAATTAAAAGGTGAATATATCCGAAAATTTGATTTTTAAAGCCTTTGCCAGATTGTTCAAAGTGTCCATTGATGGTTCCGTTTCTCCTCTTTCAATTCGCGCATAATAATTCACATTTATACTAGCTTTGGCAGCAACTTCCAATTGAGTCAATTTAGCTTTTTCTCTAGCTTGTTTTAAATTATCTCCTACAATTTTCTTTTTTTTAATTTCCATGCAGTAATTATATCAGATCTGAGGCTATTTACGGGACACCCCGCATCTGTAGCCAATTTTGGTCTGGCATTTGGTATAACTGGCTTCCAGTAACTTCAAAAGAACTTTCTAGAACAGATATGAATGATCCAAAAGCTTTTTTATCTAAAGTTGAGAATTGACGTTCATATGTGCCGTCTAAATTAACCGTTTCACCTGCTGCACATCCAACAAACATATTTATTGTTCCATGCTTGATTAAATTACCATTTTTGAAAAAAGTCAGATCATATTGCACAAGATAAGGATGAGCGACACAACTACCAAGAAATCTTGATGGGATTGGAGGTAGTGCAAGAAGAGCGATGTAGAGTTTTTTCACAGTGCCAGGGTCACTATTCGTTCTAAAATGGGAAAGAGTATTATCGTGTCCTGGGGATGGATCTTGCGTGATAGATCGGCTCACATTTAATTTATCAGGTATTTCAGAAAGTGTAAGTGAGGGTACTATTGATGTAGGAATTGGAGTTGACTGCGGTATATAATCAGGTTTTAATGTTGGTGTTGGGATGCTAAACGTATTAAAATTTTGAGTCAGATTTTTCCAAGATATATCTTGAAAGTAAGTCCCAAAAATGACTAAAACACAAAGCAAAAGTATAAGAAGTATAAATCCAAAAAGTAATTTGTTATCAATTTTTTTCTTAGACCAGTGCTTTTTTTTCTTGTTCTTTACCATAGTGATTAAGTGTTAGGCTATAAATAGCCATAGAGTGATTGCCCTGATAGGCCTGTTGCTTGTTGAAAGTCTGCCTCGAATGCAGAATTGGGCCATCTTGTTTGGCCGTGATCATTACCCATGTTTATAAACTGGCAGCCTTCTATAGTATAAGTCCCTTTTGTGATTATTATGTTGTTTAAATAAAAATTAAGGGAATATTCTGCTTTTCCGTAACTAGCAGGACAATGTATAGGAACTGCAATCACGCTACCGTTAGATAAACGCATCTCTTCAGGTATGAAAAATTTAGAATCATAGATGTCATTGTAAAGATTTCGCACTGTTTTGTTACTAGTAATAGTAAGTTGCAAGGCTGATATGTGAGAATTTGTATTTGCCTGACGACTAACCTTCAGGATATTTGGATATGTTGTTATAACAAATGGGATAGGTGTTTTTGTTGGGTAAATAAATATATTAGGGCCTAAGGGGTGAGACGGTATATGGGTTTTAGGCGGTGTGGGATTTGTCCAATTCGAAAAAAGATTTTGATAGTTAGTTTGAATGTTATTCTCTATAGGAATACCCACGGAGGGTATAGAATATGCAAATACGACTAATACAAAGAGCAAAAGAAATATACTTACAATACCAAAAAACAGCTTGTTGTTAATTTTCTTTTTAGACAAGTGTTTAATTTGCTTTTTCTTTGCCATATATCAATTATTGATGAAATTTAATATTTTCCAGAATTTGCATCTCAATTATGAATGTTTTGTCATCAGGAGCATAATGTCTAACAATAAAAGCTGCCCATGGACTCTTATGCCCTGATTCATGTACGACTGGCCATGCATAACAATCAAAATAAGCTCCAGTATTTTGATAACTGCCTGTACTTTTTATTGCATCACCTGGTAAGATACCAGTTCCTCTGTATGTTGTGAGTACATATGCATTATTATTAATGGCTATTGAGACATCATAAATTTTCATTTGACCAGAGTTAACAGCCCAATTACAAGACCCCCCAAAACCATTACTTACACCCATAAGAACTATAGAATACCTTTCATTTCTAGAAGGATTAGGTCTGGTTATAGTTAATCCATACGCATATGTATTTTGACACTGACTAAAATCCTTAAAATATCTAGCCCAACTTTGATAGCATCCACCTGTCTCTCCTATTGTACGCGGCGGATTTGGTCCTCCCATTCCAGCATTTGAAGGATCATTATAAATAGTCCAACTATTAGGAATATAAAAAGTCGCATCTAAATTAGCATCATAGTATTGATAGGAATTGTTTAACCAATCCGCAGGTGGGATAGTTATCTGCCCATGAGGTGCAGGTGTGCTCCAAACAGGAAGAGGTGTTCCCACTATTTTTATAGGAGTAGGAGTTGACGCAGTTGGCGGAGTTGGAGTAAGACTTTGTATAAAATTTTGGAAATTAATTTGAATTTGAGATTCTATTGGTATACCTACCGATGGAATAGAATAAGTGTATGTTATTAAAACACAAAGCAAAAAAAGTGACAATATAAAGACAGAAGAGAGCTTAGTATTAATTTCCTTTCGTAACCAAGTCGAAGATTTTTTCTTTTTCTTTGCCATATCTCAACTATCCCAAGAAGCTAGAAAGAAGTCAAGTTAGGTTCAAAACTCATGTAAGAATAAAAAAACGATTATTTATAGAATACTACTGACCCCTTATTTATCAAATTTGAAGATACATTATAATTAGAATATATAATTTGAGTATATGACGATGACAAATTATTTTCAGTATTTTTTAATGTTGCAACATTCATACTATTTTGCATTGGATAAATAATACTAATAAAGCTATCAAAATTTGTTTTCTTATCATTAATTGTTAAAAATGCCTTGTGAGAGTTGTAATCATATTCTCCGAGATAAAGTGTACTTTTATAGTAATACAATGCTGTAATCGCATCCTGTGGGCTATAAATAGACTTTGTAGCAAACGTGTGTGGATTAATACTGATTAGATCGCTGTATAACGGATTTGATATGTTTTGGGTCACACATAAAATTTCTGTATCACTTTTAATAAATCCCTGATCACAGTGGTATTTTAAATTTTTACCTTTGAAATAGGTATTCCCACCATGATAGTTATATAAAAAACTCCCATCAAAATAATCAAGCACAATATCATTAAATGTAGCTATTTGTTTTTTTTGAGTAAGACTGTAAACAGTACTTATTTGTTTCGTATCTTCTGGAACAACCACAATAAAGTATGGAAAATGTATATGTATCGTATCTGGAAATTGATTTATATATCTAGTTTTATCAAATATTCTTAACTTGGGTTGTTCAAAAACAATAGTATTATTAAGAACTGTAGTTTTATTGGAATCCTGATTAAATATTCCCAATTTTATGAGATTGTATATAAATATAATGCTAAAGAAGAGAATGATCCCACCGATGATAATGAATTTTAATTTATTTGAATTATTTATTTTTCCCATGTTCTTTTTCCTTTTTTAGAGATTCCAAATATTCCTCAGCAATCTTTTTCTTATCAATTTTTGTTAAAAGTCCGATATACTCAGGATGATTTACGGTGATATGTTCTGTAGCATTATTACGAGAATATTCTTCTTTTTCATCTCTATATCTTTTTTTAGGAAATAAACCATTTGAAATTGTAGTTAATATAATACTAATTGCCTTCAAAAATATTATTATTGTTAGAATGAAAAATATTAAAGCGCATAAAAAATTTAATACATTAAATTGGTCTTTAAGAAAATTTATTGAGATTATTCCAGTAATAAACCATATGATAAATAAAATTATAAAATTCATATTAATTAGTATAATTGAGTGGATTTTGAGTCACCCAACTTCCTCCTTGATTTAGTCTCACTTGATATTCAAGATGTGGTCCTGTGGACATACCTGTTGATCCCATTATCCCGATTGGCTGACCCGCGTGGACTGTTACTCCGTTTCCTATCAGAACTTGACTCAAATGAATATAAATTGTTTTGACAGACTGATCAGCATTAGTTATTTCTATTGTATTTGCTCCATATTGGTCAACATAGGTATTAGTTGTTTCGGTTAATGTAGCAAATATTATTGGTTGTCCGGTTAGCTTATATGCTTTATTGTTTGCATAATAATTTCCACTTGGTATTATATCTATCCCTTGCTCCGTTTCAGTGATACCCTGTCCTTCAAATTCAAAACTTTCTACCTCATGATAATTTACTGTTATTGTCATATTATCTGTACCTGATCCACCAAACGGATCTTTTGTAGGAGATGAAGTATCACTGAATCCTGATTCAAGATAACCATTAAGTGATTGTAAATTTTGTCCCATGAGTAGGATATTTTGCAATGTGGCTGCTTTGGATGAAGGAGTAAATATCATTGAATAAATAATAAATATTAGAGTGATAAAAAATATAATGCTACCTGCAAAAAATGCCAGAATTGGTCCTTTAAAATAAATGATAAGTTCAGAGGCAAGAGGTATTGGAATTAATACTTTTACAATTAACCTAATTAAGTTATCTAAAACAAAATTAAGTGGATTATTGATAATATTCTGAGATGTTGATAAACCTCGGAGGGCAACTCGTGGGATACTTGAAATATTCATATCAGTTCGTACGTTTTATCCCGACAAGCTCTTCTTCAGACTCAAGTACAAAAATATCAGCTCGCATATGTTCGTTTTCTCTAAATAGAACGATTTCTCCAATTGCCAGATTTCCTAACTGTTGTTTCTCTTCATTTGTCATTGGAAATATATTTTCCATAAGTGAGAGAGTTGCATATGATTGTTTGAGAAGTATTTTTGTTTCTGAATTAGTAAGAATTGCTTTCCCAAATTCACTATGTAAAAAATCCTCCACGTCTTGCGTAATGGAAACAACTCCAAGATTCCGTTTTCGTGCCTGTTTGACAATACTTCTATAAAAAGTTGCAACTTCTCGATCAATGAGTAATTTATGTGCCTCATCGATGAATAACATTCTTCTTCGATCACTTTTTTTGTTTACTAAAGTCCATATAAGAGAAGTTAATAAATACATGGCAGGAGGTTTCTTTTCATCATCTCCAAGAGGAAGCAGATTAAATACAATTAGATCATTTTCTAAATCTAATTCTCTTTCAGAATTAAATACACCCTGCAAACTGCCATCATTAAGAACAGTTAAGTCTTCGTACATTTCTGTTTTCTTCAATTTCTTAAGGAATTTGAGGAATGTAGGTTTGGTTATTGGATAATCTTTATACAGATCAACTAATATTTTATCTAAGATTGCACCGTCATAACGCTGTTCTCTTATGAAGAATTTGAAAAACGTTTTGAGAACTGAAATATGATCTAATATTTCTGCTTTGTCAGTAGTTTTAATTGAAAAAGGATTTATACCGTTTTTTCTTGAAAATTCAATTACAGATCCACCCATTTTATGGGCATAATCAATATATTCTCCTTCTGGATCAATAATGATTATTTGTGTACCCCGCATAAAAAGTCGTGTTGCCATTGCTTTTGCAGTTACCGATTTTCCTGCCCCTGATACACCAAGTATATTGACGTTACTGTTTCTGACAGTAAACGGATTCACAAAAACTAAACTTTCATGATACGCATTAAATCCTAAAAATATTCCTTCCGGGTCATGAATTTGTTTTGTAATAAAAGGCATAAGATAAGATACGGCGGAAGATTGTAATATTCTATTTTGTTTGAGAGTATCGTTATGGAATGGAAGCATCGTTTCATAAGCATTTTTCTGAGCAAAAATATATTTAGTCAGAGATAATTCAAGTGCATCACTTATATTTTTTATCTCTTTATGATGTGCTTTTAATTCTTCTTCAGTTTTTGCTTCTAAGGAGAGATAAAAAGAATAGAGTAGTCCTTTTTCTACCTCATGTACCAATTCTTCAATAAAGGCTGCAATTTCCTCAATGCTTTTATCTTTTTGTTGATCTCGCAGTTTTCCTTTTTTAACAGCATCCTGTTGTTGCATTTCAAGCGTAGATAGACGCTGTCGTGCTTTTTTTATGAGTTCACTGCTATTTGTTGGTTCAATAAAAACACTAATACTAAATGGTAATGATGAAGTCATAAGTTTAAATAGAACATAAGGGCTTAGGAATGCCGGAATGTCTGCAAGATAATAGGTTGAGACATATTTATCATCTGTTTTAATATATGAACCATTTATCAGTAAATTCTCCATTTTATAATGCCGCGTTCCGTTTGATGAGATTTTTACCCCTCTAGTTTCTTTTGCCAAAGTAATATTCACTTCTGCCAATTTCGCATTTCTCACGGTTTCGTTATATTCTTCTATTTCAACTTTGTATTTTTTATAATTTTTAATAAGCTTTATCGGGTGGATAGTTTTTATGAGTTTTGGTTTCTGAAGTTGGAGGATTTCGCTTGAAAAGACAGTTTGTTTTATATGTTCCTGATGCTTCTCAGCAAGACTTGAAAGGTGTTTTAAATGATTTCTTAGGATTTCAAGTTCCTTTGACTTGTTTTCAGTATTCGGATAGTTTTTAAGTTCTTTTAACGCTTCAAGTTCTTGATAAATATCCTTATTATGCTCAACAAGTTTTTCAAGTTTATCGAGTTTTTTTGTTGAAAGTACAATTTGTTCTTCAAGGGTTTCAATATGCTTTTTCTTTCCATGAATATCTCTGATCATTGTTTCATGAATATTGAATGTATCCATAAAATTTCTGAGTTGTTTTTTCAGTTTTGTTATTTTAGTTTGTTTTTTTCTCATATGCTTCTGAACTGAGATTGAAAATATTCTACAAGTTCTTCCTTTGATAATTGACGTGCGGTAATTTGTGCAAGTTCTAGTCCGCTTGCGAAACGAATCCCCATATCATAAAGACGTTTGCAAGCTTTAACAAAATCATCTTCTTTTGTTGAAATGATTGGGGTTGAAAAAACTGCGTAGTATTTCACCATTTGAAATTTGCCAATGCTTAATAAATTTGTAATGTCACGAACGTAATTATCTATCAAATTTTCTCTATTTGGTAATGAGTCTTTATATATCGAGAAAAAGTGATCCTGATAATCTGATGGTTTAGCAATTTCTTTTCTCACTATTAACTGTACTTTACCGGGTAGTGTATGTAGAGTTGTTTTTATCTTATTATAAAATTGTTCACGATCTTCTTCATTAAGTAGCGCTATATCAAAAGGTCGGATTTCATATACTACTATTAGTCTTTTTTTTCTTTTAATGTAATTATCAGTTATGGCAAAATCCGAAGTTGTTTTATCTAGCTCTTTCATAGCGTATTGTTTTTTTGTTGCATTATGAATAATTGCCCTGGGAATTACCTTGTAAATTGACTGATTTTCTATTTTTACCGTTGCGATAATGCCATAAAATAATTCGGCTATAAAAACGGTTGAGAAAAAAAGACCGTAATAGAATTCATGAAGTATGAATTTATATAAAATAAAAATTCCAATTGCTAGAAATAACCCGATACCTAAAAATATTACCGTGTCTGTAAAAAAGAGCGAGCGAAAAATATGCTCTCTCATGTTATCTTTGTATACTCTAACTGTTCTCATGATTATCCTTTTATTTCCTTAGTGAAAATTCTTGTAATGTTTTCATCCGTTTTACTCGATGGACTTTTTGTAACGACTCCTCTAATACCATCTTGCTCGAATGTATTTCTATTGGTTGAAAGTAGTTCTCTGACTTTTTTTGGTGAAGTTTTACTACTTGGTTGAGATGTCCAGTTCACATAATTTCCATCAATTGTAGATCTTTTAATTTGACTAGAATTATATCCATCTGCTTTTGCATCAGAGGGTGAAAGATACGTTGTTGTCACTCCAGTTTTTTTATTGGTAACGCTATAACCATCTTGTTTTAACTGTACTGTTTGCTGTTGTGGTCGATCCTGAGTTACACTTAGTGACTGTTTGTGTACTGGTTGAGATGTAGTGGTGTTTGAACTCGTTTGTTTTGGATAATCATTAAGATTTTGTCTTTGAACATATCTAGGAGATTGGCTTGCACCAATACTTGCTGAGATTAACGCATTAGCTCCCTGAATTGATGATCCTGAGGGTAAGTATTTTTGTCTAATAGCTCGTATACGATCTCCAACTTGCTTTCCGGTGTAACTTCTGACTCCTGATGCACTCCCAGTTAATGCTCCTCGTTTAAACTCACTCAACGATTTACCAATAGGAGCAGAAACCATAGCTGCCTGTAGATTAGCACTAATTGCAGTCCATGAAGACCCAAATATATGGGTAACTAACGAACTAACTCCTCCTAAGAAGAAAAGAAATCCACTATAGAAAAAAAGCATACCTAAACTTGCTCCGTTTGTTTTTAGTATTGCCTGAAGAAATCCAATTGCTAACATATATGCTAGTGCAAAAGCTGGTTGATGGATAAGGAACATAAACCATGTTTTAAAATATGTATTAGTAATTCCTTCAGTTTTTTCAGAAATTGCAAAAGGAATTGCAATTGGGAACAAAACACTTAAGAAAAGAAGAGATGCAAAACGAATGACAAATTGAAAAGCGATAAAGAGGAAACCAACGAGAAAGAATAATAATGCAATGAGAAAAAGTGTAACTTGTAAAATTATTTGCCAAAATGATTGACCGACCCCTAATATGTTTGGTTGTGAATCTGGAATTCCAAACTGCTTCGGATCTGCACCATTATTTATTTGTTGTTGTTCATTATTCAAAAAGTCTGTAACAAATGTACTAAATGTTTGATTCGAGGTTATTTGATTTACCAATAAGTTATTTGCTTGAATACTGTATGAAAGTAGAACGGGAGTGACAGTAAACATGACGGCAACGAGTACAAGTCGTGTTATGAGAGATTTTAAAGCGTATGGTGTGTCATCTGATAACCGTTTCAAAGCAAAATATGCAACAGCAAGTGCAATAAGCGGAATACTTATTGTATAGAATATATTTCTATATGATGAAAGACCTGGCAATACAGTTCCATCCTTGAGTGTTATGGTATTTGCAAAGACATCAGGTGTGTAAAATATAAAACCTCCGAGAAGTTTGTCCGCACTCGTAACAAAATCTTTAATTGTAGTAATTGTTTGTGTGGCATTTTCTTTAGGACTGAGTGATGCTGATGCTGCTTGCTGAGACTGAGATAGATCAGGTTGGGGGGAAGGTGCAACTTGTGCGTAAACAGGCTGTATAAAAAAGGATAGTAGAGTAATTATAATGGTAAAAGATAATAATACCCTTCTCATTCATCTAGCTCCCGCCTACGAATCCTTTCAGGGCGTTAGCTATAGTTACAGCTCCGAATACAAGAAGACCTCCGATAAGAATGTTAAATATCCAATGTTTAAGACGAGCTTTTCTTTCTATGTCATCACCGCTGGCAACTAGGGCTACTCCTATTCCAGCTATAGATAATGCCATAACAGGAAGAGAATAAAACTGGATCGTTGCAACTAAACCCCAGAGGAGTGCTGTTAGTGATGCGAATTGTATAGCTGTTCCTGGCATAAAATAAAAAAGCCCTTCTATTGCTTTTGCAATAAAGGGCAGTACCTAAGTGAACTTGATTTTATTACGCATCAGCTTTTATGTCAAGCATTAATTTCGTATTTTTTTGGATTTATCTAATGGTATAATATACTTGAGCTATGATTTGTAGAAAATGTGGTACACAAAATTCTCAGGATAGTAATTTTTGCAGTAATTGTGGTATTACTCTTACAATAGTAAGTCGCATCTCAAAGCGCGGTTTTGCATCAATGGATAAAGTGTCAAAAAAGCATCAACTCATCTTTCTCTGCGCAGGTATTATAATCTTTCTTTTTTTATTTTACCAAGCTGTTTCCTTCTTTGGATCACTTCAATTCAAATTATCGACTCCCACTAGAAATACCGCAGGTAGTGTGCAAGCATTGGTTACCTCACTCCTTCGAAATGAAGAATTTTTTTCTGGTGATATTAGCGTTAGATATATTGGTCGAGATAATAACGGAATACAAAATAAAGTACAAATTAAGGTACTAAATACCTCTACAGGTGATGATTCAATTGGAGCTGTAGAATACATAGTCATTGCAGAAAAGAAAGGTAAGAATTGGAGAATTACAGATTATAAATCCCACTGGAAGTGTACAAGAGATATTGTGTTCCAGTTTTGGACTACGAGTGCTTGCATATAAATCTTAGTTATCTATATTAGAAGGACCTTTGTTAGCATTCGGATAGTGGGTGACTTGGATCGATTTTACTTCAATTATTTTATTACTCAGTTTACCAACTCCGGATACTTTTTTACTCACGAATAAATCAGCGATAGTCCCTCCGGAAAACTTTGTTGCTGATGTAATTAATATTGTCGCATGGCTCCCGTCAACATTTTTCACTTCAAAGTTATTACCACTTTTGCTGATAATATGGCCATAAAAGGGCTTCAAATTTTCTTTATGAGTAGTTATTGCAGTAAATGAGTGTTTGAGGAATGCATAATTCCGAAAAATAAAGAGTGCTGTAAATGATAGAATAAATACTATTATAGAAAGGACAATATACTTCATATGTTATAGTATACTAATATTGAATATCTTACCTCAAGATATGAATTAAGATTTTTATCCCTTGTATGAATATAGTTAAAAGAAACCACCACCATAACAAAACAATAAAACTTCCAAAAAATAGTAAGAGGTAAAGAAGAATAGTTTTGACTCTACTATTCATAGAAGTAATTTTATAATGTTGGAAATAGATCCACTCCATGCTCTAATCACACCCACTTAGAATACGATTTTTAGAAGATTAATTATACCAATTAAGAGAAAAATAATACTAATTATAAATGTTATATTTTCACTAAACTTTTCAGTATTTTGACTTACCTTTATGTTTTTTCCTAGCATCCTGTTAAGTATACCCATGCGCTGTTTTATTGCTTTCTCATTTGCTTTCTTAGCATAGAGCACTCCGTATATACCAATTGTTAATGGAAATATAATACTAAAAATATATTCAATCATAGTTAACTCCTTTTATGGACAAAATCCTGGAGCTGTAAAATTAATTATTGCTGAATATCCTTTAGTTCCTACTCCGTACTCGTCCGAAATTCCATTAATAAAGTCTACCTTATCCGTTATCGAAATTTAATTATATTGAAAAGAGTTAATACGCCTGTCAGGAAGAAAAATAAACCTAATAAAAGGTAAAAATAAGGGAAAAGATATTTAATAATAGGTTCTTTTTGGATGTTATATTTTTTATTCCCAATATTTATATATTTAGGACTTCTTAATAAAGACTTCTTTGCTTCTAATTTGTAATAGTACATGTAATATATACCTATTACGATAAATCCTATATTTACAGTTTGATTATATATCTCAATATACATTTAGAATATGTAAGATGTCTGAAATTCCAAATAATATAAAAACAATACCACCAACAAAGAATATGTAGCTATTGAATTTCTCATCTGTTATTTTATATTCAGACCCCATCATGTCAGCTCTTTGTTTAGTAGCTAATTTCCCTAAAAATTTGTAAAAAGTAAGAGTAATTAACCCAAATATTATATAAATAACAGCAAAAACTATGTTCATAGTAGTTAATTATAACAAATTATATCAAAAACAGACAAGTGGATTTGTTTGAACTGTATATGCTCCACCTCCTGCTGGTCCCCCTAATCCTATCTCTCTTGAATTACTACCATCGCTATAATTATGTGTTCTATTTACCGCAACTATTGCTGCAACTGATCCTTGTACACTCATTCCAGTAGTAGGGTTATCAGGTGTGTACAAAACTGCTCCGGCTACTCCATATGATGCCGTACCTGCTCCAGCATATACATATATACCTGTATTGCTAACTAATAATCCATCAGTTACTCCTGCAAAACCTACACCCGCGTTAACATTTAGATCTACAGTCCATAAACCTAATGGATCTGCCAAATTAATTGGATTATCGCTAACATAGTTGTAGCCGTTCTGCGTCTGTGGAGCAGTTGATTGTCCATCTACTGGATCGCGGGAGATAAAGCTGCCGGTTGCTGGGTCATAATAACGGGCTCTGAGATAGTTGAATCCTGAATCTTCTGGCTGTTCTCCTTTGTAGGCATATGTTGAGACACTTCCACCTTGAACAGAATTACCATAGGGGTCGTAATCATATGACTGGATATTTACCCCTTGATCATCAGTAACATAACGGATATTGCCCAATCCATCATCCAAATAATATTCCCTAAATGCTTGGTAAGGGTAGCCTTGACTGACTAATCCATTCCCATAAATATAGTATGAATCGATTCCATCTGGATCTGTTGAGGCGAGAACGCGATCCATCTTTCCTGAAAGGTCATTTACATAATTAGTTGTATTCCCATTTACTGTCTTTGAGAGACGATGGCCAGATGAGTCATAATCATACGATATATTCAGGCCAGTTGCAGATTGAGATGCTAGTTTATTATCAAAATTGTAGTAATAGTTGGTCGCACCATTGGTTATTCGATTTCCTTTATTATCGTATGTCAAGCTCGCTCCACTTGTGGCGGTAAGCTGATTGTCGTTATTGTTGGTAAATGAAATTGTAGAACCATCCCGAGTTTTCGTCAGGAGACTCCCTACCGTATTATAGGTATATCCTAATGTAGTGTCTGGATATACTGCTCCAGTAAGTCTTCCTAGTACATCATAGTAAAATGTGGTTTGTTGGGATGAAGGTAACGAACTGATCTGCTGATAGTGTGCTCTTGCTACCGCTCCTCCCGAATTTTCATAGTACTCAACAACTATGGTATGACTTCCTGCGCTTAGAGTTTTATTTGCAGTGTATGGTGTCACACCTTGATCTACCCAATGGTTAATAATCGTATCACCATCGACAATTACTCTATCTCCGTCATCTGTTCCTGTCGTAAATTGATATGTTCCTGCTGGGAGCGTGACAGTCTTTGTCCAGCGAGTAGAGAAACCATCAGCATTTACACCTGGAGCAGGGGCAGCTGTTCCCCAAATATGATTAATGGTATCTTCTGATCTTGTAAGGACAGGGGATCCCGAAAGACTGGTATTATTATAATACTGAGCAGTCCAAGGAACATTTGCAGAAGGACTTGCAGCAGCTGAAGATGGCATCAAGAATGTTGACATTTTCATAGCCCAATTTGCAGAGCTTCCTAGCGTCGCAGTCGCGTTAGTAGAAGCTGCCGTTCCTTGTACTTTATCCTCTGCAAGATATCCATTATGAGTACTCAGATCATTCTCGCTGGCAATCGATGTATATCCTGATCCTGCAGTCTTCGTCGCTAAATGAGCTTCATCTGAAACGACACCTAAGATGAATGCTCCGTTTCTATTTGGGGTGACGCTAGAAGTGCTAGGGCTTGTGCTTGTTCCGCTTCCAGTTCCTTCAGCTTGATATGATCCATTCGGATCTAACCCTGACACCTCAAGAAGTAAGATATCAGCTCCCCACAATGTTCCACCATCTCCAGTGACGGTCACGGTAAATGTACCACTGGAATTGATGTTGTCTGCAGAAAAGACTTCAACGTTCTGACCTCCCGATGTCGACTGTCTCGTACCTCTCCTCGTATATGTATTACTATGGTTATCTGAGACACTAATAGTTGATGCGTTCGGACCTCCTGAGTTGACCACAACAATAACACTATTTCCAGCAGTCGGTGTTGAGTTAAATGAAGTTGTCAGACTCGTAGTGCCACCACCACCACCATTTTTCTTAGACTGAACAAGTGCAGGAGTTGGAAGTGCAGTCGGAGTCGGTGTTGGAGTAGTTCTTCTTGAAAGTGTGCTGCTTTCTGAAGCGTAAGTAATATCCCCCAAATTATTTCTCACATACGTAAATTGTGCCAGTGTATTTCCACCGAGTGTATGACTGACACCAATTACTTTATTTGAATTGTCATACGTATATGTCGAGGTAATTCCATTTGGTAAGTCTTTTGAAGCAAGGGTACCATTGTCATTATAATGATAGGTCGTAGTTAGGTCATCCCAATCAGTTACCGTACTTATTCTTTCAGTATTATCATAAGTATAGGTGACAGTTTGGTCGTTAGGATAGGTGATTTGTGTAAGGTTGTCAGCTAAATCATAATTGTATGATATAGTTTGGTCGTTTTCATCAGTCACTGAATTCAATCGATCATATGCATCATATTCAAAGGTTGTTGTTCCTGCACTAGATTCTATCGAAGTTACATTTCCACGATCATCATAATGATAGGTCACTACAAAACTATTAGGGTAGGTAATTGTAGAAAGTCTATTCATGTTATCGTAGGTATAATCGGTATTCTGATTATTCTCATCAATTCTTCTTGTGATATTTCCCATCGCATCGTATTCCCATTGGATAATCTTACCTAGTGGAGTAGTTCGTTTGGTTTTTCTATTCATCTTGTCATACTCATATGTTGTAGTATGATTAAGCGCGTCTTCTCTGGAAGTCTGATTTTGATATGAATTGTAATTATAGTTGGTAACATTGCTTCCTGCATCTGTAGCAGATGTCAAAGAACTGGAGTTATTGTAGGTATAATCTGTATGCGTACTATTTTGTAATGTGGTTCGCGTCAATCGATTATCGTTATCATATAGGTAGCTTATGATTCCAGCAGAGTCTGATGCTGATAGTATATTACCGTTATTATCATAGGTTAAATATGATTTTTTACTATTTGGATCTGTTGCCTGTTTTAATCGAGCAATTGTATCGTATGCAAATGTCGTTGTCTTACTCAAAGGATTTACTTCTGTTAGCTTATTTCCAAAGCTATCTCTGGTGTAGGTAGTAGTATGATTCAGCGGATTTACTTTTGTGAGTATTTCTCCCTCACTATTATAAGTATATTTTGTAGTTCTTCCAGATTCTGTTGCGATAAGTAAGTTATCTGAGCCATCATAAGTAAATGTTGATATCTTGGGAGATCCTCCATACCTCCCATCAGATATTTGTGTAACTTTATTATGCCCGTTATATGTGTAGGTTACCGTTTTGCTATCCGGATAAGTCACCGAAGTGATATTTCCCTTACTGTCATAAATATTTGTTGTTGTATTATTCCTTTTATCTTTTATTGTTAATGGAGCAGATTCGGTTGCGTAGGTATAGACGAATTTATTGTTAAGAGAATCAGTATCTTCAAGGATTCTCCCTTTTGAATCATATTTAATTTTGGTAGTCTTTGAAGGTGAAGCACTTTGGGTTGCGGTAATAATCCTGTTAGTTTCATCATATGAAAATGAAGATGAAACACTCGCTGCGTTGTACTGAGTATCTAATTTTGCCTCTGGTGTGTATGTATTAGAAAGTATGGTATGATTTTCGTTGTCTTTTATAGTCGCAAGCTTATTATTACCATCATACGTATAAGTTGTGACATTCCCTCTCGGATCTGTAACGGTTAAAAGATTCCCCTGTGAATCGTATGTATAGCTTACCGTTCTACCCGCCCAATCTGAAATTGAGGAAATCAGGGTAGGATTAGTCCCATCGTAGTGCATAGTAATACTATGACTGTGATCATCACTTATGTTTGTAAGTTTAGCAGAAGTCGAGCTCTCGTAATTGTAATTAATTTTTGCACCTGTTTTATCTTCAACAGAAACAAGCTTTAATTCGTATCTTGGGATTATCTGAGAATCAGCATATACTTCCTGAAATGTGTAGTCAGTTTGATCTTTTGTTTTAGCATGATAAAGTGTTTTTTGTGAATCCGCTGCTACAGGAGTAATTGTTGAATGATATGAAGGATCATTAGGTAAATAGTAACAAGCTGTTAGGTTCGTATCATCGTAGTCAAAAGCTTCTCTTTCTCCGTTTACTTCTAATGCCAAACTATTGCGTTTAATAAACGTATCACCGGCATCACAAGAAGACATAAGTATTCCTCCCGCTTGAGGCTTATTATCAACTAATTTCGCAGGTAGGAAACTCCAACCTCTCCCTACACCTTGTTGTGCATCCGAGAATGAAGAATATGAGCGAGTGAAATTTAGTGATAGATCACCAGAAGTCGGAAATGTCATATCTGTATCAACAGTAGAATATGATCCTAGACTTTTAAAAGCATCCGCTGTTACTGCAACAGCATCATACGTGGTTCCACCTTGTGTAAAATTCCAATGAATCTGTTCTTTCGGAGCATTAACTGCTTGTGATGCAGACTTCAGATTTGCCGAAGTACTAGCATCAGAAGTATAACTATTACTCGTATCGTACTGAATTCCCCCAGACATATTGTAGGAATAACCACCTCCACCATCGAGAAATGGAGTAGTGAGGCGTGGCTTTTGACGAGCAGTAGCTTGGTAATGTGGAGTATAATCTCTAGCCCATGACATATCAGAGGCAATTCCTGTATCATGAATCCATTTGACTACTGCAACAACCTTTGCCATTTGTTCAACTTGAAAGTACTCTGGGGTTTCGACCGCATAATCATTAAAATGATTTGTTTGATCGTCTGCAAAATCTTGTGCAGCCTGATTCCATGTGGCCGCGTTTCCCATATTTACCTGTTCTGTGAGTACTTTCATACGTACACTATCAAATACAAAAGAATTAGTTGGATCATCATACTTTAATGAAACGAGATCTGGTTCAATCCACCATCTAGAGGCATTACTTTTAGTATGATCGGGACCAAGTGCAATATACCTATTTAATACAGAACTATAACTTGGCACTGAAGAAGTAACTGCACTTCCACTTGCGTTATATCCTTGCATGTATTGTTTTAATTTATAATCTGCGTCTAATAGAATCTGACCAAATTTTGTATCTTCAATACCCCCATACATCTTTACATCCATAGGCATAGTAAGAGCGCTATCAGTTGCATTTTTCTCAAGACTTACTGCCGGAATCACATTATTGAAAAATAAAGCCCGAATTGCTACTGCAAGATCGTCTTTATCAAACTGTGGTGCTGCAGTATTAGTTCTACCTATAAAAACAATTCTATTATTTGTGCTGTCATAATAAGCACCTGTATATTCAGTCATGTCAGCTAAAAATGTTGCTGCTTGATTTAGTGCGACTCCTCCTACCCGTGCTTGGGTACTACTACATGAACCAGCTGCATAGACAGTATTAGTAGTATGAGCTAATTTAAAAATAGGCAAATAAGAAGAACTTAAAAGAGAAAATGTTAAAAGAAATACTAAGATTTTTTTCCCAATAGTAATAAGTCTATTTCTCATTTTGTGTATTATTTAGGCTTAGTTTCGCCTAAAACTTTCAGCATTTTCTCCTCAGTAATTTTTTTTGCTGTAACTTTATGAAGTGCTCCTTTTAAGATAGACTTTTTGTCCTTATTGACTAATTCAGGTTCAGTTGATAATAGTAGGTCTTGATCTGTAGATGTGTTAACACGTGCATCAAAGCTAATTACAACATCCTGGTTGGGGGGAATAGGTATATTAGAAATAACTATTGTTTTACCATCATCATTTAGATTTACAACGCCAACTTCATTATGAATAAAATTGATGTATTTACGATTAATTTTTGTATTTAGATTCATCCATGTATAGTTAGTATTAGTAGGGTTTTTTATCGTATATTCAAAGCGTACTGTATCTCCGCTATCAATTTGTGAATTATTGTCTACATCTCCATCTGGAGCGAGTGTTATGTTAGCATCGACAGTGATTTCTTTTTTTTGAGGTTCTTGTTTTATAAATACATTTTTTACATTATTTACAATATCTCCCAGAGAAAAGGCATACGATTGAGGAGTAGAAATAAGAAAGACGGAAAAGAAAGTAAGAAAGCCAAGAGAAAAAATGAGAAATTTCTTTTTCATATCACTACTGCACTTCAAAGGCAGAGATATATTTTCATAATAGTTGAGTTTTTTGTAAGGTGTCAATAAGGAAAAATAAAAAAAATACAAAGAAATAGTTAAGATTTTATTAAATTTTTTAATAATATTACTAACTATATTAATATAAAATTTTTATGTTAAATGATGAATAAAAGCAAAAGAGGCTTCGCTTGGAGTAAATTTCTTATTGAACCTGTACCTGTTTAATATATGATTGATTATCGACTATTATTTCAGGATGCCCATCATACTCTTTTATTACTCCACTAACCATTATCGTCTGATTATTGTAAGCAAGCGGTGAAACGGAAAAATTACTTAAATTATTTGCATAGATTGTTACTGAGAATCCTTTTTTGTAATCTTGGTTTCCGTTAAGAAAAATATTTCCCTTTTGAGATTTTGTGGCGTTGTTAACATAAAAGATGACACAAGTATCTTTGCCGATTTCATGAAACGCTTCCTCAGCAGTATAACAGTTAGAATTACCATAAAATTTACTGGTACTTTGTGTACTTGACTGGGTATGTTTGGTAAAAAACAATAATCCAGCGACAACAGTTATTACTATCACAAGTAAAAATGCGCAGAAAATAAGAAATTTTTTGGGAGAATGTGTTTTATGAGCCTCTTCCATTAATTAAGCATTACAAAACTTTTTTTACATGTCAATAAATTTTTACTATTTCATACAAAATTATTACACTCAACAGTTGACAGGAAACAAGCCCATCAGTCATTATTGATATATTCTCGTTTTTTATTCATTATGGCTAAGAGAAAAAAGAAATCTGTTAATAAAACAAAAGTAATTGGAGTAAGCCTAGCAGTTCTCTTGTTACTCTATGCAGGTTATCAAGCGGTTAAATCAACAAATTCTGTAACACCAACTCCTACTCCTACACCGTCTCAGGTGGTACAAACAACGGTTACTCCTGTGTCCTATGATCCGAATGCAACGTGCCATATTAATGGTGTTTTTCCTGATGCGAATTGTACACCAGGAGCAACCAATCCAAACGTATCACAAGCAAATATCCAACAAACAATTTGTGTATCAGGGTACACTGCGACGATCAGACCTCCTGTGAGTTATACAAATAAATTAAAAGTGCAGCAGATAACACAGTACGGGTATGCTGATACCATTCTTCACGACTACGAAGAAGATCATTTAATCAGTCTTGAACTTGGTGGTGCGCCTTCTGATCCAAAAAACCTCTGGCCAGAACCAGGAGGATCACCAAATCCGAAAGACAAGATTGAAAATTTGTGCCATAAAAAAGTATGTGATGGTGAGATACCTTTGGCTGATGCGCAGCATGAAATTGCTACAAACTGGCAAACCGCCTGTCAATAAAACTCTTTAACATCATTTTTTCCCCACTTATATAAATATACAGTTTTTAGAATACATGGTATACTAAAGATGAGCTATGGTATGTAAAAAATGCGGAGAGCAAAATTTAAAAGATAGTATTTTCTGCAGTAAGTGTGGTGCTAAACTTATCATTAGAACAGCAAAACGTGGATTTGCTTCTATGGATCCTGCAAAAAGGGCAAAGATTGCTCAAAGTGGAGGTATAGCAGCTCACAAACTTGGTCGAGCACATCAATATACTTCTGAGGAAGCAAGTATAGCAGGAAGAAAAGGCGGTCGAAATAGAAAGTAAAAAGGGACTATATAAAAAGATAGAATTTTTTGAGATTTAATTTAAATACAATTTAAAAATCCTCATTTGCTAAGCTGATGATATAGTTGTATGATTAAATCATATAAATATTAATTTGAAAATCAAAAAGATATTACTACCTCTGTTTATTATTTTTGTATTGTTTTGGATTCCAACAAATTCTGTGCACGCATCAACAATAACTGAAATTACAACAAGTCTAGCGCTTCATCGTAATCCAGATATTTATAAAAACACAGTTGTTTTTGACGACAGAAGTTCAGGCCGAGATGAAGTTTCAATGTATGATATAAAAACAGGTAAAACAACACAATTGACTAACTCATGTAGTGATCAACAACATACTCCAAAAATTTATGGCGATAATGTTGCCTATGTTGATAGATGTGATACCTCACTATCCAGCCAAGTATTTTATTACAACATACCAACTGGTAAAACATTCCCTGTAGGTAAAGACGAAGCGGAAGCACCTAGTATCTACAAAAATGAAATCATTTTTGCTGCAAATCCGACCCAAGGCGCAAATTATAATCAAATCTTTCTATACAAAATAGGTCCGGGTACCACAACCCAGATTACAAACGACAATAATAGTTATCTAAACTCTTCAATTTACGAGGATACTATCGTGTTTGACGGAATCCCGCATGGCCATCATAGTAATCAGATATTTCTTTATAATTTGAAAGCTAACACTATTAATCAAATTACCAATGCTGTTGATTTTGTTACTGATGATAGCTTACCGCGCATTTATGAAAATAAAATAGTCTGGGAGGACCATAATGTTCTTACCAATAATATAAACACATCACTTTATGATATTCCAAGTGGCCAGGTTGTAAATCATATTGATGAAAATTCAGTCGACACAAGCCCAGATATATACGGAGATAATGTGGTTTATGAAGATAACGGAAGTCAAGCAATTGTTATGTATAATATTCCAAGTGCTCAGACAAGCAATGTTTTTGCCGGAACAACGACACAATTTCTCCCAGCAATTTATCAAAATACTGTAGTGTGGGTTGGAGTTGATCCAAACACAGGCTACCATGAAATCTATATGTCTCAGTAATAGATACTTTTCCTCTATATAAACCGCTAATTGACTTAATTTATATAAACTTTTTATTTCCGTATTATTTAATAGTAAGGTAATATTGGAAGTTCAATTATTATTTTTCTTTTTTTAATCTTCAAGGAAAGAGGGCACTGCCCTCTCTAAAATCAATGATTTCCTACGGTAGTTTCCGTATTCCTCATTGATTTTATTCACTCCCTTTTTATGCAGTAGCTGGTATGTCGGCGCAGGCGCACCGACATTAACAATTATGAATACAAAAAAGAGAGGGGGTGAAAATATGCAACTACTTACAAAGGAACTACGGGAAAAGATTCCAGCTTTATACTCTCAGGAAAACGAAATAGATCCAATGGTTTATATAAAGTTTTTTGATCCAACGGGATCATGGACGTGGTATGTAACCGAAGGAGAAGAACGGGACGAGGATTTTCTTTTCTTTGGGTTTGTAATAGGCCATGATGCGGAACTTGGTTATTTTACACTTAACCAATTAACCTCAGCAAAACGAGGACGAGTCGGTTATTGGGCTTTACCCATCGAACGAGATCTATATTTTACTCCCTGTAGATTATCAAAAGTTAAAGAGCAACATAACAGGGAGCGTGGGACACAAATTTAATTCACGGGGAGCATTTGCTCCCCATGAATTTATAGCCTGATGGCTAAATATAAAAAGATAGGAGGTGATGAAAATAAAAAACAATAAGTTAAAAGAACAAGAAAGAGGAGATTTTGTAGCAAGAGAAATATATGCAAATCAAACTTCACTTGTTGAAGAAGCATTAAAACAACAGATATTTTCAGTATCTGAGATTTACAATCTCTATAAAGATTTTGATGGCTTATTACTTTCTCCAAATATTTGTATTACATGTCAGCTAGAATTTAGTTGTCTTGATAGTAAAATCGGAGAATGTGAGAACTGTTTTGAAAAAAACAAAAAACCACAAGTAGTATTGGAATGGTGGCTAGTATCAAATTGGTTGGGAAGAAAGTTACTTGTTGATGGTGAACCAGTTTTAGATAACGGATATGGCGTCTGGTGGGGCCGTACAACGTCCGGACAAGCCATCGCAATGGATGAATCTATTGAAAAGATTTTTGATGTAGTAGCTGGCTATATAAGCTAGCTTTGGAAAAATGGGATAAGTGGGGAATTTCAAGCATTCCCCACTTTCCCAAAAAATATTATATAACAGACGGGAGGTGATTATATAAATACAAGAAAACCAACAAAAGAAGAAAAAAATGAAGTTATTGAGTTTCTACTTGCAAACGATTACACAAACGATGAAGGAGAGCGTGAAAATGTTGAAGGTTACGTTGAAAACGCGGCTATAGCCGTCTTTGATGAGTATGTAACGGGGGGTCCCGGATACTCAGGAAAAGTTATGGTAGTTGTTTATGACGGAGGAACTAACCAAACTGAAACATATTCATGGAATAGTATGGATGGAAAAATAAGAAGAGATGTAAAAATTCAAGAAGAATAAGTCTATATTACTACTTTTTCCCAAATATCCTGACTGTCTGATTTAAGTAATTTCCATGTAGTCAAATAGAGATCAAACGTCTCTTCAAATGCCTCTTCAAATTTTGCTTTTGCATAGAAGAATATATGAGATTTATTGTTACTTGTCGGGCAGATAAAAAGTACAGACGGTAACGGTTCGCTATTTGTATTTGCTTCCCAGTCCCCGTTTGTTGCATAATCCAGATACTTTTTTACCCGATTTCTTAGGACAAATGAAGGCGTATACTGGTCAATAATTTCGAGGAAATACCGCTGGGTATCTTCCTCGGTTGTAATTGTTAAGTATGCGGAAGGTAACGGTTGAGGAAAGTATTCATAGCTGTTTAATTCATTTTCGGTGAAAAACTCCAGTTCCTGATCCGGTTCATTTCGATTCCGCAGAAGCAGATAGACATCAGCAATAAAAAGACAGTGGTTTATAAATTTGGCTGTTCTCGTCTTTTCCCGATAAACCTTATTTAGAACTTTTTTTGAATATTTTTCATTTTGTTTTAGCTGTCGTCTTGCTAATTTGGTCAAACAATATATATTAGGTTTTGTTCTATCTATAAAGCTATCTTCTTCAGTTGTAACTTTATTAATGAAACTCCTATCACGTAAATCCTTTAACCACTCTTTCACTGTGGTTTTGTCTTTATGATTGAATAGCTTTTGGAAGTGATTAGTATGTAGGTATCTGAAGGAATATAAGAAGTCGAGTATTTCTTTTTGCTTTTCTGAAATTGTTGGGTTATCCATAGAAGGTTATTATTAATGTCTTCTTATATTATATATAAGATATATAGATGCAAGTCTTTTTTATATATTAGCCTCACAAATCCTTATATTTACCCACCACGCGCGGTGGGTATCATATTCATTTCTTTTTCGAAGGCAGCAATCCCTTTGTTTGAATCTTAGGTGTTATTTTACTTGAATCATCATTCACAGCCGATGTATTTTTAACTATTATCCCAATCTTCTTTTTATACACGGTAGCATAATTATTTCTTGAGGCATGTATAAACCTTTGTACTTTTTCAGTATCCGAATTGATAGCAACGGGAACGGTAACTCCTGAAAATGGCTCTTCGGGCTTAATTGCTGATTTCTTCATATAGAAATGAAATGATGGTAAGTTTGTTATTTCTCCAGGTGCTATATAAGGTCTATATTGCGGCAGTAGTAATTCCTCATCTTTCGGGTTGGCACTCCTAAAGGTTACAACGGTTCCTGCGTTGGCAAGAACAATTTGTACAAGGGTCTTATCTTTCTGCTGAGAAGTCGACTGTTCCGCCATTGTTAAGCTCAATCCATACTTTCTGGATTCAGAGAGCATTTGCACAAAAGATTGTGTTGCAAAGTTTTGGAACTCATCAACATATAAAAAGAATGGGATACGTTTTTTCTTTTCAAGCTTTGCCCGTTTGAGAATTGCCAACTGGATTTTGTTAAGGAGCATAATTCCCATTACCTCTGAGGTGTCCTCGCCAATTGCACCTTTGGAAAGATTGCAGATAAGAATTTTCCTTTGAGCAAGGATGTCATCAAAATTGATGGTCGATTTTTCCTGTTCTAAAATACGTCGTGCAGATGGCGAAAAAAGAAATCTTCCGATTCGAGCAGTGACTGGTGCGACCATTTTTACTTTCTGAAAGTCTCCTGCTTTACCGAATTCATATTTCCAGAAATTCTTCAAGTGCTCATCTGTTAAGCCTTGTATTACACTTTTCTGAAACGGCGGATTATTTAACAATTCAAAGATGGTAAAAAGTGTCGGGTTTTCAGTAGTAAAGGCGGTATGGATAGTATTACGAAGGATATATTCAATCCTGTGTGGATGACCAGCCATAGAATCTGAGAAAACTTTTCTAAAAAGCGATATGACACTTTCTGAAATAAATTCTTTTTCAATTAGCGCATCATCTTCTGCAAGACCGGGGGTAAGTTCCAATAGATTTACTCCAATTGGGTAACTAATATCTTGTGGGTTGAAATAAATGACATCATTTATCCGTTCCTCAGGAACACACTGCAATACAGATTCTGCGAGATCACCGTGCGGATCAATGACACAAACACCTTTATTATTATTCACATCCTGATTAATCATAGAAAGAAGCATTGTAGTTTTTCCGGTTCCCGTCGCTCCGATCACATACATATGTCTTACCCGTTCTTCTTCCGTCATCCCGATTGGCGTTTCTGATCCTCCAAAGGTATTTTTGGCAAAGACTACATCTAAATCTGGATTATTTTTAAAAGACAAAGGAGCCGGAAGCTCTTTGCTATGTTCTTTTACGATATTTTCTGTTTGAGTAATTTTAGTAAATGGAAAATGATACATATCAGCTATTTCTGATGCGCTAAGAAGCGATGAGGTATGGTTCGAAATAAGTGATAATAATCTTTTTTTAAAAATAAACATTTGTAATTTCTTTGCATACATCAATGGCATAGTATATTTCATTACGAATGACTGATATTTCGGGACAGAAAATACTGCCAAAGCTGATCTAAGTCCTTGCATTCTATGATTTTGTTTGTCCTTTCCATTAACAAATACTAACGTTCTGATACTTGTTTCAAAAAGTGGCTGATCTATCTTTTCTTGTACAGAGGAAATTACTTCCTGTTCAAAAGTACTTAACACACGTACAGGTCTCAAATTATCCATGCGTTGATACTGTTGCATAGCTGCTTGTTGATATACATATCTTTCACGCCCGGGATTTGAAGTGATGATATCAGCGATGCCCCATATTATCTCTCGAACTAAATTTAATAGGAAATCAATTGTCCATGTAAATACTTTCAGACTACTATGTAACTGTGTTTTTTTGAGATGTCTTAATACATCTTCGTTCCTGAGAATTTTATTAGAGATAATACTTGTTTGTTCTGTGATTGTAGGTGAAGTAACAATTTGCAGTGAAACTATTTCATCCGGTTCAAGTTGTGTCATCATTCCGGTTATGTATGCTACTGGATCATGTTTCTCTAACACATTTTGTTTTGCAAATGGAAACGCGAAATGTTTCTTAAGACCGAATTCTCCAATCTTTATTTGAGATGAGTCTATATTTTGCGGGATATAATCACCAACTTCTTTAACTCTAATTTGTGGGAGATATGACACAACTGCCCGTTTTACACTATCTTTTAGAGAAGAAGTCGTCCGAATAATGTATCGAATGCCTTCTTTTCTGGTGGATACGATTTCAAAGGATATAAGCTTTTTTCTACCTAATAACCTATCAAGAAATGTCAATTGTCGCCCAATATCATGAAGTACTAAAAATAATTGTTGTGTTGTATAGGATTCTTTTTGAGTAAATGCCGGAGGAGTGAGTTCAAGAAAAATCTGTTTCTCTTTCAACACATCTCTTATTGAGGTAATTCTACGGATCAGGAAAAATGCGACAATAGTGAGAAAGGAAATGATAAACAGAGAAAGAAAAAACGGAACATGAGCATATAACGATGCAAAATATTCTTTTGTTTGTGCCCAAATTCTAGATAAAATAATGCCAATATTTAAAGGAGGGGAGGTACTCATTATCCATTGAGGCAGGAATACTAAAGTATAGCACAAAATATTTAATTTTTGACAATTTATTAAACTTATTTGTTTACTAAATATAAAAGCTATAAAATAGACGGAATTCTAGAAATCTCAAGCATTCAATATTATAAGCTTACTTAAATATGTCAAAATATACCAATATGATAAAGCTGTATTTATGTTATATTTTCAATACAAACTCTTCTTTTTGGCCTCACCAAAAAAATTGCAATTAGTGAAAATTTACTGTTATACTGATATTTAAAGTTAAAAAATATCTTACTTATTAATACTATTATTACCTATGTAATATTAATACAAAATTATTTTAAAGTAAATATGAACAAAACTAATAAAAATATTTTAATCATTAAAACTGAGATTTATATATTCAATAAGAGATTTTATCCTCTGGTATCGCAGTCATAGTTCTCATTTGATCTAAGGCTCTACCAGAGAGCCTAATATGAGAACACTATTATCTAATCAGTTTAAGAGATCCTACAATTTTAATGCTTATACTGAGCTTAATTCTACTGTTTTGCGTCAGATAGGAATAGCAATATCGGTATTGTTGATAACTGCTGGAACAATAACAAGCTTCGTATATCAAGAGCTTTTTGTAGAGATATTGGTATTTGTTGTTGCCATTATAGTAGCGATAATATTATTCTATACATTGTTATTAATACAAGATAAAAGAAGATTAGAAGTAATAGAAATAACAGATTATGGTATATCAATAAATAAAAAGAAATTTAATCTAATAGTTTTCATATTTACGATATTCATGAAGACCAGTTCAAAGAAACAATCCTTGAGAGATCTTTATTCAGATGATGACTTTAGAACATATAAATTTAGTGAAATAAAAAATGTACGCAACATAGCTACAATTTCGATGCCTTTTATATTATTATTTGGAGTGCAAGTAGAATATCATAAAATAGGATCAATAATATTAACAGTTCCGAATGGAGAAAATAAGTACGAAGAAGTAAGCATTGTGAACATCTTATATAAAGACTTAAAAGTTATTAGAGAAGTATTAAAAAATTTAGGATTGTGATATTATACTTATTAAATCTCTCCATACAGCACTATTAAAGATTGATCGTTAATAATTTGACCATATACTTAATCTTATATTTATAAAAATCGCTGTTTGTAACATAAGCATTAAAACAATCGAGAAATCATCAACTGAATATCACAAGTTAGTATTTCAACTGTAAAAAGGTAAAAATAATAACCTGAATTATTTAATAAGATATCTTTTTATAGAAAATAATACACAAATAGATAGTTTACTTTATATATAAAATTTCTCTATAATAAATTTGTTACAATAAAATATGTTATATTTTGATTTGTTAATTTCAAATTTTGTATATACAATAAGAAAATATGTTTTTACATTCAACAAAAATATCACAATATAATAATAGTTTTAGTATAAGAAAAGGAATTGATATTGGTTATGTCAAACAACTAACTGAAAAGTTAATTGTTAAGTATAGACAGATTCCTCAACCTCCTATTTCTCTTGATAAAATTCTCCAAGGTGAAAAAATTAATGTAGCTTTTCAGTCTCTTGACGAGCAACAACTTATATTTTCCAAAAATAATGGTAATACATTAATTGTTACCAACAATAGACAATCACTTTCACAATTAGGCGGTTGGGAGGATACTTGGATTAATTATGCTATTGCTCATATGATTGGTCACAAATTTCTTAATTTACCGCCGTGTGATGCATTTTCTATTGAGGACGTTTTAGAAGCTTCTGACAATAAAGATGAACAAATGATTAATGCGTTTGCCTCATATTTGCTTGTTCCAGATTTTATATTAGAAAAATGGTCAGACCCGGTTTATCGATCGTTAAGATTAAATCCAGCAGCAATTTCATCAGCTTATCTTTTCCCCTTAGAAGCGCTCTCTAATAGGCGATCATTACTGTCAAAAGATAAACAATTTCTTATTTTTACAACTAATGAACGGATAAGTTATGCTGAGGATTATTATAAAGATGCCAACAAATTAGGAATAAATACAAATTCTAGCCACTAACAAAAATTATAAAATATCTTCTCTTATTAAATAAGCCGCAACAGAAGCCTTTTCTACTAAGAAATCAAGTATTATTAACAATCTCTTCTTAAGGACTGGTTTTGTCTTTACTATATGTCTGTTGTGAAAGACATAATTTCTGACGAGATTCTCCATATAATAAATTGTATTGATCTCTAAATCTCCAGAACTTAAAATAGTATTCTTTTCCAACATATTACTAATCCACACTATGCCATCATCGATAAAACCACTTCCTATTTCATTTAATAGCTTTGAGATAGAATATAAAACTGCTGGATGGTGTCCCATATCGTTAGCTACTTTCTTAAAAAATGCTCTTTCTCTATCTTTCAACGACAGCCATTGTTTTGCTGTTTTCTTCCAATACGGCCAAGCGAGTAAATAATTATAGATGATTGCATTTGCATTATGCTGTTGCCATTTCTCTTTTGACATATTGACGACTGATTCGTAAAAAAGATGCCAGACTATCCAAAATTCTTCATATTGATGAATTTCGTCTTCGACACTTATAAAATTACTAAAAAGATCAGAAGCATATCTAAACTGACTAAAATTATCAACAAAAGGTTTAATATATTTTGCAATATCTGCTGTGTCAGCTTTTAGAACAAAAATTGCAAATTCCCGGAGGAAGTTATTGCTGAGTGTATAACCATTTCTTTCTTCATCTTTCAATTTTTCAGCAAATAATGGCAATATTAATTTCAAAAATTCTTGATGATCTTTATTTTTAGTCTTTGGCGGTAAAAGTTCAAATGCTGTATTGAGAATATCTAATTCTGTTTTCTCAATATTGGTTATTTCAGAATAACTAATTGTATTTGAGATTACGCTATCTATCTCATTTTTGTATTTTTTATCCAGTCTTTTGAATACTTCCTTTTTTGTGGGTTGATAGATATTCTTCTTGAAACTTTCTTTTCTTACTTCATCTATTAGCTCTTCATACTTTGGCTTTAACAATAAGAAGCCCAAGAAAATTGAATGGGCATCGTCAAAGTTAATTTTCCAAAATTGATATAAAATAATACTCGCAGCGAGATCTTTCATTCTATCCCCTCCCATTCTAATAGAAGCATCATCAAACAAAAGAAAAAGTAGTAACTTTTTTATTTTTGACCTATCGGCAGTGTTGATATAAAGATATGGTAGAGACCCAATTGATGCTTCTATTCCGTCTCCAATAGAATATCTATACTGATCTGATATCGGAAGTGAAGCACTATCCATAAGAATTTTTTCACAGAAAGCAAAATCTTTTGTGTTCAGCTTCTCTTTAAAATCCCTAACGAGAACTGCACATATAAAAATAGCGGTCGCTCGATAGAACAAAGCCATATCTTCATTACCAGCCTTCAAAATTTGCAATAATTGTTTTAGCTCTTCGAAAGCAATGCCAGGATCATTTTCGTATTTTTGATATTTTTTATATTTATCTTCTTCTCGTTTCCACCTGAGTTGAGCCCATAAACTAAGAGAAGAAAAAGCCATCGAGTCATTGTTCTTTTTTATAGAATCTTCACTATATTTTTTTAATTCAGTATCTAAATCTGGATTAAAGCTAATAACAGATTGACCATCCACTTTCTCCAATTTCGGTTGCATCTTCCGCCTATCCATACGAGCGAGATATAATCGCCAAGTTTTATCAGAATCAGATTCTTTTGATTGTTCAGGTAATTTCTTATAGTAGTTATCAAAAATTTTCCAGATGACTTTTTGTCTCTCAGAGAATTGTTTATCAGTATCTTCGTTACTTTTGAAAACCTGATAATAGAAAGCGACATTCTCAAGACTACTACTTCGATGTTTATCATCACATGCCGTTATTCTTTCATCTTGATAAAATTGAGTTAAATAATTACGTTGAGGGAAATTGTCTCTCAACCCTTCGAGCATACTCTTATGAGTACGATCTTTAACGTACCTCGTTGTGTCGTAAAGATAAAACTCTTTCGTCTTAAAAAGCATTGCAGCAACATTAAATAGTTTGAAAGGGTAAGCAAGAATAACACTGGTGATAATAGAAGTAATAGATGCAGATTTTGAATTTTTGAAAAGGTAGATGCATTTTTCTTCAAGTTCTTGTGGGGTCGAAGATGGAGCAATCTCAAGTAACCATTTTTCTAATGCCATATATATAGATTCTAATACTCCTGGAGCTACATGCGTGCCCCTGTACATTTCCCATAATCTGCAACTGATATATTGTGTTCTTGATTTCGTGTCATCAGTAAAAATTTTTACATCTTGAAGTTCGTTTTGACTAAGAGAAGAATTTTTATAAAATTCAACAGTCTTATTAGTCAATGATAGGATAAAATCTAATGTTTGATCTGGTGCTGTTTGAAGCAAAATAAGCGTGGGAGTTTGATATGGACTTGATGGGAAATATTCTTGAGAGTGAAATGCTAATCCAAAGTATTGTTCAAGTTCTATGGAATGACTCCCATAAGGATCATCATTTTTAACATCTCTCATCCAATATACTTTTGCCAACGCAATCAGTTTTTCAGGGATTGCCTGTGCTATCTCTGAACTATCAATAACAGAAGAAAGCATTACTTCAGCAAGTTCGTAATACTTATCTCTATGTGTAATTTCACCTTGAGAAACGATTTGATCAACAATAGATGATAGCTCTTCTTTAATTTCTCCCGAACCATTCAGGATTACTTTAATGACTTTTTTCTCAAGCTCATCACGTGATCTATAACCAAATCCACCATGTTCAGCAACACTTTCATAATAAAATAATGCTATCTTACTTGCAGACTCAGTAGTTTTCCCAAATTTAAATTTATTATTCCAGTCTTCAAGTAAGGCTAAAATAACGTTTATATTTTTGAGTCCCAACTTTTCTTTATTGCGATTAATAAAATCAATGATGTAATCCCATCCACTACCTTTTGGCTTTGTAAAAAGTGTTTGGATTGATACCCCATTGATTCTTCGAAAACCTAAAGTTCTGAAAGCTGTCTCGTCAATTTCTTTACATGCAATCCGAAGTAAGAAAGTAATTTTTACTAACAACTTTGCTTCCTCTTCCAATAATTTATCTTCAAAAAGCTCCAACACATCTTTACTATGTTCTGATAACAGGATTGAAACTAATACTTCGTCTTGCCAATGACTTTCTATTTCAGAATTTGAAATTGTTGTTTCAATCAAAGATTTGACTATGTTTTTATCAAACCCAAGTTTATCAGAAAGCCAGTGCCTAAATGCTCTACGAATAGGCAGAGAACTACCTAAATCTTTATAAAAATCTACGGTTTCGCCACGTAAACGAAATGCGCCTTCTATAAATCTTTCTAATGCCCACTCTTCATAGATATCATGTGTAATGAAGTACGCTCTAGAATCTTCTTCATACCCAACAATTTCTTCATCTATCAACTTTTGAAGTATTGAAAGATCAAGCCCATCGCCACGTACAAAAAAATTGCCCTCGTTGGCTCTTTTTTGTGCTAATGCAATGAAGCATTCTTCTCTTTTAACATGAATACGGTCCTTCGTATAAGCGGTGTTGGCAATTTTTTTATTCCATAACGTGTTTTTGAAGTCAGAGTATGTTACGTCCTTTTTTATGTCATTGTAGTTTTGTAAATATTCATTGAGATAAAAAGGGTTACTTATAAGATTTTGCATTCTTTCATCTTCAGGCAGAGAGAAATTGAAAGTTTGAGAAAGACTTGTTAATTCCTCAGAACTAATTTTCTTAATATCATGTGTTTGAAAAGTAAGACCGAATAGACTTATTAGCAAGTATCTTAAATTGTCCAAATAGCTATGCCTTGTTGTAAAAATGATTTTCCATTTTTGTTGGAGAAAAGTATTGATAAATATGTTAAAGACTTCCTTGTCTTCAATATCCGATAATTTCTCAGCAGAATCTATAATAATACATTTTTCCACAACATTTTTGTATGCAGTGGCAAGATCTTCAATACTAAATTGCCCATAACTACTTAGTAGACTATTAACATTAGTAATATTATTGAATTGGGTTGCCTTAAATACGAAAAGAGCTATTTTCTCACCTATATCGCCATAGAGGTCTTTTATGACAGCGGTTTTCCCAACACCGCCTTCACCACTTAAAATTACAGGAATACTATCACTTAAATTCTTTTTTAGAGTTTCTGTGATATTTGTCCTGTCTATTTTTATTTCTTTATCAGCGAAGGATATACCAGAACGGATAGGGTTTAAAATTGACAAAGACTGTTTCTTCAATTCATCTATAAGATCAAAAATACTTTTATCTAAGCTGAAAAAATGTTTTGCTATTACTATATTATCTTTTACAACAAAAGGAGACTCAAAAAAACTTGCAGATCTCCAAGTGATAGATATTCCTTTAGTTTTGGCATGTTCTTCAACTGCAACTTTATATGCTGGATCTGTTTTCTTTTTGTCCTGACCAAAATCTTGGTTTAAATAAAATATAATCCTCGTAATATCAGGATGTCGCGTTTTTGCAGTATCTATTGATGAAATGAATTCTGGTTTGTGTTTAGAGAGTTCGTTTTCGTAAAATTTTGCTTGCCAACCTATAACTTCTTGACCAACTTTAATAGGATCAGTTTCGATTCCAGCATGATTTTCATATCTAGCTATGCCTAAAGGTTGCTTGTATTCTTCACTAAAAAGGAGGTAACTAAGCCACTGAAAAGTACTTTGTTCTTTGCCATTAAATTTTGCTCGAAAATTTCCCCAGTTTATCTCCTGAAGATCAGAAGTGCTCATACTCATTTTAATTAAAAAAAGAACTTCTTGCGAAGTTCTCGTGGGCTGGCAAAAAATGTCTGTCCACAGGCTCTTCGCCTGCGTCTTTCTTTTTATTGTGCTATTATAGCATATTTTATACTCAGATTTCATCATCATAAGTTCTAAATCGAATCGCACCACTTACAGATAAAATGTAAGTATGGTGAAGAAAGGGAAGCTCACAGAAGAAGAGAGGGATCGGATAGCAATGTTGCGTGCTAGAGGTATTGGAATCCGGGAAATTGGGAGACTACTCGATCGAGATCATGCAAGTATTAGCCGAGAATTGAAACGGAATAGGTTTGGAGAAGGATACAATGCCATTCATGCACAACATGTTTCTGAGGAGAGAAAGAGTAAAGCTGGTAAAAGACATCCATTAAAAGACAAAAGAATTTATGGGTATGTTTTAGAGAAGCTCAAAGAAGGCTGGAGTCCTGAACAGATAGCAGGAAGACTTGCACTCGAGCAGGGAGAGCAAATGCTCTGTCATGAGACAATTTATCGTTTCATTTACACAAAAGCACTCAAAGAAGACAGGTTATGGGAATATTTACCACGTAAACAGAAGCATAGACGCAAATATCATGGGAGAAAAGCACAGAGGTCAAGGATAGCACAACGGGTAAGCATCCACGAGCGGCCAGAATCGATAAACAACCGCTCAGAGATTGGACATTGGGAAGGAGATACGGTTGAAGGGAAAGGACACAAGGATGGGATACATACAGAAGTTGAGCGGGTATCAAGATATTTGTTAGCAAGGAAAGTATCAGCCATTACTAGTGAAGAGACCATTACCGTACAAAAAAATATGTTTTCTCAACTGCCAGAACAAGTACGCAAATCAACGACTTTGGATAATGGGAAGGAGAACCATTTGCACATGCAATTAAATGAACTCTCTATGCAAACATACTTTGCAGATCCATATTCTTCATGGCAGCGAGGAACAAATGAGAACACCAATGGTCTTATCAGAAGATATTTACCAAAGAAAACTATATTCACAAAGCTAACGCAAGAAGAACTTGATGATATTGTTTGGGAGATTAACAACAGACCCAGAAAAGTATTACAATACAAAAAACCTAGTGAAATCCTAAGTGGTGCGATTCAACTTAGAATGTAGGCATTTATTTACAATAAACACCTTGACAACAAGGCTAAAATCATATAAACTATCCATGTGGGAGATAGTTTAGATGCGAAACAATAATGATGAAAAAAATCAGATTATAGAACAAAGATTGATAGCCTCAAGTCTCTCCCCTGAAGAAAGAATCCGATTCCTCGCAAATATAATAGTAGATAAAATAATCGAAGACCAGAAAAAAGGAAAAGTATTTTATCGTACTATTAATAAAAAATAATTTATGGATTACACACCTAAAATAGAAAACGCTGTTGCGGCAATCCGGGTTTCTTCAACAAAACAAGGTACTGATGGTGATTCTCCCGAAGCTCAAAAGGAACAACTAGAACGATTCGCAAAAACTCATAACATAAATGTTAAAAAATTCTTTATTTTTATGGAATCTGCTTCCAAAGAAGTACAGCCAATGCAGGAGGCAGTTAATTACTGCAAAAATCCTAAAAATGATATCCAGTTATTTGTTATCAAATCCATTGATAGATTTACCCGTGGAGGATCATATTCCTACGATCATCTTAAAATGCAGCTTGAGCGTTATGGAGTAAAACTTGTAGATATATATGGTGTCATCAGTTCTCAAAAAGTAAATACTTTGGAGCACTTAGGAGTTTCATTTGATTGGAGTGTTTATTCACCAACAAAGAAAGCTGAAATTCTAGAAGCTGAAAGGGCAAAAGATGAAATGCGAGATATTATGTCGCGTATGATCGGCGCTGAGATCAGATATTCCAGAATGGGTTATTGGGTAAGAGAAGCACCTCTTGGTTATATTATTGAAAAGATAGAAACACCAAATGGAAAACGATGCATTTTAAAACCTCACCCAATTGAATCTACATGGATAGAGAAAATGTTTGAGCTTCGTTGTAAAGGCAACATTGATGACCATAAATTAGTTGCTGAAATAAATAAACTTGGTTTTCATACTCGTATTGATTATGTCAGAGATCCTAGAAATAGAACAAAAATAATTAAAGAACATGGGGGTAATGAGCTAAATATTAAAGGATTTTGGCGATATATTCAAAATCCGATTTATGCAGGTATAAGCGTTCAAAAATGGAATAATGGTATTGCATTTAAATGTAAATTCCCCGGCCTTGTTTCAATTGAAACATTTAATGATGCAAATAAAGGCAAAAACTTTATTAAAGAGGAAAACGGTGAAATTAAAATCTATAAAAAAGCACCTCCTGAATATTTAATTAAAAAAGGCGTGAGGAATCCTGATTTTCCCTATAGAAAGATTGTCATGTGTCCTCATTGTGAAAGACCACTTATCGGAAGTGCAACAAAAGGACGACTTGGAAAATATTATCCAGCCTATCACTGTGATAAACGAGGACACTATTTCAGAATTCCAAAAGAGGAATTTGATAAAACAATTACAAAATTTATAAAGACAATTGATCTTGCACCTAATTATTCAGATGCACTTGCTTCAGCTGTAGTAACTGAATGGGAGAAACGAGAAAATGAGATTGAAATAGATAAAAATAATTATAATGCAAAAATTACTGAGCTTAAAACACAATCAAAATTGACAGTCGATAAAATCAAAATGCTCACATCAGAAGTAGCAATAAAATATTTCGAAGAGGATTTAGTAAAACTTGAACAACAAATAACGGACTTGCAAGTTGAAAAAGAAAATGTAGATTTAGATAAACCAGTTGATATGAGAGAGGTCATGGCTTATGTAAAGTATTTCATCGACAATATGGATTATTTACTGCTCAAACATAACGATCCGGTGCTTCGAGCTAATGCTTTTAGTATCCTATTTGATGAGGCTCCAACATACCAAGAAATAAATTGCGGAACCCACGATTTAGCCTATTTTATCAAGCTAAACGAAGTTTTTGTGAGGAATAAAGGAAAGCTTGCTGTCGAGCCTGGATTCGAACCAGAATAAACGGATCCAAAGTCCGTTGTCCTACCGTTAGACGACTCGACAATATCTTTTGCGTTTAGAAAGCAAACGATATGCTTCATTTTACTAAAAATGAACCAAAATTGCCAATCACAATCACTATTACTTGCTTTGCTTGAGTATTAATTTGGCAACTCCTTCTATCAATTGTTTTTTTTGTAGGCGTGTTAATCTTTTAATTTCCGCTTCACGATGACAGGCAAATTTATTGGTAACATATTGTTCACAATGTACCAGTTTTATCGGTCTTCTTCTCTGAGTATATTTTGCTCCTCCTGATAATAATCCATTATGTTGTTTGATCCGACGATAGATATCATTAGTTTTCCCGGTATAATAAGATCCATCAGAACATTCGACAATATACGTATAATAAGCAGAATGGAGCCTCATAAATTAATAATAGCAGCTTAATTGATAGATAAAAAGTTTCACTATTTTTTTCTTGATAGGAAAATGCCAATAAGGCAATGACCTAAAATAATTTTTACAACATTATGTCGAAATTCATATCATCATTTGATCTAAAGCGTGTATATTTTTTGTCCTATGCAATTATGGACAGCCCATCATGCGTATGAAACAATTCTTCCGCAATTAAA
>WNGL01001702.1_pt1 | contig 57089 bp, 48 predicted proteins | sample 5400591 | NCBI WGS metagenome assembly WNGL01 (sample SAMN13153377, study PRJNA577476) | soil metagenome | isolation source: 80 cm soil or saprolite under Garry oak tree replicate 1 | place: USA:California | collected 2016-06-15 | reverse complement strand
AGGGGCTGTCCCTAGTACGAGAGGACCGGGACGGACGAACCTCTGGTGTGCCAGTTGTTCTGCCAAGAGCACGGCTGGTTGGCTACGTTCGGAAGGGATAACCGCTGAAAGCATCTAAGCGGGAAGCTCGCCTCAAGATGAGGTCTCCCTCGGGGTTAACCCGGTAAGGCCCCCAGCTAGACGACTGGGTTGATAGGCCGGAGGTGGAAGCGTGGCGACACGTGTAGCTGACCGGTACTAATAGGCCGAGTGGCTTGGCTTCTACATTCTTCGCCTGGGAGGCGACTCCCAGGTTGTGCGTTCGCGTCCACTGTGCGGTTCCTGAGGTGCGGTCGGCCGTGCCAAGCTGGGCTAAGCACCAGCAAGGTACGGGCCTTAACATCTCCATAGTGTTTCGGTGGCCATGGCGAAGGGGAAACACCCGGTCCCATTCCGAACCCGGAAGTTAAGCCCTTCAGCGCCGATGGTACTGCGCGGGGGACCGCGTGGGAGAGTAGGACGCCGCCGGACATCTTTAGCAGGGGCCGCTTCCAGCTGGGAGCGGCCCCTGCTATGTCTGGTGCTCCCGTGGTGACGCTGTTGCCGGAGCCATGTCGGCGGGCGAGTTCGGAGGGAGCTTTGGTGGCGAGAGAGACGCCCGGACGTGAGGGTGGGGGACGACGCCCTCGCCGTGACGCCCCGAAGGCGGGCGGGCAGCGTCCAGGGTGGAGCCGGAGTGGCCCGGGCCAGGACCGGCCGCGGACAACAGCCCGCGGGCGGCCGACGTCGAGGGAGGCGGGGGGATCCGAGGGGTCGTCACCGCACCCGGACCGGGGCCGTAATGACGACAGGAGTGCCCCCCGGAGGCCGGACGGGGCATTCGAGCGGGATTCCCGGACCGCGCGGGACGTAGGCTCCCGGGAGCCGCGGGGCCGCGACGGCAGATCGGGCCGCACCACGGACGGGCCAGCCGGGCGAGACCGGCCGAGCAGGCGCGACGCGGGCTCGCGCGGGACGGGGGCCCGGGAGGGCCGGGCCCGCAGCAGCCGGGCCGGAGAGTCGGCCCGGGCCGGAGAGTCCGCCCGGCGGGGCACTCCGGGCCGGCGGGTGGTGATACCCCCATCCATCACTGCGGATCAGCTAGACCCCCAGGCCCGTGCGGAGCTGCGGACCTTGCCAGCTGATCTGGCGGACAGCGTTGCCCGCTGGCTGGTTGCCGCGAGCCAGGAGGAAAATCCCGAAACCGCTTATGAGTACGCACAGCAGGCCCGGCGTCTCGCCGCGCGGGTCGGGGTGGTGCGCGAGGCCTGCGGGATACTGGCCTACCGGGCCGGCCGCTGGGCCGAGGCGACGGCAGAACTGCGCGCCGCGCGGCGGCTGACTGGCCAGGCTGGTTATTTGCCGCTGATGGCCGACTGCGAGCGTGCCCTTGGCCGGGCCGACCGTGCGCTAGCGATCATTCAGGACGCAGGAGTTCCCGCCCTTGACCGGGCAACCCAGATCGAGCTCCGGATCGTGGAATCGGGAATCCGGCGGGATGAGGGACGGCCTGCGGCTGGGGTGGTGGCGCTGCAAGTGCCTGAGCTTACCGATGGCAGGCGGCGGCCATGGTCGGCCCGGCTGTTCTATGCCTACGCAGATGCCCTGCTGGACGCCGGGCGGGCGGAAGAAGCACGCGACTGGTTCGGACGGGCAGCAGCAGCGGACACCGCCGAGGAGACCGACGCTGCCGAACGGTTCGAGAGCCTGGACAGCGTTGTCATCGAGGATCTGGCCGAACCCGGTGAGCTCGAGGTTCCAGCCGTACCCGGTGAGATCGAAGTTCCGGCCGAAAGTGGTGAGGAGGAGCCCGCGGACCCGGGAATGGATTCTCCGTTGGCCCCAGAGTCCCGATGACGGGCGGCACGTGCGGGCGTCAGAGTGGGGCAGGCTCGGTCTTTTCCAGCCACCGCATGATGCCGGCGACGTTGCCCTGGGTGCTGCTGATGCGCTCGAACTTGGCGGAGAGCCCTGGATCAGCGCCCGGCCCCAGCGCCCGGTAACGCTGGTTGGTCCGCTCTCGCACCATCGCCACCGCATGGTCGAGATCGAGCGCGGTGCCCCGCGCCTTCCGGGTCTCTGCCACCCACGTGCTCAGCTCCGCCGCCGACCGCGCCAGGGTCTGGTCAACATCGCCGACCGGCCCGAAATGGCTGAACAGCAGCCGCGTGGGCGCAAGCGCGGCGAACAGCCGCAGCGATTCCAGGGCCAGGGCAAGATCGAAGTCTGGGGGCGGGGTCGCGGGACGCAGATCCTGGGTTTCCTGGATGAAAACGCCAGCAGCGTCGCCCACGTACAGGTCGCCGCTGGCCGAGTCGATCAGTCCCACGTGATGTTTGGCATGGCCGGGGGAGTAATGGCTGTCCAGCCGCCGCCCAGCCCCGAGGTCGATCGAGCCGTTCTGCTCGACCGTCCGGATCCGGTCAGCGGGCGTGGGCGCGAGTTCGCCGAACAATTCGCCCAGCGAACTGCCGTAGACCCGGCGGGCACTGTCCATGAGACGGCTCGGATCGGCAAGGTGCCGCGCCCCAAGCTCATGCACGACGATGTCGGCGGCCGGGAACATCGCCGCAATGTCGCCCACGCCGCCGGCATGGTCGAGGTGAATGTGGGTGACCACCACAGTGGCCAGGTCCGCTGGTCCCACACCCAAACCCGCGAGCGCGTCGCGGACCACCGGCGCTGACGGTGCTGTTCCGGTCTCCACCAGGCAGGGCCGGTCAGCGCGGATCAGGTATCCGGCCGTGATCCCGTCATATCCGGCCATTCTGGTGTCGATCTCGTAGACCTCATGCCCGAGGCAGGTAATCCCGCTTCCATCGCTGACGTCATCCCCGGACCCGTTCATGTGGGTATCGTGCCAGAGTGGCCCAGTCGCCATGTTCCCCGGGAGAGAGGACGCTGTGAGCAGAACGTCTCTGACAACCCCTGCTGGGTCACTGCCGCCGGCCGCCGCGCCGTCTCAGACTGGCGGCCACGCCGTTCCGCGGGTGGTGAAGTGGGCCATTATCACGGCCACCCTCGGCGCCGTCGGCCTGCGGTTCTATGAGCTCAGCCGCCCGGGTTACCTGCTCGGCATCACCGAGTACGACGATGGGACCGACTTCGGGAGCGCGGTGCGGCTGGTGCACGGAGCCCTGCCCTACCGGGACTTCATCATGGTGCAGCCGCCAGGAATAACGCTGCTCATGGTCCCAGTCGCGGCAGCCACCAAAGCTCTCGGAACTGCCGCGGGGATGACGGCCGGGCGGGTGCTCACCGCTCTTGCCAGTGCGGCGGCAGTTCCCCTGATCGGCCTGCTCACGCGGCACCGCGGCCTGATCGCTGTCATAGCGAGCTGCGGGATGCTCGCGATCTTCCCCGACAGCCTGACCGCGGCCAGGACCGTGCTGCTGGAACCGTGGCTGGTGCTGTTCTGCCTGCTGGGCGCGCTCGCGGTATTCGACGGCGACCGGCTGGCCGGCCCTGGACGGCAGTTCCTCGGCGGGCTGGCGTTCGGGTTCGCCGGGGCGGTCAAGGTATGGGCGATCCTCCCGGTGGCCGTCATCGCCGGTCTCACCATCCGCCGGCCCCGGCAAGCGGCCGCCTACATCGCCGGGGTTGCAGCCGGGTTCGCCGTCCCCGTCCTCCCCTTCGCGTGGACTGCCCCCGGAACCTTCTACCACAGCGTGGTCATCGCCCAGCTGGTCCGGTCTGACATCGGGCGGATCCCCCTCGCGTACCGGCTCCAGCACATGATGGGGATGAACCACCTGCCGGCCCTGCGGACACCCGCCCTGATCATCATCGGCACTGCGGTCATCATGATCATCGCTGTGACCGTTCTGCTGGTTTCCCGGCTCACCGACACCACGCCGCCCCCGCTTGACTGGTTCGCGATCGCGGCCACCGTGCTGGTGGTGGCCGCATTCCTGTGGCCCGCTGATTTCTACAACCACTACGCCGCGTTCCTGGCGCCGTTCCTGGCGCTGGCGCTTGCCCTCCCGGTCTCCCGGCTGATCGCCGCCCTGGCTCCCGGAGAAGCACGGCAGCGCGGGGCGATCCTGCTCCGCCGCAGCGTCACCATGGCTGCCGCGCTGGTAATTCTGGTCCTCGCGACCTTCCAGGGGATCGCGGAAAGCCGCCTCGCCTCCGCCTTCCCCGCCACAGACATAAGCGCCGCCAAACGGATGATCCGCCCTGATGCCTGCGTCGTCACCGATCAGGTTTCGTACACGATCATGGTCAACCGGTTCGTCTCGGCTGATCCTGGATGCTCGCTGATGGTGGACGGGGTAGGCAGTGACTATGCGCTGTCCAACGGCCACAACGGGCTGACCGGCGCTGCCAGGACGCCCGCCGTGCAGGCCTTGTGGTGGTCATCCTTCCGCGCCGCACAGTACGTCTGGCTGACCGGTGACGCCGACCGCAGAATCCCCTGGACACGCCAGTTGCGCGCTTATCTCAGCGAGCACTTCAGGCCGCTCACCCACGGCCCGGCCTGGATTTACGTCCGCAGCCGCTGACCTTGACTCGGCGGGAGGCGCCTGAGTCAGCCCAGGGCGAACGAGCGCATTACCAGGCCGGTCCGAGGCTTCGGCGCGAACGAGGTCGACTTGCGCGGAACCCGCTCCCCGTGGGCCGCGACCTGGCGGACGTCGGAGGCTGACAGCGGCGGGCAGAGGACCGCCGTGCCGCCCTGTGGCGGCTGGGTGGCACGCAAAGCGTGCGCGGCGTCGTGATGTATCTCCACCGTCGCCTCGTCGTCCCTGACTCCCCACAGCCGGGCGAGCAGCAGTTCCTGCAGGACGGCGGCGGACAGGCTGCGCCAGTGGGGGCTGCGGCCAGGCATTGCTGCCGCCACGGCGGCCGGGTCCGGATCGGTGAGCAGGTGAAACTCACCGCCGCTTGCCACGAGGAAGGCGATGCCTGTTTTGCCCGCTTCCCGTAGTGCGCGGACGGCGGCAGCCGGTGTGTCCGCGGACAGCCCGGACAGCGGCTGTACGGTAAACGCGGCCTTGGCGCACTGGACCGCCTCCGCAGGGTTCAGCCCGGAAATCACCCGGTGGATCGCCCCGACGCGGGGCGGGAACGCGGACGAATCCACCAGCAGCGCCAGCCCGGCGTCCCATGGGCCCGGCCCGGCATCCGCAGCCCGCTTGCGGGCCTGGAGTTCGAGGTACGCGGCGTAGCGATGATGCCCGTCTGCGATCAGGGCCTGACGGGTGGCCAGGTCAGCCGCCACCGCGGCGTGGTCGGCAGGATCGGTGAGTGCCCACAGCCGGTGCCTCATCCGGTCCGCGGTGTCCACCGTCGCCAGTGGTGGCCGGCGGGTGGCTGCTTCCTCTGCCAGCAGTGTGGCCGCCCCCGGGGTGTGCCCGTTACTGCCGGGGCCGCCCGTGCCTGGCTCGCCGGGGCCGCCCGTGCCTGGCTGGTGCGTGCCTCTCTCACCCATCGTGGCGCCGTCGTAGAGCAGGAAGATCGGCTCCAGGTTCGAGCCGGTCGCCTCCATCAGGCGGCGACGGCCGGTGACCGGCCCGGGTGCGACGTCTTCGTGTGGCAGAACCGGCCCGCCGTTCAGAGGCGCCAGCCGCAGCGCGCCGATCAGGCCGCGCTGGATCGTGGTCCCGCCCGGCCGGCTCTGCTCATAGACATAGAGGGCCGGTTCGGGATCTGGTACCAGGATTCCGGTGTCCTGCCACTCCCGCAGCATGGCTGCCGCGTCGGTGCAGGGATCGCCGGGATTACGGCCCTGATAGCGGGGCAGGATCAGCCGAACCACATTATGCGGATCGGCTGCCAGCAAATGGGTCTCGGTGTCGTGGGCGATCACGTCGTACGGTGGAGAGGTAACCTCCGCCAAACCGCTGACCCGGTCCTGGGCGTAACGCAGCCCACGGAAGGGCGCCAGCGTGAGACCGGGCCCTGGCTGACCGTCGGACGGAAGGATCTGCACATATGTCAGAAGCACCGAGCGGCGATCACGATTCCCGTCTGGGCGAAGATCAGCCTGCTGGTGCTGGTCCGCAGGCTCCCGATGGCGACACCTACTCGTGGTACCGTCGAGGGCTCGAGTTGCTGGGCCGGGGCAGCCCAGCCGCCGCAGCCCAGTTGCTGGAACGCGCCGCAGAGGCCGAACCGGCGTCGCGCAGTGTCCGCGAGGCGCTTGCCAGAGCCCAGTTCGACGCTGGGTGGTACGCGCAAGCAGCGGAGAGTTTCCGCCAGATCGTGGAGGCAAGCCCGAGTGACGACTACGCCCTCTTCGGCCTCGGCCTCTCCCTGGTGCGGGGCGGCAATCCGGCGGCAGCGGCGGAACATCTCGCGCTGGCGGCCGCGATGCGGCCCGAATTGCGGCACTACACCGACGCGTTGCGGGGCGTGCGCGCCACACTGCGGGCGCGCGGTCAGCGTGCTGCCCAGCAGCCTCCACAGTCCTCCAGTGGCCGAGACGGCCCGGCCCGGCCAGGCGCAGATGACGGTGCTGGCTGAACGGGCGGCGGTGAGGGTTCAGCCTGGGCGGGCGGCGGCGACGGTCCGGCCCGGCCAGGCGCAGATGACGGTGCTGGCTGAACGGGCGGCGGTGAGGGTTCAGCCTGGGCGGCCGGATGTGAGTGTCCGGCCGGGGCGGGGTGACGGTGAATGATGTGACTGCAGCTGGCGAGGGCCCGGTCCCGGGCGTGCTCCCCGGCTCCCCGGAACCGCTGGCCAGCCGGTATGACGTGGCCCTCCTCGACCTGGACGGGGTGGTCTACATCGGCGGGTCGGCCATCCCGGGGGCGGCGGAGGCGCTGGCCAAGGCCGCCGCCGCGGGCATGGGGCTCGCCTTCGTGACCAACAACGCCTCACGCACGCCGTCGGCGGTGGCGGCTCAACTGACCGAACTGGGTGTGCCTGCCAGGGCCGAGGAGGTAATCACGTCGGCGCAGGCGGCTGCGCGGCTGCTTGCCGAGCGACTGCCTTTGGGTGCGCCGGTCCTCGTCGTGGGGGGCATGGGACTGCGGGTCGCGGTGCGCGAGCGCGGGTTTCGCCCGGTTTCGGTTGCCAGCGAGCGGCCCGCCGCCGTGGTCCAGGGTTACGCGCCGGACATCGGCTACTCGCTGCTCGCCGAAGGTGCTCTCGCGGTGGCGAACGGCGCCTGGTACGTGGCATCGAACGGGGACCTCACCCTTCCCTCGGCCCATGGGCGCCAGCCTGGCAATGGGTCGCTGATACAGGTGATCGTCGCCGCGACCGGGCAGCGGCCGGTCATCGCGGGCAAGCCGGAGCCGCCATTGCATGCCGAGGCGGTAGCCAGAACCGGCGCGCAGCGGCCGCTGGTGGTTGGGGACCGGCTCGACACCGACATCGAGAGCGCGGTCCGGTCGGGAGCGGACAGCTTGCTTGTGCTGACCGGGGTGACCCGGCCGATCGACGTTGTGCTCGCGCCGCCACAGCAGCGGCCGACCTACCTGGCCGAGGGCCTGGCGGGCCTGCTTGTCTCTCATCCCGCGGTTATAAGGGACAACGGCGGGTTTCGCTCCCAGGGGTGGCAGGCCCGGTGGCGGGACTCCCGTGAGCTCGGGGTAACGGGTTCAGGGACTGCCATCGACGGTCTGCGGGCGGTGTGCGCCGCCGTCTGGTCCGGCGAGTCCGGGGACGCGCCGGACGCCGGCGCCGTGGAGCCTGCCCTGGCGGCGCTGAACGAGTGAGAGCGGCTGGACAGTGGGGAGCGGCAGCCGTTTGGCGTGGGAAGGGAAGGGTCTACCGGCGGTCAGGGCTGGCACCGCGGGCACCAGAAGGTAACGCGCTCCTCCGCGTCTTGCCCCTGGCCGGCCTTGCGGACTGGGGTGCCGCAGCGGCGGCAGGGCCGGCCCGCGCGCCCGTAGACCCAGGTTTCCTCCCCGCGCCGCCAAACTCCCGTGGTGACCTGGCCAAAGCGTTCCTTGTTGGCGTCCAGGAGGCGCCGGGCGAGGTTCACCAGGGCGAGGGTGCCGGGGACATCGCGGGCTGGGCGCCACGGGCTGATTCCGCGCAGGAACAAGACCTCGGCCTTGTAAAAATTTCCGATGCCGGCCAGGTTCCGCTGGTCCAGCAGGGCCTCGCCGATCGGCGTGGCCGGGCTGGCCGCCAGCCGGCGGACCGCCTCGGCGGCATCCCAGTCCGGGCCGAGCAGGTCCGGGCCGAGATGACCAACCACGCCACCCTCCGCGGCCGTGGGAAGGATCTCCACGATGCCGAGCCGGTACCCGGTGGCCTGCCAGGTGTCATTGGCGAGGATGAGCCTGATGTGGTGGCTGTCGGCCACCCGGCCGGTCACTGGGCCGATGCGCCAGGAGCCGTCCATCCGCAGGTGGGTGTGCACCGTTGTGCCGCCCTCGACCCGGATCAGCAGGTGCTTGCCGCGCGCGAGCGCCTGCGTCACGGCATGGCCCGTCAGGTCCACGGTGGCGAACTGGGGCACACGGACGTCAGTGCGGGTCAGCGTTCGCCCAGACAGAGCCTGGTGGAGGCGGCGGGCGGTGAGCCAGGCGACATCTCCCTCAGGCACGGCGCCAGCCTACGGGGGTTCGCGGGCGAGCGGTCAGTAGCGCCGCGGCACGGTCACAGGAACTTGCGGAGCCGGAGCAGGTCGAAAATGCTTGCCTCGACCTTGAGCCGCCCGCTGAGCCAGGCCCGCGCGAAGCGGCCGGGGTCTGCGGCAAGGGCGACCAGTTCGTCGCTGTTCGTTGTGAACCGGACCTGTGCATTCGGCTCCGATCCGTTCGCTTCGGTCACCGGGGCGGCGCCGTGCGGGCCGAGCCGGGTCATGAATGTCACCCCGAGATCCGCCACGTGGCAGCTGATGTCCCGGTCGACCAGGTGAGCTTCCCGGTCGGCCTGGTCCATCTCGGAGATGCGGCCGGTCAGGTCTTCCAGCGCCTGCCGGCATTCCTCAGCCGTTGCCACACACACCTCGATTCCCCCCTGGCCGTCAATCCTCGGCTGCCCATTCTCCAATTCTAGTTGCGGCGGCTGGCCCGTCCCAGCTAAGAGCGGTGACCGGCGCGCCGGGCCGGGTCAGGTCGGCGTTGTGCGGACGCCGGCGGGCCTGTCACGCGACGGTGGGCGCGATCCGTCCGTGCAGGACGGTAGCGTTTCCTGCAGGAGTGGAAACAGGTGCGGGGGAGAGCAGGAGGAGAGCGAAGACGATGGGATTTGCACCGGGGGAGGGTGGGACGAAGCCGGCCGGGGTGCAGCGGGCGGACACCGGCGACCCGCGGGTGGATGATGCGCTTTCCCGGCTCGATGATCTGGCCGAAGTTCCTCTTGCCGAGCACCCGGCCGTGTTCGAGTACGTACACGAGCGGCTCGCGGAGGCACTCGGTGACCTGGACGTCCGCGACCGAGTGCAGCCGGGGCAGGAGCCCGGTGGGGCGGCCGGTTCCAGTGGTGCGGGTGGTGCCGGCCGTTCCGGGCCCGGGCGGCCGGTTCCAGTGGTGCGGGTGGTGCCGGCCGTTCCGGGCCCGGCGGTGCCGGTGGTGGTGCCGGCCGTTCCGGGCCGGGCATCGCGGGCCGCTGAACGGTACCGTGATCACCGGATGGGTACCCGCCGAAGGCTCGACGCCGAACTGGTGAGGCGACGGCTCGCACGGTCCCGCGAGCACGCCACCAGTCTCGTAACCGACGGGCGGGTCCGGGTCGCCGGGCAGCCAGCGGGCAAGCCAGCCACGCAGGTGTCGGCGGACGACCCGATCGTCGTCATCGAAGGGAATGGCCACCCGGAGTACGCGTCGCGCGGCGGGGCGAAACTGGCAGGGGCGCTGGCCGCGTTCCCTGGGCTGAGCGTGAGCGGCCGTAGATGCCTGGACGCGGGAGCGTCCACCGGAGGCTTCACCGACGTGCTGCTGCGGTCCGGCGCGGCGCACGTCATTGCCGCCGACGTCGGCTACGGCCAGCTGACCTGGGCGTTGCGCACGGACGAGCGGGTCACCGTGCTGGACCGTGTGAACGTCCGCCAGTTGCGGCCTGAGCAGGTGGCTCCCGCCCCGAGCGTGGTCACTGCCGATCTTTCCTTCATCTCCCTCACCCTGGTGCTGCCGGCCCTGGCCGGCTGCGCGAGCCAGGACGCCGACTTCCTCCTCCTCGTCAAGCCGCAGTTCGAAGTGGGAAAGGGCAAAGTCGGCGCGGGCGGGGTGGTCCGCGATCCTCGCCTGCGCGCCGAAGCTGTCACCAGCGTGGCCGGGGCCGCCGCCGCCCTCAGTCTCGGCGTGGCTGGCATCACGGCCAGCCCGTTGCCCGGACCAGCTGGGAACGTGGAATATTTCCTCTGGCTACGGCGGGGAGCGCCCGCCCTCAACGAGGATGACGTGCGGCAGGCCATCGTGGAAGGACCCCAGTGAAGCGCACCGTGCTGCTCGTGGCCCATGTGGGACGGCCGGCGGCGCTGCGCATCGCCCGCCTTGTGGCGGAACGGCTCACCGTTGCCGGGGTGAGCGTGCGGGTCCTCGAACTCGAAGCCGCCGACCTGGGGTGCGTGGATGCCGAGGCTGTCCCCGCCACGACAACGGCCGCGCACGACACCGAGATGGTGATCGCGCTTGGCGGCGACGGGACGTTGCTGCGGGCGGCCGAGATGGCCCGCCCCGCCGGAGCACCCTTGCTCGGTGTCAACCTCGGCCACGTGGGGTTCCTGGCCGAGGCAGAGCCCGATGATCTTGCCGATGCCGTGGACCGGGTCGTCGAACATCAGTACTCGGTGGAAGAACGGATGACCATTGAGGTGGCGGTGCAGCAGAACGGCAGCGTCACCCACACCACATGGGCGCTCAACGAAGCGAGCGTGGAGAAGATCGCGCGGGAGCGAATGCTCGAGGTGGTGACCGAGATCGACGGGCGCCCCCTGTCGAACTGGGCGTGTGATGGTGTCGTCTGCGCCACCCCAACGGGGTCCACTGCCTACGCCTTCTCGGCGGGTGGCCCCATCGTCTGGCCTGACGTGGAGGCCCTGCTGATGGTGCCCATCAGCGCCCACGCCTTGTTCAACGGCCCGGTCGTCGTCTCGCCGCGGTCGGTGCTCGCCGTCGAGCTTGTCCGTGTGTCGGGAGCAGCGTCCCGGCCGCCAGTAAGTGGCCACATCGAGACGAGTGCGGGCGTTTTGTGGTGCGATGGACGGCGAAGCATTGATCTGGCGCCAGGCGCACGGGTCGAGGTGCGTCGCGGTGCCCAGCCAGTGTTGCTGGCCAGGCTCAGCGGCGGTACTGGTGGGCAGGCTGGCAGAGCGCTGTTCACCGACCGGCTGGTCGTCAAGTTCGGCCTGCCGGTCACTGGCTGGCGCGGCCGGCACGCCCGCATCATCCAGCTGGCCGGGTCCGCCCGCCGCGGCCAGCAGCCCTCCCAGGGCGTCAGGCTGGACGGAAAGGAGGAGCCGCCCGCCGATGCTTGAGGAAGTCCGCATCACCAGTCTCGGCGTGATTGAGGACGCCGTGCTCGAGTTCTCCTCTGGGCTCACCGTGGTCACCGGCGAGACCGGTGCAGGCAAGACCATGGTCGTGACCGGTCTCGGGCTGCTGTTCGGGGGAAGGGCCGACCCGGCCCGGGTGCGGCCCGGCGCGGGCCGCGCCACCGTGGAAGGGCGCCTGCGCCTCGATCCTGACGGCCACGTGGCGCGGCAGGTCGATGAGGCGGGCGGCGAGCTTGATGACGACGGTACCGGGCTGGTCGTCAGCCGCTCTGTTTCCGCCGAGGGCCGGTCGCGTGCGCATGCGGGCGGGCGGGCGGTTCCCGTCTCGCTGCTGACCTATCTTGCCGATGATCTCGTGGCCGTGCACGGCCAGGCTGATCAGCAGCAGCTGCTGCGGCCAACCCGGCAGCGCCAGGCGCTGGATGAGTTCGCCGGCCCGGAGCTTGCCGCTGTCCTCACGGACTACCAGCGAACATACAAGCGGCACCGTGAGGTGCTGGCAGAACTGGATGAGCTGACCGGCCGGGCGCGGGAGCGAGAGCGGGAAGGCGAGGACCTGGAGCGGGCGCTGGCCGAAATCGAGCAGGCCGAGCCGGCCGAAGGCGAGGACGTTGCCCTGCTTGCGGAGGAGGAACGCCTCGCGCACGCCGATGCGCTGAATGCGGCTGCGACGACCGCGCATGAGGCGTTGCTTGGCGACCCTTCGGACGGTTCGTACGGGACCGCAGATGCCGTCACCCTGCTTTCCGGGGCGCGGCAGGCGCTGGAGGCCGTCACCACCCACGACCCTGCGCTGGCAGGGCTGGCTGGCCGTCTTTCCGAGGCGGCCTATCTCGTCTCAGACGTCGCGGCCGAACTCGCGTCCTATGTGCAGTCCCTGGACAGCGACCCAGCGCGGCTCGCCATCGTGCAAGAACGCCGGGCCGAGCTGACCCGGCTGATCCGCGCCTACGGGGGCCTCGTCACGATCGCGGATGCGGAGCCTGAGACCGTCCCGGACCAGTCCGGGACGGCCGCGGCGCGGCCCGAAACAGTGCCGGCGCAGCCCGGGCTGGGATCGGTGCTGGCCTGGGCGAAGCAGGCCGCCAGCCGGCTCACCGAGCTGGCCGGTGATGACGACAGGATCGCAGGCCTCGCCGAAGAGGAGCTGAAACTAGGGCAGACATTGCGGGATCTGGCCGCGCGGCTGACCGCGCTGCGGCGCGAGGCAGCGGAGCGGTTCGCGGAGTCGGTGTCGGCGGAGCTTTCGGCTCTCGCCATGCCGCATGCCAGGGTCGTGGTGGCGGTCACACCGCAGGAGGAGTTTGGCCTGCATGGCGCGGATGACGTGGAGATCCGGCTCTGCCCGCATCCGGGGGCGCCGTCATTGCCGCTCGCCAAGGGTGCCTCCGGGGGTGAGCTGTCGCGGGTCATGCTCGCCATCGAGGTTGTCTTCGCGGGCGCCGACCCCGTCCCCACCTTCGTGTTCGACGAGGTGGATGCCGGTGTTGGCGGGAAAGCGGCGGTGGAGATCGGGCGGCGGCTGGCGCGGCTCGCCCGCCGTGCGCAGGTGATTGTTGTGACGCACCTGCCCCAGGTGGCTGCGTTCGCCGACACGCACATGGTGGTCGAGAAGACCGGCGACGGATCAGTGACCCGCAGCGGCATCACGCTGCTGGACGAGGCAGGCCGCGTCCGCGAGCTGTCCAGGATGCTGGCCGGCCTGGAAGATTCCGAGTTCGGCCGTGCCCACGCAGGGGAATTGCTGGCGGCCGCAGCGGCGGAGCGGGCGAGCTCTGGAACGCCGGCAACTGGGTAGCACGTATTTCCAGGTGGCCGCGTGGACTGTGCGGGTCTGGCAGGATGGTGGCGATGATGGCCCAGTTTCTCAAGCTTCCCATTATGCACCGGACCAGGCCAGACGACCTGCCCGGTGTGGTTGGAATAGCCCGCCTGGACCGCCGGACCAAGAACCTCACCAAACGCTTGTGTCCCGGCGATATCGCCATCATCGACCACCGGGATCTGGACTGGGTGAGCGCGGACTCGCTCATCCGCCGCCGGGTCGCGGCGGTGATCAACGTCGCCGAGAGCACCAGCGGCCGCTATCCGAATCACGGCCCGCGGCTGCTGGTAGAGGCGGGAATCCCGCTGGTTGACGGGGTCAGCCCAGAGGCGTTCACGCGGGTGTCCGAGGGGACGATCGTCCGGCTGCATGGTGAGACTCTTTATCTGGGCGATGAGGTCATCGCCAAGGGGCGGCTGCAGACGGCGGAGTCGGTCGCGGCGGCCATGGCCCAGGCCAAGGCCGGCATCACTGCCCAGCTGGAAGCGTTCGTGTCCAACACCCTCGAATTCATGGCCAAGGAGGGTGGGCTGCTCGTCGACGGGCTCGCGGTGCTGGACCTGCGAACCCAATTCGAGGGCAGGCACGTGCTTGTCGTCGTTCGCGGTCATCACTACCGGGAAGACCTTGCGGCGCTGCGGTCCTACATCCGGGAGTTCAAGCCGCTCATGGTGGGCGTGGACGGAGGTGCCGACGCCCTGCTGGAGGCCGGGTACCGGCCCCACCTGATCGTCGGCGACATGGACTCGGTCTCGGACCGGGGACTCGCCTGCGGGGCAGAACTTGTCGTGCATGCCTACCCGGACGGCAAGGCACCCGGTCTTGCCCGCATCCGGGAACTGGGCCTGACAGCGGCCGTCTGCCCAGCCGCGGGCACCAGCGAGGACGTGGCCCTGCTCATCGCGGACCAGAAGAGCGCCAGCCTGATCGTCGCGGTGGGCACGCACTGGACCATGGATGAGTTCTTCGACAAGGGCAGGGCGGGTTTTTCTTCAACGCTGCTGACCCGCCTGCGGGTGGGGGGCAAGCTCGTGGACGCCAGGGGTGTCAGCAGGCTGTACCGGCCACGGGTGTCCGGCCGGGCGCTGAGCCTGCTCGTGCTCGCCGCCTGCGCAACGATGTTCATCGCGATGGCCGTCTCACCGGCTGGGCAGATATTTTTCCGCTACCTCGCGGCCCAGTGGGATGGAATCAAGTACTGGCTTACCGGACTGTTCTAGTGATCGACTTTCGTTACCACCTGGTATCCATCGTGGCCGTCTTCCTGGCGCTGGGGCTCGGGCTTGTGCTCGGCTCGACCGCGCTGCAGCCTTCCGTGCTGAGCGGGCTGGAAAAGACGTCGGCCACCGAGAAGCAGCAGATCGACGCGCTGCTGGCGACGAAGAGACAGCTCCAGCAGCAGCTCAGCAGTAATGATCACTTCGCGCAGGACGTTTCGCCGCTGCTGCTCAGGCACCTGCTGGACGGCAAATCGGTGGTGGTCGTGAGCGCGCCCACCGCGCCGGGCGACGTGACCCACGGCGTCGTGACGGCGCTGCGTGCGGCGGGTGCCACCATAACCGGCCAGGTTCAGCTCCAGGCGAAGTTCTTCGACACCAGTGCCAGCACCCAGGCCGATCTCAGCACGCTCACCCAGCGCATCGCCCCGGCAGGCATGACATTGGGTTCCGGCGGCCCGCAGTCGCAGGCGAGCCAGGTGCTGGCCAGCGCTCTGCTCACCAAGGATGGGGTTGGGGAGCCGGCGCCGGGCCAGCTCGACAGCTTGAGTGCGACAATTCTGAACGGTTTCGCCGCCGGAGGTTTCCTAACGGTCAGCGGGCAGCCGGCGGTTCATGCCACGCTGGCTGTCGTGATCGCTCCCGCCAGCCCGCCGTCTGCGGATGACTCGAATCCGGCCAGCCAGGAGCTGGTCACGCTTGCCCACCAGTTCGCCAACGCCGGCCAGGGGACGATCCTGGCGGGCTCTGTCCCGGGGTCGGTCGCGGGAAGCGCGATCGACGTGCTTCGGGATGAGGGCCGGGTCGGCCACTTGTCCAGCGTGGACAACGCCGACACGGCGATTGGCCAGATCGTCGTGTTGCAGGCGCTGTACGAGGAGTTGCATGGAGTGAGCGGCAGCTACGGTTCAGCCTCCACGGCGACCTCGGCCGGCCCGAGTCCGGCACCGAGCCCGTCACCGACGCCGTCGGGCACGCTGCAGGCAGCGGCAGGGCGCTCCGGGCGCGCCACCCCCAAGCCCACGCGGACGGCGACGCCATGAGCCGCCGCGGCGGGCACCGGGGCCGGGCCAGCGCGGCGATAACGTCCGCGGCACTGGCCGGAGGTGCGGCACGGGCCGCCTATGCCTCGCTCCGCCGCCGGCCACCCGGCGGCGCCAAGCTGTGGAACAGGACCAACCATCGTGGCGAGCCGGTCACCCTGCTCGAAGGCCCGGCGGTGGCTGTGGCGGCTGTCGCCGCATCCGCGTTTGGCCCTGGTCTGCCCGCACGGGCGCGGGCGGCGCTGATAACGGCGGGTACTGGCGCGGCCGCGTTCGGCGGTTATGACGATCTGGCTGGCAACGGCAACCGGCGCGGCTTCCGCGGGCACCTCGGCGCGCTGGCCCGGGGCGAGGTGACCACAGGCGCGGTCAAGATCGGCGGGATCGGCGCGACCGGGCTGCTGGCGGCGGCCGCGCTGGGCGGTCCCCCGGTTGATGGCATCATTAACGCTGGGCTCGTCGCAGGCGGTGCGAACCTGCTGAACCTGTTCGACCTGCGTCCCGGCCGTGCGCTCAAGGTGGCCCTGGCGGGCGGTGCCCTGCTGGCGGCCGCGGGAACGCCCGGTGACGGTGGCGGGCGGCCCGGTGCGGCGCGGGCGGTGGCCGCTCCGGTGGGTGCCGCAGCCGCCCTGCTCACCGAAGACCTCGGTGAGCGGGCCATGCTGGGGGATGCCGGGGCCAATGCCGTGGGAGCGATGCTGGGGGTGGCTGCCGCCGCGAGCCTGTCACGGCCCGCCCGGCTCGGGCTGCTGGCCGGAATCATCGGCCTGACGGCAGCGAGCGAAGTGGTCAGCTTCACAGCAGTGATTGAGCGGACGCCAGCGTTGCGCCGGCTCGACATGCTCGGCCGCAGGCCACCCGCACCATCCCCGGCCACCCGGGCGCCCGGCTCCGGTGCCCCTGCCGCCCAGGACGCGGCCTGAGCCATCGTGACCAGCCCCCGGCCCCGGTGACCCAGCCGCCTGAACCGGGCCAGCCGGGGCCGTCACGTCACCTTGGCCGGGAGATCGGGCGCGCTGCGGCGCTCATCGGTGCGATCACTGTCCTTGCCCGGGTGGTGGGTTTTGGCCGGCAGCTGGTTTTCGCGCACACCGTGGGCAGCACCTGCCTCGGCACCGCCTACGCGACCGCCAACCAGGTGCCAAACATCATCTACGACATCGTCCTGGGTGGCGCGCTGACCAGCGCCGTGGTTCCCGTGCTGGCTGGCGCGGCCGCACGCCGGAGCCCGGTCAGCCCCGGCAGCGATCCGGAAGCCGACGCTGAGGCCAGCCACATCGCCTCGGCGCTGCTCACCTGGACGGTGGTGCTGCTGGCCCCGGCCAGCCTTGTGATCGCGGTGCTCGCGGGCCCGCTCGCACGCCTCCTGCTGGCCGGTGCTCCCGGCTGTGAGCAGGCGGCCACGGTGGCGGTGAGTTCACGCATGCTGGCGGTGTTCGCGCCGCAGATCCTGCTCTATGGCCTCGCCGTGGTGTTGTACGGAGTCTTGCAGGCGCACCGGCGGTTCACCGCGCCGGCTCTTGCCCCCGTCCTGTCCAGCCTGGTGGTGATGGGAGCGTACGTAGCTTTCGTTCCGCTCGGCAACCATGATCAGCACCTGCTGTCACCGCTGCCGCTGCCCGCCGAGCTCGTGCTCTCGGCCGGGACAACAGCAGGGGTGGCAGCGCTCGTCCTCACCGCGTTCGGCCCCGCGCTGCGGCTGCGCCTGCGGATCCGGCCGGTCCTGCGGTTCCCCGCGGGGGTTGCCCGGCGGGTGCGGGCACTGGCGGCGGTGGGGGTCGCCACGCTCATCGCCCAGGACGTGTCCATGCTGGTGGTGATCGTGCTTGCCAACGGGCATGAAGGCCAGGGCGCGCTGGTGCTCTACAACTACAGCTGGCAGATGTTCTTCGTTCCCTACGCCGTGCTGGCCGTGCCGATCGCGATCAGCGCCTTCCCCGCCCTGTCCGCCGCGGACGGGGAACGTTTCGACGGCACGGCTGCCTCCTCCACGCGGGCCGTGATGCTCGCTTCCTGGCTCGGTGCGGCCTTGCTGGTGGGTGTGGCTGGGCCCGCGGCGCGGCTGTTCGTCTCACAGCCGGTGCAGGCGCGCCAGCTTGCGGTCACGTTTGCTGCCTTCGCACCGGGACTGGTCGGGTATGGGCTCGCCGCGGGCCTGTCCCGCGTGCTGTTCGCGTGCGGCCGCAGCCGCCCGGCCGCGGCCGCGCTGGTGGGTGGCTGGCTGATCGTGATCGCGGTCGACGTCACGGCGGTTCCGCTGGTTCCCGCCCGGTGGGTGGTGCCGGTGCTTGGGCTCGGCAACACGGTGGGCTTGACCTGTGCGGGAATCGCTCTGCTCGTAGCCGTGCGGGTGGCCAGGGGCCCGGCCGCGCTGGCCGGGTCACGGCGGGCGGCTGGCGCTGGGCTGGCCGGCGCGGTTGCTGGCGTCGCGGCGGGAATATCGGTGTCCGCCGGGCTGCCCGTCACCGGCTTTTTCCCAAACGCTGGCGTTGGCGTACTCGCGTGCGCCAGCGCGGCAATCGCGTTTGGGGCTGTTGTCGTGGTCTTGGATGGTGGTGATCTCCGCGTGGCGGCGGGGCGGGTAGCGGGGCGGAGGGGCCGGTGATCAACCTGAACCAACTGCGAGTCGCGTATGTGCTCGGCACGTCAGCCGGCGGCACCGGAGCCCACGTGGCAACGCTTGCGGCCGGGTGCGCTGCCCGGGGCATGCCGGTGCGGGTCTTCGGCCCGGCGGACACGGGCCGGCGGTTCTTTCCCGGTAATGGCGAGGACGGGCGCCATGGGGTCTTCGTGCCGGTGGAGATCGCCGGCCGGCCACGCCCAGCCCGGGATCTGGCAGCGGTGCTTCGCCTGCGCGGGCTGCTGCGGCGCTGGTCACCCGAGGTGGTCCACGCGCACGGGTTGCGGGCCGGAGCGCTGGCCGCCCTGGCCCGCCCGGGCCGTGGCAGGCTCATCGTGACCGTGCACAATGCGCCCGTGACCGGGGGTATCAGCGGGGTCATCTACGGGGTGCTGGAATGGGTCGTTTGCCGCCGGGCGGACGCGGTCACGTGGGTTTCCGGTGACCTGGGCGCGCGGATGCGCCGCCGGGGCGGCCGGGACGGTGGGCGCGCCCTGGTCCCGGCGCCGGCCGCCCCCGTGGCGTCACCGGGGGAGATCGCGAAGGCACGCGACGATTTCGGCGCGGCCGGTCGGCCGGTCGTGCTCGGTGTGGGCCGGCTCGCCGCACAGAAGGGGTTCGGGGTGCTGCTGGCAGCGGCGGGCCGGTGGCAGGATCGTGTGCCGGTGCCACTGGTCGTGATCGCGGGTGCGGGTCCGCTCGCCGGGACGCTGGCTGACCAGGCCCGTTCTGCGGGGGTCGCGGTGCGGTTCCTCGGCCAGCGCGGCGATGTTCCAGCGCTGTTGGCCGCGGCCGATGTCGTCGCGGTGCCGAGCGTGTGGGAGGGCCAGCCGCTCATCGTCCAGGAAGCGCTGCGGGCCGGCAAGCCACTGGTGGCCGCACGGGCCGGCGGCATTCCGGAGTTGACCGGCGAGGACGGTGCGATCCTGGTGCCGCCGCAAGACGCGGCGGCACTCGCCGACGCGGTGCTGTCGGTACTGGATGACCCGGGTGGCGCGGCCAAACTCAGCGCCGCCGCCCGGGAACGGGCCGCAGCGCTGCCCAGCGTCCCGGACGCAGTCGACGCGGTCGCCTGCCTGTACCTGCGGCTCACTGGGATGGTGAGCTGACGCGGGCCCGGCCCGGGCCTGGCCGGGGCCGTGCCGGGCTGCACCCAGCCCGGCAGGACAGGGCGGCGGCCACCGGGCTGGATCGCGATGCGGCAACCGGTTTGGGGCATCTGTCCTACCTGCAATGTTTACTCAGTGTAGTCTAAGTCGGACATAGCGACCCGGCCTATGTGACAGTGTGTATTTCCCGGGCGACAGGGTGCAATTCCACGTGAAGTAGCAGGTAGGGGTATGTTCGGCTGTTCTCCTGGCGGTCAAGTCCCAGCTTCTTTCCGGTGACCGGGGGCCTGATCATGAGTAGGCAGAGCCGTCGGAGTTCACTGACTGTGAACGAGGGTTCGGTAACGCGCGCCCCTGCGCCTGGCCCGGTAGCCACGGGTGGGGGCGTAGCCGACGCCCCGGTGGGCGGCAGCGCGGTACCTGTCGCCGCGGCGCCACGAGGAAAGGTGCCGGACGGGCGGCCACCAGCCCGCCCGGAAGAGCATGCGCAGGGTCCAGATGCGGCGGTTGCGGGCGAGGCGCCCGGAGAGGCTCCGGTGGCGAGTCCTCTGGGGCCCAGCCCGGCGGCCGCGGGTGGCCCGCCCCCGGACACCCCGGGGGCGGGTACTCCACGTCCAGACCCCGCCAGCCAGGACAAGCCGCCGAAGGCGGCGGTTTCGGGACCGGGCGAGGGTGCTGAGGGCCCAGACCAGAATGCCGAGGGCCCAGACCAGAACGCTGAGGGCCCAAGCCAGGGTGCCGGGAGCCCGGACGAGACTGGCCCGGACGAGAGCGGTGCAAGCCCGGCCGAGAGCCCTGTGAGCCCGGACGAGGGCACTGGGCCGCACACGCGGGATCTCGCTCCCGGCCTGGACGACGTCGCATCCGAGGAAACGATCGTTCTTTCCGCGATTACCGAGCCTCCGCGGCGCCGGCTGTTGCGCCGGGCGGGGCGGAACCGGGATCAGTCGGCCGAACGAGACGGCCGGGATGAGCCGGCGCAGCCATCCTGGTCCAGCGTTGTGGCCACCACCCTGCGCCTGTGGGCGCAACGGCGGCTGGCCCGGCTGCGATCACAGCCGTGGCTGGCGCGGCGCCGGTGGCGCCCGGTCGCGCTTCTCACTGTGGTGGTTCTTGCCGTCGTGGCGGTTGCCGTCACCGTCGTGCTCTCCCACCGTGCCAGTCCCGGGCACAAGCCCACCCGCTCATCGGGCAGTGCTCACAATTCCAGTTCCGCCGCTCGCGCCCTCGCCGCCACCGCCAGGCACAAGGCGGCTGTCTGGGTCTCGCACCAGGTCAGCACCGACGCCATCGTTTCGTGTGATCCCGCCATGTGCGCCGCACTCCAGGCGCGGGGCGTTCCGGCCAGCCGTGTTCTGGTGCTCAGAACGGGGCAGGCCGATCCGCTCGGCTCCGACGTGCTCATGGCCACGGCAGCGGTCCGGAACCAGTTTGGCAGTCGGCTTGCTGGCGTGTACGCGCCCGTCGTCCTGGCCGCTTTCGGTTCCGGGGCGGCGCGGATCGAGATTCGCGTGGTCGCGCCGGATGGTGCACCTGACTACCTGGCAGCCCTCTCAGTGGATGTGAAGGCTCGGGTGACAGCGGGCGCTCAGTTGGCCCACAACCCTCGCGTTCACACCACGGCCGCAGCCCGCGCACAACTGTCGGCCGGGCTGGTCGATGCCCGCGTGCTGGCGACACTGGCAGCCCTGGCGGCACAGCATCAGCTGGATGTCATCCAGTTCGGGGATGGGCCTGGTCCCGGTGCCGGGGCCGGGGTGCCGTTGCGTTCTGCCGATATCGCCTGGACACCAAAACCCGGGAGCAGTCACAAAGTAACCCTGCGGTCGCTGCTCGGGTTTCTTCAGGCACAGCGCCCGCCCTACCGTCCCTCGGTTGTGAAGGAGGTGACCTCTACAGCGCAACAGATTGTGCTGCGAGTCGAGTATTCCGCGCCAAGCCCACTTGGCCTGCTCGGATCACGCGGCTGAGATTCAAGGAGAACCCCTCAAATGAGATTTCGATTCGTGGCCTTCCGTGCCGCACGTTCCCTGGTGGTTCCTGCACTGGGCGTTGTCACACTTGTATCAGGGCTGGTAGCAGCCACCGCATCGGCCGCCTCAGCGGCCCCTGCCTCAGCGGGCGCCGGCTGGATCCGGCTTGCCCATTTGTCCCCGAACACCCCCGCGGTGGATGTCTACCTCTATTCCTTTGACAACCCGCACGCCATGATCGTTCTCAAGCATGTGGCCTACGGTGCGGTCTCTCCCTACGAGAAGGTCGCGGGCGGCTCGTACACCGTTGCCATGCGCGGGGCCGGTGCCCCGGCGCAATCGCAGCCGGTCCTTTCGACCAACGTCCAGATCAGCGCGGGGGGCGCTTACACCGTCGCGGGCATGGGACCCGCCTCCGGGCTGCGGCTCCAGGTCCTCCGGGACAGGCTGACCACGCCGCCGGGCAAGTCGCTGGTGCGGATCATCCAGGCATCGCTGCAAGAGCACAAGGTGACGGTGTCGGCCGGCTCTCGAGTGCTTGCCCAAGATGTCGCCTTCGCGCACGTGACGTCCTACGCCGTGACCTCACCTGGCACCTGGATCACGCGTGCGAAGGGGGCAGGTGAATCAGCCTCCCAGCAGGTCACGCTCGGGGCGGGAACCATTCACACGCTGGTGGTGCTCGATTCCTCCAAGGGTCTCAAGCTCGACGACATTGAGGACGCGGCCGGCAGCGCAGTCATGCCACAAGGCGGAGCGGCGACCGGGCTTGGCGGCACTGCCCCCGAGCCCGCTCCGTCGCCACTGCCATGGCTGGGCCTGATGGCTGTGGGCGGGCTGGGCACGATCACGGGGCTCTTCTGGATGCGGAGGCGCAGCGGCGCACGCGCTGCTGTGTGACCGGTGCCTGGGGGAGCGGGGGGGAACCCAAGGCCAGGGCGGCGCGGACGCGCGGCCCTGGCCTTGCTCACCGGTGGCCTGATCGCGCTGGCCACCGGGGCGGCTGGCCTGTTCTTGCTGGCCGGCCACGCCGGTTCGCGGGGCCAGCCCTCCCTGCCCGCCGTCTCCCCCGCCGCAGCACGGACAGCAGGCCTGGCCGGGCCTTCGCGGCTTGCCGCGACGTCGGGGCTGGCGGCCGAGCCACCACGGGCACGTGCCGCGCCGGCTGCCGCACCGCCAGTCGCGGTGGCGATCCCGGCCATCGGCGTCCATGCGAACCTGGTCCGGCTCGTGCTGACAGCCCACGGCACGCTGCAGGTGCCGGCCAGCCCGTGGGTTCCCGGCTGGTATGCCGGTGGTCCCAGGCCGGGCGAGGTCGGCCCGGCCATCATCGCCGGCCACATCGATTCCCTTACCGGTCCCGGCATCTTCTTCCGGCTCCGGCTGCTGCGCCCCGGCGACCTGGTGCATGTGCGCCGGGCGGATGGCACGGTCGCGGTGTTCCGCGTCTATGCCGAGCGCATGTACGCCAAGGACCGGTTCCCCACTGCCCGGGTGTACGGGCCCACGCCCGACGCCGAAGTGCGCCTCATCACCTGCGGGGGCACATTCGACAGCGCGACAGGCTCATACCTGAGCAACGTCGTCGTCTACGGCAGGCAGGTTCGCTGACGGGCGCTCACCACGCCCGGACTGTCTTCGCGGAGCCAAACCGGGCGAGGGAGAACCGTGCCGGCATCCCCCTGGGCTCCCGTCCGGTTGCGAGGTCAGCGAGCCACTCGCCCAGCAGTGGCCCGAACTTGAACCCGTGCCCGGACGTCCCGCACCCGATCACCAGCGGGCCGGCCCGGTCGACGATGAAGTCCTCGTCGGGGGAGTTGTCATAGACGCATCGTTCGGTGGTCACCGGGACAGGATCGAAGCCGGGCAGGTGCTGCCGCACTGTGGCCATGATTTCCTGCCGCAGCCCGGCGTCCTCGCCCCTGTCCTCCTCGCCGGGGCTGATCACCGGCCCGGCCATGCCAGGCCTGGCGCCCAGCGCACTTGGGTGCAACCCCACCTTGACCAGGTCCGAGCCGGGCACGGGCAGGCCATAGTGCCCACGCCCGCCGTGGCGAAGGAAGATCGGCGGGCTGGCCCGGTTTCCCGGGTGGCTGCCCGCCCGTGCCACGTACGCGACCTGCTCCAGCGTCGCGGCGGTGGGCACCTCAACCATCCCGGCGAGGAGCGGGCGAGTCCACGGGCCAGCACACACCACGGCAGCACGGGCGCTGACCCGCGATCCACCGGCGTGCACGCTGACCCGGTCCCGGCCGGGCTCGACCCCGGTGACCGGCTGGCCGGTGCGAAGGTCGGGCGCCGCGGCTGCCAGGGCGGCCAGCACCCGGTCAGCGGCGATCACACAGGATTCGGCCTCATACAGGCACGGGCCGCCGGTCACGACGGCGGGGAAGCGTTTCGCGGCCTCGCCGGCGGTCAGTTCCTCGAACGGAGCCCCTGCCCCGCGCAGCGCGTTTCGCAGGCCGGGCAGTTGCTCGCCAAAGCTGAGCTGCCCCGTGGGCACAAGGAACTGCTGGCCCACCGTGGCTTCCAGGTCGCGCCACGCCCCGCGGGCACGCCGGGCCATGGCAACGTACTCCGGGTCGGAATAGCCGAGCCGGAAGATGCGGGCGCTGCCATGCGACCCGCCGCCGGTGTTGCCCACGCCCGCCTGCTCGAACACCACAACATCGCGCCCGCGGGCGGCGAGCGCGCGGGCCGCCGCCAGCCCGAGCAGGCCGGCCCCCACAACAACGAACTCACGGTCCTCGGTCACGCTCGCGCCATCGTTCACAGCCGTCACTCACCAGCCGTCGCTCACCAGCCGCGGGCGCGCCACTCCGCCAGATGCGGGCGTTCTGCCCCGAGCGTGGTGTCCTTGCCGTGCCCGGGGTAGACCCAGGTGCCGTCAGGCAGCGTGCCGAACACCCGCTCTTCCAGGTCATCCATGAGCTGGCCGAACCTGCGTGGGTCGTTCTCGGTGTTCCCGGGCCCCCCGGGGAACAGGGAATCGCCGGTGAACAGGTGCAGCGCGTCCCCCTCGCCGTAGCAAAGCGCGATGCTGCCCGGCGTGTGGCCACGCAGATGGATCACGGACAGGGTGGCCGCCCCAACCCCGATGGTGTCCCCGTGCCGCACCAAAGCGGTCGCTTTGACCGGCAGTTCGCCCGCGTCGTCGGGATGCGCGATCACCTCCGCGCCGGTCGCGGCCTGCACCTCGGCGAGGGCCTGCCAGTGATCCCAGTGCTGGTGCGTGGTCACGATCCGGCGCAGCGGCCCGTCGCCGACCAGCTCAAGCAGCCGGCCCGCCTCGTTGGCCGCGTCGATCAGCACCATGTCCCCGGTCTGGGAGCACCGGAGCAGGTAGGCATTGTTGTCCATCGGGCCGACCGCGAGCTTCGCCACGGTCAGGCCGTTGACCTCCCGTGTGTCAGCAGCGCCGCCGACGGTCACGTCCCCGGTGTAGGCCACCAGTTTCTCCTCTGCTTGTCAGCCCAAAATCCCTTAATACCAAACGCAAATTGCGTGCAATGCCAAACGCCAGCAGGTGCGAACCGCTACCTCCAAGGCGGCATCACCGGCACGGCGCCGGCCTGGTGCACGGTCAGCCCGTCGCCGGAACCGCGCCCGAGCAGCCAGGCCAGGAGGTCGTGCGCTGGCCCCGATACCAGCGGCATCGTCCCGGCGTGTTGAGCGCGGCCTGGCCCGGTATCTGAGGTGCGGCCTGTCGCGGCGAGCTGGCCTGCCGCGGTGTTTGGGGCTTCGCCTGTCCCGGTGTGCCCGGCGGGGCCGATCTCCAGGATGTGGCTCGTGCCGTCCGCCACGACCTGGCACGCGGGCGCGTCGTCCCGCCCGGCGAACGTTGCGGCCACCTCGGGGAGCGCATCGGCGACGAAGTCCTGTGGCCAGTCGCCCGGCCGATAGCCGGCTGCCAGGTCCACGTGGTGGATCTCCACCTCGGACAGCCGCCGCGCCAGCACTCCGTAGGCGGGGAACGGGTCGCCCCGCAGCGCCCGGACTAGCACCGTCCAGCCATGTTCGGGGACGGCGGTGGCCTCCTTCGCGAACGCAGCCGCCGAGTCCCGCACGTCCGCGGCCAAAATGGCGGCACCCCGTGCGGCCCCGGCTTCGATGTCGGCGTCCCGCGCTTCCTGGCTCTCGTACATTGGGATCTCCGTGCCGGTGCTTGCCCAGCGCAGGAGATGAGCGAGCCCATCCGCGTTGCGTGCAATATGGGTGAGAACGTGACCGCGGGTCCATCCGGGCAGCAGGGAGGGTTCGCCAGCCTGCCTATCGCTGAGCCTGGCAACGGTCGCGAGCAGGCGCTCGGTCGCGGCCTGGATGCCTGCCAGCGCCTGGCTGATCTCGTCCACGGCTGCTCCTTCGCTGTTGCTTGGCGGCAGGGCGCCCCGGGCCATCCTCCCGCACCCCTCATTGCGCAGAAAGCCGCCCCCGGGAATGCGGTTCGAACAGTAGTTCAGTTGCTGGCTGCTATAGCGCCCAAGAACTGAACTGTTAAGGGTGCCGGCAAGGCGGGGCGGGCTGGGGGCGAGATGAAGTGGTTCTGTTGGTGTGGGAATACATGCGGCCGGGTTGGGTGCTTCCTCTTCCGGGCGCCAGCGGCGGTGCGCCGTGGCTTGGCTGTCCGGCCGTTGGGCACCCTGAATGTCAGTGCCCCTGGATACCATGACGTGACCCCAATTCCGCCCAAGGTTGCCCGTGTCAGGGGAGCAGAGCGCAGTGTCTGATCGTCTTGTTGTTCGCGGTGCCCGCGAGCACAACCTCAAGGACGTGTCGCTCGACCTGCCCAGGGACTCTCTGATCGTGTTCACAGGGCTGTCCGGGTCGGGCAAGTCCAGCCTGGCCTTCGACACGATCTTCGCCGAAGGGCAGCGCCGGTACGTCGAGTCGCTGTCGGCGTACGCCCGGCAGTTCCTCGGCCAGATGGACAAACCCGACGTGGACTTCATCGACGGGCTCTCGCCCGCCGTCTCGATCGACCAGAAGGCGGCCAGCCGCAACCCCAGGTCCACCGTCGGGACCATCACCGAGGTCTACGACTACCTGCGGCTGCTGTATGCCCGGGTGGGCAAGCCGCACTGCCCGATCTGCGGGCGGCCGATCGCGCGGCAGACACCCCAGCAGATCGTGGACCGCGTCCTCGAGCTCGACGACGGGACCCGCTTCCAGGTGCTCGCGCCGGTGGTGCGCGGGCGCAAGGGGGAGTACACCGAACTGCTGCGGGAGCTGCAGACCAAGGGCTACTCGCGGGCCCGGGTGGACGGTGTGGTGATACGCCTCGACGAGGCCGGGTCCTCCACCCTGCCCGCGCTGAAGAAGTACGAGAAGCACACCATCGAGGTGGTGGTCGACCGGCTGTCGGTCAAGGAGTCCGCGCGGCGGCGGCTCACCGACTCGGTCGAGACAGCACTGGGGCTGTCCGGTGGCGTTGTGGTGCTTGACTTCGTGGACCTGCCCGACAGCGACCCTCACCGGGAGCGGATGTACTCCGAGCACCTGGCCTGCCTCTACGACGACCTGTCCTTCGAGGCGCTGGAACCGCGGTCCTTCTCGTTCAACTCCCCGTGGGGCGCCTGCCCCGACTGCACCGGTCTCGGCACCCGGATGGAGGTGGACCCCGAACTCATCGTGCCCGACCCGTCGAAGACCCTTGCCGCCGGCGCGATCACCCCGTGGAGCGGGGGCCACGTCAGCGACTACTTCCTCCGGCTGGTGGAGGCGCTCGGTACGGCGATGGGGTTCAGCATCGAAACACCGTGGTCACGGCTGCCCAGCGCGGCACAGAAGGCGCTGCTGCACGGTTACGGCAAGCAGGTGCATGTTCGCTACCGGAACCGGTACGGGCGGGAACGCTCGTACTACACCAGCTTCGAGGGCGCGGTCTCGTATGTGGAACGCCGGCATGGCGAGGCGGAGAGCGACTCCAGCCGGGAGCGTTTTGCCGGGTACATGCGCGAGGTGCCGTGCCCGTCCTGTCACGGTGCCAGGCTGAAGCCGGTCTCTCTCGCCGTCACGGTGGACGGGCGGTCCATCGCCGACGTCTGCGCCCTGCCGATCGGCGAGATGGCCAAGCTGCTGCTCGCGCTGGAACTGTCCGACCGGGACAGGCAGATTGCCGGGCGGATCCTCAAAGAGGTCAACGCGCGGCTCGGGTTCCTGCTCGACGTGGGCCTGGACTACCTGACCCTGGACCGGGCGTCGGCGACCCTGGCCGGCGGTGAGGCGCAGCGGATCCGCCTGGCCACCCAGATCGGCTCCGGGCTGGTCGGTGTGCTGTACGTGCTTGATGAGCCATCCATCGGCCTGCACCAGCGGGACAACCACCGGCTGCTGGAGACGCTGCTGCGGTTGCGCGATCTCGGCAACACGCTCATTGTCGTGGAGCACGACGAGGACACCATCCGGGCGGCGGACTGGGTGGTGGACATCGGTCCCGGCGCCGGTGAGCACGGTGGGCGGATCGTGGTCTCCGGGCCGCTGAAGGAACTGCTGACCTCGGACGAGTCGCTGACCGGCGCGTACCTGACCGGGCGGCAGTCGATTCCGCTGCCGGCCAGCCGCCGCAAGCGCAGCCGGGGCAAGGATGTGGTCGTCAAGGGCGCTAGCGAGCACAACCTGCACGGCGTGGACGTCGCCTTCCCGCTCGGCTGTTTCATCGCGGTCACCGGGGTGTCCGGCTCGGGGAAGTCGACTCTGGTCAACGACATCCTCTACAACGCGCTGGCCAGGGAACTGCACGGCGCCCGGACGGTGCCAGGCAGGCACACCAGGGTCACCGGGATCGGCCACCTGGACAAGGTGGTGCACGTCGATCAGGGCCCGATCGGCCGGACTCCGCGCTCCAACCCGGCCACCTACACCGGGGTCTTCGACCACGTCCGGCGGCTGTTCTCGCAGACCACCGAGGCGAAGGTCCGCGGCTACCTGCCTGGGAGGTTCTCCTTCAACGTCAAGGGCGGCCGGTGCGAGGCCTGCTCGGGCGACGGCACCATCAAGATCGAGATGCAGTTCCTGCCGGATGTCTATGTGCCGTGCGAGGTGTGCCACGGTGCCAGGTACAACACCGACACCCTGGCCGTGCACTACAAGGGCAAGAGCATCGCAGAGGTGCTCGACATGCCGATCGAGGAGGCGGCGGGTTTCTTCGAGGCGGTCCCTGCCATCCACCGGCACCTGAAGACGCTCAATGATGTGGGCCTGGGTTATGTGCGGCTGGGGCAGCCAGCCCCGACGCTGTCCGGCGGCGAGGCGCAGCGGGTCAAGCTCGCTTCGGAACTGCAGCGGCGGTCCACCGGGCGGACGATCTACGTGCTGGACGAGCCGACGACGGGCCTGCACTTCGAGGACATCCGCAAGCTGCTCGGAGTGCTCGGCAGGCTGGTGGACGGCGGTAACACGGTCATCGTCATCGAGCACAACCTGGACGTGATCAAAACCGCCGACTGGGTGATCGATCTCGGGCCTGAGGGCGGGTCACGCGGTGGGACGGTCGTGGCGACCGGCACGCCGGAACAGGTCGCCGTGGCCGACGACAGCTACACCGGCCAGTTCCTCAAGAAGATGCTGAACGTCTAGCGCGGACGCGCACCCGTCCCGTCGGTGACAAGCTGGCCGGCCGGTGTGGGTTACGCTGCGCCGGGTGGAGGTGGCAACAGGTTCTGGCGCTGCCCGCGTTGAGCTCGATGACGTCCGGGTTCCAGCTTGCCTGCTGGTGATGACGCATGGAGCAGGCGGAGGGGTGGACAGCGCCGACCTGCTCGCGGTGCGGCAAGCTGGGCTTGATCATGGTGCAGCGGTGGCGCGTGTCCTCCAGCCCTACCGGGTGCGGGGGGCAAGGGCACCCGGTTCCGCCGATAAGCAGGATGCCGCGTGGCTCGACGTAATCGCCGTACTGCGCGACCGGTATCCGTCCATACCGCTGATCCAGGGTGGGCGCAGCAACGGCGCGCGGGTCGCCTGCCGGACTGCTGGCACGGCGGGTGCGCTGGCGGTGATAGCCCTTGCGTTCCCGCTGCATCCGCCCGGGCACCCGGAACGGTCCCGAGCCAGCCAGTTGCTGGGGACGGGGACGCAGGTGCTGGTGGTCAATGGGGATCGTGACCCCTTCGGGGTCCCGGAGAGCACCGGAACCGTGCGGGTGGCGGTACTCCCCGGAGAAACGCACGCACTCTCCCGGCGCCCGGGAGAGATCGGCCGCGTCGTGGGGTCATGGCTGGCTGAAGTGCTCACCGCGAGGGCTGGGTCAAAAAGCTGACGCGCCAACCAACTGACCCGGGGGGTGGAATGGGAGATGGCCGGTGCTGGGAGGATGCGTGGGAGCGGTCGCCGGAAACGGCCGGGTGGGGGGGAAGGGCGTGGGGGTGCGGTCCGCGGGAGACGGGTCGGCGCGGGAGGTAGGGGCTGGTCGGCTCCCAGCTTGAGTGTCAGTGTCGCCCTAGGCAGCGGGGACGTGGGACGCGGCAGACGGCGGCTGTGCTGTCGGCGGGAGATCTACTGGCCACACCCACATGTCGGTGGGGCGGTGAGGGGCGATGGTCTGGCCACCCGGAAGCAACTCCCCCGTGTCTTCAAAGATGATCACGCCGTTGCAGAGCAGGCTCCAGCCCTGCTCCGGGTGGCTGGCCACAGTGTGAGCTGCCTCCCGGTCCGCCGCACGCGCGTCCGGACACGGTGGGCTATGTGGGCACATGAGGGTATTAGTGTGCCTGATGGGCGCAGTGGGCAACATAGTCCGTTGTGATGATTCTGCGGTCACCCAGTGTGACGAGATTAGACACATTCTGTTATTACTCGACTACCCATTGTATTGAGCTTGCTTTCAAAATTGGACGGATCTGACACCTTCGGCGTGCCTCCGCTGACACTTTCCTGTCACCCGAGGAACGGGCTGGGACAGACAGAGGGGAACGCAGCGCTCATGGATGGTCACGCTTTCCGGTTTGTGCCTGGCTCACAGGCGATCGCGTTGGTTGGCTCCGGATTGGTGCGAAGCCCGGATTGGTGCGAAGCGGTGAGAACGCAGGCGGCCTGACCTCTGAATGCGTCAGGATCAGGCAGCTGACCTGCGTGGGAGCCTTACAATGCCAGTGAGGAGGTGGCTCTCGCGGAGGGTGAGCAACCGCTGAGCCTCCATCGTCCAGGTACGGACCGGTGACGTTGCCATGGCCTTGCGCCGGAAGATCCGGTCTTCGTAGCCCTGGGGTCCGATCTCCGCCCGCTGCGCTGCGAACGCGGCCCGCATGACCGCGGTTAGTGCGGCATCAAGCTGTTTGCCCAAGCGGTTCAGGTCCGCTGCGACGGCGCCCGCCGCCTGAGCATCACGCAGGGCTTTCTCGGCCGAACTCGCCTGCGCGAACAACTCGCCGAATTGCTCTGCCAGCGCGACATCGGCTGCGTGCTTGTCCAGCGCCTCCTGGCTGATCGTCGTGCGTTTCACGCGGCTCAGCCTAGTGCACACCTTCCCAGAACCCGACGCGGAGTGCTCCGCAAGGGCGGGCGCTTTCAGCGAAAGCGATCTTGGCCCTCGTCTTGCCGAGGTTGGCGACCGTCAGCCCACGGTGCAGCCACATTGAACCCGGGCCACGCCAGTCTTGTGGCGTGAGGGATTCATGAGTTCAGTGTGGTGGCGGGGTGGTCCCGCTCGCGGGCTGTCCCGCGAGCAGCGAGTGTTTCGTCGTTGATCCGCTGGTGATCATGGGTTTAGTGGGGGGCACACCCCACCAAACCCATGATCACCTCCCCAGAAAGGGAGCCTCCCGAGCTGCATCCCATTACGGCGAAGCGGATGCCCGCGAGTGGTTACCGCGGATCGGTCTTCCCGTCTGCTGCCGGAATCGGCAGCGAATCGCGGCCCGACGCTGCCGCAGTCGATTTCTTGAGGACGTCAAGAATCGACAGCCCCTGGCCCACGAGCCCGGCGACGACCTCGTTGACGCCTTGGGTGCCGTTGAGAATGGTTAGGTTCGAATCCGCGATGCCGTGGGCGGCGGCCTCAACCATGCCGGGGAGCGCTTCGATGAGGCGGTTGGCGGCGATGAGTTCCTGGTTGCCCTCCCGCAGTGAGGCAGCCCGCGCCCTGTTCGCATCGGCCTGACCGTCGGCCGTAGCCCGTTCCGCGTGCGCGGTGGCGTCTGCCCGCACCTTGGCCGCCTGAGCTTCGGCTTCCGCCAGCGTCGTGTTGCGGTATGCCTCGGCCTCTGCGGCGAGCTTCGCCTGGTCGCGGTCGGCTTCGGCCAGCGCGCGCTTGCGGAAAGCCTCCGCCTCGGTGGTGAAGCGTGCCTGGTCGCGGTCGGCTTCGGCGATGGTGCGCTTGCGGTACGCCTCGGCGTCGGCTGGGCGGCGGACCTCGGCTTCCAGGTGCCGCGCGGCCAGGTCTGCCTGGCGTTGTGCGAGGGCGGTCTGCTGTTCGATGACCTCCTGGGAAGCCTTCGCCTGGGCCAGCGGGCCGGACTGCGCGGCCCTGGCCTTCGCCTCCTCGGTTTCGGCCAGGAAGCCCGCCCGCTTGATGGCCGTGTCCCGCTCGAACTGGGCTTTCATGGCGGCTGCTTCCAATTCCCGCTCGGTAGCTTCCTGATCGGCCTTTGCCTGCGCGATACGGGCCTGGCTGGCGACTGCCGCCGCGTGTGGGGCAGAGAGGTGCTGGATGTAGCCGGAGGCATCCTCAATCTCCTGGATCTCCAGGGCGTCAACGACGATGCCGAGTTTCTCCATCTCGGCATGACTGCCGTCTTTGATCTCCTGGGCGACCCGGTCTCTTTCCCTGATGATCTGCTCCACCGTGAGCCCGCCGACGATGGAACGGAGATGACCAGCGAAAATGCGGCCGACGAGCACCTCCATGCGGTCCTGCTCGGACAGGAACCGGCGCGCCGCGTTCGCGATCGACACCGGGTCGTCACCCACCTTGAACACGGCGACGGCACGGACGTTGAGGCGGATTCCCTGGTTGGTGATGCAGTCCTCCACGATCTCGGCTTCCTGCAGCGCGAGGGAGAGGATGCGGGCCTTCTGCTTGACCGGCATCACGAAGCTGCCGTGCCCGGTCACGATCCGGAACTGCGTTTCCTCTTTGCGCCGCTTCGAGCCAGAGATCAGCAGGGCTTCGTTCGGTGCCGGAACATGCCAGAAAAACATCGCGGACTCCTCGTCCTGGTTGTAGCTCGGCTCCTGGCCGGAGAATGAAATGCGTTATGGAAACGGCGTGACGAACACAGAACGAGCCGATATGCACTCGACGACCACAACGCGCCTGTGCCTTGGGATCGGTTCGTCAGACCACGCAGCGAACGCCTCGGTTCCGCCCCGTACCGGCAGGAGCACCTCACCTGGCCCATCGGCCGGAATGGAAACGGTAACCCGCCCGACCGTTCCGAGCAGACTACGCTCCGGGCCAGCCGACACGTCCAACCCGCTCTCTCGATCCCTTGTCGCATTCCGGCATACCAGACTAGTGGGTAACCCAACCGGCAGAGAAGGACAATGGCCCGCCGGCTGGCAAGGCGAGGGGTGGGCCTTACGCCGAGTCGTGGGAGGTGCTTTGCGCCGCGGACGTGTGGGGAGGTGTGCGCGCGGGGAGGGGGCTGCGCGGAAGGGGCTGCGCGGAAGGGGCTGCGGGAGGGTGTGCGCGGACGGCGTGCGGGGAGGCCGTGCGCCGGAGTGCCTGGCACCAGGGGTACGGGGTCGAGGTGCGTTACCGGGCGAAGTAGTGCCAGCCGACCCACCACCAGCCGAGCAGAACAAGCACCCGGCCGGCCCGCGGCCGCATGAGGTAGCCGAGCCAATCCCCAACCGTGGGAACCCGCGATCCGGGCCGGCGGGCGTACAACTCGAGCAGAATCATCGCAGCCACGATGAGAACGAAGCCGGCAATGGTCACGCCCCGCGTTGGGATCGGGCTCATCGTTTCACCAGCGCCCAGCCGACGAGCATCCACACCACGATGGCCGCGCTCTTGAGCGGGTGCGGAGCCAGCAGTGGGTTGATCAGGTTGGTGAGCGACGGGTGCCAGGGCCACGAGTTGTCCCTGAACGCGGAAGCCTCCCACTCGAAAAGCATGGTGATACAGATGGCCCAGTACGACATTCCGGTGACATCCAGCCGCTCGGGCGGGGCAATGCGGCTGGGCCGCCAGCGGTAGGCGATGGCCGCGAGTACGGCGCCTGGAATGAGCACACCAACAAGAGCCCTTATCGAGAAGGGTGCCGCAGTCGCGTCCACCCAGGCATAACCCGCAAGCCCGAGGCCGATGAGCGCGGCTCGCGCCCCACCCGATGGCCAGCGCGCACGTGTGAGCCAGCGGCCGGATTCCGCAGGCCGGACGGGCAGGTCGTTTCTCGCCATAACAGCTCCGGGGGCATGATCTCACTTCCGGCCGTACGGGCGCCAATTACGCCGCCTGGATCGGCTGTCATCAGGCGAGGGTAGACGGCCAGATGACATCTGCGGGAGCGGGCTGTCATCAGGCGAGGGTAGACCGCCAGCGGGCGTGCAGCGCCGAGAAGCGGGTTTCACCTGCGAGCAGCAGTTCTGGCGGGCCGTCCTCGACAATCCGGCCATCCGCGATGACCAGCACCCGGTCGGCTATCGCCACAGTGGACAGCCGGTGGGCGATGATGAACGCGGTTCGCCCCGCCAGGATCGTGCGCAGCGCGGCCTGGACCGCTCGTTCGCTGGGGACGTCCAGCAGCGATGTTGCTTCGTCCAGCACCAGCACCGCGGGGGCGGCCAAAAAGGCGCGGGCGAACGAGACGAGCTGGCGCTGCCCGGCCGAGAGCCGGCCGCCGCGCTTGCCCACCTCCGCGTCGTACCCGCCTGGCAGCGCCTGGATGAACGAGTGGGCGCCGATCGCAGCCGCTGCAGCCTCGATCTCAGCGCGGGACGCGCCTGGCTTGCCGAGCGCGATGTTCTCCGCCACGGACCCCGTGAACAGGAAGTTCTCCTGCGTGATCAGGACCAGCTCGCGCCGCAGGCCGGCGTCGGACAGATCACGAATGTCGGTGCCATCCAGCATGACCTGGCCCTCGCCGGGGTCGTAGAAGCGGGCCACCAGGCGGGCGATCGTCGTCTTCCCCGCACCGGTTTCGCCCACCAGCGCGACCGTCTGACCCGCCGGGATCAGCAGGTCCAGGCCAGGCAGCACCACCGCGTCCCGGTAGCCGAACCGCACCGAGGCAAAACGCACCTCGCGGCCTTCACCCGGGCGGTCGGGCAGTTGTGCCGGAACCCCGGGCTCGGGCACACCCAGCGGCTCGTCCAGCACGCCGGAAATCTTCTCCAGCGCCGCGGCAGCGGACTGGAACGTGTTGTAAAACTGCGAGAGGTCCTGGAGCGGGTCGAAGAACCGCTGCAGATACAGCAGGAAAGTGGCAAGCACCCCCACCTTGATGTCGCCGTCGGCCACCCGGAATCCGCCATACAGCAGTACCGCTCCGGTGGCGAGGTTTCCCACGAGGGTGATTCCTGGTGAGTACATCGCGATCAGGCGGGAGGAGCGCAGTGAGGCTGCCGCGTACCTTTCGTTCAGGGCAGAAAAAATCTCTTCGTTACGGCGCTCCCTGCGGAAGGCCTGTACCGCGCGGATACCACCGAAAGTCTCGACGAAATGCACGATGACCTGCGCGATCGCTTCCCGGCTGCGCCGGTAGGCGATCGCCGACTCGCGCCGGAACCACAGCGTGAGCGCCGCCAGCGGGCCGAAACCTGCCAGCACCACCAGCGCCAGTGGCCAGTCGAGCAGCAGCATGCCCACCCCCACCAGGAGCAGTGAAAGAACCGCCGACACCAGCGAATCCAGCCCGTCCTCGAACAGATCCGACAGCGAGTCGATGTCAGAGGTTTGGCGGGAGATCACCCGGCCGGAGGTGTAGTGCTCGTGAAAGGCCACCGGCAGCGCCTGGAAATGGGCGAACAGCCGCCGGCGGAGCTCACGGACAATGCCTTCCCCGAAGCGGCCGATCGCCACGATAAAGGCACGCGAAGCTGCCGCCTGCACCGCGACCGCCACGAAAAAGGCGGCCACCAGGCCGGCCAGCGGCGCCACGTCATTGTGGTGGATGAGGGGCGGGATGCCACGGTCGATGGCCACCCCGACCAGCCAGGGCCCGGCCAGCGCGGCGCAGTTCGCGATCACGATGAGCACCAGCGACACACTGATCTGGCGGCGGTGCGGGCGCATCAGGTCGCCGAGCAGCCGCCTGGCCCGCCGCCGCAGCAGGGCGGACAAGCCGGCGGTGACCTCTTCGACGTCTTCGGCCGCGATGCCGCGCCACGCTTCCACCGTCACCGCGCCACCGCCTGCGATCCCGGGCCACGGCCGGCTGGCCCGTGCCTGGTCCCGCTCATGAGCTCGCGGTAATGGGGCTGGGTTGCCAGCAGTTCCTCGTGACTGCCCTGCGCGGCGATCCGCCCGTCCGCCAGCAGCGCGACCCGGTCGGCAAGCTGGACGGTGGAAGGCCGGTGCGCAACCAGCAGCGCGGTCGTTCCGGCGAGCACCTGGCGGAGCGCCTGGGTCACCATCTCCTCCGTGTGAACGTCGAGTGCGGACAGCGGGTCGTCGAGAATCAGCACGGGGGGGCGGGCAAGAATGGCGCGCGCGAGGGCCAGCCGCTGCCGCTGCCCGCCTGACACCGCCATGCCCTGCTCGCCGATTCTGGTGGCCAGGCCCCACGGCAGGTTATGCACGAAACCGGCGTGGGCGATCGCGAGAGCCTCCTCGATCTCGTCGTCGGTCGCGTCCTTCACCCCGAACGCCACGTTCTCCCGCACGCTCGCCGAGAACAGGGTGGGATCCTCGAACGCGCAGCCGACCAGGGAGCGGAGCACGGGCAGCGGCAGGTCGGCGATGTCGGTGCCGTCCAGCGTGATAGAGCCGGAGTCTGGGTCAGTCATCCGGGGGACAAGCTGGAGCAGCGTCGTTTTGCCCGAGCCGATGGCGCCCACGAGGGCGAGCGTGCGGCCGGGTTCCAGCTCCAGCGAGAGGTTGCGCAGCACGGGCCGGCCGGTTCCTGGATAGGAGAACTCGACCCGGTTGAAGGCGAGCCGGGCCGGATCCCGGCGCCGTGGCCTCGTCCCGCGCCCAGCAGCAGCGGGGCTGGTGATGGCTGGCTCGGTGTCGAGAAGCTCGAATACGCGCTGCGCTGCCGTGGCCGCTTCCTGGCCGCTGGCCAAGATGTAGCCCATCGCCTCAATCGGCCACACCAGCTGCAGGGTGAGGGTGATGAACGCGACCAGCCCCCCAAGGGTCAGCGTGTGGTGGCTGGTGGCGATCGCCCCAAGGAGCACGATGACACCGATGACCACGTTCGGGATGAGGTCGAGCCCGGCCCAGAACGTGCCGCGGACGCGGGCCTTGCTCACCTGGGTCTGGTACACCTGCTCGACCTGCGCGCCGTGCCTGGCCGCCGCCTCCCCGCGGCGCCCGAGGGCCTTCAGGACCGCGATCCCGGTGGCCGCCTCCTCGACATAGGTGGCCAGATCGCCCTGCTGGTCCTGCGCCCGGCGTGACAGCACCCGGTACAGGCGCTCGAACCAGGTGCACGCTGCGACTACCGGAAGGAAGATCGCGCCGGTGATCAGGCCCAGCCACCAGTTCAGGTGGATGAGCAGCGCCACCACCGTCACGAACTGGACCACGTTGGTGATGAAGAACACAATGCCGAACCCGGCGAAACGCCGGATCGCTGACAGGTCGGTGGTGGCGCGCGACAGCAACTGGCCGGACTGCCACTCGTCATGGAACGCCACGTGCAGGCGCTGAAGGTGCGCGTACACGTCATTGCGCATGGCCTGTTCCATCCCGGTGACCGCCCGGGCCTGAACCCAGCGCCGGGTGAAGTTCAGCGCCGCCTGAGTGGCGCCGAGGCCGGTCGCGGCCAAGCCCAGCAGGACGAGCAGTTCGCGGTTGTGCCGCGTGATGGCACTGTCGATGATGGTCTTGGTCAGCAGCGGGATGATGATCTCTGCCCCAACCGACGCACAGGCGGCAGCCAGCATGAAGGCGAGCTGCCAAACGTAGGGCCGGAGGTAACTGCGGAGCCGCCACAGCGCACCCAGCGGCGTAGCCCGAAAGCGAGCATGCGTATGGCGGGAGGCGTGCTCGGGGGGCATTAACCGAACGCTAACCGGTCGGCCCGGCCGGTGTCATCTGATTTTCCGCCGGCTGCCGTTGCGCCCCCGTTGCGGAACCGAGACAGACTCGAGTCGGCCACGCCCTGGTGCCGTGCCCGGTTCGGGCCCTGCCGTATCGTTTTGGGGCTTCTTCCCAAAGACCGGGACTGCCACGGGGGTGGCGGAGCGGCGGGGACTCTGGCACGCTGGCTAGCCCGGGCCTCGCGCGACGGCCAGGGGGTGCTGGCTGGGGAGGACCCGTGGAGCGCACGGATTCTGGGGGCATTCCATGACTGTTTGGGCGCCGGGTCCCGCGCTGGTGGTTTACCACGCTGGCGTGACGGTCATTTGTGAACTGGCCAGCCAGTTCACCGACGAGGCGGCTTGGGGGGCGGCGACGCCGTGCCCGGAATGGCGGGCTGGTGACTTGGCCGCCCATCTTCGCTGCGTGGCCGACGACTACCACGAGTACCTCGATGAAGCGCCGGTGAGCCGGCTCGCCCGGCTGCTCGGCAGCAGCGCGGGGCCAGAAAGCCTGTCGCGCAAGCTGGCACGGCAGAACGCCGCAGAACTGGCCGCGCTGGCGGACGGCACCGGGCCGGAGCACATCGCCGCCTTCGTGGCCTCAGCGCGCGCCTACGCGCAGCGGGTCGCGCCTATCTGGGAGCTGCCGCATCACCGCTACCGGGACGCCATGGTGACTGTAGGCGGCATGGTCGGCGCCGCATGCGCCGAGTGGCATCTTCACGCCTGGGACCTGGCCAGGTCACTTGGCAAGGACTACCGGCCTGCCGACCCAGAGATCCTGGTCGCCGGGTGGCAGGCCGGGGCGCCCCACCTTCCGCTGGATGTTCCGCTGGCGGTCGCCACGTGCGGCCCGCGGCCAGCGGGCGGGGCCTGGGGCGTCGCCACCGGGGGGAGCAGAGCCTCGCGCCCATGGGCCGGCGGCGGATGGGGCACCCTGCTGCGCGCCTCCGGCCGCCTTCCCTGAGGGCTGTGTGACGTCCCCTGATAACCTCGGGCCTCGCCGGTAGCCTCTGGCCTGTGGGCCTCTCGCCCTGGGGGGCTGCCGCCCGGGGAAGGAGCGGGTGGGATGACACTCGATGGGACGAAGGTGCGCGCGGAATATCCCGCCCTGGCCGATGGCTACGCCTATCTTGATGGGGCCGCGGGGACGCAACTCCCAGAGCCGGTGATAGACGCGATCAGCGCGGTCTACCGGTCCGGGATTGGCAACGATGGCGGCGCGTACCCGGCCAGCACCCGCGCGACCGCGATCACCTCTGAGTGCCGCCAGGCTGTCGCGGACCTGGTCGGCGGGGTCGCGGACGGCGTGATTCTGGGCCCGAACATGACCACGCTGACCTACCGGATCGCGGCCGCGCTGGCACGGGCCTGGCGGCCCGGTGACGAGGTGATTGTTTCCCGGCTCGATCACGATGCCAACGTCCGACCCTGGGTGCAGGCGGCCGAACGAGCAGGCGCGGTTGTCCGGTGGGCGGAGGTGGACGTGCCCTCCGGGGAACTGCCTGCTGGGCAGTATGACTCGCTGCTGACCGAACGCACCCGGCTGATTGCCGTCACTGCCGCGAGCAACATCATCGGGACCCGCCCTGACGTGGCCGATATCACGGCCAGGGCCCGCGCCGCCGGGGCACTGAGCTATGTGGACGGGGTGCACGCGACGCCGCATGGGCCAACCGACATCGCCGCGCTGGGAGCCGACTTCTACGCCACCAGCGCCTACAAGTGGTCCGGCCCGCACATCGGCGCGGTGATCGCCGATCCCGCGCTGCTGGAAACCATCCACCCGGACAAGCTCAATCCAGCTCCGGGCACCGTGCCCGAGCGGTTCGAGCGCGGCACCCTGCCGTTTGCGGACCTGGCCGGCGTCACGGCCGCGGTTGAGCATCTGGCTGGCCTGGATCCGGCGGCGCTGGGCAGCAGGCGCGAGCGAGTGCTGGCTTCCATGGCAGCCGCGCAGGAGCACGAGCAGCGGCTTTTCCAGGTGCTGCTGGACGGGCTGGGCGCGATGCCCGGTGTCACCCTCTACGGGAAGGCGCCACGCCGTACCGCTACCGCCTACTTCAATGTCGCCGGCCACACCCCGGCCCAGGTCGCCACGCACCTCGCCGACCGCAAGATCAACGTGTGGAACGGCGACAACTACGCCTGGGAGCTCACCGGCGCGCTCGGAATCCGCGACACCGGCAGCGCCGTGCGTGCGGGCCTGGTCCACTACAACGACCGCTCGGACGTGGGCCGGCTGCTCACGGCCGTCGCCGAACTGGCTGCCTAGCAGCGCGCGACGGGGCCGCTGCCGGCGGCGCACCCGGGCCGGATGGGCGGCGCACCCGGGCCGGGTTCGGTCATGCCGTCCGGAGGGCGGTTCCTGACATGTCCGGCTTTGTCAGCCGAGGTTAGGGCATCATTGCGGCATGGAGCACGCTGGGACCGGGATCTTGCACCACATTGAGCTGTGGGTGCCGAACCTGACCCGGTCCGAGGCGAGCTGGGGGTGGCTGCTCGGCGAACTGGGGTACCAGCCGGACGGGGAGTGGACCGAGGGCAGAACCTGGCGGCTTGGTGCCACCTACATCGTTCTTGAGCAATCGCCTGCCCGCATCGCCGGGCGGCATGACCGGTGCCGCCCGGGCTTGAATCACCTCGCGTTCCATGTGTCGTGCCGGGAGGACGTCGACTGGTTCGCTGAGCAGGCGCCACGCAACGGGTGGCGGCTGCTGTTCAGCGACCGCCACCCGTATGCGGGCGGCCCCGATCACTACGCCACCTACCTGGAGGACACCGACGGCTACGAGGTGGAACTGGTCGCGCCATACGGGTGAGCGCCCAAGCCCACCGCCGATGCCTCAGGCTGAAAGCACCGTGGCCGACAGCAGCAGTTCCCGCGAGGAACGGCCGGCCTGCACCGTGAACTCCCCGGCGGGCAAGACCGCTTCCTGTAGCGCCCGTCGTGATCATGGGATTGGTGGGCGGGAACCCACCAATCCCATGATCACGACGGGATTTCCTGCTGGGTGCTGACTGGGGCGGTGGATCATTGGCGGGCTGGGTGGCGATTTGGGCCCGGAGATCTCTAATCGGCTGGTTAAATTCGGCCCGAAACGTGGGCGAAATCATCGTGTGCGCAGGCAGCAGGACTGTGTCGGCCACGTAACAGCCCGGAAACGTGTCCGAAACCCCGCCATGGGACAACAGGAATCGTTGCTGTCGGACACCGACGTGGCCGGCCGGACTGAGCTACCCGGACACATCCCGGATCACAGCGTGGTGATGGCCCGGGCGCAGGCTCTGGCGCTCCACCAAGGGGCGAACACGGAGCCTCGCCCGCAACGCCGGCACGCCCTCGGGGCTAGCCCATGGAGGCAAAGTGGTTCCGTATCCGAGTTGGCTGAATGCCGGGGATACCTCCTGGCAACTGACCGCCGCGACACTGGTCGGGCTGATGAGTCTGCCCGGTATCGCCGTCCTGTACGGGGGCCTGGTCCAGCGCAAGTGGGCCGTCAACACGATGATCATGGCGTTCAGCGGGTTCTGCCTGGTCCTCATCGTCTGGGTCCTGTGGGTCTTCAAGATGGGCTTCGGGCAGCCCTGGATCAGCTCGTTCGTCGGACACCCCGGCGCGGTGGTGGGGTCCGGCGGCGAGCAGAACCAGGCACACATCCCGCTGGTCAGCGGGGCAGGGCTGATGCCCCACTTCCGGTTCTCGCAGTCGGCGCTGGTGTATTTCCAGTTCGTGTTCGCGGCGATCACGCCGCTGCTGTTCCTGGGCAGCGTGGTTGGCCGGATCAGCTTCAAGGTGTGGCTGATCTTCGTGCCGCTGTGGTCGACCTTCGCCTACGCGGTGAACGCGTTCCTGCTCTGGGGCGGGGGCTGGTGGGCGCAGCACGGGGCGCTCGACTTCAGCGGCGGCTATGTGATCCACCTGGCAGCCGGAGTCTCCGGCTTCGTGGCCGCCGCGGTGATCGGGCCACGCCTGCGCCGGGACCGCTCCCACGGCGTACCGAACAACCTGCTCCTGGTCTCGGTCGGCGCGGGAATTCTCTGGCTTGGCTGGAACGGGTTCAACGGCGGTGACCCGTACTTCGCCGGGACGGACGCCGCAGCAGCCGTGCTGAACACCAACCTCGCCACGGCGGTCGCCATGATGACCTGGATCGTGCTGGACATGACCGCGAGCAGGGAACGCAAGCCCACCTTCCTCGGCGGCATCAACGGCATGATCGTCGGCCTGGTCGGGATCACCCCGGCGGCCGGGTACGTGAACGGCGCTGGCGCGATGGTGATAGGCCTGGTTGGGTCGGGCGTCGTGTGGGTGGCGTGGAACTACCTGAGCAAGGTGCCGCCGTTCAGCAAAGTGGACGATGCCCTCGGCGTCGTGTACACCCACGGGATCGCCGGGCTGGCCGGGGGCCTGATGGTCGGCCTGCTGGCCGACCCGAAGATGATCGTCTATGTCGGGCTCGGCAAGAATCCGGACGTGAGCACGGCGGGGCTGTTCTACGGCCACCCCAAACAGCTGCTGATCCAGGGGGGCGCCGCGCTCACGGTCATCGTCTGGGACGGGCTGGTCACGTTCCTGCTCCTCAAGGGCATCGGGCTGGTCATGAACCTGCGCCTGTCCGATGCGGAACTCGAGGCCGGGGATGTGGCGGTCCACAACGAGGAGGTCTACCCGTCCGAGACGCTGACCAGGGTCGGTGCCGGCGTGACCGAGACCACGGTCGGTGCCGGCGTGACCAGGGGAGTTCCGGATGGTGGCGCATCACCGGATGGCGGGGCATCACCGGATGGCGTGCCGGGTGCCGTCTCACCTGACAGTCAGCGGCACACGGCGTCGAGCGAGCGAGGCTGAGCCGGGTGGGCCGCTGGCGGGCGGCCCACCCTCCCCACTGGGTGCCCAGGGCGGCGGCAGCCGGGTGTTCCATCCCGTCTGGCATCACGCGCCGGATGCGCCGTCCAGCCGATATGGTCGCATCTTCCCGTCAAGAGGAAACTGAGCCGCATGTGGGTTGCCGGAATCGGCTGGGAAGATGACCACTACTGCGCCGTCGTGCTGGACGACGACGGTGATCCCGCGGTGCCGCTGACTGCGCTCCCGGCGGCGCAGGTGGACCAGGTCGCCGCGATGCTGAAAGCCGCACTGGACCGCGGTGGCGGGCAGCTGGCCTGCGTCATCGATAGCGCCAGTGGTGTGCTGGAGCGCCATCTCGTCGAAGCCGGCCTTGATGTGTATCGAGCCGATCCTGGGCTGCTGGCTGGGCGGACTGCTGGCAGCTCGGTGCCCGCGGCAGACCTCGCGGCCGTAGCCCGCACGCACCTGGCCGCGCTGTGGCAGGTCACCGCCGAGGGCGGGGCCCTGAACGGCCGCGATCGGGAGGTGACGCAGACCAACCAGGGCAGCGCGATCGTCGAGCAAGAACTGACCGCTGCCGGGCGGCTGGTGGCCGGTGGTGGCACCACAGTGCCCGAAATCGCACTGACCTTCGATGATGGGCCGAGCCCGGTGTTCACAGGCCAGATTCTCGACGTCCTGCGCCGCTACGGGGCGGTTGCGACGTTCTTCTGCGTCGGCCTGAACGCGCACGCGTTTCCGGAAATGCTCGACCGGGTCGCCGCCGCCGGCCATGAGATTGGCAACCACACCTGGTCACACCCTTACCTGCCGGACCTGTCCCGGAGCGAGGTGAACGCCCAGCTTGAACGCACCAATGACGCGATTGCCAGCGTGACCGGCCAGGTGCCCGCGCTGGTCCGCCCACCGTATGGCGGGCGCAGCGCGGAGCTTCTCCGCTGGCTCGCACAGGCGGGCATGACCTCCGTGCTCTGGAACGCTGAAACCTCGGATTGGGCGCGGCCCGGCCGGGACGTCATCGAGGCCGAGGTTGCCCGGCAGGCCGCGCCGGGTTCCATCGTTTTGTTCCACGATGGTGGCGGTGACCGGTCACAGACGGTCGCCGCGCTGCCCGGCATTATGGAGCGCCTGCGCGGCGAGGGATACCGCTTCGTGCCGGTCAGCCGGTTCCTGCCGCTGGACGGTCATTGACCGGCGGCTGCCCCGCTGGCCGGGCCGGCGGGCGGCATACGCGCGGCGATGCCATTGAGCAGGCAGTCGAGGCCAAATTCGAATCGTGCGTCTCTGGTCTCCGCGGCGTCCGGGTCCACACCTGAATCGATCACGGCGAGCATGTGCGGAAAGCGGCCTGTTTCGCGGAGCCGGGCGGTGAACGTACCGATCAGTTCAGATATCTCGGCCTCGGACAGGCCGGCCGACTGCTGCAGCTGGTAAACGTCAGCGTTCGCTTCCTGCACTTCCCGCAGCACGGCGCCGTGGACGTATGTCGCGAGGGTTATGACGATGTCCATCGCGGTCCCGGGGGCCAGGCCAAGCCCGTCAAGGCAGGCAAGGGTGCGCTCCACGTTCCGCAGCGACTTGGGCCCCATTGGTGGCCGGCCACCCAGGAAGTCCATCATCCACCGGTGCGAATGCAGCACTGAGCGCGTGGTCCAGGCCAGGGTGCGCAGGTCATTCCGCCAGTCCCCGGACGGGTCGGGCGCTCGCATCTTGCCCTGGATGGAGTCGATCATCAGGTCCAGAAGTTGTTCCTTGGACGTTATGTGCCAATAGAGCGACATCGTGCCCGCGTTCAGTTCGCGCGCGATCCGCCGCATGCTGATCGCCTCAGCACCTTCGGCATCGGCGACAGCGATGGCCGTGCGCACGATGTCGTCGCGGGACAGCGCAGCCGCGCGGCGTGGGAGATGGCGCGCTTTGCGCTTCACGTCCTCCTCGACGTGCGCCCGCAGGCGTTCCGCCCGCCGGTCGCTGGGCCGGAGCGCGATAAACGGGGCCCACAGATCCCAGTCGTCCCCTGGCTCAGATTCTGCGCGTGAGACAGCCTCTTCGCCTGGCACTGGCGCTGCTCCTGGGGCTTGGGTCGCGGACGGTCCGTGTGTCGCTTGCGATCCTTCCGGCGCCGCCGCTTCCCCCGGCACCAGCATTCCTTCTGCCACAAGGCTCCCTTCTGGCTCAGCGGGGGGCAGCCACCCCTGGGAGCGGCGCCTTGCCTACTCGTACATCGTACTGCTATCGTACATCGTACTACCCAGCGGTACACCGTACGATTTTGAGAGGAGCATGAGCGTGGCAGAAATCCCTGCCATCGAGGCGGAAGGGCTGGTCAAGGTGTTCGGCACGACCAAGGCGCTGGCTGGCCTCGATCTTTTGCTGCCGCAGGGCAGCATCCTCGGGATGCTCGGGCCAAACGGAGCGGGGAAGACCACTGCCGTGCGGGTGCTCGCCACCCTGTTGCGGCCGGATGCGGGCACGGCGCGGGTGCTGGGCGCCGACGTGCTGGCTGAGCCTGCCACGGTCCGTCGGCGGATCGGCCTCACCGGCCAGTACACGGCGCTCGATGAATACCTGACGGGGCAGGCCAACCTGGTCATGATCGGCCGGCTGTGCCGGCTTTCGCGGCGGCAGGCGCGGTTGCGTGCGGATGAACTGCTCGAGCGGTTCGGCCTCGCCAGTGCCGCCGCCCGGGCTGTCAAGACCTACTCCGGTGGCATGCGGCGCCGTCTTGACCTGGCCGCCAGCTTGATCGGTGAGCCGGAGGTGCTGTTCCTCGACGAGCCGACAACCGGGCTGGACCCGCGCAGCCGTGCCGTCATGTGGCAGATCATGCGTGAGCTGGCCGCTAACGGAACCACCTTGCTGCTCACCACCCAGTACCTGGATGAAGCCGACCAGCTAGCCGACCGGATTGTGGTCATCGACGCGGGTCGTGCTATCGCCGAGGGGACTCCTGACCAGCTCAAGGCAAAGGTGGGAGACGACCGGCTCACCCTCACGCTTGCATCGGGCTCCGACCTGGCCACAGCAGTGTCAGCCGTCTCGTTGCGGGTGAGCGGGGCGGTGGAGGTCGACACAGAACGGCGGCGGCTTGTTGCATCCGTTCCGGTGGCCGATGGCATCACCACGGAGATGATCCGCTCGCTGGACGTGGTCGGTATCAAAGTCACCGATGTCCAGCTGTCCCGCCCTTCCCTTGACGATGTCTTTCTCGTCCTAACTGGTCACGGGGCTGAGGAAATAGACGACGCGGTGACTCAGGTGGCCGATCGTGAAGGAGGCGCAGCCGCGTGACCACGCTAGTTACTCCTGTGTCCCGACCGCCCACGGCCTTGGCGCGGCGTGATCGTGTGCTCTGGTTTCTCAAGGACGTCATGGTGCTGGCCGGGCGCAGCCTGGCAAGGATCCGGCGGGAGCCCGAGACGCTGAGCGACGTCACCATCCAGCCGGTGCTCTTCGTGCTCCTGTTCGCCTATGTGTTCGGCGGTGCCATCCGCATCCCGGGTGGCGGCAGCTATCACGAGTACCTGATCGGCGGGATGCTCGGGATGGGACTCGCCTCGACGGCGCCGGGCACCGCAGTTGCCCTCGTCTCCGACATGAGCAGCGGCATTGTCGACCGCTTCCGCTCGCTGCCGATGTCGCGGGCGGCTGTCCTGGCCGGGCGCACTCTGGCTGACCTGCTTACTCAGGTGATCGGCGTGCTGGTGGTCGCTGGAGTGGGTTTGACCATCGGCTGGCGGGTGCATGCCGGGTTCGGCGGCGTGATCGCGGCCTTCGGGCTGGCGCTGCTCTTCGGCTACTCCTTCACCTGGCTCGGAGCTTGGCTGGGCATGCTGCTGCGCAGCGCGGAGGCGGCTCAGCAGTCGGGCTTCATCGTGTTCCTGCCGCTGACATTCGTCTCGAACGCTTTCGTTCCTACCCAGGGCATGCCCGGGTGGCTGGCCTTGATCGCGGATTGGAACCCGCTCAGCGCGGTGGCCGCTGCCTGCCGCCGCCTGCTTGGCAACCCCGATCCGTCTGCGGCCCTGCATGCCTGGCCCATGCAGCATCCCGAGTTGGCGGTGATGCTCTGGTCGGCTGCCCTGCTGGCGGTGTTCGCGCCCCTCGCGGTCACGTTGTACCGGCGCAAATCCCTGGGGTAACGGCGCCGCACTGACCACCCGTGACATCTCGCCGCACACGCTCAGTGACCGCGAAACGCCTCTTCCAGCCACCAGGCACCTCTGCTGGAGGTGACCTTGGCGTCGATCACCAGCGGGCGGTCGCGTGGTCCCGCCAGCCAGTCCCGGACCGCGCCGAGGTCATCCGGGCCGCGCACGGTCACCCCGGCGCAGCCGAACCCCGCGCCGATCGCGGCAATGTCGGCGGGCGGGAACCGCACCGTGTCCAGCGGGTGCCCGTCCGGCCCGAAATGGTGCACCTCAGCGCCGTAGGCCTCGTCGTCGTACACGACGACCACCATGGGAAGCCGCAGCCGTACCACGGTTTCAAGTTCGCTTACGCCCATCAGCGCGCCACCGTCGCCAAGCGCCGCGACCGCCAGCCGGCCGGGCTGGGCGATCGCGGCCCCGATGGTCGAGGCCAGCCCAAGCCCGATCGACTGGTATGCCTGGGTGAAGCAGAACCCGTTCTCGTCCGGCACGGACAGGAACATGCTCGGGTAACCCATGAAGTTGCCCGAGTCGACGCCGACGACCCGCTCCAGGGGGAGCAAGTCATCCAGGGCGATGGTGAGCGCCCGCGGGTCGATCCGGCCGCCGCCACCCGCCCCGTGGTCCCCTCCGCTCACTGGCATCCCCTCGTCGTCGTACGGCACGTCACGCCAGCGAACCTCCCGGGCGATACGGGCCCGCAACTCCTGCGACCGGTACCCGGGCACGGTCCGGCCGCCCAGCGCACCCAGCACCGCCCGAGCGGTCTGCCCGACGTCGCCCAGCACCCCGAGATCGACCGGCCGGTGAGCGCCGATCGCCTGGACGTCATCATCCACCTGCGCGACGGTTGTTCCCGGCCCGACCAGTTTGCCGTGGCGCATCGTCCACATGTTCAGCGAGCAGCCCCAGCCCACGATGAGGTCAGCGCCAGCGATCAGTTCAGCCGCCAGCGGCGACGCGAAGCCGCCGCTCACATCCAGGTCCCACGGGCTGCCACGGAACAGCCCCTTCGCGGCGGCGGAGGTGGCGAGCAGTGCCCCGCACCCGTCGGCCAGCCGCTCCAGATCCAGCCGCGCCCCCGCGACCCGGCCACCCCGGCCAGCCACGAAGACCGGCCGGGCGGACGCAAGCAGCGCATCCGCCAGCGCGGCCGCGGCTTCGGCGGACGGGGCCGTGGGACGCAGCGCGGGGACCCCCGCGAGAACCGGCGCATCGCACTGCGCCGCCTGCACGTCCAGCGGCATCGCAAGGACCACCGTGCGCCGCTCCCGTTCAGCGGTCCGGTAGGCCCGGGCCGCGTCGGCAGCGGCCGACCCGGGGGAGTGCAGCCGGTCCGCCACCGCACCCACCGAGGCCGCCAAAGCGGCCACGTCGATGCGAAAGTTGGACCGGACCGCCGCGCCGGCCACATCCGCGGCGAGCACAAGCAGTGGCGTCCGGCTCTTGGCCGCCTCGGTGATGCCGGTCAGCGCGTTGGTCAGCCCCGGCCCATGGTGCACGGAAAGCACACCCACCCGGCCGGCCGCCCGCGCCCAGCCGTCGGCCATGCAGGCAGCCCCGCACTCGTGCCGCGCCGCGACGAACCGCGCGCCCCGGGCGATAAGAGCATTGGTCACATGAAAGTTCCCGCTGCCCACCACACCGAACACGGTGTCGGCGCCAAGCTCAGCGAGCGTCGCGCCGACCGCCTCGCTGACGAGCATCAGGACCGCTCGACCAGGGCGAGTGCCCGGCACGGGCTGCCGGACCCGCCGGTGATCGGCAGCGGCGGGACGATCAGGAGCGCGCCGGTCGCGGGCAGCCGGGCCAGGTTCTGCAACTGCGTGAGGCCGTACTTGCCGGCCCCCAGCATGGAAGCGTGGCACGGGAATGGTGGCTCGAACGAGTGCGCCGCCCCGGCGTCGGTCCCGACGGTCTCCACCCCGATCCCGATCACGGGGGACTCCTCGGCCAGCCATTTGGCGCACTCGATTGATACACCCGGCGTGTGCGGGCCGGTCTCGTTGGCGTTGAGGAAACGTTCCTGGTTGTCAGAACGGGTGTCCCAGCCGGTCCGGTACAGCAGCCAGCCGCCGTCCGGCAGCGGGCCGTGCCCGCGTTCCCACTCCCGGATGTGATCGGTTTCCAGCAGGAAGTCTGGGTCAGCCCCCGCCTGCGCGCTGAAGTCGAGCAGCACGGCTGGCGCGATCAGCCGGCTCGCCGGGACCTGCGACACGTCCTCCCGGTCCCGCCCGGTCACCCAGTGCGCGGGCGCGTCGAAATGGGTGCCGGTGTGCTCCCCGGTGGTGATGTCATTCCAGTACCAGGCTGGGCCCCGGTCGTCATAGCGGCTGATCTCGCGCAGGCTGAACGAGGCAGTGTTGCCAAACGGTTCCGGCAGCCTGATCACCGGCGTGGCGGACGAGAGCGGCGCGGTGAGATCGATGATCTCCACGGTTGAGCTGCGAAGTGCCTCGGTAAGAGCGCTGAGCACGGACATGGGGACTCCGTCCTGGTGCGGCTGCGGCCCCGGGCGGCGCTGGGCGCCCGCGGGTGTCACTGGTTCTGCTGTTTTACCATCGCCCGCGTGGGCAGGCACGGCGGACGGGGGCGATTACACCCCCGCGACTGCCGGGATCACCTCGGCCCCCATGACCTCCAGCGGAGTAATGTCCCAGACGTTGGCCACCACACCGATCGCGACCTCGAAACCCATCTCCGCAAGCTTGCCGAGCTGGTCGGTGACCTCCCCCGCCTTCTCACCCTTCTCCCCGACGTCGAAGGCGAAGTAGCAGGTTTTGGTGATCTCGTCGTAGTCGCGGCCTTCCGCGTCGCAGTGGCCGCGCAGCACGTCGAGCTTGTGGGCAAGATCCGGCCCTGGGAACAGATTGCACGCCTGTGCGTACTTGGCGACGAGCCGCAGCGTCTTGCGCTCCCCGGAACCGCCGATCATCACGGGGGGGTGCGGCGAGGACAGCGCCTGCGGCGAGTTGAGCGGCCGCTCCAGCTGGTAATGCCTGCCCGCGTACGGCGACTCGTCCCCGCGCCACATCTGCAGGCAGATCTGGATTGCCTCCTCCAGCCGCTCGAACCGTTCCGCGACGGGCGGGAAGGGGACGCCGAGCCCCCGGGACTCCTCCTCGTTCCATGCGGCTCCGATGCCCAGCCATGCCCGGCCGCCGGACAGCACATCCAGGGTCGTCACCGTCTTGGCGAGGAGCCCTGGGTGCCGGTAGACCACACCAGTGATCAGCGTGATCAATTTCGCCCGGGACGTGGCTGCTGCCAGGTACCCCAGCGTCGTGTAGGCCTCGAGCATCTCCCGCTCGGGGGGACCGATCACGCCGATCTGGAAGAAGTGGTCCATCACGGCAACGAACTCGAAGCCCGCGTCATCCGCGGTGCGGGCCACCGCTGCCAGGTCGGTACCGAGCCGGGCCGGGCCGCCTGGGGTCGTGAAGTCAGGGATCTGCAGGCCAATCTTCACGCCATCACCTCCACGACCGACGTTCTCACATCCACCCCGGGGCCGCTCAGCTGGCCCGGTCACGCCTGCGATCACGCAGAATGGGAGCATGACCCGGCCCGTTCTCAAAGCCCACACGCTGGTGACTGAGGACGGGGTACCCATTGACGCCATCCATTTGCCGGGGGACCGGGAGCTGGCGATCGTGCTTGCCCACGGGTTCACCCTGTCGTGGCAACGGCCGGCGGTGTGGCGGATCGCCAGCAGGCTGAACCGGTTCGGCGGTGTCGTTACCTTCGACTTCCGGGGGCACGGGAGATCGGGCGGGCTGTCCACGATGGGTGACCGGGAGATCAACGACGTGGATGTCGCGGTGGCCTACGCCCGGGAACTGGGCTACCAGCGGGTCGCCACGATCGGGTTCTCGATGGGAGCCTCCATCGTGGTGCGGCACGCGGGGCTGGTCGGCGGGGTCGACGCCGCGGTGTCCGTGAGCGGCCCTGGCCGCTGGTACTACCGCGGCACCGCGCCCATGCGCCGTGTGCACTGGGCGGTGGAGCGGCGTGCAGGCCGGCTGGTGACGCGGACCTGGCTCAAGACCAGAGTCAGCCCGGTGCGCTGGAACCCGGTGCCGGTCCCGCCGGCGGAAGCGGCGGTCCGGGTCGCGCCCACCCCGTTTCTCGTCGTGCACGGTGACAGGGACCCGTACTTCCCGGTGGAACACGCTCACCAGCTCTTCGAGGCCGCCCGCGAGCCCAGGGAACTGTGGATCGTCCCCGGGTTCGGGCATGCCGAGTCCGCCGCGAGCAGCGTGCTTGTGGACCGCATTGGCGAATGGGTGCGGCAGGCCGTCCGGTCTGCCGCAGCGGGCATTGCGGCGCCCGGCGGAGTCGCCACGAACGGGCGGGTGGCCACGAACGGGCGGCTGGCCACGGACGGACAGGTGGGCCCGGACGGGCGGGTGGCCACGAACGGGCGGCTGGCCACGGACGGACAGGGGGGCCCGGACGGGCAGCTGGCCCCGGACGGGCAGCTGGCCCCGGACGGACAGCTGGCCGAGGACGGACAGCTGGCCGAGGACGCGCTGGTACCCGCGGATGAGCTGGTGACCGAGGACGGGGAGGTGTCGGCGGAGGGCTTGCTGGCCGACGTCGAGGACGTGATCGCCACTGGCACGGAGCAACCCGGGGGGCCAACCCAGCACTGAGCAGGGCAGAATGCCAGGAAACGGGCGATAAGCCCGTAATCTGATGCGATCCTCGAGGTCCGGTCTCAGGTGGCCGGGCGAGTACCGCATCGCGCGTTAATTCGAGGGAACGAGGATGCGATGGTGCTCACCCAACGCCAAGAGGCGCTGTCCGATCAGAGCCGCTGGGATTTCTCCGATCTGCGGGCATTGTTCTTGAACTGCACCCTCAAGCGCTCCCCGGAGATTTCTCACACAGAGGGCCTGGCCCGGCTCTCGATGGAGATCATGCGAAAAAACGCTGTCGCCGTCGACATGATCCGGGTGGTGGATCGCGACATCCCGGTGGGTGTCTGGCCGGACATGTCCGAGCACGGCTGGCCCGCCGACGAATGGCCGGCGATCTTCACCCAGGTCGAGGCCGCTGACATTCTCGTCCTCTGCACGCCGATCTGGCTGGGCGAGAAGTCGTCGGTCTGCACTAAGGTGATCGAGCGCCTCTACGGCAACTCCCACCTGCTGAACAACGCGGGACAGTACGCCTATTACGGACGCGTGGGGGGATGCCTGGTCACCGGCAACGAGGATGGTATCAAGCATTGCGCTATGAACATTCTTTACTCGCTCCAGCACCTGGGTTTCGTCATTCCCCCGCAGGCCGATGCGGGCTGGATCGGCGAAGCCGGCCCAGGGCCGTCCTATCTCGACGCTGGGTCGGGTGGGCCCGGAAATGACTTCACCAACCGCAACGCCACCTTCATGACGTGGAACCTGCTGCATCTGGCCCGCATGCTCAAGGACGCGGGAGGAATCCCTGCCCACGGCAATCAGCGGTCGGAATGGGATGCCGGCTGCCGCTTCGACTTCTCCAACCCCGACTACCGCTGACTGGCCGCAGCGCTCGGCTCCCAGGGCACGGGCCCTGGCAGCTGCGCAGGTGGCAGTAAGCCCTGCACATGAGGTGAGGTCATGACCTTCACAAGCCTGAACCCGCACGACCCTGCCGACGTGATCGGCGAATGGGAGCCTGCCGCGGGCGAGGATATCGCCGCCACCGTTGACCGGGCCAAGGCAGCGGCTCGGGAATGGGCGGCTGCACCCGCCGCAACCCGGTCACGGGCCTTGAGCGATGCGGCAGGTGCGCTGGCGTTCCGGGCCGGTGAGGTGACCGAACTGGCCATCCGCGAGGTCGGAAAGCCGAGGACCGAGGCCACGGGGGAGGTGGCCCGCGGGATCGCCATCCTGCGGTACTACGCCCAGCTGGCGCTGCTGCCGGACGGGGAGACCTTCCCCGGCGCCAGCCAGGACACGCTGCTGATGGTGCGGCGCCGGCCGGTCGGTGTCACCGCACTTCTCACCCCGTGGAACTTCCCGGTCGCCATCCCGCTGTGGAAGGCCGCCCCGAGCCTGGCGTTCGGCAATGCGACCGTGCTCAAGCCGTCCAGCACCGCGGCAGGCGTGGCTCTCCTGCTGCACGAGATCATCGCCCAGCACCTTCCCCCGGATGTCTTCCAGGTGGTACTGGGCGGGGCCGCGCCCGCGCAGGCGCTCGTCGATCACGTGGACGTGGCGGCGGTTTCCTTCACCGGCTCGGTCCCGGTCGGCCAGGACGTTGTGCGCCGGGTAGCCAGCCATGGCGGCCGGGTGCAGGCCGAGATGGGCGGGCAGAACGCCGCCATCGTGCTCGCGGACGCAGATTACAGCCGGGCCGCGGCCGATATTGCCTATGCCGCGATGGGATACGCCGGGCAGAAGTGCACGGCAACCAGCCGGATCATCGTGGAGGAAGCTGCCTACGCCCAGTTCCGCGGCCACCTGGTGGCCGCCATCGACGCACTGGGCGTGCTTGACCCTGGCGACAGCGAGACGATGGTTGGCCCGGTCATCAGCGAGCCGGCCCGCGCGTCTGCCCTGGACGCGATCGCCGGGTCCGGCGGCCGGGTGCTGGCGGGCGGTGCCGCGCTGGATGCCCCGGGGTTCTACGTGGCGCCCACCCTGGTGGAGCTGGATTCACCCACCGGTCCGCTCGCGACCGAGGAGGTGTTCGCCCCCGTCGCGGCGGTGATCCGGGCACCCTCCGCGGAGGCGGCCACCGAGATCGCCAACAGCGTCCGGTTCGGGCTGGTCGCGTCCGTCTTCACACGTGACCTGGCCCATGCGCTGCGCATGGCCGACCGGCTCGAAGCCGGGCTGGTCCGGGTGAACGCGCCGACGTCGGGCGTGGATTACCACGCCCCGTTCGGCGGCGTGAAAGACTCCAGTTACGGTCCCCGGGAGCAGGGGACCGCCGCCCGCGACTTCTACACCGAGACCCGGACGATCACCATCGTCCCCTGACCCCGTGCTGGCCAGGAGTTCGCCGGCCTTGGGCTGCGTGCTGGTGGGAACGGCCTCGGCCTCGGTCACCAGCTGGTGGGGGTGGGCATGCCTTCCCCGTAGCCGGCCGCGCTCTGCACGCCGACCACAGCCCGCTCATGAAATTCGGTGAGGTTGGCTGCGCCCGCGTAGGCGCAGGCGCTGCGCAGGCCGGCGGTGATCTGGTCGAGCAGGTCTTCCACACCTGGCCGGCGGGAGTCCAGGTACATGCGGGCGGTCGAGATGCCTTCCTCGAACAGTTCCTTGCGAGCCCGGTCGAAAGGTGAGTCGCCCACCGAGCGCAACCGCACAGCCCGAGCCGAGGCCATGCCGAAGCTCTCCTTGTACATGCGGCCCTGAGCATCGTGGAAGGTGTCGCCCGGCGACTCGTACGTGCCAGCGAACCATGATCCGATCATGACGTTGGACGCCCCGGCCGCCAGCGCGAGCGCCACGTCCCTGGGGTGCCGGACACCACCATCGGCCCAGACGTGGGCACCAAGCTGGCGGGCCTGCGCTGCGCACTCGAGCACCGCGCTGAACTGGGGCCGGCCGACCCCTGTCATCATCCTGGTGGTGCACATCGCTCCGGGGCCCACCCCGACCTTCACGATGTCGGCGCCCGCGCCAACCAGGTCGGCGACACCCTGCGCGGTGACCACGTTGCCTGCCGCGACCGGCACCGGCGGGCTGGTGTCCCGGACCGCCTTCAGCGCGTTGATCATGTTCTCCTGGTGACCATGCGCAGTGTCCACCACGAGGATGTCCACCCCGGCCTCGGCCAGCAGCTTGGCCTTCGCCCGGACATCACCGTTGATGCCAAGCGCAGACCCGATGCGCAGCCGCCCGGACGCGTCAGTTGCCGGCTGGTAGAGCGTCGCGCGCAGCGCCCCAGTCCGGGTGAGAATGCCCACCAGCGCGCCGGAAGAGTCCACCACCGGCGCCACCCGGTGACGTCCCCCATGCAGCAGGCCAAACGCATGCTCTGGGTCAGTGCCGGCCGGCAGCGTCAGCAGTTCGGTGGACATGACCTGCCGCAATTGGGTGAACCGGTCCACGTCCTGGCAGTCAGCTTCTGTCACAACGCCGACCGGGCGGCCCTCCTCAACCACCACGACCGCGCCGTGCGCCCGTTTGGTCAGCAGGCTCAGCGCGTGCCCGGTGGTGTCACCAGGGCCGAGCGTGATCGGGGTGTCATGGATCAGGTGCCGGGTCTTCACCCAGGACACCACCTCAGCGACGACATCGATCGGGATGTCCTGGGGGAGCACGGCGATGCCGCCCCGGCGGGCGGCTGTCTCAGCCATCCGCCGGCCCGACACTGCGGTCATGTTCGAGGCCACCACTGGGATGGTGGTGCCGCTGCGGTCATTCGTGGCCAGGTTCACGTCGAGCCGGGACGCCACCCCCGATGCCTGCGGGACCAGGAACACATCGCTGTAGGTCAGGTCATGCGCAGGTGGCTGCCCAGAAAGAAACCTCACCCACCAATTCTGCCCGGCCCCCTGGGCGGCCACGCCGTCACCGCTAGCCCCTTCCCGCTCGCGCCCGGGCGTGATCATGGGAAAGTGGGGGCCAGGGCACCCATTTTCCCATGATCACGGGGATCATGGGCGTCGCGGGGGTCACGGGGATCATGGGCGTCGCCGGGGTCACGGGGATCATGGGCGTCGCGGGGGGTCGCGGGGGTTACGGGGGGTCGGTGTCCCATTCCTCGCTGGCGAGCATGGCCTCTTCCAGGTCCAAGCGCCGCAGGAGGGTGCGCAGCACCGCGTCGTCGATGGTGCGCTCGTCGCGCTGCCTGATCAGGGCAGCCCGCTCCGCGCTTGTCATCTCCCGGCGGAGTCGGCGGAACGCCGCCGAGGGTGACTCCTCGCCGTCCCGGCCCGCCAGCGCCGCCCCAGCGCCCGAGTGCGCGTCCAGTGCCAGCCGGCGCAGTTCATCGACCACGCCGGGTGGCGCGTGCGTGGCGCCGCCTGCCGCCAGTTCCTCCAGCCGCGCCAGCCCGGCGGCCGACGCCAGCGAGATCACCCCGCGCAGGCCCGCCCAGGACAGGAGGCCGCCGTCTGCCACGGCGGGGAGGGATCACGCCGCCGGATCCGCGGCACCAGCCAGCGGGGCAGGTACAGGGACGGGAACACCCATACAACCCGCGCCGCCACCACCGCGCCGAACACCAGGCCGGCCTGGGCGGCCAGCCGCCCAGGGTCAGTGCTGGCCAGGCCCTCAACGATCGGCCGCAACTGCAGCCCGATCAGGGCGAACGTCACAGCCTCCAGCATGAAACTGGCGACCCGCCAGACCGCCATCGTCTGAAGCCGGCTGGCGAAGTGGGCGTGGCCGGAATGATGGCCCAGGTAAAGCCCGGTCACCACCACCGCCAGGATGCCTGCGCCACCCACCGCTTCTGCCACGCCGCACGCCGCGAACGGAGCAAGCAGGGAAAGGGCGCTTTCGCTGATCGGGTCGCGCAGCCGCATCCGGGCAAAGTGGATGACGGCTCCCAGCGCCAGGCCCACCGCGACCCCACCGGCGCTGATGAGGATGAAGCTCCCGGCGGCGCGCAGCGGCGACGGGGTGGTCAGCCCGGCAGCGGCAGCCACAGCCACGGTGTACAGGGTCAGGGCGGTTCCATCGTTCAGCATGCTCTCGCCGGTGATCACAAGGAGGAGGCGCCGCGGCAGCCGCAGCCGCCGTCCGACACTCACGGTGGTCACAGCGTCAGTGGGGGCAAGGATCGCGCCCAGCGTGAACGCGACGGCGAGCGGCAGCCCGGGAGCCGCCAGATGGGCGGCGCCAGCCACCGCGAACGCGGTGAACAGAACCAGGCCGACAGACAGGGGCCCGTGACGAGGATCGGTACAGGATCCTGAGCGTCAGGTGACTCTCAGGGCCGACAGCTTGGCCGGCTCGACCGGCCCGGCCCCGGCCGTCGCGCGGGAAACTGTGGTCATCTCGCCCAGCCCCGGTCACGACGGCGACTCGCGGGGCCTTGGGTCTGTGAGACTGCCATATCTTCGCTCCTCCCGGCACGGCTGCGGCCACCGCCGCTTTGGTGGCAGCGGTACAAACCGCGGTCAGTTCTTGTACTTCTCCGCGACGGGTGTTCAGGGCTCGTCGTCACGACCTCACCAGGTGGGATCCGCGGCCCGCCGGGACCGCTGCGCCGGAGACGGGATTTATCACCGGCGAGCAGCCGGTGAGGGCGACGGGAATCGCCTGCGGCTCCGGCTGCGGCGCGGGGGCCGGGGTGGGTTCGGCGGCGCCGGTCCTGAGTTCGGCGAGCCGGCGCCGGGAGGGCAGCAGGACGATGGCGAGGATCACTCCCAGGCCCAGAATCGCGGCGGCGATGGCGAAGGCCGTGGTGTAGCCGCGGGTGGCCGCGATCGCTGGCGCCAGTCGGCCGGTGTGGTGGGCGGCCAGGTAGCTGGCCGTGGCGGTCAGCGCGACGGTGCTCAGCGCGGACAGCCCGATCGACCCGCCGACCTGCTGCATCGTGTTGACCAGCGCCGAAGCCACGCCCGCGTCCTGGCGGCGGACGCCGGCGGTGGCGGTGTTGATGGTGACGGCGAAGATCACGCCGAAACCCAGGCCCATGACGATCACGGCGGGCAGGATGACGGCGGCGTAGCTGGATGTCACGGTGAGCTGGGTCAGGTAGGCCATGGCGCCGGTGCTGAGCAGCATGCCGGAGGCGATCAGGGCCCGCGGGCCGACCCTGGGCAGCGCCACGATGCTGGACACGGTAGAGCTGACCAGGATGCCG
>WNGL01000379.1_pt1 | contig 57146 bp, 52 predicted proteins | sample 5400591 | NCBI WGS metagenome assembly WNGL01 (sample SAMN13153377, study PRJNA577476) | soil metagenome | isolation source: 80 cm soil or saprolite under Garry oak tree replicate 1 | place: USA:California | collected 2016-06-15 | reverse complement strand
GCTGAAGTCCGGGGATGCGATGTCGTCGATGGAGATTCCTAGTTCTTTGATGTAGTCGGAGGCTTCGTTGAGGAAGGGATACTTGGCTAGGTCAGCCCTTGTTAACATTAGGTTCTTCTTATTCGGCCTCTATTCTTGGGGCGAGATAATAAAGAAGCCTTCCCTGCTGGGGCATTTCGAACTCTACTTTGATCGGCATGTTGGTGGAGAACTCGAGAGAGGTGACTTCTGAGGCTCCCGAGCCTGCTCGTATTATCTCTCCGAGATAGTTGAGGTTGTACGTAGCTTTTGCCGGTTCTTTCACGTCAAGTTCGAGAATGGCGTCGCTTCCCTTGTCCAGTTCTATCAGGGCACTAGTCAACTCCCCTGATGCCCTAACGATGAATTTTTCCTGGTTTACTTCGAGCTTAACGTTGTCGCTTATGGATTGTGCGTCGTCGATGATGTCTCGCAAGCTTGCTGCTGTAATCTTGACTCTCGCGTTGAATGGGACTTTTGGTGTCGGAACTTCTTCGGTGGAGGGTTCGAGGGTCGGTGTTATGAATTTCCTGATAATATTGCCTTTGAGAGTGATGTTGAGCTTTTTGTTCGCATCGTCATAGACGACCTCGATGGATTCATCACTTTTGGTTCTCTTCAACAGTTTGAGGAGGTTCGATACGCTCAGGCGCAGCTTAGTTGGAGCAGTGCACTCGTAAGTGTCGAAGGCCGTCTTGGGCCATTCGAAGTCGACCATTGCTATGTGAGATGGGTCCATAGAGCGCAGCTTGATCCCTTCGGGCGAAGCGTTGAAGTCGGCCTCTTCGATCAGGCTTGAGATTGCCCCGATTAGGTTGCGGAAGAGCCGTGCATCGTTCATGGTGGCTTTGAACATCGGGTTTGCCGGCTTTTCCTTCTTAGCCGACGTTTCCGCTATTGAACTTTCTAGCAATTCTAACTGTTCTCCCGCCATGTGGCTCCGCAGTTGGTACATCTAAAGAATTGGGTCGACGACTCGTCTCCACCCCTCGTCTGGACGAGCCAGTAAAATGCCTCGTGATTGTTGCACTTCGGGCATTCAGCCTTGGCCTTGGGTAGGGTCCTTATCTTCTGTTCCTCTCGGCCTATGACCACGATCTTCTCCTTCTCATGGGCCAGCTTGCTAACTTGCTTGTCGCCGCGGTTGCTCGTGTAGCCGCATTTTCCGCAGGCCATGAACACCTTCTTCTCTCTCTTGGCGGGCAGAAGTGTGGACCCGCATTTCGGACAGAACTGCAAAACAGGTTCTCCCTCCAAAACCTTGCAGGCGAATTTATTTGTTAGCTTAGAAAACCCTATTTTTCCCGGAAAAATCGCGATCTCGCGACCAAGTGGGCGATTCGCAAGGGCTCAGGGAGCATTCCTGTTGTCCAAGTTGTGGAGAGAATCTCCTGAAGGACCCCGGGCGGAACGAGACTCTTCACCTGCAACCATTTCCTTTCAACCATGTATGGTTTGAAGCCGTCTGAGTCTCTCTTTCTCGCAGAGTCGATCTGGATGACTGGCAACCCGGTCAACTTCTCGATGATCTTGGCGTCGAGTCGCACTTCGGGATCGTGCGTCATGATCAACCTAAGTTCCGGAAAGAATCTCGTCCCGAGGATAGCGGATCCAATTGACCTGCTCTTCGGAATAGGCTTCGAAGGAAAGACCACAACTCCGTCTAGGAAGGTACCACCTCTCACGACTGCACCCACCAAGCGCCGAGGGTTGCACAGGTCGAGTCCTAGTGTCCTGATCTCCTTCTTGACGGTAAGCCTACGCGTCATGATTGTTGTCTGAGCTTGGACAGGGCAAGGTCTGCGAGAACGGAGAAGTTCTTGCTAGGGTCGAGATTCTCTAACTTTAGACAACCTACGATCTCCTCAAGTGTGATCATTTTCTGGAGCCAGACATGTCCCAATAGAGCCTCCAAACTGTTAGCCACGTCTCCTCTGCCCACTCGTCCAGGGAGAAGCTTTCTCAACCCGGCCCTTGCAGCCGCGTCTGCCAAGACTCTATCTTGGACCTTCGTTCCCCTTGGCCGACCAGTGGTCTCTGTTAGAGCTATCGAGTAGGCGAAGTTCAGAAGGGAATCTCCGAACTGGGCGAATCCAGTGTTTGTCAGAATCTTGCCGAGATCCTCGTCGTTCAACCACCATCACCGGTGAGACCCGAGACCCTTGCGCTATTGAAGATGCTCATTGGAAGAGGATTAACGGTAGAGCGTTGAGGGACGTTATTATCGACTCAGCCCCTGCGTCCTCCAGTTCCTCTCGCGAATAGAATCCCTGAGGCAGCCCGATTGTTCTGGTGCCTGCCCGCTTTCCGCCGAGCATATCCACAGGTTCATCCCCGACCACGAGGCACTCTTTCGGCGAGAGATGGAAATCCTCGATGACTTTGAGGTAGGGTTGGGGTGATGGTTTGAATTCCGCAACTTGTTCCGGGGTAACCGCGCACCGGAAGTAGTCTCCTAGCCCCCACGTGTCCAAACGTTTCGTGAGCCGTGTCTTTCGCACAAAACTCACAATGCCCAGAACAAACCCCTTCTGGCTGAGTTGTTCTAGGAGTTTAACGAGTTCGTTTCCGGGTCCTGTCTCATCCATTTTGGCATCTAGCTTCTCGAAGAATCTCGCACGAACCTCATCGTCGCGTTCAAGTCCTTGTTCTCTAGCAAGGGAGACAGCGATTCCGCTTATCTTGATGGTTTCGCGCGCCTCGCCTGTTCTGATCTGGTTTCTGGCCAGCTCGAGAGCTTCGTATGCCGTCACCACGACGTTGAACTCTCTGAGTGTATCTTCGATTAGGGAGATCCAGAGTCTCCAGTCTCCGTAGAGTGTGCCATCAAAATCGAAGATGATGCCCTTCGATGGCAGAGGGCGGTCCCGGCTAGCTCTGGGCTTCGGCTGTTACCGCAGCACTGAACTTTTCTATGAATTCGTCAGTATCTTGATGGACTTTTTTCGCAGCTCGTTCCAAAGCCTTCTCAGCGGAAGACTCCCCCTTCATTCTCAACGTTATCACTGGTCTCGTGAAGAGTGGATGTGGAAGGTCGTAGCCTGCCCAGTCTACAGTTTTGTCTTCTAAAAGTGCGTCCTGCATGAGATGTCCGAAAGTGTGGCCTTCTCCTTCGACCTCAACCTTGAGGAAACCTTTGGATTTCTTCAAGACATTAACTTTCAACTTGGAACGTTTCCTCCTGCTCCGAAGTCCTCGGCCAAGCGTCGTCTCTCAACATTTAGGCATAGCGTACAGCGGAGAATTCTTCCTGATAGTACTAGTTCGCCTCCGCATCTAGAGCAGTAGGCTTTGATCACGCCCATGTCCCGTCCGACAGTTGTCAACTTGGGTATTCGCTGGCTCACATCGATTACCTTTCCCCGGATAATGTCGTTAGGTTTGCATACATCGCCCATGAAGCGCTCGAACCTCGGACTGGAGTTAGAAATGTGCAGCATCCCAGTGAATGGAGGTTGTAGCTTGTGCCCGTCGACCACTATAATGTTAACAATGGCCATTTTCTCTTGCACCTTCTCAACAACGCCGATGATCGTGGATCCTTCCTCAGGCACGACCGGGGGTCCGGCGGAGGCTTTTACGGATACTATGTGGCGGTTGGAATCGACTGCTGCTACCCCTGTCTGAGACGAGAAGACTGTTCCGTCCACCTCGACCGTTCCACGGCCTGGCATGAACTCCTCGACAACACCAAGCTTTTCTCCCGGAACGACAAATTGTCCATCCAGCTTCTTTATCATGGCTGTTCTGGTAACCTTTCAGGAACAGCCCCTCTTTTGGTCGGCCCGATTCTTATACCCTTGTCTTGGGACGGCGTGTTGCCGGATGCTGATCGATGCTTGCCTGTGTCGGGCTGGCTCATTCTTCCAGAAACGGTAGCTTATCGCATTTTTTGCCCGCATTCAGGGCAGAATTTCGTCCCGGAGGCGACAGGTTTCCCGCAGTTGGGACAGGGTGTCATAGCTTGTGCAGGGGGCGGTGCTACGAACATGGTTGCTCCACAGTTAGGGCAGAATCGGGCGCCCTGTTGAACCCCGTTTCCGCACTTGGGGCATGCGACGAGTGCCGCCTGGGGCTGCATTGAGGGTTGCATCTGGGCGTTCATTACCTGGGGTATGAGGACCATTCCTGACCCGAGGCCTGCACCTGAAGACGAGCCGAGGCTGGCTCCAATGTCCTTTGCCGTCTCCATCCTCAGTACGTCTGATGTGGCTGCTCTCTGTTTGATCCAGAAGAGTCTGTCTCGGAACTGATCGGAAGTGTCGATGCCTTCGAACTTGAAATCAACAAGGTCGGTTCCGATTCTTTTCAGAGCGTCGTTGATGTTGACCTTTACAGTGACCGATGCCTTGTCGAGCTGGGTGAATGCTGTTTGAAGATCATATTTCGACATTTCATCGATGACTCTCTCGTTGATGAAGCCTCTAATGAAATCGTCCACTTGCGAAGTAGCATAAGCACCCTGTCCTCCAACGACCTCGTTAACGAACAGGTTCGGGTCAGTCACCCTTAGCCAAGCTGTCCCGTGAACCATCAATGGAGCAAGCTCTGTCGTCTGTGCCTTCGCGCCCCATTTGCCAGCGAACTGTTTCGTAGAAACGTAGATCACCGTGGCGGTGAAGGGCGTTTTGCCCCCGAAAAATATGCGGTATGCTGAAGTTATGAGGGGGAGATTGAGCGTTGTGAGAGTGTGCCTTCCTGGCGGAAAGACATCGTAGGCCTTGCCGTCTTTGAGGAAGACGGCCGTCTCGTACTCGTGAACGACTAGTTGGGCGGCGTTGGTGATTTCTTCTACTGGGTATCGCCAGACGATGTCGTCCGGGCCGGCTCCTCTCCATTCTATGACTTGAGGCATTACTGCTGGACTCCCAAGATCACGTCTTTGCGTCCATTATAGGCGGTTTCAAGAGCATCTACTGCTTTCAACGCGTCGGAAATCTTTCCTTTTGCTTCTTGGACGCGCCCATTGTCCACGGAGTCCTTGAGTCCTTGAACGGCGGTTGTTACGCTATCGGTCATTTGTAGGAGTTGCATGTCATAGTCCATCATTCTATCCAAGTCAGGCTCCTTGACCTTCGTGACATCGAAGAAGCCGGCATATCCGTATTCTGAATGATTGATGCGTTCAACCACCCGATCAAGCCGGGCCATCAAGTGATCTGTGTCATCCCACGTGTCGTTGATGCCCTGGTTGAGCTTGTCTGACTCGCGGCGTATTTCTCTCTCCTTGTATCCGTGAAATCCCGGAATGAGGAGCATGATTTTCTCTTGCAGATTGGTCTGGGACTTCGCCCTGTCGTAAAACGAGCTGCTCGGCTGGCTCAACTTCGACCCTTTCCCTGATATCCAGATTTCCTGTCCTATGTTACTTTTAAGGGTGTCAAAACCCACGCAGGGCGAAATCCGGGACTACCCATTTTTCCATTGATGCCCGAAACATTCAGATGGATCAGCAGAGGGAAAAGTGCGTCTTAGATATCAGAGAGGGAAGAGGTGACGATTAGTCTTCGGCACTGGTTACAGAATAGCTATGCCGAGATTCACGGGTTGAGGCATCGCGCAGATGAAGACCGTCAACCAGGAAGAACCCGTTGCACGAAGCCGTTTCATCGATTGTCCGGAGTGCAAGACTCGTACTCTCAAACTCAAGAGAATAGTCCAAGCTGGACGATGCAAGAGCTGCCACGAATCATACAAGATTGTAGTAGTGTACGTCAAGGAAGGAAAGAAACCCAAGCCTCCGACGAAAACAGAGTCTGCGAATACCGTAGCGAGCCCCGACGCAACATTGCCGTCTTGGCAGGTGCCCTCAGACAGCTCACTCTTCGGATCTTCCCAAACGGAAACCAATTCGATCTTCTCAGATAATAGTTCCATTTTCGAACCAGATGAGCATAACACAGGGACTTCGACCGGTAGCGAACAGTAGAAGTCTCACTATCAGGCAAAGACTACCGGCAAACACGGTTTCGGTAGAGCCACTCTCGCGTCGTGAGATGCTCTGTACAATACCCCCCCTCCCCTTTTTCTAGAGAAGATTTCCTGTCTGGCAGTAATAATGGGCGAGACAGACGATTCGGGGCAGGGTCCGGGCTTAGATGAAAAGGCAAAAAGACGGGAAATCTAGAACCATTCCCGAACGAATTAAGGGCGAGAGTCGAGCCATGTTCCAGATCGAAAAATGGGGTTCATTCTGGGCTTGGAAGTCAGAATGCCCTTTTGATTACAGGACTTACCAGTAGTCGTAGTGGACGAATTTCTCCATGGGCTTCCTTTTAGGAGGACCAAGTCTCATGGCTGGAAAGCCAAGATAGATCAGACAGGCAACTTTAACATGGTCCGGGATTCCAAGGATCTTCTTGACCTCTGGCTCTCCACGAGTCGACGTCGATCCGTGGACCGTCAAGCATGTGGCGAGACCTAGCGCGTGGGCTGCTAGCAAAAGGTTCTGGACCGCTGGATAGATACTCGCATATCGGACCTCCTCACTCTTGCCAACCCTGCTCAAGTCGACGCAGCAATAGATCATGACAGGTACTTTCTCGGTGTTCCGAAGCATATCGGTAGCCTCGTCATACACATCCCGCGTCCGAGGAGACATTCCTGGACTGCTCGCCAGCCGTTCAAGCCATGTTCTCAACATAGGCTTCTTGAGACGAGCTTTCACCTTCGTATCGCGAACCACCACAAATTCCCATGGCTGAGTATTACTCCCAGAGGCAGCCTTCGAGGCAGACTCAAGAACAATCCGAATCTTGTCCTCGGCGACTGGGTCAGGCTTGAATTTCCGGACTGACCTAAGAGAGCTGATCCCTTCTAAGACGGTCATCTCTCGCGGCATGTTTAACCGGGCTTCGCCTAAGGTTAAAGACTCTCGCGCCCAAACTTGACATTGTCAATTGTCTAGATCCCAACACGAGCGCTTGAGAATCGCGGTCGACCTCGATGGGGTCCTTGCTGAGACGATGGAAGCGTGGTGTAATCGCGCCAACGAGTTTCTGGGCACGAGCTTCAAGCTTGCCGATCTAGATACGTGGGCGTCCTGGCGCAAGCTGGGAATCAGCAGGGAGCAGTTCTTCCAGTTCTTGGACGAGGCGTGGGACGACTGGGAAAGCATCCCACCTACAGAACCAAGACTGGCGGAAAAAGTCCGAAAGATATCCCGTTCGGGACAGATTGACGTAGTTACTGGGCGCAGTAAAGAGAGCGTTAGCGCGGCCAAGAACTGGCTCGCCGAACATAAGATACTCTATGAGCGATTCGTACGGGTGCCAGGTTGGAAAGACAAGATCTTTCTCAACTATGATGTGTACATCGACGACGCACCAGAACTGATGCCTCTTATCTCGCGCAACCCGAAGATGTGGGGAATACTCTACAGTCGGCCATGGAACCGAACCGTCCCTGAACTGCGCCAAGTCTTCAGGGTCGAGAGCTGGACGGAAATCTCAGGACTCCTCGAACAAATACGACAATAAGAACGCGAGAGAGAAAGCCTCCGACCGCACAATTTCTTCCCTATCGATCCGGAGGGAAGAGACGAAGTCCATGGCGGATCAAGAATAATCCTTCCTGGAATCTTTATACCGAATTGCACCATTGCATAGATTCTGAAGGACCCTGGGTTGAAAGATGAGTACAAGGTTCCAGAAGATGTCTACTACACGAAAGAGCACGAATGGGTCCGGCTTGAAGGAGACAAATGCAGAGTAGGAGTAACAGACTACGCTCAGAACTCATTGCACGAAATCGTATACGTCGACCTTCCAAAAATAGGCCTCAAGGTAAGCCAGATGCAGAACATCGGCACAGTCGAATCAGTAAAAGCCGTCGCTGACGTCTACTCCCCCATCTCAGGAACTGTAATCGAGGTCAACAACACGCTCTCCGATGCTCCCGAACTGGTCAACAAGAACCCCTACCGAGAAGGATGGATCACAATAATCAAGCCTGAGGATTTGGAGAAAGAATTGCCTGGTCTCATGAAAGCTCCGGACTACAAGGACTTCTTGAAGAAAATAACCGAGAAGAAATAAGACTTAGAAGAACGATACTTTTGGTCGCCTAGGAAGTTTATCTCCGAGCTCTCCAATCCTATCAACCACCATTGGCGTCCATGGCTCCGGAAGCCTTCGCCCTCCTCTCTCCCTCACTGAAAGGACTGCTCCAGGAAACAGGAATCTCAACACCCACTCCACCACAGACTGAGGCCATCCCTCTCATCACTCAAGGCAACAACGTCCTCATAATTGCCCCCACAGGTTCAGGTAAGACCGAAGCAGCACTACTTCCGTTAATCGATAGAATGATCCGGAATAATGACAGACAAGGCATCTCACTTGTCTACATCACACCTCTGAGGGCGCTAAACCGAGATCTCCTCAAGCGACTCCAAACGTGGTCTAGCAAGCTCGGCTTCTCGGTCGAGGTCCGACACGGAGACACCCCGGCCAAAGATAGGAGACGGATGGCAGTCAAACCCCCAGATCTTCTGATCACAACACCCGAAACACTCCAAGCTGTATTGCCTGGCAGACGCATGAGGGAACATCTGCGACATGTGATATCCGTTATAGTCGATGAGATTCACGAGCTAGCAGGCGACCGTAGAGGAGTTCAACTGACCGTCGGCCTCGAACGACTCAGAGAAATCTGCGTCAACGGTTTCCAGAGAGTAGGACTCTCAGCTACAGTAGGCAACCCCGAAGAGATCGCACTATTCCTTGGAGGCAATCAGCCTGTCAAGGTAGTACAGATTCCACTCAACAAGTCGACCAGGTACAAGGTAGAATATCCACCTCCAGGAGAGGAGGATCGAGACCTCGCTCGACGACTCTACACCACACCCGAGGCAGCGGCACGACTTACACTCGTCGATGATCTGGTGGAAGCGCACGACTCGACTCTCATCTTCGTCAACAGCCGAGTCAACGCCGAGCTGCTCGGATCAAAGTTCAACATGATGGATCGAAAAATAATGGTCCATCACGGCTCACTACCGAGAGAAGAAAGAGTTCGAGTCGAAGAAGCATTCAAGACTGGAGAAATCAAGGGTCTCGTCTGCACCTCCACTCTGGAGTTGGGAATAGACATTGGATCCGTCGACCTTGTCGTCCAATACATGTCCCCAAGACAAGTAAACAGCCTAGTGCAAAGAGTGGGACGATCCGGTCATACTCTCGCGAGAACCTCACATGGGGTTCTCGTTTCGGTCTCGACCGAAGACCTCTTGGAATCTGTTGGAGTTATCGAGCTGGCGAAGGGGGGACAATTAGAACATACCAACATCCACGTTGGAGCATTGGACGTGCTCGCCCATCAGATTGCGGGAGTGCTGATGGACTCGGATGGAAGCCTTGAGATCTCACGAGCTAAGAGCATCATCAAGAGGGCCTACCCGTACCAAGACCTGGAAGATGGTCCGCTGGATCAGGTAATCGAGTTCATGCGTAAGATGGGTTACCTCAAGAGAGATGAAAGCGCACTCTACCGCACGTCTAGGACCCGGTTCTACTATTTCGAAAATCTGAGCATGATCCCCGACGAACGCCGTTACTTGGTTGTGGACCTCACCAGCCAGCAAAACGTTGGCATCCTTGGCGAAGAATTCATGATTACCAAGGCACGCATTGGACTAAACTTTATCGTTAAGGGGCGAGTCTGGCAGATCAAACAGATCACAGACGATGGAAAGGTCTACGTTCTTCCCATTATCGATCCCACAGCTGCCATCCCGGGATGGGACGGCCAGATACTCCCCGTGCCCCGCGCCCTCGCAACCAAGGTTGGCGTCTACCGGGCCATTGCGGATCAGTTGCTTAACGAAAACTCGGCCGAATCGACAGCGATTGAAACCCTCTCCCACCGCTGGCCTTGCGAGACCTACGGGCTCAGACGGCTGATTGGAGAAATAGAAGCCCACAAGGCCGCCGGTGCACCAGTTCCAACCGATCAGCGAGTCCTCATCGAGGGCTTTGATCGATACATCATAATTCACGCCCATCTCGGAGACATACTCAACTTCACCCTCGGAGAAGTTATCGAAGAACTCTTTCGCCGCCAAGGCCTCGTCCGAATGTGGTGGTCAGACGCTTACAGGATTCTCTTCGAAATGACCGCTGACACTTCCGACTTGGACCTGGAAGATCTATTCCTGCAACAAGTCTTCGGGATCGAAGAACCTGTACTAGGCGGAGCATGCCACGGAGTGCTCCATCGCCACTTCCCATGGCAACTCCATATGAAACATATCGCCGAAAGGTTCGGAGCACTGAGCCGCGGACGACTCATGTATGGAGATGCAATGAAAGAATTGATGCTGAGATTTCGACTCACCCCCATCTACGACGAGACGATAAGGGAAGCACTGACGGAACACTCTGACTTCGACGGCGTGAAAAAAATCTTCAAACAGATCAAAGAGAAAAAGATGGATCTAAGATTCTTCAGGTCCAAAGACAAGCCCACACCACTCGCCTATCACATCCTCTACCGACACGTGGACATCCCAGAGCTAATCGCACCGGAGAACGTAGCAGCGGACAACATGACTCGACTGCGCATTTCGATCGAGGGGCGAACCATCGACATGTTGTGCTTCGACTGTGGCAAACTCACGACAGATGTTACGATCGCTGGTCTTCCCGAACACCCACTCTGCCAGAATTGCAACTCCAAACTTCTAGCACCCCTCTTCTGGTCCAGCGGCTACGCGACGATCACTCTTCACAAGAAGCGAGACAAACGGCCGCTGGACGAGAACGAGCAGAAAGCTTTGACCAGAGCGCGCCGTTCAGCAGATCTTGTCATTGCATACGGGAAGAGAGCCGTGATCGCCCAATCAGTGTATGGAATCGGACCGCAGACAGCCGGTAGAGTCCTGTCAAGAATGCATGAGAGCAATGATGAATTCTATAGAGACCTCCTCGAAGCCAAGTTACAGTTCATAGCAACCAGGCCCTACTGGAACAACTAACAAGACTTTCACGGCCTATTTCCCATCATACGTTCTAGATCGGAGGGACTCGCTGTGAACCGCCTTTTTAACGGCGCCATTCCACGCTCCTTTTCATTGCCCATGTGGCAGCCGCTGTGAAAATATTGAGCCGGCGACGGGTCCTCTTAGAGGGCTTTCCCTGACAGAGCCCCCGCTCCAGGTTCATATTCTCCCTAGGGAATATCGCAAACGGGCCTCGAAATGATCAAACTACACACGCTTGTAGTTGGGCGCTTACAAACCAACTGCTACATCCTACAATCAGACTCGACTGCATTGATCATAGATCCAGGCGACGAACCGGAAAGAATACTCCGGTTCCTCGACGACATCGCAGTCAAGCCCAGCGAGATCATTGCGACTCATACGCACTTCGATCATGTACTTGGGGTGGGGGCGATTCGTAGCGCGCTCAAGATTCCGTTTCTGATCCACCGTGACGATCTCTCCATGCTCGAGTCTATGCAGAGCCGCGTCCGCGAGTTCATGGGTTTCAGCGTCCCGCCACCGCCTAAAGTGGATCAATTTCTCGCGGACGGACAATCGATAACCATAGGTCAGGATAGAGTAAGAGTGATACACACCCCGGGACACTCTCCGGGCAGTATTAGTCTAGCAGGTCGAGGCTATGTGTTAACCGGAGATGCATTGTTCAACCAGTCCATCGGGCGAACAGACCTACCCGGTGGAGATCTCGACACGTTAGTGCGTTCTATAACTCATCGTCTGTTCAGTTTGGATGGTGATACCATCGTCTACCCAGGTCACGGCTCGGAGACAAGCATAGGCGATGAAAAACTAGCAAACCCCTTTGTGGGGCAAGTCTCCAAACGCACCCCAGAGCCCACCTCCACATCTCTCAAAGGCAAATGCCGTATGAAGAAAGGCTAGCCAATTGGACAAGATTCTCGATCCGTCACGGATGCCTCCGAGAGCGATTAGGATATTTACCGCAATAGCCCTCTAGTGAGTATGAAGAAATCCGAGGAAGAATGGAAGAAACAGTTAGACACCGAAACTTACCAGGTTTTGAGAAAGAAGGCAACTGAGAGACCCTTTACCGGAAAATACCTTCACAACCAAGAAAAGGGAATGTATGTCTGCGCAGGGTGCGGAACGCCACTCTTCTCATCCGACACAAAGTTTGATTCCGGAACTGGATGGCCCAGCTTCTGGTCTCCAGCGGAAAAAGAGAATGTTGAAGAAAAATCGGATCGTAGCCTCCTTATGAAAAGGGTTGAGATTCTGTGCAAGAGATGCGGTGGCCATCTAGGCCACGTCTTTGAGGACGGCCCGCAACCCACAGGACTGCGGTACTGTGTCAACTCCCTCTCTCTAAACTTCAAGAAAGGCGACGAGAACAAAGCATCCGCAGAACCCAAAGACTAACTAAATTTCTCGTCTAACCCCGAAGGCATTGCGACTAGAGACCCTGAATCAAGGCAAGTCCACCGTTAGAGATATGAGCACGCATTAGTCCGAGAACGTTTAGAGACAAACTCACGATATTTGGGATGGGAAAATACCTGGCTGGAATAGACGTTGTAATCATCGCATCATTCCTCCTAGCCTTCAAAGCTGTCTTAGTAGAGGGTAGCGAAGTCGCAATCCTCTCCCTTGCCACGATAAGGCAGATCGGCAGAAGAAACGTTTTGCTCGGCGTAGTCTTGGGAGGCCTCGGGTCGATCGTCACCTTTCTGATAGTCGAACAAGCATTCCTCGTATTGAAGACGGTTTCCGACGCCCTGATCAACCTGATACCTGGAGTGATCATCCTATACTTTTCCTACCGATTTCTCCGAGGATTCGTCAAGTACTACTTCCGAGGCAAATCATTCAGAGCAAAAATGGAAAAATGGAGCGACGAAGTCGTTGAGAAAGACCTCAAGCACAGCGGAGGATTCAGAACACCAGAAGGCCAGATACCGTTCTCGGTCGGAAACTCACTACCAGTTTTCAGCATCACAATGACAGAAGGATTCGAAGCAAGCCTGGTCCTCGCTGCGGCCGGAGCCTTCAACCTAGAATGGACGCTTGTTGGTGCACTAGCAAGCATTATTCTCTTGATCGTCGTGTGTGCGTTCTCATACGATTATCTCATGCGGGTCCCCCGATGGCTCCTCGACCTGATCGCGGGAGTCGTCCTCCTAACATTTGGCTCATACTTCTTCATATCCGGAATTTTGATCGCACTGGGAGTCATTCCTTGAAAGGAAACCACGCTACCCTTCAACTCCCAAGTCTCTGAGAAAGAAAGGGCCGATGAACTTTGCTGACAGCGAACAGGCTGAACCTCTTGGCCTCGATTTGGACCCTTCCTAGAGACCTACGGTTCCTCTTCCTATCGCTATTCCTCTGGACCTTCGGGCTAGGACTTTACAACTACATCTGGCCACTGTATCTGAAAGACCTCAACGCAACCCCCAGCGACGTCGGCCTCGTATTCTCGATTGGATTCTTGGCTGTGGCTTTGACCATGATACCGGGAGCCATACTTGCCAACAAGTACGAGCTGAAAGCCATTCTAATCATCGGCTGGGCCATGGGCATACCCCCGCCTCTGATGTACTACTTTGCAAGAAGCTGGTTTGACGTGATTCCAGGGGTCATCCTTCTCCAAGTTTCGGCCTTCAACCTCCCAGCATTCTACGCCTACATTGCTGGCACGTCCGACCGAGCTAAGAGAGCTACAAATTTCGGAATAACATGGGCCTCCTTCCCTCTGGGATTGGTCTTCTCGCCAATAGTTGGAAGCGTTTTGCTCAATCTAATCTCGCTACGCCAAATCTTCCTTCTCACGTTTGTCTTCTTCACAGTGTCCACCATCATTCTATTTTTCATGAAGTCTCAGCCCCCGCTAAGAAAGAACCCTCAGACTCCCAAATTAGAATTCCCTAGGTCACGGAGAGAGGGAATGCTCCTCCTCTATCTCGTGGGAGCTGCACTCGCATTCAGTATCACAATACCCTTCATACCTCTGTACTTCCAAGATGCCGTAGGACTGCGCCCATCAATCATTCAGTTGCTCGGAGCGATACAGTCCCTCGGAGCGACAGTCTTCGGGATCCTTCTAGGAAGAAGAGCTGATTCTCGTGGGAAGGGCGGCGCAATAGCCCTAGGATTAACAGCGTCAGCAACCGGTCTCTTCGGGGTTCTGCTTGTCAGAAACCTATTTCTGGCCTTTCCAATAGTATTCCTCGTTGGAGGCGCACGAGCGCCAAGCCCAGTGGTCTATTCTATGCTATCAACCGGCAGGCAGGACGCGTCAAGGGCTGGACAATACGGATTTTACCTGACGCTGGAAAACCTAGGGTTCGTTGCTGGCTCCTATTTGGGAGGGGTCCTCTATAGCCTGGACCCGACAATAGTGTTCTGCACAACATCGGCTTCATTCCTCGCCCTGGCCGCACTCGCGGCATTCAGCTTTCGCGGTAGAGCCAGTAGGGCGACTCCATCCGAACTTGGACCGAAATCAGCGAGTCCGGGACCAACGCAAGATTCGAAGTCATTTTGAAATTAACGAGCTTGTTCACTTTCGCTTTTGCCAACTATCGCTTCTTTCCGTAGACCGCGTAGACGATTCCTTGTGTTAGCGGAACAGGTCTAGTATCGCGGACACCTTCTTCCACCATCAAAGTCGCAATCTGTGCGCCAGTTCGAGATTTCAGTATCGAACGGCCAAGGTATGATAGGGTTCTTCCCCAAGCTTTTGAGACAATTCTTCCGAAGATGGGAAACAATCCTAGAAGGTAGTCGTAGTAGAATAATCGAAATGCCCTGTTCTGGGGCCGTGCAAAGTCGAGAGAGATCACTACACCACCCGGTGTTGTTGCTCGAGCCATCTCTCTCAAGGTCAATCGCGCATCGGATACGTTTCTAAGCGCAAGGCTGATCGACGCAGACCTGAAACAATCGTCTCTGAACGGTAGGTTCTCAGCACGGGCCAATACCCAGTCGGTCCTTCCAGTCAGCGCTTTCTGTCTCAGCCTTTCCTTTGCAGTCTGAAGCATAGACAGGGTCAAATCGACCCCGACTACTAAGCCCTCGTTGCCGATCGTGTTCGCAAAATCCGCTGCCAAGAGTCCCGTACCAGTAGCCACATCGAGTACGACGCTGTCCGGTAGAGGCTCTGCTTGTTCGACAACAAATGCCCGCCATTTTCTGTCTTGGCCAAAACTGAGGAGACCAAGCAACAGGTCGTATTCTAGCGGGACTTTAGAGAAGAGGCTACGGACGTAGCGGGCCTTGGAGTCGTACACGGCCTATGCGACTGTAGGGTGCGCTTTCTTAGCCTCAGCTCGAGTCAAAGCGTAGCCAACCGCGCCAATGCCGGCCACCACCAAGACGACGAGAAGGACGATCGGCACAAGGGTGAGGGCGATAGTGCCGACGTACCATATGGCTCCGAGGAAAGCGACCATTCCACCCCATGCAAGGATCATTGATCTAGGGGGAGCATAACGATCGTCAGGGCCAGGCAGGGCGAGGGCTGCGATGATAAGCCAGATCCCGAACACCAAGAAGACCAGTGGGATGCCGGTGAACGGATTGAGGTTTCCAACGCCAACGAGAGAGAGAAGCATTATGGTACCGAAAACTATGAGGAATACTCCGCCGTTCAGAGGAGCCCATGGAACCCGAGGCATCTTTGATCTCGTCAAACGAGCGGGTATTCCCAGTTTATAGTTCTATTGTAATCATCAAGATTCGACCGGGTCGCTAGCTGTCAGACGTGATCGTACGCGTTGTTCTGCTGGAAGTTTCCCGAGTTCATGTCCTGCTCGATCTCTCTGAGCATAAGGATCCTCTTGTAGGTGGGCGGATGTGTCATGAAGAGCTGAGCCGCTTTCCTCCAGGTAGACTTTGACTCTGCTTCCATTGCCGCTTCCAGTTCTCGTTCGCTCAAGACGCCATCCTTGTCGAGATCATATTTCGATTTCTGGTCCATGATGCTAGCGACATCCTGTTTCGCCTGGGCAGGGTCCTCGATGAAGAAGGCTCGGGCTCCATGAGGTTCGCCTGGCGCGAGCGAGAGACCGTAGGCAATCTTCGTGAGAGCGCTCTCCAGCTCTCTCGGCTGCTGAGTGAGAAATGCAGAGTACGCGTCTGCGTAGCTCTCTCTGAGACGGGTCAACCGTAGTGCCAAGAGGGTGGTGAGAATATAGACAGCATAGGCGACGATCGCGACGACAATCAAGATTGCGCCACTGTTGTTCTTGTTACCTCGACCACTATAGCCGCTAGCGACGCCGCCCCAGAGAACAGACCGGGCGATAAGATACGCAACCAGAGGGATCGCGCTGATCATCGTTACTACGATAAAGTCGCGATGCTTCACGTGGCCTAGCTCGTGGCCTATGACGCCTTCGATCTCATTCTCGTCAAGACGTTGGAGCAGGCCCTGGTGGACTGCGAGTGTAGCGCTCTTGCGGGTGCGGCCAAACACGAATGCGTTAGGGGTCGGGTCTGGCGAGACGGCAAGCCGGGGTGTTGGAATGCCTGATTTCGAGGCGAGCTCGCTTACCTTCCTTTCAAGCCATCGATTCTCGCCGGGAGCAAGATAGTGGAGATGGCTTGTGGCACGAACGATTACTGGACCTATTAGATACTGGAGCAGTATTATGAAGAAAGCTCCTACTAGTCCAAGCACTAGTCCTGTGACGGGGTCGAGGAAGAACGCGGATATGACGAAAAGAAGGCCGAGGAATATGGCGAAGATCAGAATTATGGTAAAGCCCATCGTCCGCTTCAGGGCACCTAGTCCTGCCAATTCTTCCTTCTCAGTCTTAGAGAGCTTAATTCGGCCTTCATTAATTCTATCCTAGAACAACCGAGGAAGAAACATTGTCGGATATTGTCTCTGAGATAAAATGCAAGAACTGCGGCGCACCTCTAAGCATCAGCCCCGGAGAGATCGTTTCGACTTGCCGCTATTGCGGTTATACGGCGGTTGTCGGGGCGGACGAGCCGTTCCAGCTAGAACACAGTCTCATCCTCAACAATAATAGCGCCGCGAGCATTGAGAACGCTCTTCGTGACTGGATGCGAGAAGGATTCATGAAACCCGGAGACCTCGCGAAGAAGAGCAAGATTTTGACCTTGGAATTACGATATCTTCCTTTCTGGCTGGTCCCAGTGGATGCGTCAAGCACCTATGAGGGTGTGCTTGAGCGAATCTCACCGCCTTCGCCTAGGAAGGGCGTGATAGACCGGGATTACGAGTGGCTCGTGCTGGGACGGAAGGGTGCGCAGTTTCCAACACGGGACTATACTGTCCCGGATACGGGAAAGATTCCTTTTGATTTTAAGAGGATAGATTCCGGGGCGAAGTTCCTCAACAGCGAGATGACCAACGAGGAGGCGGTACAGCACGCTAGAGAGGAGGTGGACGCGAACCAGAGGTTCTTGGCTAAACAGGAGGTGGACCAGATAACCTCCTTCAACACCAACTTCAAAGTTGACAAACCGACCTACATTCATGCGCCAATCTGGTTCAGCACCTACGAGTACAAGGGCCGAAGCTACAACGCCCTACTGGATGGAAGCTCGGGAGCAGTGCTGCGGGCGGATATTCCGCAGACGGACTTCAAGATTATCTGAGGCTCCCCGAGGGACGACGGTTCAGGTTCGCTTTGTGAACGGTCGTGCTCGGGAGAATTGGGCTTTGGCGTAGAAGGCAGCTTCCGCTACGAGGCGGACTTCGGAGAAGTACACAGTTATGTGTCACGGAAATGGTCTATTACTGATAACCACGAATGAAGCGCTTTCGAACCCATGCGACGCCTTCGGCTTCCACTCTTGCGTCGTGAGGTCGAGTCGCTAAGACCCCCCCCCCTTTTTTGGAGAAAATTTCCCGTCTGGCATCGATAATGGGCGAGACAGGCGATTCAGGGCAGGGTCCGGGCTTAGATGAAAAGTCAAAGAAACGGGAAATCTAGAACCATTCTCGAACGAATTTAAGGCGAGAATCTAGGCATGTCCCAGATTCGAGATCAGGGCTTATTCTGGGCGAGTTTTGTTGCTGTTATCACATTTCGAGAAAAGCCACGGTGCGCGCTGGTTGGCACGAGAGATCGCGCAGTTTCAAACCGGGTCGGGAAGCCAGGAGAGGAATCACTACGAGCTGCGATTAACAAATTCGGAAGTGTATCATAGTAAAATCCAGTCCTGGGAATCTGCGAGCGGTAAAAATTCACGAGGGGTCGACCTGTGGAGAAGGTATCCTTTCGCATGCGGATGGTTTGTGAGGGTAAGAGGCTATATCGCCTCGGAATCAGTTCCTTCGACGGCCTCCTATCTCTCTGGCTCTTGTGCAGAGGAAGAGCGTTGAGATTAATGCTGAGAATCAGCCTTGGCGAGTTTCAGGCTGTCTTTTCATTTCATTTCGGCCAGTGGCTCGTCATGCTCTTGTGATACCACACTCACACACGCTCATAAGATCGGCTTCCAATGGTGTTATATCCTCAGATCACTGCAGCAACCCCAACTCACCCTCAAAAACTAGGGGTATAAAGAAACAGGTGAGTGAACCGAATTACGTGAAACTAGAGGACAGTCGACCAGTCAGAATGCCCTATCCGGGCCGCCGCGCCCGAATTGCTTCCCGAATCTCGAAGGGATCTCTCTTCGTCCTATTGACTCTCCTCAGCATCATAACTGCGACTCCTCTTAACCTTGGGGCGGCCTCTCCTTCTAGCAACGCTGCCGGCAGCTCCAATCCTCCTCCCGCTTCATCGTTGGGTCTCCAGCTGCCGGTCGGTGTCGGTGCGGACCCGGTTCCGGACCTGCGTCTGCCCGAAACCGTCTCATCGAGCGTCGATAGCCTCATCGGGGCGGGCGGATTGTTGCAGGCATCTCCTGACAATCTTACCCTCTACAACCTCGCCGTCACTCTGAGACTCCTGGGTGGTCCGCTACCCCACGACGAACTACTAAGCCAAGACCATAGGGTTCTGAGCCAATGGTCGTTCTGGAGCGTAGAGGTTCTGACGCCCGTCGCCTGGGTGCCCCTGCTGCCGCAGTCCAACACGTTCACCCTCCTAGGGACCAACAGAACAGGCACCTCCGTCGTAAGAACGTTGCAAGTTTCAACAGGTCCCTACTCAGGAACTCTGAGAATAGTCTACCGCGCAACGTCCGCGGGCCCGTTAAGGTGGGATCCGGAGTTCGTCCCTGCTTCTTCCGGACGCTACAGGATGGTCTTCTCCTGGATGAACATCACTGGCATGACAGAGACCCCGGTGGCCTCAGGACAGTTCACGGCCTTCTACGGGGCCGTTAACTACACGTTTTCATGGACAGATGTCCCTGCCTCTTTTAACACAACTATGAGCATGTCACTCGGACAATTCGCGCTATCGATCGATCTTGGCGCTTTAACTTCGGGGTCCAACGTTCAGATAGACCCCAGCATTGTATCGGACACCACATCGCCCAACGCCACAGCAAACACTTTTCAGCGAAAAGTCTTCTTTGAACCGAAGACAGGACAGTACTTCGCCTTCTACTACGACGGATATGGCATCGGATATCGCAGCTCCCAGAATAGCACGACCTGGTCTCCAGAACAGTTCATGCCCAGCGGCTGGCCGGTTTACCATGACGCAGCTACATCGTCCCCATCTCTATACAACTCGGGGCAGACCGTCGTTGTAGTCAGTGGAGATAGAATGACAACCAGCAAAACCTGCTCCCCCACGCCATGTGTTGTGAACGTACCAATGACAATAAACCTCACCTATTCCATCGGAAATGTTGTCGGGCCCTCCATTTCTTGGCAACCCGATTCTAGTGGCCACTTGGTTCGAATAGCCGACAGCCAGACAGTAACTTGTGGAGGTCAGACTTCTTCTTGCAGCATGACCCTCGGAATAAGATATGTTAGCGTAACAGAGAGTTCAAACGGCCTCCTAGCGTTTTCATACAACGCTTTTGCCAACGGCACGGGAACAGGATTATGCGGATACGGAAATCCGTTTGCTCAAACCTCGCTAATCCTGAAGTATAATGGAGCTGATTTGTGGCGTTTCTGCGTAACAGTCACAGGTTCTAGTCAGATGAGGTCCGTTGTAATGCCAGCCAGTTCTCAAGGTTTGATGCGGATTGTTTACCAATGCTATGGGTGTATTGTATCAGAAGCGACGCTTGTGCTTTTGTCAATCACTATCGATGGAAACGGCAACCCCGGCTATGCTCAGCTGGTGGAGCCAAGTGTTCCCGATGACGACCAGTTCTCAGCTGTCTCAGACACCAATTATGGTATCCATCTTCTTTATCGGGGACCCAACGGGAACGTTTCCTACGCATATTTGCCCGCGACCACTGGAGCTTCGTGGGCCCATTTCCGCAACGTGCTCTCGCCTGTCCCTAACGTTTTCTCCATTAGTATGAGCTATCCGACGATTACTGTAGACTATTCCACGAACGACGTCTACGCTTTCGCCATATACGGCTCCTCCGTTGCCATGCGCAGAAAGACCCTCAGCGGGAGCTGGCTTGACAATGATGTCGTATTTCCCGTCACTGGTAGAGTTAGCCCTACGAGTCTTAGCTCGAACCTTGCCTCGGCTGGAGCGACCAATTCAAGCCAAATTCTGCTGTTGTGGACTGAAAATTCCGGGTCTCCATTCAATGTCGTGTTTGCATCAATCCCGATCCAGACGGCATGGTCTCCTTATTCCTTCCCAGCCGATCCTTGGGACGGCAACGGCATAGCACCCTACGGTCTGTACTTCCAGAATCTAGGAGAGTACGTGTCCCCGAGCACCGGAATGCTGACCGTTCGCCAGACAGACCTTAGCATCCCTGGCCGGGGACTGGATTTTGAGATTACCAGAGTCTACGCGGAGCCCTACAGTTTCCTCAGCGGGATTCCCTACTACTACGAGAATTATCCCTGGGCACCGATCGGCAAAGGCTGGCAACTCAACATCCCCTGGATGAACAGCATCTCAACACCGGCGGCCTACATACACCTCTGGAACGGACAGGGATACAGGATACCTTCCAGTTTCTGGAATACTCCATCTTCAAGCTTCGAAAACCATCAGGGAGAACATTTCCGCATGATAAGAAACAGCACCGGAATATTCCTCTACGACAAGTCCGGAGCTGTCTATGAATTCGATCCGGCTAACTTGAACAGGTTGACGAAGATCATTGATACCCTAGGCAATAATATCGCCTTTGGCTACTCCAACAACAACGTCATCTCTTGCATTACCGACTCCGTGCAGAGAAACTTTCTCCTCTCCTACTCAAACGGTTACCTGACAACTATCTCTCAGACCACCGGGAGCTGTGCAGGCGGCGGGACATCCATTAGACAAGTCCAATACTCCAACAATGGCGGAAGCCTCGCCTCGGTGACTGACCCTGCTGGAAGGGTGACGAGCTATCAATACGGAGCTGTTGGCGATAGCTACGTAGCCTCGTGGCTACTCTCCCGCGTCATCTATCCAACAGGCTGGTCCACGAACTACACCTACGCCCAAGCTCTCTTGGGGACCCAAGCCTACTCGTATCGAGTCTCCAGGCAGCTCGTCGTGACATCTTCAAGCTATCCATTCTGGCCAGGCTATCCGGGCTACCCAGTACGCCAATTTGAATATGGCTACACTAAGGGCATCGGAGACCAGATTACCGGTTCAACAGTTTATGCCTACAACGCAACTGGGATTGTCCCTCACCCGTTAGCGCTAACGGGCATCACAGACTACTCCTACTCCTTCGCGGGAGTGACATGGAACAGCTCGGATGCAAGCCATGCCCTCATACGAGGGACCCAGCAACGCTTTGGGGTCAACGGCGCAGTCTCTCAGGAGATAAACCTCGTAACCGCATCAAACGAGTGGTACTGGACTACTAGCGATGGAAATGCACTTTCCAGCCCCCAAAACTGGTTTGCCTATTCAGACTGGCACTTGGCTTACGCTGTGGCCAATGAGACTCAGTCTCTCCCACCGTGGGGACCGATTAATGGATGGAATGACACTTCCAGCAAGTGGATATGGGCCAATCCGACAGCCGCAACATCGGGGATCAACGGCCCCATATGGTTCCGAACTTCGTTCTACCAGAGAAACCCGACTACCGCGTATGTCGAGATCGATGCCGACGACACTTTCGCGTTGTACATCGACGGGAATAACGCTTTGGCTGGAACCTTTTCCTCAAACCGATACATCACATCGAACTTTTCCCTCGGATCAGGATACCACTGGCTGACGGTCTACGCCACCAACCCTTCCGGCCCTGACCCTGCTGGGCTACTGCTAAGCCTCCACGATTCCAACACAAACCAAGTACTGGTCCGAACTGATGCATCCCTCGGTAGCTTCACAAACTATTACAGCTATGACCTCTGGGGAAACATGATCTACAGTCGAAGGGCTGTTAACCCGGCGACAAACTCCTACCAGGAAAGCTTCAGCGCTTACTACACCGATGGATTAGCACCTGCGTTCGATCGATTTCAAGAAGGCTTTAGCATGAATAACGGCAACAGCCCTGACAATCAGTGGCATGTTCCAGATGGATCCTGGACCGCCCAGAACGGCATCTATAACGGCACCGGTGGCAATCCCGTTAGGTCGGACGGTTTCGCCTGGTCAGACATCGGGGTACAGGATATCTCTCTAAGGGCCCAGGTCGACCCAACTCAATTGGTCGTCACAACCGCTACCGACCCTAGGGTAGGACTCATCGCCCACTATCCCGGAAGCGGGGTGAACAAATGGGCACTCGTGCTCCACTATGCAAACAACAACGGGTGGTCTCTTGAACTTTTAGACGACTCTCCATCCATCTACCCAACCAGCCCAGGATATCTTGGAAACAATCAACCCTCCGCAAGAGCTTTCTGCCCGATCAACTATGGAGTCTGGTACACGTTCACCTTTGCCGTCCACGGGAATCAAGCAAACGGCACAGCCACGTTTCCAGGCCAGACCAGCCCATGCAAGGTCACAGGTACTTTTGCATCCTCAAGCCCCGCCGCAAGTGGAACCGGTTTCGGCGTGTACTCAAACGGGTTCACCGCTCTAGCTGACAACGTGACGGCAACCACCGTTGACCCATTCATCACGTCTTCGACTTTCTCCAATTCTTTCATCAAAAACGGCGGTCCGGGCGCAAATGTTCACGCCGCCATCGCCGGTACAGCTGATCTACAGAATGGAATAGGCTCGTCGCCTATCGAGACCTACTTCAGCTACTGGCCTTGGGGTGGTCTGAACCAAACCAGCAGGCTCTACGGCGCCAACAATACCCCGTGGCTTACTTCGTCAAGAACCTACGACAGTTATGGAAACCTCGCCACTTCGACTGACGCTCGAGGGAATACAGCCTACTTTGTCTACTCTGGGAAATATCAGAATGCGTATCTGACCAATGAGACGGAGATTCTGGCACCAGGATCACTAGTCACGAGACTGTACAGCTACAACTTCACAATAGGTACGGAACTCTCTAGTATCGACCCGAATGGGTCCAACACTACTTACCAGTACGACACCTTAGGAAGAACTCGCACCGTCACCTATCCCAACAAGCTGGGAAGTATTTCTTACAACTACAACGACCAGGTAGGCTATGTTAACATCACGAACGAGAACGGTTGGCGCACCCGACAGATCTACGACGGGTTGGGCCAGCTCACAATCACGCAGAGGTTCTTGCAAGGAAACGTCTACTCCAACGAGAACTACACCTACAATTGGATGAATAGGGTTTCTACGAAAACAGACCCTCTAGGCAATCTCGACCAGTATCAGTACGACCCGCTGGGAAGAATACTGAGCACTACAGAGCCTGATGGAAACATGACCCTCCAGACATATAGTGACCTCTTTGGTTGGGTCAGGTATACAGACGAGAACGGTGTCTACCGGTGTGCGATAAGCGATCGACTTGGAAGGCTCGTATCGACAGTAGAGAACGCATCGCCCACTTGCCAGAGGGGAATCGTGTCCAACTACTACTATGACCTGTCAGGAAACCTCTTGAGAGTTGTCGATTCGAAGCTAGAATCGACCAGCTACGTCTACGACAACGTCAACAGGCACATTCGGACAAGCTATGCAGATGGGTCAGTCGACACCTACGCCTACGACAACAACAATAACCTAATCAAGAAATGGGACCACGTGTGGGTCGAAACACTCTACGCTTACGATTCCCTAAACCGAGTCAAGACGATAAGCTACTGCGGCAACCCCAGCCCCAGCACCGTGAGCAGCGACAGCTACAGCTACGACAAAAACGGAAACCTTCTCCAACTCCAGAGCCAGAACTCCACCATCACATACACCTATGACGCAAGGAATAGGGCACTAAGCGAATCCTATACCGTTAACTCTAGCCATCAAATCGTAGACCTCGGCTGCTACGCTAACACAACCACTTCTTCTCCAGGCTCAGGCACTACCGCTAGCTACGCTGTTCTGTACGGATACAATGGAGAGGTTCTGAACGGGGTAAACTATCCAGACGGGCTCTGGGCCAACTACACCTACGACGACATTGGAAGAGCTCTCACCGTCTTCACTCCCGGAAAACCACCATACGCGACTCTCACTTACAACAGAAACGGACAGCCTACAACAATTACCTACGGTAACGGGCTCGTGGCGTCGTATGGCTATGACAAGGTCTCGCGGCCCTCCCAGATCAACCTGGCAATCGGACCTGCTACACTACTCTCGCTCAACTACCAGTACTACAAGACAGGAACGGTTTCAAGCGTCACAGGCTCTAACAATGGTGGATCAATTAGCGAACGCTACAACTACGACCCCTTGGGACGCCTCACTAACTCCACAGTCACAGCCGGAACGAGCAACATGACGGCTTGGTATGAATATGATAACATGGGAAACAGAATACGACAGAATATCAACGGTATCGTTACACGCTACTACTACAACATGCTCAATGAGCTCACCAACTCGACCGCTAGCTCCAACCCCGGCACCACCATCAAATACTACTATGACCCCAATGGCGTTCTCAGCCTCCGACAGATAACCACAGGATCGACCAGTAATAGCTGGAACTACAGATATGACGTCATCGGACAGCTGCTCGCTGTCACCCAGAACTCCCTCACTGTATCAACGAATGCCTATGATGGTCTGGGGCGGCGCCTCTTATCCAGTGAAGCCGGCTCGGCCACATTCTATGCCTACATGGGAACTGAAACGCTTTACGAGAAGCCCTCCGGGCTGTCCGTGGCCAATGACTACGTCTTTGTTTCCGGTCAACGGATATCAAAGATAACCGGCTCGGCCACCAGCTACTATCACCAGGATGTTCTGGGAAGCACTCGCTTAGTCACAGACTCGAAGAAGAACATCCTCTTCTCCGACAGCTACCAGCCCTACGGCCAGGACAACGGGACACCTTCCGGCACCGAGACCTACAAGTTCACAGGCAAACCCTACAGCCAAACGACAGGTTTGTACTATGATTACCATCGCTGGTATGATCCGTCGGTTGGACGATTCACCAGCCCAGACCCGCTGCGAGGATACCTATCTGACCCGCAAAGTTTCAACTCCTACACTTACGCCGGGAACACTCCCACTACGTTCAGCGATCCGACAGGGGCTGCCTACACCGGTACCACTGAAATCTGCGTGGACTACTGCGGTGAACCGTCAGGCGTAGACTTTGCGTTCGGGGCCTTCGCTCTGCTGGGCACCGGTGACCTCCACTACCACCTCGGCGGACTCGGCGAGGACGCAGGTATATGCCTGGAATGCGAGAACATCAACCGAGACATCGGACCCGTAGACACCACCGGAGCCGATGAGACAAACCCTTCAACAACCGACAACGCGAACGCCGGAGGCGACAGCTACAGTTTTGTTAGCAGGCCTGAAGACCTAAAAGTAGGAGAGGTAAATGTGATCGACATTCCTAACGGTGCATATGAAGAGGCAAGGGCGGCGGGATTTAGTGGTGGTCAGGTAGAAAATTTTGCCAGAGGCAACTACGCCGACGAATACACCCAGTCTTTCTGGGAGAGTAACGGCTTCCAAGTCGAGAAGACTATCCCGGGAACGCGCCTCCGTCCAGATGCCACCGAGCTCGGAGGAATCGGGGAAACCAGGCCCTTCCGTCCGGGCATTGATCCGTATGAAGCCTATGCGAACAAGATCAACCCCTACATTGTAGCTTATTCCCGAGCTTACGGTCTGCCCCCACAGGTCACCTGGATTCTCTACCGTTATGTCTGACGAGGGGATTGCGATGGGCATCGAGGACGCGGTTCGCTTCGTGGGGGTGAAGGCGTCATTTCCAGTTGACAAGAAAAATCGAAGAGTTGAGATTCTAAGGGGAATTCTAGCATTAGAGGATGACTCCCCATTCAAGAAGATCAGATATGGTAAGACATCGGGTAGAGTTCGCACAGTTCGTTTCAGTGAACCGGTTCTGGAAGAGAACCTACTGCTCCTTGAGTCAGGGGCTATAGACACGTTGTCACTGATTCCTCATTTGGCGGATCAGGACTGGGTTCGATCGTATGAACACTCGCCCCGTATCACTTGGCACTCAACGGTAATTGAGCCCTTCAAAAGGTCCCCTTCTCCGCTTGAGCAACGGTTTGGCTTTTCGGGGCTTTTCATCGCTGAATATCCCTTTTCAAGGTTCGTGGCCGATTCAGCGTCACCCTTCCAGCACAAGCTCATTTCTGTCGTGAAGCAGCTATTTGTCCAGCAGGGCGTTCACTCTGCTTTTGTAAATCAGGGGTGCAAGCCAGTTCACCCCGCCGCCATGGGTAATGACTATATTTTTTCCCGGACCCGAAGTGAGTTCCCGCTTAGCATGTTTGAATACATCTTGGAGCCTCTTGGTTTCTCCAAAGAATATTTGAGGGGGGCGTTCTGGGCAAACTTTCTCAATGCCGTTCATGTGAAGAATCTCGGAGGCATTGAAAGAGTGAGAAATGAGAGACCCTCCAGGATTATTGAAGAGCTGGGGGATGGGCGGGTGCTGCTACAGGTGGGACCCTCTCCCCTTTCTTCAGATGAGAAGACCGCTGCGGAAGACTACCAGCGCCTCCGTCGTTTCCTTAAGCCGATACTCATGGAAACAGGGAAAGATACTATGAGAATTCAACGGGAGGTCTTGGGCTCTTGGAAACCGCCGGACTCCGCCGACAAGAGCTTCAGAGAACTAGTTACAGAGATGAGAAAAAGGAACTCCTAGGTAGTGCCCAGTTCCGCTTGGTAGGGATTAGAAGTCCACCGTAACAACGTTAACTAGGAAAACGTTTCCTTGGGAACCGATACCTACAAGTTCACAGGCAAACCTGTAAGCGCAACGACAGGTTTGTACTATTACTATCACCGCTGGCACGACTCGTCCACTGGGCGGTTCATCTCTGCGGATCCGGCCCCAGGCCAGTTGACTAACCCTCAAACTCTCAATAGATATGTTTACGCTGTCGACCGTCCTGCCTCGGTGGTAGACCAGACTGGTTTGGACAGCTGCAGCCTCCTGGACTGGGACACTTGGGGCGGATGCGCCAACAACGCAGTGCAGACTTTCAACAACGTAGTGGTTCAGCCTGCTGCGAACTTCGTCAACAACCATGTTGTCAAACCCATCGTGAACGATGTCGTGGTTCCGCTGGTGAAAAACGTGGTCATACCATTAGTCGTCGACTATATTGCGGCCAACAACTACGTCGGTCAGGGTCTATACCAAGCCGGAAATTATTTGTATAACGGATACCTAAGCTTCCAACGAGCCGACAACAACTTCCGACAGTCATTGTATCATTCGATCAACCAAGACTGGCAAGGCTTTGCGCACGACATCACCCACCTACACGTTACTGATGTGAACAAACTCTTCACTGGATTAGTGGAATGTGCCGGATTGGCACTAATAGCAGCTGTGGCGTGGGAGGCACTACCCGAGGCGGCAATCGCGGCAGGAACCATTGACCTTGCTACCTATGGGACAGCGGCGATTGGATTGGGCGGGATTGGCTATCTGTCGTTCGGTCATGAGCTATACGAAGCCGGCTCATTTATGGTCGATTTGGGAGCGGGCTGCGTAGGCAACACTGTTGGAGCATTCTCAACTAGCTAATCATTGAGAGAAAGTGTTGCATCTGGACCTGGCTCTTTTGCAGAGGGTCGCATGGATTGCGGCGATCACCTTGGTTACCGTCGCTGTCTTTCTTCAGAATGTCATAGGAATAGATTGGTCCACGATCCTCGTTGTGCCTGGAATCATCACTATGACGGCTTACTTCACTTCGAAGGGATTTACTCGTCAACGTCCAAAATATGTGGCCGCAAAAGCGAGATTGCTGACGGCCATTTGGATAATGGCAGTAGGAGGGGTGGTGGTTGTGCTGTCTGAGATTCCGGCAGTGCTCCCTCCATCCAACTCAGCAAACATCACACTAAAGGCCGTCGGGTCAATTGTCATGATTGGGGGAATTACATGGTTTATTTTCAGCTTGATGCGCGCAAATCCAAACAAACCGATTGCTTGTTGAATGACTAAGCGGATATGGTGAAAGAACGCTATCCCATTAGACCGGCTACAAACTGTTCTATTATGGAGTCTTGAACCTACGGACAGCATTTTACTTTCTTGTTAAGAAGCGGGACCTACAGGTTTACAGGCAAACCCTACAGCCAAACGACATGCTTGTGGTATTCACACGGGTACAGGCTATCTGCAGGCCGGAGTCGTCTCCTTCCAAATGGGGAGGGTGAGAAGGCAGGCTCCAATCTGCGGTTTGTTGTCGTCATCCTCTCTTTCAACGCTAATATTCCGTGCTTGATTACCATTCTAATGGAGAAAAATGGAAACGCAATCATGCCCTCATTGTGGAAAACTAATCCTTTCGCTCACAAAGGATTGCCCTTGGTGCGCTAAGCCGATCCTTCCCGAGCGACCTCTGAGTCTCACTACGATCCCCCAGGCCTCTCCTCACGTTCAACCAGGACCCCCCTCGACTTTCCGACATGAGGGAATTTACAAGGTCGCAGTCGTCGTCTTACTCCTTTCAACAGTCACTTTTGGAGGACTCTTCGCCAACTACGCCTTCTTCCATCTTGGAGGTGTTGGCGTCCCTGGCACATCGTATACAATTGTGGGGGCCGATAATAGGCCTACTTGGAGCGGCTTTGTTTCGCAGTCGACCAGGGGCTCTGTGAGCGACGTACGAGGCGAAATCAAGATCCCGCGTGTAGTCTGCCCTACTGCAAACTCCATCCCATACGATGGCTTCTGGGTGGGCATTGATGGAAGGGCTTCGGATACGGTTGAACAAGTCGGCGTTATTGCGGACTGTACTGGTGGCTCCGCTGGATTCTACGCCTTCTGGGAGTGGTACCCCGCTCGCGGATATACAACACGGGGCGCTGTAGTCCGTGAAAATGATGTGGTGAGGCTCGAGGTGAAATTTGGAGACGGTCAGTTCATAGGCACGATCAGCGACGATACCCAGAACTGGAGCTATAGTTATACGAACTCCAGCATCGCCTCTATTGCAGAGAGGCTCTCCGCCGAATGGATTGTTGAGGCCCCTGTAACTCAGGCGGGAATCGCCCCCTTAGCCAACTTTGACAAGGTTTACTTTTCCCAGTGTTATGCGACTATAAACTCACGCGATGGTCCCATGGGATCCTTTTCCCTCATAGAGACGAGTATGCTCGGTCAGAGTACACAGACAAGAGCGATCCCAATTCTGCCCTTGTCCAACGATGGAACGAACTTCTCAGTGTGGTGGGAAGGGCCTTAGCCCCTAACACGAAGCCCAATCAGAGAGTTTTACTGCAGACCAGTACGCATCAAGGTTTCTTGAGATATAGTCATACAGACCGATGTCTAAGGGCAAACCTGCGAAAAATCCAGGCTTAGATGCTATGGCGAGACTTGCCGCTTCTTGGGCGATCCCCGAACGATTCTTGGAGAAGTTTTGAGGCGGGACCAGATCCGCGATTAGGACTGATTACGGGTGATTCTGGTCGTCTACCCGTCGGCTGAATTAGAGGCATGGGTACGAAACCAGTTATTATCGAAGGAAGAGCCGAGTCTCAGTGAGGAAAGCCGACCGATGATCCCTAACAAGGCAGTGACGGTCGAGGCATACTGTTCCACCGCTAATCTTGGAGCCGGATTCGACGTGTTCGGGCTCGCACTCAACAAATACGCGGACCGGGTACAAGTTAGGACTGCGAATACAAGAAACGTCAGGATCAAAGCCCTGGGACCTTACGGTAGAGAGTTGCCGAGAGCCCCGGACAAGAATTCTGCTGGTCCACCAGCCCGAGCATTGCTCGATCGGAGTGGGCTAAATATGGGTGTCGAGATAACTATCGAGAAGAACATTCCGCCGGGTCTAGGTCTAGGCAGCAGCGGTGCAACTGCGGCAGCTTGCACCAAAGCCATGAATCATCTGCTACGGCTGGACCTTTCCAACGACGAACTGGTGAACACTGCCAGCCTCGGAGAGGCCGCCTCCTCAGGATCAGCTCACACAGACAATGTCGGCGCATCTCTTCTAGGAGGATTCGTAATCGCCTACGGAAACCCTCTGAGAGCGGTTTCTGTGAAACCACCACCCAAACTCTCCGTTGTTGTGGTCTCCCCGAAAACTCGACTCCCGAAAAACAAAACAAGTCTCGCGAGGAGGCTGGTTCCGCAGAAGATTAGCGTCAAGGAGGCGGTTCTGAATATCGGGCGAGCATCAGCCATCGCCCTCGGATTCGCCAATGGAGACATAGATCTGATTGGTAGTGGAATGGAAGACGCGATCGCAGAACCGCGCAGAGAGAGACTCGTTCCAGGCTACAAAATGGTGAAGAAAGCCGCGCTCACTGCACACGTAAGCGGAGTAGCGATCAGCGGCGCGGGCCCTAGCGTAGTGGCTTTCGTCGACAAAACCAAGCAGGACCCAAAGAAAATCGGAAGAGTAATGGTGAAAGAATTCTCGAAGAACCAGGTTGAATCCACGTTCTTCGTAGCAAAGCCGGCCGGCGGAGCCCACATTATCAGGAGCAACTAGTCCGATTGTGGCATTACACGCTTCAATGCTTCGAATGCCAGAGAACATCTCCCGCCGGTGAAGCCGGCTTCCGATGCAAGAACTGCGGCGGACTCCTAGAAGTGAAGTTCGACCTCACAGGCAGAAGAAAACCATCCTGGGATCGTCGACATCTCTCAGTGTGGAAGTACAGAGAGCTTCTGCCGATCGAGAGAGAAGAATCCATCATAACCCTAGCTGAAGGAGGAACAGGACTCCATCGGTGCCAACGCCTCGGTCGCAAACTTGGCCTAAGGAAACTCTATGTCAAGAATGAGGGAGAAAACCCGACAGGCTCCTTCAAAGACCGAGGAATGACAGTTGCGATCTCGAAGGCGAAAGAACTAGGGAAAAAGAAAGTTCTCTGCGCTTCCACCGGAAATACCGCGGCCTCACTAGCCGCTTACTCCGCACGGGCCGGCATGGAATGCATAGTGCTCGTCCCGAAAGGAAAGGTAGCCGGGGGCAAAATGCTCCAAGTCACAATGCACGGGGCCATGATAATTCAGGTCAAAGGAGACTTTGACAAAGCCTTCGCAACAGCGCTGGAGTTAGCAGATCGGAGAAGAGAACTCTACTTGATGAATTCTCTCAACCCCTACAGACTCGAGGGACAAAAAACCCTAGCCTTCGAGATATCCGACCAGCTTGACTCGAAAACACCTGACACGGTAATATTGCCAGTGGGAAACGGCGGCAACATCAGCGCGGCTTGGAAAGGCTTCACGGAATTCCAACAGCTATCAATCACAAAGACAAGACCTCGAATGATTGGTATCCAGGCAGAGAAAGCGGCCCCGATCGCGACCGCTGTGAAAAGAAGAGAGGGCAAGATCCGTCCAGTTCGCGATCCGCAAACTATTGCAACGGCGATCAGAATCGGCTCGCCTGTAAACTGGCCAAAAGTCCTCAAGGCGATCAAAGAGTCAAAGGGAACAGCAGAAACAGTCACGGACCTCGAAATCCTTCAGGCTCAAAGAGACCTTGCAACGTTAGAGGGAATCTTTGTTGAACCCGCCAGCGCCGCTTCCATTGCAGGACTAAAGAAACTCCGGGCGAGTGCGAAGGTTGACCCGTCAGAGACCATCGTCTGCGTGACAACCGGCCATGGCCTGAAAGACCCTTCAGTTCTAGAGCGACTGCCCAAATCCCGAACGGGTTACAATCTCGAAATTACCGACCGAACTGACTTAGACGCCCTTGAGCGGATCCTTTGAGAATCATACTGGCCGGCTTCGGAACCGTGGGCCAAGCTCTCGCGCAGGTTCTCCATCAGGACGCCGACCGAATTGTCCATGCTTACGGGTTCCGACCTCAACTCACTACGATAGTCGACAGCCAAGGATTCTGCTCCGACGACACAGGCCTTGACATTCCGCTAGCCCTGAAAACCAAGAAGGAGTATGGGACGGTAGCAAAGTATCCGAGAAAAGGTCGTCGCAACAGTGACGGCGCACACCTCATTTCTAATAGTGAAGCGGAAGTTGTTGTAGAGACAACGCCTACCAACTTCAAAGACGCAGAACCCGGACTCTCTAACATCAAGGCTGCGCTCGCCAACGGGAAACATGTTGTCACTGCGAACAAAGGTCCGCTTGCCTTAGCCATGCCCGCGCTACTGGAACTCGCCGATCACCGCAACCGCCTGCTTCGTTTCAGCGGAACGGTAGGTGGAGGAACTCCATTCCTCGATTTCGCTGCCAAATGCATGCCCGGAGAGGGAATCACACGAATTAGAGGAATACTCAACGGAACGACAAACTATATTCTGACCAGAATGGAAAACGCCTCGCTCACATTCGAGAAAGCTCTTGCAGAAGCACAAAAGAAAGGCTACGCGGAAAAAGACCCTACAAACGATATCGAGGGATTCGACACAGCCGCGAAGATCGTCATTATCGCAAACTGGGTCCTGAAAAAAAGGTATAGTCTTCGAAACCTAGACATAACTGGCATCACCAAAGTCACGCCACAGAACCTCAAACGAGCCAAAGCCTCAAGGGCCAAGGTCAAACTTGTTGGCCGAATCGAAGAATCTTCCGTCTCAGTAGCTCCCGAACAGGTTCCCGCAGATGACCCCACATGTGTTCCGGACACATTGAACGCGCTCACATTCTCGACAGAGCACGCTGGTGACATAACCCTCATCGGGCCTGGCGCGGGAGGTGAAAGAACGGCTAGCGCAATAGTTCGAGACCTCGTCAGCATACGCCAAGAATACGCGGCATAGAGGGACAAGATTGAAACTTGTTATGAAGTTCGGAGGCACATCGCTCGCCAACGCCGCAAGAATGAAGAACGCTGCAAGAATAATCCAACGATACTCTCCCAAGAACAAGGTTGTTGTTGTAGCCTCTGCGATTGAAGATACAACAGATCAACTCACCGAGATCGCGAAACTCGCGAAGAGGGGAGATTTGCGGCGAGCGAGAAAACTCCTCTCCAAGATTCGGCTATCCCATCTCAAGATCGCACGGATGGTTGCGGGTAGAGGAGAGACCAGAGAACTCGTAGCGAAAATAGAACAGCTCAACTCCGAACTGGAGCGAATAGTGGAGGGAATAGGGCACCTTAGAGAACTTACGTCTCGGAGTCACGACTATCTACTCTCCTTCGGCGAGAGGCTATCCGCTCCGATTCTAGCAGCGACGCTGTCAGCAATCGGCCTAAGGGCCCGGGCACTAACTGGTGCTGAAGCCGGGATTGCAACAGACGACAATTTCGGAGAGGCAAAGCCCCTCATAGAGATCAGCTACCACCAAGTTCAGCAACAGCTGGACCCTTTTTGGAGTCGCAAAGTGATTCCGGTCGTAACGGGGTTCATTGCTGCCACAGTTGACGGAAGCATTACAACTCTGGGACGAGGAGGATCTGACTACACCGCCACACTGCTAGCGGCTGCCTTGGGAGCAGACGAGATATGGATATGGACTGACGTGGATGGGTTAATGACCGCCGACCCCGGAATCGTCAAGAACGCCGTTCTTCTACCGAACATCTCGTTCGGTGAGGCGCTAGAATTGTCTTATTTTGGCGCTAAGATGATGCATCCTCGGGCGCTGCAGCCTGCAGCACAGAAGAAAATCCCGGTTCGAATAAAGAACTCGTCCAGCCCAAGCCAGAATGGGACTCTCGTGTCAGCCGCTGAGTCTCTTAATGGAGGCAAGGTGGTGAAAGCTGTTTCGATCATCAGGGACGTAGGCATAGTGACCGTGAGCGGGAGCGGGATGATGGGCGCTCCGGGAGTGGCTGCCAAAGTCTTCCAGACTCTCGGTTCAAACAATGTTAACGTGATGATGATATCTCAGGGTTCGTCTGAGGCCGCTATATCCTGCGTAGTTGCGAATGGAGATGTTGACCGCGCCGTCAGGGCTCTTCAATTGGCGTTGATGGGGCAGGGATATGTGGATAGAATCGCCGAAGAGAAGGATGCCTGCATCATTGCCGTCGTTGGATCAGGGATGAAAGGAACCCCAGGTGTTGCCGCCAGGATATTTACGGCGGTCGCGAAAAGAAGATTGAATGTTCGCATGGTCGCGCAGGGGTCCTCCGAGTACAATGTGTCCTTCGTCGTATCTCACAAGGATGGTCCAGAAGCAGTGCGGGCCATTCACGAAGAATTCAATCTAGGTCGCTGAACTCCCGCCGAGCTTAGCGCATGATCGTGACGACATCCTTGTCAGCAGGGATATGGTCGAGACTTACTCGCTGACCCGTAAATTTCACGCTGGACCCTGACACAAAAGCATACTTGGCCCCCTCGACAAATCGGGGACTAATCTTTTTGCAAACATCCCGCAAGGTCGAGCCAGCAGGAAGAATCAGGGGCTTCTCGAAATCCGCAACGCCGTCAGGACGCTTTAGATAGATACGGATGAAATTGAGGGTCTCCCAGATTTTTTCAGCGAGAAGGTCCATGTTCAATCCTTTCTCGGCGGATATGGGTACGAAATCGCTCCCAATCTGTTTCCTCGCAACTGCAAGGTACTGCTCATTCACCAAGTCCACCTTGTTCAAGACGACTAGGGAGGAAACATACCTGCGGTTCCCGGTCAAAACGTCAATCAATTGCTCGTCTGTAACATCTTCGCGTACCAAAATGCCACCATTACTAATCCCGTAAGCTTCAACAATTCCCTTAACTGTTGCCGGGGTCAGCTTCGTAAGCTTGACACTCGTAGTGAGAGCTAGGCCTCCCTTACTGCCCCTATTGATGACCACATCGGGAGGCTTCTGGTCGATACGAATACCCATCGCATGAAGTTCATTCTTCAACAATTGGACCTGTCCCGGCTGAAATACGTCCAAGACCAACAGGACAAGGTCCGCGTTCCTTGCCACGGAGAGAACCCTCCTTCCCCTCCCCCGTCCTGAAGAAGCACCGCTGATGATTCCTGGAAGGTCGAGAATCTGGATGTCCGCTCCGTTGAGGCGTAGAATCCCAGGGACAACGGTGAGAGTTGTGAAAGCGTAGGCCGCTACCTTGGACTTCGCATTAGTCAATCGATTCAGAATAGTCGACTTGCCAACACTAGGGAGGCCGATGAGAACGACTGTTGCATCACCTCCCTTGCGTATCTCGAAAGCCGGGCCTCCACTCTTAGAGGTGGAGCTTTCCAGCTCCTCGTGCAACCGGGCGAGCTTAGCTTTGAGAAGGCCGATGTGATGTTCGGTTTTCTTGTTGATCTGGGTCTTCTTCATCTCCTCTTCTATCTGCTTAATTTTTTCAGGAAGACCCATTTACAGCTACCCTTCAGTTATCGGCTAGTACCCTTCCGATCGGATATTGTGAACCTTCTCTTCTATTCGTAAAGGGTCCTCCGCACTACATAATCGCCCACGCGATGCCAACGCGGGTTGGTGGGCATCTCCGATGTCTATTTGGTTCGGTATCGATGCGCGACTGAAATGGCTTCGCTGTCCGAGTTCGGATGGCGTTCGGAAGCTGCTGAAAGCTGATGATCGATTCTGATTTTTCTATCGTATGGGTTTTTTGTTTGTTTGCTCAACCATATCATTGAACGATTCATGTACTCTATTCCGTGCTTCGACGGGGATAGGTTCAGGAGTTTCGCTCAAGAGCTGTTGACAGGTTGCACATGATTAGGGATATCTTTCCGTCAGGAAGGTTGGAGAGAACAGCCTGATGCGAGGACCTAGAGGTCTTTCCACGCCTTTCTAAACGCTCCATCATCTCTCTTGCAATTCGCCTTCCTATTTCGTAATACTCCGCGGAGTACACTGCCATGGAACATGGAAGGAGCCCTAGGCGATAATAAGGGTACATGAAAGCAAACCAGCTGACCCCAAATTCCACGACCATAACTCCCCGGCCAACAAATCGCCTGAAAACAACAACGAATCGAGCGGCTTGTTCTAGAAACCGGCTTCCCTGTCCTAATGATTATCTGCCTAGCTTCATGTAGAGCGCCAAGCAACCTGCACCTTAGCTCACCTCGGAGCAGCTTCCCTGGATAATCTGAACTGTTATTCGCTGTTTGTCCACTAATACCACATCGCTTGGGGAGGGGAAAGTTTGTCCGTTAACAACAATACATGAGGAGTCGCCCTGAGGGACTTGGTAGCCTACCACTTGGTTGTTGTCAACTGTCTCCCCCCAGACTCGTAGAAATTCTTGGAGCGTGAAATTTCGAACAGTATTGGAGTCGATATGGATAGTTCCGGAAGTGTCGCGGGTCGTTAGAGGTGAGTGGCCTGCCACACCGTACTGATCTAGGGAATGGTCTCGCCATAGACTCTGGTTGATGCCTATTTCTGAAGGAACCGTGGAGGGCACTCCTTGTATCAAGACCGAGAGTTGTGATTGGACTTCAACACGGACCGTGTTGCCACTAATAACCAGAGCAGCCACTGTTGAGACTAGAATAATGCACGTAGCTACCAGTCCATAAAACAGGAGTTTCCTCGGGTGACGATTTCGTGACCGCCTAGGCAGTGATGCTGTTTGCTTGTCGCTAGAAAACGCGGAAACCCGTTTCGGATGGACCTTCTCATAGTGCGCTCTAAGGTTCGGCTTCCTGACTGTCGCGCCGCATATGGGACACGTATCTTGTTCTGGTGACGCTTCGACCTCTACCATGCCGAGCCATCCCGGAGTTGTGTCATTGACCTATTTTGCCTCTGGACGCTATATGGATTGCTGGGGGTTGGGCGGTAACGGGGCACGAGAATAGATCTCAATTCTGGTCGCGAAATATCCGGGTACATCTGTCGATGTCAGGATGATGCCCTGGGTGGAGGTTTGAGGGAGAAGCTACCACAAGCGTTAAAATCGCCTATACCCGTAGTAGCGTCCGGAAATATCCTTTGAAAACAAAAATGCTTTTCCTAGTTGCACTTCTTACTATACTTTCTCTCGCACCACTAACAGTAGCCATTGACAACCGCACAGATTCAACCCCTTTGCCTGACGGAGTCCTCTCCGGATACGCCATAGTCACCCTCAAAGACCAGCCGCTCGCTAGCTACGATGGTCATATTCCGGGCTACGCTAGGACGATGCCTCTGCCGGGCCAGAAGCTCGATCTAAACTCGCCAGCCGCCCAGTCCTACTCGTCATACTTGACCAACGGTCGCGCGTCTGCAAAGGGATGGCTGAAAAACAACATGCCCGCAGTCCAGGTCGTCGACGAATACTCGATCGTCATGAACGCTATTGCTGTCCAGTTGAACGGGAACGCGATGAACTCTATTCTGAACGCGCCAGGAGCAGGTTTCGTCTCCGGTGACTACCTCTATCACCTTGACATGAACCGGTCCCCGGCCTTGATCGGCGCTCCAACCCTATGGGCCGCTGATGGTGGTCAGGGTAACGCTGGTGCCGGGGTGAAGATTGGGATCATAGATACTGGAATCGACCAGACCCATCCTTTCCTAACGGACAACTCGCTAACGATACCTGCAGGATTTCCCAAGTGTGACGCCATCGACTCTGCCATCGGTACTCCTGACTCTCAATGCAAGTTCGTCAGCAACAAAGTCATCGTAGCGAAGGTCTTCGAGACCCTCACTGACTTTGACGCCCACGCCGCGCAGGCCCATGGTTCCCATGTTTCAGGAATAGCCGCGGGTGTCGCTAACACCTGTGCTCCCTTTGTGGGTTGCACTCTCAGCGGCATTGCCCCGAAGGCTTTCCTAGGAAACTACAACGTGTTTCCAGGCAACGTGTTGTCGGCATCGAGTCACGACATTGCTAAAGCGGTTGAAGCGGCCGTCGCTGATGGAATGGACGTGCTCAACCTCAGTCTCGGCGGAACAGCAAACCCTGATGATGTACTTGTGAACGCGGTTAACTCGGCAACGGACGCCGGAGTCGTCGTCGCCATCGCTGCAGGCAACAGCGGTCCAGGAGCGGGCACAGTGGACTCTCCAGGCATTGCGGACAAGGTCATCACCGTAGGCGCTAGCACCAACCCGCACTTCATCGGAATACCCGTAACAGCGATGGGAATAGGTACATTTGGCGCAGCTCTCGGAGAGTTCACCAACTCCACCAGCTTCGTTCCAGCAGTCACCGCCACCTACGCTCTGACCAGCCCAACCAACGGTTGCACCGCGATCAGCCAGAACCTCTCAAACGAGATCGCTTTGATCCGCAGAGGAACATGCACATTCACCACTAAAGTCAGGAACGCTCAGAACGCTGGAGCCATCGGAGTGATCGTTATCAACAGCCAACAAGGCGACCCGATTGCCATGGGCCAAGACGGCACAACTCCAGTTCCAACCATCCCAGCCGTCATGGTATCGATCACCAACGGTAACGCCATGGCCACGATCGCACCCAACACTGTAACGGTTGACGGCACCGCACCTAAGGAATTCTTCAGTGACGGAGCTGGAGCTGATATTCTTGCCTCCTTCTCCTCCAGGGGTCCACCGCTCCTACAGAGCCCAGGTGTCGGAATTGGACAGCCACAGGACAAGGTCAAGCCGGATGTTGTCGCGCCAGGCGTGAACGTCTACTCGTCCGTTCCAAGCTTTGCCTGCGCCAGCCCGCCGTGCTTTGCCTTCTTCCAGGGGACCAGCATGGCCACACCTCACGTTGCCGGATCTGCTGCACTATTGATACAGCTGCATCCTGACTGGTCTCCGGAACAGATCAAATCGGCCCTTGTTAACTCAGCCCACCGGCCTGTCAAGAGCCCTACGAGCGGCAGTGCACTTCAAAACCCGATGACTAGGGGTGCGGGAAGAATAGACCTGGCAGCCGCTTCCCAAGTGAGCGCGACCCTTGAAACTAGTCCCACGGGCTCAATGCTCGGTAACGGTCAGGCAGGTTTCAGCTTTGGCGAGCTGCGTGCTTCATCCCAGACTCGGAGCTTCACCATAACCCTGACCTCAGTCTCTACCTCTACCACAACTTACACTGTCTCCGTCTTACCGGCCATCTCAGGCCCAACTGTCACGCCCTCGGTAGCATCGTTGACGGTCTCAGCAGGTGGAACTGCAACTGTCGACATATTTCTAGCGTTGTCCCCCGATCTTGCGGGTGTGTTCTATGGCGATGTGCAGCTTACAGGTGGACCAGTTGTGCTCAACGTTCCATACTGGGTCACAGTCGACCCGCCCGGCCAGGGCGCCGGAGGCCGCGTACTCAAGCTCTAGCCCCGACCTGATTCCCCTACTTTTTCTTCTTCCAAGTTAGAGGATAATCTGGACCACCAGAGATGGGTGGAAAGAGAATGGCTGCGGAAGGCACTTGCTACTTGAAGCTCAACATGCAAAGCACGCCGCGACCGCTAACCCGGCGACCGTGTCGGTCCCCTGCTCTGGGAACCAGCTCTTCTCCGAACTCGGACGTCTGTAAGCGACTAGAAATCAGAGCGGCAATTCCAAGAGGCGCATTCCTAATACGCTGCCGAGCTTCGGTCTATCCATCGAAATAAGCATACTTTTCCAAAAATATACTTCGCAAATAGCTTTCTCTTACAGCAAATCTTTCTCTTCTGTAACTATTTTTTCTCGTAACTTTTTCTTGACCCCCCGGGGGTACCCGATCTCCCGCGCCCGCCCTTCACAAAAAACGCCCCGGAACTGGCGCAACATAGTCCAGCGAGTGTCCCGGACCAAGCTCTGCCTCCAGGCGTAAAACTAACAACCCCACCGAGATTCAGCCGTCGCCGATCTTCCGATTCTATGGTCTAGATGTTGCGTTGCCAGTAGAACGCGACAAAGGCCACGTCCAGAATGTTGACGACACCATTGTTATCCAGGTCCGCAGCAACGTTCCAGGTAGAACTGGTAGGGGTGGCGCCGAAGGAGAAGGCGACAGTCGCCACATCGACAATTTCGACGACTCCATTCTTGTCAAGGTCCGGACTCTTGTAAAGAGTGAACCTTCCGTGCATGCTCCCAGAGTGGAACTGGCAGTAGTACTCGTATGTTCCAAGGCCTGTGAAGTCGTCCTTAGGAATGGTCGGGGTAAATGATAGTGTGGTCGTTGATGAGAAAACGTTGGATGACGCCGCCAGACAGCCGCTAGTATTCGACAAGCTGCAAGCGTTCAGAGTGTTCACGCTCGAAGCTGGAAACCCTGCCGTGTATATGGCGAGGTCGTGAGTGCAACAGTCACCCCATTGGACTTTAACTCCGAAGGTTACTCCTCGGAATTCGAGGACAGTCGGATTGCAGGTTCCACTAGTGCACCCGATCACAGTGCTGTTCCATCCCTCCACGTTCGCTACGATGGTAAAGTTAACGTCGCTGCTCCCGATGGAAGCGGTGCTCACTATTCCCTTTTGAGCGACAAGATTTGTGTTCACAGCTCCTACCGGACGACTCGTTGTGGTCATCGGACTTGCCTTAACTCTTTGAAGGCCAAAATTGGCTGTCAATGATCCCACGGCCAAGGTTACGATTAGGAGAATTGCTATTTTCAAAGCATGACGTTTCTGCCTTCTATCAGGATAAGAGGTTTTCCCCAATTCCCTTCCCGACAGTTCAATCCTCGGGGGAAACTGTTTGACGGTTCAGGACTTGGAGGCAACAACTTTGAAAGGGCCGAGGTATGGTCAGGGCCTTCATCACAGATGCAGCAACGACAGGTTTACCAGAGTACGGCGACCATGCGGTTTCCATCGGCCTATTCGCGACTCTCTGATAACTAGGACTTCCCGCCGAATCAACCATACCGAACACGTCCAAAAACAGCCCTAAAACAGCAACGAAACCGCTAGTTTTCCCCTTGAAACCGGATTTTTTTCTTCGTGGATTCTATATTACAGGGGGGAAGAGTATCTAGAGTAGAACGGCGAAAACAATCACGATCGAACCCATTTCCAGTGAGGAGAACAACCGCTACCATGGCTGAAAACTGGGTAGACGAACGGGACAAAGCAATCCTCGAAACAATCTACTACTGTGAGAACTGCAACATGGTACTGGACCCCGGCGACAGTGACATAGAACGGCACAAGAAAGACTTTCCACATCACAAGATGCGGAAAGTCTTCATCGTCCGCTGTGGGAACTGCGGAAACATAGTAACCGACAGCCACGCCCAGTACAGTCCCGAGAGAAACCAGTTCTGGTGTAAGAACTGCATCGCTCAAACAGGCGTCCAGAACTTCCACATCACCTAGCACTGCATTTATAGTCAGGCTGGCCAATTTGGCCTCGTCCCACATTCGGTGTCTCTTTGAATATCGACCTCGTCAGAAAACAGATCCCTGTCACCTCCCGACGAGCATATTTCGACAACGCAGGAACTGGTCCGCCGTCTCTACCAGTTCTCAACGCGATTAACGAGTTCATGGCTGACTGGCGCGAGTACGGGGAGAATTGGGAAGAATGGCTACCACTCATCATCGAGTCACGCCGGCAATTTGGAAAGATGATTGGAGGAGTTCCCCTCGATGAGATAGCCTCAGTCCCAAATGTCACCAGCGCACTCATCGGGCTAGCAAGTAGCCTCAACTACAAACCAAACGGCAACATCGTTATCAGCGAACTCAACTTTCCAACGAACATATACCTCTGGCACCTCCAGAAAAAACATGGACGAGCCAAAGACGTCCGCCTCCTCCACCGCGACAATAACGGCACAATCCCGCTAGAACAATGGGAGAAAGCAATTGACGATGATACCTCGATCGTATCCGTCGACTACGTCTCATGGACCAACGGTTGCCGAGAGAAGATCCGAGAGATAACAAAGATCGCACACGAACACGGCGCATTTGTCATCGCCGACTCGTTCCATGCTCTAGGCGTCTTTCCAATAGACGCTCGGCAGGACGGAGTCGACGCGCTAGTATGTGGGATGTACAAGTGGATGCAAGGACCTCACGGTGCAGCCTTCGTCTACACCAAGCGCGACAGGCTGAAGGATCTTGACCCGAACTATATCGGCTGGCATGGAGTCCAAGACTCGGTCGCGAGGAGGCTCACGAGCCAGCAAGATCTATTCGGAAAACCGTTCAACATCAAAGAGACGATACCCGCACCTGACGCGACAATGTTTGAAGGTGGAAGCTGGGGAGTAATCTCGATTGTAGGCGCCAAAGCGGCCTTAGAGTTTGCGTTGAAGCATGACCAAGGAGAAAGGTCCCGTCGAGTCCTAAAGGTCACCGAGCATCTAATTGAGGGTTTGAAAAAGAAGGGGCGCAAGCTACTGACACCGTTACAGTCCGACCGGCGGAGCGGAATAGTGGTCTTCGAAGATCCCGATCCTGGAGCTACGTATGAGAAGTTGAAGAAGCTCAACATCACCGTGGCGAGTAGAGTCAATGCCCTGCGAGCCTCACCGCACTACTACAATACCGAAGACGAAATCGACAAACTCCTAGCCGCTCTCTAAACATTGAAAATAGTTGTTGTAAACAACTACAAGGAACTGAGCCAAGCGGAGAGAGCAGTCCAGAACATAGAAAAGTGCACCGGACAATCGGTAGAGAAAATAGACTACAAGGAACCAGACCTTTACAGCAAAGTGGTAGAATCCGAACCAGAATTAGTAATTCTCACAGGGTCAAGCGCCCTACTCTCAAAACCTAGAACCCGCGAGCTATTCCAGCCCGAAATGGACCTCGTCAGAAAGGCCAAGTTCCCAATTCTTGGAATATGCTACGGACACCAGATCATCGGTTCAGCCTTCGGCGCTCCAATGCGAGACCTCGGCCAAATGCTCCGCAGATTCGAAAAAGTAAGCATCGTCAGGAAGCATCCATTGTTCGATGGATTACCCTCTGACCTAGTCGTTGCGGAGTCACATCGTCAAGAACTGACCAGGGTTCCCGACGAATTTCACCACTTGGCGCAATCGACGACCTCCAAGGTCGAGGCCATTGTACACCAGTCGAAGCCAGTCTACGGTGTCCAGTTCCACCCTGAGCGGTCAAACGACGACTATCCACACGGTAGGATGATCATTCGAAATATCTTGAAACAGATTCGAGGGTCCTGACTCGCCCTCTAGTGTAGGGGAATCCGGTAGTCGAGGACCATCGCGAGAAAGACGATAGCGAGGTACGGGCTTGAGAATTTGAAAGCAGTCCATGCTTGAGCCTTCGTCGGGTTGAAAGCCAGCTTCAAGTCTACAATGATCATTCCCAGACCAAGCAATCCGGCGATTGCGAGATAGATTATTCCGAACGTTCCCAGAGGCACGAAGATGAGAGACGAGGGGACCAGAAGGAAAGTGTTGAGGGCAATGTACTGTGCAGCCTTCTTGTCCCCGACAACGACTGGAAGCATAGGAATCCCGGCCTTTGCATAGTCTTTCGAGGCTCGAAGTGCGAGGCTCCAAAAGTGGCTGGGAGTCCAGACAAAGACTAGCAGAGCCATCAGCCAGGGAGCAATCACGCCAACGTTGCCTGTAGCCGCAGCCCAACCCGCTAGAGGTGCGCAGCTCCCTGCCGAGCCTCCCAGGACGATGTTGAGGGTTGTGCGGCGTTTCAACCATTTGGTATAGAAGCCAATGTAGATGGCGGCGCCGAGGAAGATGAACAAACTAGCCCAGAAAGAAAGTAGCAACAGAGAGGTCCCGACACCTGCTGCGACTAGCCCCAACCCGAAAATTAGCGCGTTGATCGGCGATATCTTTCCTTTCGGAATCGGCCTCTGGCTAGTACGCCCCATACTCTGGTCGATGTCCCTGTCAAGGTAGCAGTTCAATGCTCCAGCGCCCCCGGACGCAAGGGTACCTGCGACTAGGACTGCAGCGAGGCTTAGCAGGTTAATGCCACGTGTAGCCACCAGGAACGCCATCAGAGCCGTAAAGTCCAGCAGGAATACTATCTTCGGCTTCGTCAGGTCCGCGTAAGCCTGGACTCTAGACCCCAAAAGTGAACGCAAGGTTTGGGGAAGGCTGGCTTGTAAAAGGGTTTAGCGCAAACGGCCCTTACCCGAAGAGGCTGAATGAACGTACAACCCTCGGACTATGGTTAGAAACCTCTGAAATAGGCCCCTTAGCCGCCGAACGTTTCAAAGGGGTCCGCGTTGAGGGTCAACTACCTGCTCATCCTCGGATGCGTAGGCCTCAGCCTCTGGGCCTGGCAGCAAGACCCCAACTTCATCGACGCGAATTTCGTGTTCAGCTGGAACAACCTGTTGGCTGGACGAGTCTGGACCTTGTTCACCGCGCTCTTCCTTCACGCCAGCCCAACTCATCTCTTCGGAAACATGCTCTTCCTGTTCGTGTTCGGAAACACGCTGGAGAAGATGATTGGCAGAGACTACCATCTAGCAGTCTTCTTCATAGGAGGATTCACAGCCTTCCTCGTCCCACCCGCCCTGGGACTCTACTCGCCCGACACAGGTATGCTAGGAGCCTCGGCAGCCATCTTCACGCTGGCGGCTTGCGTGATGTTGATGAAGCCGCTGAAGTTCTCGTTCCTCTTTATGGCTCCGCAAGGGCTGGTGGCGATCTTTTACTTCGTCTACAACGTAGCCCTTGTCTACGATCCGACCCTGATTCCGGGTCTTGGCTACGACCCCAGCATCGCCTACATCGCCCATGTCATAGGTTTCACAGTTGGCATACCATTTGGAATCTCTTGGAGCCAGCGTTGGAAGAGAAACCTCCTGATCACCCTTGGACTCTTCGCGATATACCTCGCGATACTCGCAATACTCGCAACATTTTTCGGGCTAAGACTGCCCCTCGGCATACTCTAGCTGCTGCTCCAATAGAGGCTTGAGCTTCAAGAAAACATGTCTCGTCGCCCGCAAATCGTCGAGACAATGCTCCCGTATCAACAACGATGCCTTCCTGTCTCCTTCTAGCGCTCGAACATAGAGGTGTGGGACGTCGAGGCCCATCGGACCCTTCTTCCGATCTATCTGGAAGAAATCGCACACATGGTCGAGATAGGTGAAGGTGAGTCTCAGCCGGCTCTTCACCACGTCAGCGAGATCGATTTGTGGCTTTCGAAGAAATGGTCGAGGGTCAAGACCATGCTTCATGAGGCGAGTCGTGAGAAATGGAATGTCGAAGCTCCTGCCATTCCATGTCACAAGAACGTCATAACTCTCCAAACGCTTTGACAGTTTCGACAACAATGACTTCTCCTCGCTCGTCCTACTCGCTTCCAAATACTCGCTCCTACCAGCGTCCGACATGAGCCCAGCACCAACGAGAACCCCGGCGTCCGCCTCAAGTGACGTCGTCTCGATGTCTAGAATGACGATCCTAGCAGCCATGATCTTGCTGTTATCGTTCACAGCTTAAGCGCTTCGGGCAGTGATCCTCGAAAGGAAGATATTTGGGCCTCAGCCCGTACCCTCTCGTAGACTGATCTAGTTGGAGACCCCTGCCATAGTCCAAGTCGCGAACTTGGAGAAAACCTACCGCCTCGGCAACGTCACAGTGCAAGCGCTTCGCGGGGTCAACCTCACACTCTACCAAGCAGAGTTTGTAGTCATAACTGGTCCTTCAGGATCGGGAAAGACGACTCTCCTCAACGTTATCGGAACACTAGACAAACCGTCCTCGGGCAAGGTCACCATTGACGGAGAAGACATTACAGACATGAAAGACGGTCAGCTCACGAAGCTCAGACGCCACAAGATAGGCTTCGTCTTCCAATTCCACAACCTCATACCTGTACTAACAGCTCTGGAAAACGTGGAACTGCCACTTTTGACGGCAGGAATGAAGCCGTCAGCCGCGAAGGAACGAGCTAGTTTGATGCTCGAGCGCGTCGGCCTCAAGGAACGCCTCGCCCATCTGCCAGATGAGCTGAGCGGGGGAGAGCAACAACGTGTCGCCATAGCACGCGCCTTGGCAAATCACCCGAAAATCATCCTCGCCGACGAACCGACAGGGGACCTCGATACTAAAACAGGCACAGAAGTGGTGCAGATAATGTACGAAGCGGCGAAAAAGGAGAACGCCTCTGTCCTTGTCGTCACACATGACCCAGTAGTTGCAGATCGGGCGGAGAAACTGTTTGAGATGCGCGACGGTATCATAACTAAAGCATCGCAGCACTCCCCTAGAGAGTCTTACCGACTAAGAGCGATCGAACCGGTTCCCCCGGAGCCTGCACGATCTCTCTCACAGCCCAATTAGCGCGAAGGCTGAGCCTGGATTTTGCTTTCTGCGAAGATTGCCTACCGCAACCTTCCAAAGCGTCGAGCGAGAACTGCGCTGACAATTCTAGCAGTCATCCTCGGAGTCGCATTGCTCGTGGGAATAAGCCTTGCAACAGCAAGTGCAACCGGCGAGTTTACCAATTACATCAACAAATTCTGGGGGCAAACAGATATTGTTGTTAGCTACGGTGCTTTCCCACCAGTATTCCAGGCCGGAAACCTTGCGAGAGTCCAGTCGGCACCAGAAGTCGCACAGACGGCCATCCGGCTTCTCTGGTTCGGCGCTCTTAACAAAACCCCTGTTCAGCTTGTCGGCGTGAACCAGACAGACTTTGACTATGCAAGCCTAAACATCACTGGAGCTAAGATTCTATCGGCTAACCAGACAACAATCGACGATGGACTCGCGCAAAAGCTTGGGATTGGAATCGGATCCACCATACAGGTATTTTCAATAGACGCGACCGGCAACAATGTTTCGATCTCGTTTTCGGTTGTTGGGATCAACCATCCGCTCCGAAATATCGGAGCATCAGTATATGTCAACCTCCTTCAACTTCAATCAGACCTAAATTTTCAGGGATTGATTTCCCACATATACGCCACGATTAACGACTCTACCAGGGCTCCCCAAGTTCGCGACGAAATCCAACGTCTTCTTGGGTCACCGCTTTTCAACGTGAGCGCCCCCAAAGCTGAGGCTGTTCAGAGAATAGCGGGACAAACGGCAGGGTTCGAACTCGGGCTGAACGTAATGGTAGCGGTCGCACTTGTTGTTTGCTCCTTTATCGTCTTCAACACCCTGTTCATGACGGTAAACGAGCGCACCTATGAGATTGGAGTGATGCGGGCTGTCGGAACCAGCCGATCACAGATCTTCAAGATTTTCTTGGCCGAGGGAATATTGGTCGGCACCATTGGAACAATCGCAGGAGTGTTTGCCGGGCTAGCCCTCTCGCGGGCTTTTACTGCAATTGCAGAAAATATTCTCCAAATCCCATCTCTCCCTCTCGTCCAACTCACCCCGACCATTACTCTGATGGGAATCGGGGCAGGATTCGCTGCGGTCTTCGGGGGATCTCTCTATCCCGCGGCTTCCGCAAGCCGGATCAACATTATCCAGGCGATTCGACCCTCCGCTAGAAACTCACACAATAGAGTCCCAGATTCAATTATCGTTCTTGTCAGCGTGGGCATGCTTACGCTCGGAACTCTGGAGGCTGCGAGGCTAACACCATTCCATATTCCATACCTCGATGTCGCACTCATCCCAACTGGGTTAGTCATTCTAGGTGCGGTCCTCTTCGGACGATCAGGCCGAATTCTTACGGCGCCACTTCTACCGTTCTCGAAGGCTGTCAGATACATCGTGTCGAGAAACGGACGACGTAGGTTGCTCAGAAACGCGATCTCATTCGGGATGATCACAATCACACTGAGTTTCGTCATTATGCTAGGGGGAATACAAGGTGGGATCCAGGCGGCCCTCGACCAAGGAATTCAAGAGGCGCTCGGTGCAGACATTATCTTAGTCGCAAACGAGTCGCTACCTGTCAGCTTCACCAACAATCTCACGAGTCTACCCCAAGTTACAACTGCGACTCCCCTTGGTCCCAGTTTCCTGCCCGTCAACCCGACCGCGTTCGGTCCTAGCGGCAATAAAACGTCTGTAGGAATACTCGCGGTCGACCCTACGACTTTCCCCCAGATCGTAAACTATCAATTTGTCAACTCGCCCCCGCCGCAGGTGGTGTATAGCCAACTGGCAAGCAACAATCAAACCGTCTTGCTCCCTGATTCCCTCGCTTCCAGGTTGGGAGTCACTGTCGGAGAGAATATTACAATGGACCTACCGAACGCCGTTAACTTCAGAGTCGCCGGAACCTTCACCGGGCCTGTTCTACAGTACATTCAATTTGGAAACAGTTTTGCCAGTGACACAATCGTCGTCTCGTTCAAGACACAGACGCAATTTTTCGGGGGCCGGTACACCGCACCACTCTTCCTGGTAAACCTAAAACCCCAATACAAGTCAGAAGCGTCCACTATCGCTCACAACATTGCAGCCTCGTATCCGAAATATGATTTTGCCGAAAACTCGCTGACCCTTGGACAACTTCTCTCTTTAGTTCGAGATACTATAAACCGGATATTCACGATAATTTTGTTGGTTCTCTACTTCGCCCTCCTCATAGCGACTCTTGGAATAACCGCCACAATGATCATGAACGTGACTGATAGGAAGCGAGAGATCGGGCTCTTGCGATCACAGGGAATGAGCAGGAGACAGATAGCAGGGCTTTTTCTCAGCGAAGGAATTCTCCTGGGACTATTCGGTTTCCTCCTCGCTGTTCCTGGAGGATTGCTCTTGTTGGAGGGGGCGACTAACAGCACAACTCTAGCAGGCTTATACCTCCCATTCGTCGTCCCCATCGGGGCGATGGTTCAAGCCTTTGGATTGTCGATTCTGGCAGTACTGGCTGGATCGCTTTATCCGGCTTTACGCGCTTCGAGAATGGAAATCACGGAGGCTCTCGAACAAGCATGACGAGCGGCTAACCGTTACTGTTGGGAAATGGAGTAGGGTACGGCGGGCTTAGTTCTGGCTTAGATCGAATGATCATCTTGAGCCGGCATGCCCAAGTTCAGCCAGCGTCAACGGTACACTCTCGCCATTCTTTGCAGCTTGCTAATTGCTGGTCTAGTACTGTTATCTTTCCCTGCACCTGCCGAACAGGATATCGCGACCTATTCGACGGCAATCGGCTATTCTACAAGTGCACTACAAAAGGCAATTGGATACGCGCTTTCTGGCTATTTCGCGTCAGCGCACATAACGACTGGAAACACGGCCACTGTCACATTGACGCTCGTTGAGTCATACCTGGTAATCTTCACACGCACTTTTCCCGCGGGAACATTCGACATTCCAAGCACCCTTATCACCGCGGCCAACGGAGGAACAGTATTCTTGACAATAACGTCCCAAAACCAGGTCATCACACCAATGAACGTAGTGGCGAAAATATTCCACATAGTCACAGCATTTCCATTCTTCTGGGCAGGAGCAGGGATCTTGGGCTTGACCGGCCTCCTAACCCTCGCGATCTTCTACCAGCATACCACAGCTGGAAAACTCGCGAGAAGAATCCTGCCTGTGGAAAAAGCAGGCCTCGGTTGGCCCTAGCGGCACCACGGCGTCATCTGCGAAACCAGATTAAATAATACGCGAGACCCGGGAAGGTTCTGCGCGAAATCCATGACGGGCAATGCACTGATCTCGGTCTACGACAAATCCAGGCTGGAACATATAGTCGGAGCGTTTGCAAGACACAAGATCAAAGTGATCAGCTCAGGTGGCACAGCCCAAGCGATCCGAAAACTCAGACACGAAGTCGTAGAGGTCTCAACCTACACCGGGTTTCCCGAGATGCCTGGTGGATTGGTGAAAACTCTACATCCCAAGATTCACGCGGGGATTCTTGGTGACTGGAAAGACCCAGTACAAGAAAAATATCTTCGCGAGAACGGAATTGAACCAATGGATTTTGTTGTGGTGAACTTGTATCCGTTTCGCGAGGCTGTCAAGAGCGATCCTGTGAACTTGCGGAGGGCAGTGGACAATATCGATATTGGAGGTGTCACCTTGATCCGTGCCGCGGCGAAGGGAGCGTTTCTCAACAATAGAGTCGTGCCGTTGACCAGACCTGCCCAGTATGATGTCTTGATACGGGAGCTGGACAAACATGAATCGATCAAAGATGAGTTGAGGCACAAGCTTGCTCGGGAGGCCTTCGCAGTGACAGCAGAGTACGATGCTGCGATAGAGAGTTACTTGGGAAAGGTGAAGGGATGAGCGGGCAAGAGATCCGCCGAATCTACCGGACAGCCCGAGATGAGAATCTACCATTATCGCTGAAGCTAACGATCGGGGAGAAGGTGTTCGAGTACTCAAAGGTCCAGTGGAGAGTAGAGGGCCGGATGCGGGGGCTACGGTATGGTACTAACCCTCACCAGAAAGGGGCGTTGTACCGGCCGAAGTCATCGAAGGGCGGGATTGGAAATGTTGACTGGGTGAAATGGGGAAAGGACGGACCCTCAGCAACGAATATCGAGGACGGCAGTCATGGGCTGCGGATCACGAGCTACTTCAAAGAGCCTGCTGTGGCAGTGATGAAACATCTCAACCCATCAGGCGTGGCTGTTTCTAGAGAAGAGGAAAGTCTAGTTCAGGTGTACGCGAGTGCTAGGGACTCTGACAGCCGGGCCGCCTTTGGAAGCGTCGTAGTATTCAACAGTCCTGTTGACGGAAAGACTGCAGAGGAGATTATGAAGACGTTCGTTGAAGTTGTCTATGCGCCGGGATATGGTTCTGACGCCCTGAGGGTTTTCGAATCCAAGAGGGATATACGAGTTGGAGAAGTCCCAGTTCAACAAGCGAGGGATGTCGCCGTGCCCCCGGAGGTGGTGGTGCTGGAAGATGGATCTCTGATCATCGAGGACGCGTACCGAACTAGCATATTGTCGCTGGAGGAGTTGCAACGGCTTCAGGTGCCTACTGAGAAGAAGCCGTCGAATCATGAGTATTTGGATCTGCTGCATGCATGGTGGGTGGCATGCGAGGTTCGGTCAAACGCGGTAGTTTTCTGGAAAAGAGGGACGTCTCTCGCGATCGGGACCGGCCAGCAAGATCGGATCGGGGCCATCGAGAACTCCATCGACAAGGCGCACAAACTCGGCAACATCTTGAAAGGCAGCGTGCTGGCTTCTGACGGGTTCCTTCCCAAACTGGACAATGTAGAAGCGCTGGCGAAGGAGGGGGTTTCCGCCATCGTCCAACCGGGCGGGTCCGTGGAGGACCCGGGAATCGTCAAGGCGTGCAACGAGCACGGGATGAAGATGGTATTCACCGGTGAACGGTCCTTCAGGCATTTCTAAGAATAGCCGAACCCGTTTCCAAACCTGTTTCGTTCGTATTGATTGTTTATATCCCGCTTCCACCTTCTGGAAGATTGGATCCTCTTGAAACCCAATGATATTGATTCTACGTCGACAATCGAGAGGGGCTACGAACCTTTCCGAGTCACATCCTTCCGTGAAAACCTAGCTGTTAACTTCGGAATGATATTCGTAACCATCACGGCTCTGATTCTCAGTATGTTACTCCTACCGCATCTGCTAGTCGGAGTAACATGGAACGGAGGATAAATCCGGTCTCATTGCCCCTGCTTTCTGAAAGTGTCCCACGGCGCTGGTTCGATTAGGAAAATCCTTATATCGGATATCCGATATCGTTATACCGATATCGAAGCAACAGCAAAGGAGGCGAAACGTATGAGTGAACATGAATGGAATCGTCCCAGACACTTCTTCGCCTGGGGCATATTCGCGCTAGTCGCATTTGTCGTGGCATCAATCGCAGTCTCAGCGGTGCTATTCGCAACACGCCCTGCACCCGTCGCAGGCACGAACTACCCGTACTTCTTCTTCCCATTCCCGCTATTCTTCATCTTCGGAGTATTCGCATTCTTCTGGCTAGCCAGATGGCTAATCTTCCCATGGAGAGGAGGATGGGGCTACCGAGGAAGATACTGGCGATACCAAGACGAATCCTACTACATCATCCGCGCACGATACGCAAAGGGAGAGATCACCAAAGAACAATTCGAACAAATGATGCGCGACCTGCAACAACACACCACCAACCAACCACAGTCCTAGACTGACAACAAGCCAAACCTCACCCATTTTTCAAGTCCTTTTTTTTCTGCATTACGACACGACTGGAAAACCGAAGAAGCCCAATTCCATGAATCCTCGGGAGCACGAGCAATCTAGATTCCTTGCACATCATTCGCTGTCTGTCTAACTCAGCAAGTCGAAGCGAACGAGAGACTCTTTCTGATGCTGCGTGACATCGTCTGTGAGCTCCGCCCCGACGCGGTAGTAGTCTTCCACATCAACGTCCTTCAGCTCGAAAAATGCCCCAACATTTCTAAAGTCAGCTTCCAAAAGGCCCGCGGCTTCTGGGTGACTGACTAAGACGGCTTGCGAGACATCGATGATGTAGGGCTTCTTGTCCCAGACAACGATATTGTAGGGGCTAAGGTCTCCGTGTACCAGATGAGCCCGAGAGACAAGCGTCTCCATTGCCGCAAGAACCATCCTCGAAAGAGCCGCATAATCCCCGCCTTCTAACTCATTGAGTTGTGGGGCATCTATCCCATTGCCGCCGAGTAGGGTCATCACGACAATATTTTCCTCAAACCCGACCGGACGAGGGGCTGGGATCCGTATCTTTTCCAACCTTGCCAGATTACGGTATTCCTTCTCAGCCCACATTGCCTCAGTCCGCAATGTAACATGGCGTTTGGCGTGACGATAGCGCCAGTCGCCGAAGAGATACTGCTTTCTCTCTCTTTTTCCAAAAACCTTAGAGGTGTGGATCTTGACTGCTAGTTCCCGGCCGTCGGGGGCGACCCCGTGGACAACGAGACTTTCCTTACCTTGCCTGATCGGCCGCCCAAGCCGAGCTATCACACCGTGATTCATAAGCCGGTACAGGGCCATCTGTGAACACTCGTCGAACAATCCCTGCCAAATACTTCCACTCCAAACTCGGCAAGATCGAGATTGAGATTCAAACGAATCTAAGGATTGCGCTTACTCGCTCGAAGTCAAGCATACCTTGCCCTGTTTAAATAGAATCCATTGAATCATCCTTAACCATGCACACAGTAGAGATCAAGTCTACTGAAAACGGTCCAAACCTCGTCTACCTTGATGGGAAGGTGTTCACTGCCTTGTGCAGATGCGGCGGCTCCAGCAACAAACCCTTCTGCGATGGGACCCACGCAAAGATCGCGTTCCACGCCAAACCTGCAGACCTCAAAGTCCTCACCGAACATTCCAAGGTAGAAGCGTAGCTTAGAGAACTGAAACTCATCATAGTAATCCTTCAGCTGATGAATTTGTCTTTAACTCGAATTCCTCTCTTTTTCTGCACTCGTCCGAGACCGAATGCGTTGTGTCCGTGTCTCAAGAAGAGTCGGATTACAGCGTCCTCTGCTCTCTGAGGACAGATTACGACGAAGCCTACTCCCATGTTGAAAGTCCGGTACATTTCCCTGTCTGAGACTCTTCCACGATTCTGAATAATCCGGAATATTCCAGGTGTAGGAGGCGGTTGTTCGATGTCTGCTCCGAGTCTTGCCTGTCCGACAATCCTATCGAGTTTTGCAAATGCTCCCCCCGTTATGTGGGCGAGCCCGTGAACCTCCAGTCTTCTTGTCACCTCTAGAACCGGCTTGACATAGATTTGAGTAGGTTCCAGCAGTTCCTCACCGAAGCTTCGGCCAAGTTCCGGAACATTCTCCTTCAGCTTGTACTCTCTCAGGAGAATTTTCCTGGCGAGCGTTAGACCGTTCGAGTGTATTCCCGAACTGGCAACTCCGACCAGCGCGTCGCCATTTCGAATCTCATCTCCGAGGACGAGATCTTTCCTCTTGCATATCCCTGCAGCCATCCCCACGAGGTCTAGCCCAGGGTCTCTAGAGAGAAGGTCTGGGACGATAGCTGTCTCACCGCCAACTATAGCCATTCCGGCCTGTTTTGCTCCTTCTACCAGCCCGACGGCGATTTGGTCGACAATACGGGGATCGTGTTTGGCCATGGCGAGGTAGTCGAGGAAACTGATGGGTTCGGCGCCTGTGCAGATCAGATCATTCGCGCACATCGCGACACAATCTATCCCGACGGTGTCGTACTTGCGCATCATCTGAGCAATGATGACCTTGGTCCCGACGTTATCGGTATGAAGGCTCAGGACCCGGCCATCGTTGAGATCAACGAGACCTGCATAATGGCCGATCGGGAAAACAGGATGCCCTAACTTCCCCTTACGGGTCTTGAATGTAGATTCCAGCAGTCGTGCAAGAGCCTCGTGGGATTTTCTGACTTGAGAAACGTCGACACCCGCTCTGGCGTAGGTCATGCGGGGCCGAGGCAAGCCTAGAGCTTCAGTCCCGTCAAGCGCTCGTAAGCGATAACATACCGCTTGCTCGTCTCGTCGATCAGATCCTTGGGAAGCCCAGGAGGTTTTGGGGTTGGCTGTCCAGCTTTTCGCGCGTCATCGAGCGTCTTCTTGTAACCAACCTTGGAAAGCCAGTCTCGGATTAACTGCTTATCATAACTCTCCTGGTTCTTGCCTGGAGAATAGTTCTCTTTCGGCCAGAGCCGAAACTCGTCAGGCCCAATCGAGTCCGCTAGAACAGTGTTGCCTTCATCATCGAAACCAAACTCTAGTTTGAGATCTGCGAGGATGAAGCCGGCCTTGTCCGCGCGCTCGGACATTTTCTTGTAGGTACTGACACTATTATCTTTGAGCGCGGTGATCTCTTCCGTGTCCAACCAGCCCTCATCGACAATCTGATCGACCGTGACAGGCTCATCTTTCACGTCAGACTTGGTGGTTGGATCGAAGTAGGGTTCAGAAAGTTTGGCAGCGTTGATTGGCTTCACGGGCAGATTGACCTCTCCCTTGAGAAGTCTCTCGTAGAGACTGCCGTAGAGATAACCTCGGACAACACACTCTACCGGAATCATCTTCAGCCTTCGGACAATCATCCGATTCGCGTTCTCCACCCGCACCATATGGTGAGGGACTTTCAGGTAGTTGAACCAGTAAGCAGCAAGCTTGCAGAGCACCTCCCCCTTTCGAGGAATAGTGGAGGGAAGGACAATATCGTAGGCAGAGACTCGGTCAGTGAAAACGAACAAGAGCTCCTCGCTGTCGAGCTCGTAGATGTCCTTTACCTTGCCACGCTTGAACGGTGCGGAGGGCAATTCGTTCTCGGGCTCGTTAACGTGTTCTTGCATCTAGACACGACCACCGCGGTATTGCTGGAGGTTCTTTGCAAGTTCTGAGTCAGAGAGAGCAAGAATCTCAGCGGCGAGGAGTGCCGCGTTCGTTCCATTGTCCAGGCCGACAGTGCCAACCGGGACGCCTGATGGAAGCTGAACAATCGAAAGGATAGAGTCGAGATTGAGCTTGCCTGAGACCGGGACCCCAATCACTGGTTTGTTGGTTAGGGACGCCACGAAACCAGGTAGGGCGGCACTGAGACCGGCAATAGCAATGAAGACATCAGACTTGGAACCCTCGATGTACTTGTCAAGCTCTTTGTGGTTGCGGTGACTCGAGAGAACCTTCGTCTCGAAAGCAATGCCGAGCTTCTCAAGTATGGTCTCCACTTTCTTAGCGATCTCCCGATCGCTCTCCGAACCCATGACGATGCTAACGCTTTTGGTCAACTGTGACACCGCACAACCCGAGATTCCGTGACTACCGTGTTCACTGGTAAATCAAACTGATCCCGAGGAACGCGACTGACAAGCTGTACATTGAATGACAAACCGATCGAACGAACATGTTCTGGAAGCGTTTTGAGAACGCGATCAAAATATCCTCTACCCCAGCCGAGACGATAGCCTTGCTTGTCCCACACAATCCCAGGGACGAACATAACGTCGACTGCATCGAGGCTCTCGGGCCGTAGAAACTCTGGTCTGGGTTCGGGAATGTTGAAGCTCCCAGGGGCAAGCTCTTTCCCGAGGTCTTTGATCTCGGAGAAGAAAAGGTCAATGTCTCCTTTCTTCACAACTGGGACAAGAACTCGCTTGTTGCTATCCAAGGCCTTCCGAATGAGCGGACGAGTGTCAACCTCGCTGCCCTTGCTGACGTAGCAGGCAATACCTCTCGCCCGGACATACTCGTGAAGATGCAGAACCTGATCCATGATCTCCATACTCTTCTGTTCTATGTCTCGAGTAGACTGTCGATCTCTGAGTCGTAAAATGTATCGTCGGAATTGTTCTTTCTCAACAGCAGTCTTTGCTTCTGTCAAACTTTCAAGCCAATCTGGATACTCGCAGCCAGTATCGTGTTCTCTAGTAGACATGCCACCGTCATAGGTCCAACCCCTCCTGGAACCGGCGTAATATAACCGGCTACTCTGCTGACCTTGTCAAAATCCACGTCCCCCCTGAGCTTTCCGTCGACTCTTGTCAAGCCAACATCGACGATAGCCGAATTAGGTTTCACGTGGTCCGAGCGAATCTGGAAGATTTCGTTTCCAACTGCACTGACTAGAATATCAGCAGTCCGTGTGATTCCGGAAAGGTTGGGTGTCTTGGAGTGGCAGACGGTAACCGTCGCGTCTCTGTTGAGAAGGAGGTTGGCCAGGGGTCTGCCAACCAGATTACTTCGGTTGATTATGACTGCCCTTGATCCAGCGACCGGAACTTTGTAGTAGTTTAGCAGTTTGATAACGCCTTTCGGCGTGCCCGGAACCAGTTCCTCACGGGCAGAGGCCAGTTTCCCAGCGTTGATGGGGTGTAATCCGTCGACATCCTTGTAGGGGATGATTCTCTCGATTACCCTTTCCTCGTTGAAGCCGGGAGGGAGTGGCAGCTGAACTAGTATTCCGTTGACCTTGGGGTTGGTGTTGAGCTGGCCGA
>WNGL01000567.1_pt1 | contig 57325 bp, 53 predicted proteins | sample 5400591 | NCBI WGS metagenome assembly WNGL01 (sample SAMN13153377, study PRJNA577476) | soil metagenome | isolation source: 80 cm soil or saprolite under Garry oak tree replicate 1 | place: USA:California | collected 2016-06-15 | reverse complement strand
GAAAACTATCGAGGTGGAGCGGGATTCAGCAAGCGTTCGCGCTCGCCGTCCTACTCTTTGACGGGCACGGGGAAGGTGCGAAGATCGTCGGCAACCTGCGGATATTTCGCCGCCAACGCATCGACGTTGCCAATCTCGACATCGACCGGCTCTACGCCCGGCCATTCGGTGCTCGCACCGAGGAACCAGCGGTGACGTCCGATCACACGCGCGGTGTGGAACGTATTACCGGGAATCAGGAGCTGCAGCAATTGCCCGCTGCGTAGGTCGGGCCCAACCACAACGTGCTCGGTCGTGCCATCGACGCGCAGCATTAGCACTTCGAGTGGATCACCAAGATAATAATGATAGAGCTGGTCGTTGCGGATACGATGCAGCCGAACGGGTGCGCCCGGCGTTACCATGAAATAGAGCGCGGAGCCAGCAGGCCGCCCAGCAGCGAATGGCGCGGGCAATCCCCCTGGCGCAATCCTCTCCTTGCTCATGAACGTCACCCGCACGAATCCGCACGTGGCGTGCGGCTCGAGCTTCAGCAGGGTGCGAACCTCATCGGCAGTCAATTCATCGGGGATCTGTGTCACCGGATTTCTTGAAGGTCGCTGCGCGTTCACCGCCAATTCTGGCGTCACGACGGCAGCACCAACGAATGTTGCTCGCTTGAGAAAATTTCGGCGGCCAATGAACTCTGAATCATGGGGTTTCGACATGGTGATTTCGTCAATAACATTCGATTACGAGGACAACATAATGCAAATCATTCCAGTTGAAATCGAAAATACGAATGTCCCCTGAGCGAAAGCTCGCCCGCGTGCTCGTGCGCCTCGATCACGTTGCCCGCCTCATCGTAAACGCGAATCACTGCATGATGTGAACGGCTGCGAAACTTCGCGTAGCTAATTGCGTTGGCGATTTTTCTTGCCAGCCACAGGCGCGATCAAATACTCTTCGCTCAGCCAAGGCGTCGCTTCAGGGGAATGGCGAGGCCCTGGCAGAAAAGCTGAGGAGTTGAAGGGCGGCTATTCTCTTTCTTCCTTTTGAGGATGGCCGCCCAAATTTTTTGTGAGTGGAACGACGCTTTAGAACTCGCGGAAATCGCCGACATGCTTGTGCGTCTCGAATCGCGTTACCCGCTTCATCGAAAACGTGAATCACAGCATCGTGTGAACGGCTGTAGAACTTTGCGTAACCGATTGCACGACGGTGGGGTGCAGGGAAGGAGAACTTTTCGACTCGATGTTCTGAAAAAGCTTGGCGAGTAGATAAACCGCTGGATAAATTGGCCGACGAAAGTTTAACTCAATCGAAAGGAATACCCATGCTTTGGACTGTAATTGTCATCCTGGTCGTGCTTTGGCTTCTCGGCTTCATCGGCCACGTTGGCGGCGGTTTGATCCATCTCCTGCTCGTAGTTGCCGTCGTCATCCTGATCATTAACCTGATTCAAGGCAGACGAGGGCTCTAGGATTCTGTGGGCGGGGCCGGCGCGCGCCTTCATACGCCCTAGGCCCCGGCCATCTCTTTGCAACCCTGCAGCCGTGATTCAGTTCTAAGTCGTGGCAGGGTCAATTTGGCAGGTCGGGAAGGAGCGGGGAGTACGCCGTAGAAATACTCGCCGTCGTTGTCCTGGTGGGGCGAGTTGATAAACACGTTTGCAATATCGCCGGCGGCAGGCGCGCTGCGAGCCTTAAACAGATACAAGGTGATGCGCACGTTGTCGGCGTGCACCGCGCGCAGGACTTTTCCGTAAACGACGAAGCCTGCGACGAGCAGGATCAGGGAAAGCACCATTGAGCCAAAGTGAATGCGCAACGCTCCTGACCGGGGAAATAACAGGACGGCAATTGAACTTAAGGTGACGTGGATGGCGAGCAATGTGATGTAAGTCCAAAAGATAAGCCCCCGGAAATCCAGGGTGATCCAATTGCCCCCGCCTCTTCCTCCGAGCAACGCCAGATCCAGGCAGTAGATAGGAATCGCCAGCAGCACAAGAAACAGACAAATGATCAAATGTCTACGCCAGATGGACTTCATAAGGCTTTTGTCTCCCAAAGTAATGAGATGCGACACTTCGCGCATCGAGTCTCCGGTCGAGTTGGTTCGCTCCATTCGCGCGGCGCGAGGCGCCATCGGTTTTCTTCGTTCTCTTCGATCTGCGACGAAGTTATCGGGAACAGACGACCGGCGCGACAAAAAAAAGCAAGCCTACGGCTCTTTGAGTTCGCCAGCGTGCTCGTGCGTCGCGATCACATTGCCTGCTTCATCGCGTTGGATTGGCGGAAAGTGTCCACCAATATCAAAAAGCGCCGACGCGGCGCCATTCTAAGCTTCCGCTGTCCACACTTGGCGAATACTTGTCAAAATGGCTTCGTTTTCGTGCTTTTCGTTGCGGAACCGTGCGTAACCGAAGATTGGTCAATTTGCCCGATTTTTCCCTCGCAAATTGGCTTTTCAGAGGTGCCGATGATGGGATTCGAACCCATACCTCGCTTTTCGCGAGAACGGATTTTAAGTCCGTTGCGTCTGCCATTTCGCCACATCGGCGCTGTGAAACTCATCTTAGCTGCGTTTTGCTACCCGACCAATCGCGATTTGATGGGAATTACCTTTGCAAAGCAATGTCCAAAACGCCGGGAAGAAAGCGTTTTTCCTGTCCGGAATTCATGTTCGCGGCAAAGAGATCTCCGGCCTGCGGATTTTGGCTCGTGCCTCGTGCGCCTCTCCTTTTCGGAAAATCATCCACACGCCGGCGAGCACGAAACACGCCCCGAAAAGCGACCACAAAGAAAACTTTTCGCCGCCGATCGCCCATCCTAACGCGACAGCACCTGGCGGCGTGATGAGCGAGATCGCTTGTAGCCTCGCTACAGTCATTCGCGGCAGCAGCCAATAGAGCAGTAAAAACGTGAGCGCCGAGCCGATCACGGCCAGGTAAAATAAACAAAAGATCGAGAGCGCGCTCCAATGAAAGTGCAACGGATTTCCCTCCATGATGAATCCGATTACGAGCAACGGTGTCGCCCCGAAGATCATTTGCCAGGCGGCGATCATCGCCGGGGGCAATTGGATGCTGCGCACTTTAAGCAGCACGTTGGAGAACGCTGCGCCCGCAGCTCCGAACACGATGCCGAGTCCGGCCCAGAACGCCATGAGGCCGTTGAACCCGAGCAGCCGCCCGCAGATCATCGTCACGCCGCCAAGCGCCAGCAGCGCACCCGTGAGTTTGTGCAGTCGCAGCGGTTCGTCGGGCAGCATCAGATGCGCGAATAGCATACCGAAGATTGGGATGGTGGCTTGCAACACGGCTGCCAGACCGGACGAAACGTATAGTTCACCCCAGAACAGTAGCCCGTAGTTTACCGCAAACATCAACACGCCAGTGAATGCGAGTACAGCGCAATCCAACGCGCGCCGCGGCAACAAGCGCACTCGCCCGTACGATACTGCGAGAAGAACAATAATCGCGATGAGAAAACGGATTCCTGCGTAGGAAATCGGAGGCAGATCGCGCAATCCGATCTTGATCACGAGCCAGGTCGAGCTCCAAACCGCGCAAAGAGTGAGCCACGCTGCCGGTACGCCCCATCGAGCTTTAGGCTGCCAATTGCGTTTCGATTGTGCGCTCGTTCCTTTCATCGACATTTCTTGTTTAAACGTCGCACAGCGGCCTGGCTACAAGATTGCGCACGAGGACACGCGCTGTTGCAGGCCTTGGAAATTGGAAACTACGGGCGAAGCGATACGCGTCTACGGTACCCAGTTCGGTTTCCGTTTTTCGTTAAAGGCGGCGATGCCTTCGCGCGCTTCACTCGATTCCCGCGCTTGCAGGTGATACTTAAGCGCAAGATCGACATCGTCTTTCACCGAACGCCACCAAAGTTCGTCGATCAGCCGTTTCGTTCGCGCCAGCGCCCCCGGCGCTCCTTGCAGTACGGAATCGGCAACCTTTTGCGCTTCGTTGATCAAATCATTCCGAGCAACAACGCGGTTGACCAGACCAATTTCCTTTGCGCGGTTGGCGTCGATCAATTCGGAGCCGAGCAGCAACTCGCGCATGTTTCGTTCGCCAACTTGTCGGCGCAAAAATGTCATGACTAGACCGGCTACCAACCCGCGACGCACTTCCGGATAGCCAATTTTCGTTCCCTCTGCCGCGATGACGAAATCGCATACCGACATGATCCCTGCCCCGCCGGCCACCGCCGCACCGTGAACCGCGGCGATTGTGATGAGACGCGTTTGGCTCAGCGTGATTAAAGTCTTGGCAACCATCTCTGCGGTCGCATGCGCTTTCGTCTGGTCGGCAGCTTCCTTCAAGTCCAAACCGGTGCAGAACGCCGCACCTGCTCCGCGCAAAATCAGTACACGCTCCTGCGGTTGCTCCGAGGCAACTTTGATCGCAGCGTTCAGTTCGTTGAGCAGCTCGAGCGTCAACGCATTACGCCGTTCCGGTCGGTTAAGCACGATGGCTCTGATTTGCGGAGTTTGTTTTTCGACGAGAACGACGGGCATGGATTCGTTAAATCCTTGAATCGATTAGACCTGGATGACGCCGGTGTGGAAGTGTCCTTTAGGCGTCGGACGCGACACATATGGCAGCACCTGGGCGAGAATGTTTCGGGTTTCGTGCGGCTGAATGATCGCGTCCACCCACCCGTGCGCAGCGCCGTAGCGGATGTCGGTTTGTTCTTCGTAACTCTGTTTCACTTTTGCACGAAGTTCTTCGAGTTCTTCGTGGGTCGCCTTTTTATCGCCTCGTTCGCGAGCGCGGGCGAGAATCGCAAAGACGGTGTCGGACGCCTGAGCGGCGCCCATCACAGCATAGCGAGCAGTTGGCCACGCAACGATGAATCGCGGGTCGTAGGCTTTTCCACACATCGCGTAGTTGCCAGCACCGAATGATCCACCGACGACTACCGTGATTTTCGGCACCACAGAATTGCTGACGGCATTCACCAGCTTCGCGCCGCTGCGAATGATCCCACTCTCTTCAGCATCGCGTCCGACCATGAATCCTGTGACGTCCTGAAAAAAGATGATCGGCAAACTCGTTTGGTTGCAGTCCATCACGAAACGCGCCGCTTTATCGGCGCTATCGGAATAAATGACGCCGCCCATCTGGATGCCCTCTTTTTTCGTCCGGACCTGAAGACGCTGATTTGCCACGATGCCCACGGGTCGTCCACCGATGTGGGCATACGCAGTCACGATTGTCTTGCCATAATCAGCTTTGTATTCGTCGACTGAGTTTGCATCGACAACTGTCGCGAGCAGATCGCGCACGTCGTACTGCTTTTGCCCGTCGAAGCTGATCAAATCATAGATACCATCCGGATTCTTCGCCGGTTTCGCTGTTTCCTTTGGGACACGGGACGCTTCGGGTTCTTTTGCTGCGGGCAGTAACGCAATGAGCGAACGAAGGCGCTTCAGACAAGACGGGTCGTCCTTTTCATAAAAATCAACCGTCCCGCTGATCTCGGCGTGCATTTGTGCGCCGCCTAGCTCTTCCGCATCGACAATTTGTCCGATAGCGGCTTTGACCAGCGAAGGGCCTGCGAGGTACAGGCCGCTTCCCTTCGTCATCAAAATCTTGTCGCACAAAACCGGAAGGTATGCGCCACCGGCAACGCAATTGCCCATGATGGCGGCGAATTGAGGAATGCCCGCGGCGGAAATAACCGAGTTGTTGCGAAAGATGCGGCCGAAGTCATCTTCATCCGGAAAAATTTCGTCCTGCATCGGCAGAAACACGCCTGCAGAATCGACCAGGTAAACGATGGGTAATGAGCATTCAAAGGCGATACGCTGGGCGTGAATTACTTTCTTGGTTGTTTGTGGAAAGAAGGCGCCAGCCTTTACAGTTGCGTCGTTGGCGATAATCATGCACGGAACGCCCTCGACATTGCCGATGCCAGCGACCACGCCTGCTGCCGGGATCTTCCCCCATTGCTCGTACATTTTGTAGGCAGCCCAGAGACCGATCTCGAAAAAGGGCGAATTCTTGTCGAGTAAAAGACTGAGCCGCTCGCGCACAGGCAACCGGCCCATCTTTCGTTGACGTTCGTGGCCGGCTTTGCCACCGCCCTCGCGAAGAACCGCCTCTTCCTTGGCAATCGCGGCGCAGTGCGCACGCAAAACTTCGCTGCTGGAAGATGTCGATATACGAGACATGCCGCGAAGCACGCTTAATCTGCGGAGCAGCTTGAATCAAGCTGTAGTGGCGGTTCTGAGCGCCGGCTTCCGGCATGCGCCTCTATGGGCTGTCAATAAATGTCGTTGTCGGAGCTATAACCAGGATCTCCACGAATGGAGCGCAGCCGCGCGCGGCTTCCCCACTCCGATTCCGGCCGATGAATCTGTCCGACTGTGATTTTCACCAGCCACGGCGTAGCAGCCAACGCTCCGATCGCGACCAGGGCAATCGCTGCCGCCTGGCGAAGCGGAGGCTTGATTTTGTCCGCCATCAATATTCCCAAGCCGACGCCAATGGCGCCGCGCGTTAGAAAGAGGAATGGATCAACCGGGAGCTGTTCGGCAGTTTTTGAAATGGATATCGGAAGAGACATCGCCTACCATATACGTCTCGTTTCAAAAAAAGAAATGGGAAAATCTTCGCAGCCTGGGAGATCCAGTGTGCGTGCATCTTTTCCATTGACATGCCCAATCCGATCTACGCGCTGATTCTCGCTGGCGGGAGCGGTGAACGTTTCTGGCCGCTGAGCCGCCGGGCCCGGCCTAAGCAACTGCTTCAACTGATCTCTGACAAAACTCTTCTGGAAGAAACGGTCGCGCGTCTTGAGGGTTTGGTGCCGCGCGAACGTGTTCTCATCCTGACAAACGCGGAGCAAGAAGCGGCAGTTCGTGAATTGCTTGCCGATCTGCCGAAGGAAAATATCGTGGCCGAACCGGCCAAGCGTGACACTGCGGCCGCGGTTGCCCTTGGCACCGGTTGGGTGGCAGGTCGTGATCATGCGGCCACGATGATCGTCCTTCCGGCGGATCACGTGATCGAGGACCGTGCGGCTTTTCAAGAAACATTGGCATTGGCTGCAGACGCGGCCAAGGAGACCGGCGAGCTCGTCACGATCGGTATTAAACCGACGTGGGCATGTCCCGGTTTTGGTTACATCGAGCACGGTGAGCCGGTCCATCTACGAAAGCGCGACGATAAGGAAACAATTCACCGGGTGGTGCGCTTCCGCGAGAAACCTAACCCCGATCTCGCCGAGTCTTTTTTAAGAAAGGGAAATTTCCGCTGGAACGCAGGGATGTTCGTCTGGTCCGTGCCCACAGTGCTCGGAGAATTCAACCGCCACGCGCCAAAGCTGGCGGATTTCATTTCACAACTTTGCGCGCCGGGAAATTTTGCGAAGGTTTTGCGCGAACGTTTCAGCAAACTGCCGCAGATCTCATTCGATTACGCGATCATGGAAAAAGCGGACCGGGTCCTTGTGGTCGAAGCCAGCTTCGACTGGGACGACATCGGAAGTTGGAGAGCGGTCGCGAGATATTTTAAGAGCGATCCCGAGGGAAACGCCGCAAACTGCCCGATCGCTGCGCTCAATTCCACCAATAACATCATTTTCGATGAGGAGGACACGACGATCGCCCTGCTTGGAGTTCACAATCTCATTGTGGTGCGAACCGGTGATGCAGTTTTGGTTTGTCATCGTCATCAAGCCGAAAAGATCAAAGACTTGATCGGGAGACTTCCGCCGGAACTGCAATGACTAAGGCTAAACGTCCGATCTTGGCCCTCGATTTTGGCCGGGCCCGCATCGGGGTGGCCATCTCGGACGAATTGCACTTACTGGCCCATCCACTGGAAACGATCCGAGCAGACGCGCAAACGACGTCGCGAGTGGCGGAAATTGTCCGGGAAAAGAAAGTCGATCATGTGGTGGTTGGAATTCCGCGTCAGATGAACGGCGCGATTGGCCTTGCCGCAAACGACGCCCTCCAGTTTGTGGAAAAGCTGCGGGCGATTCTCCGCTGCCCGGTCGTCACGTGGGACGAACGGCTAAGCACCGTCGCAGCGGAACGAGCCCTCCGCGACGCCGGCAAGAAGACGCACCAGACCCGTGGCTATGTGGATCAAGTCGCGGCGCAAATGATTTTGCAGGGATACCTCGATCGGCGACAAAACGAGGCGCCTGCCGAAGAGAGTACACGCGGAGTCTAGCACCACAGAAAGCATATCGGAGTGGCTTCCGCTCGATCTGAGCGCGGCGCAACACGTCAGTGCTCGCTATGATATTTGGTAATGACTAAGGATTACAAATTTGATCGATGAGGCGCGGCAAAGCGATCGCAGCCGGCTTGTGGATTCGCTGCGTCGCAAATGTTGAAAGCGGTGTCTCATCGGGATTCACTTCGATGAGCTCGCCGCCACTGGCGTTCGCTCGCAATGCCCAATCGACGATATACCCGAAGGTTGCCGTCGTACCGATCACGATTGCGTAATCGCAGTGGCCACGGGCGAGAAATCTTTCGACGATGTCGATCTTATCCGGATCGAGTTGTTCGCCAAACCAAACCACACCAGGCCTCATCAACTCATCGCATTTCGGACACATCGGAATTTCTTCGCGTTGCGCTGAGGTAGGGGCGATTGACCTCAATCGCCCCACAGAGCGTGTCGCTGGCGGTTCAGGTGAACCGCCCCTACCTTCCTCGCGAAATTGGAAATGGCAGCGCGAACAGCGCGTCACGAAAATGTCCCCATGAATTTGCACCATCTTTTCCTTTGGCAGTCCTGCGCGCGCGTGCAGGTCGTCCACATTCTGCGTTACGAGCAGGAGGTCGCCTGCGTGTTGGGCCAGTTTAGCAATCGCCGCGTGCGCTGCATTCGGTTGCGCGTTGCGGATGCACTGCCGCCGTTCGCGATACCATTCCCAAACCAACTTTGGATCGCGCGCGAATGCTTCCGGTGTTGCCAGCTTTGCCGGATCAAAGTTCCGCCAGTAACCGTCCTTGCCGCGAAAAGTTGGGATGCCACTCTCAGCCGAAACGCCCGCGCCTGTAATAACAAGAACTCGGCCCGCGTCGGTCACTTTTCCAAGCCGATCTTTTTCATGATCGCGATGAAGCGCGGTTGCGAACGCACAGGGTCCCAGTTGGGATCGACCTTCAATTCCGGCAACCATGGAGTACGCTCCTCCACCGCTCTTTCGAGCCAATCCAGCGCTTCTGAATCGTCGCCCGCGATCGCATAATTCAAGGCGATGTTTAATGGCGATTGATATTTCCCTTCCGCCAGGCGTTTTTGCCGGAGTTCATTTTCTTTTCGGAAATACGCTGATAGGCCAGCAGTTTCGTACGCCTTTCTCATCTCATCCATTTCTGCGTCGCTAAATACGCCTTCCAGACCGTCGCCTTTTTCGTTGGCGGCAAAAGCTTGGGCCGGCATCCTCTTTTGATAGAACAACGCGGCCAGGAAATGATAGACCCATGCATTATTTGGATCCATCGAGATGGTTTTCTGGAGCTCCTGTATGGCGCGGTCGAAATCGCGCGTGAAGAATAACTGCCCTGCGAAAAAGAAACTGACCTCAACGGAAAGCGGATCCAACACGCTTGCCCGTTCCAATTGTTCGTGAGCCTCCCGGGCGCGTTGAAAGTCGGAAAGATACTCCGCGAACCGGACACGTGCGCTCACCGAATTTGGGTTGAGCCGGATGGCTTCTCTAAATTCCGTTTCAGCTTCGTCAAATCTCCACTCGTATTGAAATTCTGTGTAGGCGAGCGCACCATGGGCTTCGGCTAGATCAGGGTCAATCATCAATGCGTTCTGTGCCGCTCGCTTCGCTTCGGGAAAGGCTTCCTTGGGTGGAAGGTATCCCCAATAACCAATCATGTTGTAGGCTTCCGCTAAGCTCGCGTAGGCGAACGCGAACTTTGGATCCAAAGCGATCGCCTGTTGGAAATGCTGGACGCTCTTGCCAAATCCCTCATCGGTAAACTTGTTCAATTCGAACCGACCCAACAGATAATTCTCGTAAGCTTGGGTATTCTCGGTGGGTTTCTTGGCCAAGCGCTCTGTTTCTTCGATGCCAAGCTGGACTTTCAGCGCCTCAACGACATGGCGAGAAATGTCGCTCCGGATCTCGAGAATGTCGGTCATTTCCCGATCATAGGTTGCCGCCCACAAGTGAAAGCCATCGGCTACACTGCTCAATTGGGCGCTGACACGCAGTTTGTTGCCGGCTTTGCTGACGCTACCCTCAAGCACCGTCGCCACATTTAGTTGCTCGCCAATTTTGCGGATGTCCTCGGTTTTCCCTTTGAACGCAAACGATGAGGTCCGGGCCGGTACGTGTAATCCTTTGACTTGAGTGAGCGCCGTGCAGAGGTCCTCGGTGATACCATCGCTCAAGTATTCGTTCTCCTTCTCGGCACTCATGTTGACGAACGGCAATACCGCTACGGATTTGGATGCCGGCGCGCTATGCGGATGTGCGCGGAAAAACCAGACACCGATTGCGAGCAGCAAGATCGACAGACTTAAGATCGACATCCAAACGGTGCGAGATTGCAGCCGGCATGTGCTTGCAACGATGCGTTTTGGTTTTTCCCACGGCAAAACGACACGAAATAAATCCAGTGGCAGTTGAATGTTTTTCAACTCCGTTGGGCCCAGCTTTTCCAGGCGCGGCGTGAACGTGTTGCGGATTTGGCGCTCGACATCCTGCGAAATGCAGATCCCGCCAGGCGCGGCCAGCGGTTGAATGCGAGAAGCAATGTTCACGCCGTCGCCGTAAACATCGCGGTCGCGGTGCATCACGTCGCCGATGTGAATGCCAATGCGGACTTCAATTCGCCGGCCGGTCGCGACATCATGATTGCGCTTCGCCAGCGTACGCTGAATTTCCACTGCGCAGTTTGCCGCATCGAGTGCGCTGGAAAATTCCACCATGAAGGCATCGCCAATCGTTTTAATCTCCTGGCCACCGAACCGCGCGAACAACGGCCGCAGAATCTCGCGATGCTCCTCTAACAGCTCCAACGCTAACGGATCGTCGCGCTGCGCAATCGCGCTATAGCCGACGAAGTCAGTAAACGCGATCGCGGCAAGGCGACGTTGCGGGGATGGCGAATTCATGTGTGCGCTACCAACATAGCGGCGAAGAAAAAATCGACATCTACTCTGTTCCTACCGATGGTCTTCCTCACCTCAATGCGACGCCCGAGCAGTAGAGGATGGCGTCGACGAGGATGACTCATTCCCAACCGATGTCGCGGCCTTTGTTTTGTTCTTCCAGCCAGGTCGTGAGCGGCTTGAAGTAATCCATCATCGCGCGCGTGGAGATGTCTTCGCCTGTGGCCTCTTTCAGGACTTTGCGCCAATCCTCCGTGCCGCCTTTTTTAAGGATGTTATTCAACCACGTGCCGACTTCTTTGTTGTCCGCGTAATTACATGACTGCGGTGGTTGATGCAGAATTTTGCGCGCGATGTAATCGTGCAGCTGAAACTTAAATACGGTCGCGAACGCATAGTTGTAGTAATAAGCCGGGTTGTCGTTAATGTGCGTCTTGGTCGCGGCGTCGCAGAATTCTTCCCCACGCGGTGACGGCGGCTCGACACCCTGAAAATCACTCACGTATTTCCACCAGCGCGCGTTCCATTCGTTAGGCGGTAGATTGCGCGCGTAGATGTCTGCTTCCCAATGCGGCATGACACCGCAGGAGAAATAAATGAAAGGAATCGAGCGGGCCAGCGCGTCATCCAGAAGAAATGCAGTCTTGTCCGGCTTGAAATCAGCTGGCAAAACGCCGCGGGACTGGAGATACGGCACCTGGCTCGAGGCAAGCGAGATTAATTCGCCGACGCCTTCGTGAAATCCCGGCGCCGCGCCGATCCGCAACAAATAAGGAACCTCCGGATGCGTGTAAGCTTTGAAGTAGTATCCGTGTCCGAGCTCGTGGTGCGCGGTGAAAAACCAGCGCGCGTTCGGTTCGATGCTTTGCAGCGAACGAATATCGTTCTCAAGATCGACATGCCAACACGAGGCATGCGTGTTTTTCTTCCGGTTCTCGTTAGGCGGTACTGGATACAAGTCTGATCTTTGCCAAAAACTTTCCGGTAACGGTGAAAAGCCAAGGCCGGTATAAAATTGCTCAGCTGTTTTGATGATCCATTCTGGTTTTCGACCTTCAAAGTACTTGTCGATGTTGGCTGCTTCCACCAGACCCGGCCATTCCTGCGCCCAGCGATTGCCGATCCAGTGCGCCGGAATCTTCTTCGGCACCGGCTGGTGAAATTTCTCAGCGAGCTTGTATTTCGCCCAAGTATGAAGCTGCAAATAAAGAGGACGCAACGTCGTCATCCAATCCTCAAGCATCTTCAGCATCTCGTCCGTGGTCATGCCGTAGGCGGCGACTTCCAGCGCGAAGTAATCCGGGTAATTCATTTCTTTTGCGACGCCGTTCCGCAGACCGCGCAATTTGACGAGGTTCTCCTTGAGCGCGGGCCCGATTTCTTTCGATGTTTCCCAGACTGCTTTGCGCTCGGCGAGATCGGTGCTCTTCTCCAGTTTGTCGTCGATTTGGTTCGCAGTGGTCTTCTGCCCGTTGAGTTTGAATTCAAACCCGTTCATGAGCGATGCCTGTTTCGTCTCCGCCGCAACGCGCTTCGCGACGAGATCGGGATTCGTCATCGGGCCTTCGGCCGCGTTTAGCAGGAGCTGCTTCAACTGGCGAACGGTTAGCTCGCTCAGTTCTTTCTCATGCGTGAGCAGTTCGCTCGTCTGATTGATGATGGCCGTGTTCCCGTTAAACGCAGCGTAAGCCTTGCCGGTCGCTTCCGCCGCAGCATCGTGTTCCGGCGTCACATCCGTGACGGCGACCCATTGCGCCTCACTGTTTACGCGGTAGAGCGCCTGATAACCCGCGTTCGCAAGTGCCAGAAAACGATCTGCACGCTCCTGAACTGGCGACTTTGTTGCGGCGATCGTCGGTGATGGGGATAAGATCAGGAGCAAGAGGAAGTGTGAAAGAAAAGAATGTTTGTGGGCATGCATACGCCGAAGTTAGTCGAAGCCAGCCAACGTTGTGAAGCGTGGTTTTGTGGTAGGGACGAACCGCCAGACCGTCCGTCCAATTTGTTCGGCGCGACCGGTGAACGCCTACCTTGCCATAGTTGAAGCCAAGGGTAATTTCGTCGCTGTGCGCAAAGTTTTGAAATCAGACAAACGTCCTTTCGAAATCAAACCGCAGCAGGAATCGGTTTGGATTTGCATGTGCGGCCTGTCGAAGAACCAGCCGTTCTGCGACGGCTCACACAAGACCACCAGGGACGAAGAAGACGGCAAGACTTATGAATACGACGCCGAAGGCCATCGGCACCAAGTATGATGCGTGAGCGTGCCGGCGTCATGACGATGAAATCACAACACGTGAAATTCACTGCCACGTTCTAGCGCAACTTCGGCTTTGAGGTTTTCTACGTCGCGACCCATGCTCGCCACGGCCGTGGTCTTGCCTCGCGACCGGAAAATCACGGAGGCGTCTTTCGCTTTCAGGTCTCCCGACACGTTCACCTCATCGTCGCCACTCCCATGGCCGACGTAGCGGATATGCAGATCAAAATGATTGCTCCAAAAAAATGGCGGCGCCTCGAAGCGCTCGCGTGCTCCGAGGATGTTGCGCGCGGCAGTCTGGCCCTGTCGCAAAAATCCCCGGCACGTTCGTCTCCAAATATTCGTTGACTAAAACGCCGTCATCCGTCGCGATCCCTGCTTTTTCAGCAAGCCCAGTGTTCGGCCGCACACCGATTCCAACGACAACCAGATCGCAATCCAAAATCGTTCCATCATCGAGCTGCACCTGTCGATTTCGAATGGCGGCAGGCGTTCGACCAAGATGAAACCTTACGCGATGCGCTTCGTGCGTTTCGCGAATCAGATTTCCCAGTTCGTGTCCCAGAACCTTTTCCAACGGTAGCGGACCTTTTCCGACGACCTCCACTTCGACTTTGCGCTCCCGCAGCGACGCGGCCACTTCCAACCCGATGAAGCTCGCGCCGATCACCACTGCGCGCTTCGCGTCTTTCGCCTTGTCAATGATCCGCCGGCTATCCGCCAGAGTTCGCAAATAACAAACATGTGGCAACCCGCCTCCCGGAATTTCCAGCCGCACGGGATCAGCGCCGGTAGCAAGCAATAACGCGCCATAACCTAACGAACGTCGATCCGAAAGCGCCATCCGTCTTGCTTTCGGATCGATCGCAGTGACCGAAGTATTTGTGAGGACGTCGATTTCTTGTTCGCGATAAAAATCTGTCGATCGAAGCGGAATCCATTCCTCCGGAGCTGTGCCCGCGAGATAATCTTTGGAAAGATTTGGGCGATCGTAAGGCAAAAATTCATCTGCGCTGATCAACGTGATCGGCCCCTCGTAACCTTCGCGCCGCAACATTTCCGCCGCGGCACTGCCAGCTGCGCCCGCACCGACGATCACCACACTCGACGACGAGCTTTTCGGTTTGCGCGTCGGCTTCTTATCTATCTTGCCAGTTATGAAAAAACGGTTGCCGCGTTTCTCGATTTTCCAGCACGAAACGTCGCTCAACGCCGGCGCGCCTATTGCTTCGCCAGTGCGCAGATCAAAGCGAGCGTGGTGCCACGGACAGCGCACCGTGCAATCCACCATCAAACCCTTTGCCAGTGGCCCGCCGTAATGCGTGCAAGTCGCGCCAATAGCGAAAATTTCTTCGCCGCGTCTGGCTGCCAGAATTGCTTCTCCAAATGCGTGTCCCAAAAGCATTTCCCCGTCCGCCAATTTGTCGATCTTGCATCCCTTTTCGAAATCAGGGCCCTCCAACTCGCTTGATGGCTCAGCCATAAGATCTCCTCCTCTGCATCACATAAGAATCGCGCGCCATGAAGGCGATGAGCTTGTGATGCGCTTACAGAAAGGGACGCACTTTTCGTGCTTTCCTGGCAACCGGCCATAATCCCGCGCCACGCCTTAGCAGGGCAAAAGTCACGTTTGACGGACGTCAAACCTGAAGATGCTGGCCGTGTCAGCACTGAATCGCTGTCGTATTCGTTTTATTTACGGCCCAATTCAAAACAGCACCGTGGCGTCTCTCCATACTCGCAGCATTTTTTTGTCCGCACGCCGACAACCTTGGAAACTAGCGACTGAACTATTAAACATGCCTCGGGGTGGCTGGCAGTTACGGCTGCAAGCGGGCAACCGTTTCGACCGTAAATGAATTGCTTGCCTTCATTTTCTTCGAATTTCGCCGACCCACCGAGCTCGTTGAGGGCATCGATAGCTGCTTTGATTCGGTCGCGACGACTTCGCCCCTTTAGGCGCTCGAGGTGACCTTCCGCCAAAGCCCGGCCGACGTTGCGCATGGTGGCTCGCAATGCGCGAGAGGGAAGCCGTTTTGAAATGACCGTGACTAGATGATTTAAGAGCAGGCCGTAGGCCTTTGGAAAAATGGATTCAGCCTCAGCGCTGAGGGCGTAGGTCACATGAGGCTTTCGCGTTCCGCGACGCATGCCCCGCTGCTGAACGAGGCCATCCCGCTCCAGTTTAACCAAGTGCGCTCGCACGGCATTATCCGTGAGATTCAACGCCGCAGCCAATTCGTTTACGGTGCGATTCTCTGCGCGCAAAAGCACCAGGATTTTTCCCCGGGTCGATGCGAGTAATCGCTCGCCGAGATCAAAAAGGCGCACGATCATATCAAAAATCTTCGCGACGCCGCTAAAAAGAGCTGACTTAGCCCAAATCTTTTACGGCGGTTGAGAGTTTGAGCACGGTTCAGATTCGTCCCATCAGCCAAAGGATCAGCACGATCAAAAGAACAAGGCCTAGCCCGCCGCTTGGGTAATAGCCCCAGCCGGTGCTATACGGCCAAGATGGCAGAGCGCCGATTAACAGAATAATCAGAATAATTATCAATATTGTGCGCATGGGCCGAGGCTATTCTTGCTTGGGGCGAAATGGCAATTCTTTTCTATGCCTGTGCCTTGGGCATCTTGCTTGCTAAAATCGGTCTCCCACGGCTGCATTAGCGAGCGGCATAGTTACGTCCAAAGGCGTATTGGGGGGCGAAACCTTGTTATGCCAGAAGAAGAAGCAATAGAACGGGCGCATGAAGACGAACGAGAAGGCAAATCCCCTTCCACTCAAGCGGGCGAGTTCGTGCGCGAAGAAATGGAACACATTCGGGAAGGCGAACATGGTGCTCGCTCGCCTGAGCAAGCGATCGCCATCGGTCTGTCGAAGGCGCGACGGGCTGGAGTAGAGTTGCCTGCGCCGAAGCGGGGCAAAGAGCAAACGAGACGTCAGGCCAAACGCGATCTCGTGAAGGCCCGCAGCGGCGGCCGTAAGAAGCCTTCCCGGAAACGCTCCCGTGCAACCAAAGGTGTGCTCAAGCGCGAGAGCCGCCGGTCAGCGTCGAAAAAAGCACTGTCACGACGCGCAAAGCGGGCGGTGGCCCAACGCTCTGCAAGGTCGCGCTCGGCTGCAGCGAAGAAAGCCGCGCGCACCCGCAAGCGCCGTCGCTAAGATAATGTGGCAATCGAGAGCCGAACGAGAGATGAACCTTTAATGAGATTCCGGATGGCGTTTTTTAAGAGAGAATTAGCAAATCCACACCGGAAACTTCGCCATGGCCAAGGAAAAGAAACTTCAACCACCTCAACATCAAGACCGGCAACCTGGCTGCGAACACAAGATGAAACCCAGGCCGCGGGCCGAGGACGAAAAACATCGCGGTAGTGCAAAGTTGCGAAATAAGGTGGCGATCATCACCGGCGGGGACAGTGGGATTGGCCGTGCGGTTGCGATTGCCTTTGCAAAAGAAGATGCCGATGTCGCAATCGTCTATGTCGAAGAGAGCAAGGACGCGAATGAAACCAAACGCCTGGTGGAAGAACACGGGCGTAAGTGCTTATCGATCGCAGGCGATCTCGGGCAGGAGGAGTTTTGTCGAAAAGCTGTCGAGCAAACTATCAAGGACTTCGGCAAGATTGATATCCTAGTAAATAATGCAGCTGAACAACATCCACAGGAATCAATTGAGGAAATCACTGAAAAACAGCTCGAACGAACATTTCGCACAAACCTCTTCTCGTTCTTTTTCATGACAAAAGCTGCGATAAAGCATATGAAGAAGGGCGCTGCGATTATCAACACGACTTCAGTAACTGCCTACAAAGGCAGCCCGCATTTACTCGATTACTCTTCAACCAAAAGCGCGATTACAGCCTTTACGCGATCTCTCTCGCAAGGGCTCGCTGACAAAGGCATTCGCGTAAATGGGGTTGCGCCGGGCCCGATTTGGACTCCCCTCATTCCATCGACGTTTCCTGCGAAAGATGTCGAAACGTTTGGCTCCGACGTTCCGCTCGGTCGCCCTGGCCAGCCCGAGGAAATTGCACCGAGCTTTGTGTTTCTTGCATCTGACGATTCTTCGTACATGACAAGCCAAATTTTACATCCAAACGGCGGTACGGTCGTAAATGGCTAGCACCGACCTAAAGATTCCCGGCCTGTTAAACAAGAACCGGTTCGCCAACAGATATGACAACCAAAAAACAACGAGCCGCTGCAAAGCGGAATATCAAGAAAGCGGCTAAAAGGGCGCGACGAAAGAGAACGCTTGCGCATCTGCCAAAAAAGACGCGCACCGCCCTTGGCAAAGAAGGAGCCAAGGCTGCGCGAAAGAAACAGACCGGATCAAAATAAGGATCGATTCACGTTCTCTGAGCATCCAATGGCGATCGCCGTTCGACTTGGGGCAAAGGCACAGTTTCTGAATCACGACGACCAATGCCCCGTTCCGCTAAAAAAAATCCGCTGAAGCGTTTTTTTTCGCTTCTTGGACCTGGTCTTGTCACCGGCGCGGCTGACAACGATCCGTCCGGTATCGCTACCTACTCGATTGTTGGCGCGCAGCTCGGCACGTCGCTTTTGTGGACCGCTTTTGTGACATGGCCACTGATGGGTTTCGTCCAGCTCATGTGCGCACGCATTGGCATGGTAACGGGGCGCGGCCTGGCCGGGGCTCTGCGTCAGATCTGCCCGCGCTGGCTCTTATTTATCGCTGCGGCGGCATTACTCGGCGCGAATATCGTCACTATCGGCGCCGATTTCGCGGGGATGTCGGACGCGGGCCAAATGCTTACTGGAATCAATTCACGTCTTCTCACGATCTTTTTCGGCGTAGGCATCACGCTCGCCACAATTTATTTCCGCTATTACCAAATCGCTTTCGTTTTGAAATGGCTCACGCTCGTTCTTTTCGCCTACGTCGTCACCGCGTTCATTCTCAAGCCAAATTGGGCAAGCGTTTTGTATGCTACATTCGTTCCATCCTGGCCGCGCGGACACAACGCATGGCAAAGTCTCGTTGCGGTTCTCGGCACCACCATCAGCCCCTATTTATTTTTCTGGCAGGCTTCCCAGGAAGTGGAAGAGGAAAAAGCGATGGGGAGGCGAATGTTAATCCCGCGGGAAGGCGCAACTAAACGCGAAATTTTGGATCGACAGTTGGACGTGGGAGCCGGGACATTCTTTTCCAACCTCGTCATGTATTTCATCATCTTGACAGCAGCGCTCACGCTACATGCACATAATGACACGAACATTGAAAGTTCGCGGCAGGTTGCGGAAGCGCTTCAACCGTTAGCGGGCTCGTTCGCAGCGACTCTTTACACGATTGGGCTTATCGGCGTCGGACTGCTGGCGATTCCAATTCTTGCCGGTTCAAGCGCATACGCATTTGCCGAAATGTTCGTCTGGAAACAAGGGTTGGATATGCCTTTCACATCGGCGCGCTATTTTTACGCGGTAGTCGGTGCATCGACGCTGCTGGGCATCGCGATGGTCTTTGCAAAGATCAATCCAATCAAAGCTCTCTTTTGGGCAAGTATTATCAACGGCGTGCTCGCGCCGTTTCTTTTGGTGGGCATTCTGATAGTTTCCTGCGATCGCGGTCTAATGCACCGTCAGCCAAGCTCCTGGCTATCACGTATTGTTGTCGGGCTTACAGCTGCGATTATGTTCATCGCTGCTGCCGCGATGTTCATTCTGTGAGGGCCTTTATCTGCGGCCACCTTTTCTTCCGCCTTTGCGCGAACTAGATTTGCTTCGCTTTTTCCCACGACCTCCTCCACCCTTTTTCCGGCCGCCCCTATCCGATTTGTTCCCGGTCGCCCATGCGCGGCGTTCCGCCTCTTTACTGCTAACGCCACGTTTCTTGTAGCCTCTTTCAATCTTTGACGCCTTCCGTTTCTGCTTCGATGTGTGTTTTTTCTTGCTTCATCGTGCCATGAATTACCTCTATCTCAAGTTCTAGCTATACCAACAAATTTCGTGCGTGGCTTGGACTTACTTTATCCTCTGAAGTCGATACGCGCGTCTCAGTTTCCGTGGGCGATAGAACGTTATATGAATACACTCTCACAATCTCTTGAAGCGCTTCTTGGTTTAGGCGCCGAAACAAAAGAGCTAACGTTTCTGCAATGCTCGGCGCGAGGTCTAATTGTCTTCGTCGCGACCGTGGTGATGGTGCGACTTAGCAGCAAACGTTCGCTTGCAGAAAAGACGGCTTTCGATGCTGTTCTAGTCGTCATCATCGCTTCCGTGTTGGCGCGCGCCATTAACGGTTCAGCGCCGTTTTTCCCCACCCTGGGCACTGGATTCGTCCTCGTCGTACTTCATCGGCTTCTCGCCGTAATAGCGTACTATTCACACGGTTTTGGAATCTTAATTAAGGGGAAACCAGTGGTGCTCGTGCAGAACGGCAGGCTGCAGCACAAGAATATGGGTCTAAATCACATTTCCGAACACGATCTCGAAGAAGATATGCGCCTCGACGCAGGAACCGAAGATCTATTTAAAATTAAAATTGCGCGCGTCGAACGCAGCGGTGACATCAGCTTTATCAAAGCTGAATAGTCTCAAGCGTTGTCAGCTCCGTTATCATCGCTTGAGCATGCCTGCAGAAGTTTCGAAGATTCAGGATTACGCGATTGTCGGCAATGGGCGTTCGGCTGCGCTCATTTCCAAGGACGGCTCCCTCGATTGGCTTTGCTGGCCACGATTCGATAGCGCTTCCATCTTTGGTGCTATTGTCGATCCAAATGTCGGAGGCTGTTGGAGCATTCGTCCCGCAAAAGATTCGCAAATGACCCGGCGTTACATCGACAATACGAATGTTCTCGAAACAAGCTTTGTCACCAACTCAGGCAAAATCGTGCTGACCGATTTCATGCCGGTCACCTCCGAGGAAGAAAAACGGCGAAGGCTTTGGCCAGAACACGAACTCATCAGGCGAATCGGAGGTGTAGCGGGCGAGGTGCCCATTGTTGTCGATTTTGATCCGCGCCCAGACTACGGGCGCATGATCCCGCCGATTAAATAATGCGGGCAAGCTCGGGTGGCGCATCAATATTGGAACCAGTTTGCTCTCACTGCGCAGCGATATTGAGCTCGCCTTGAATCCAAATGGTGGCTTGTCAGCAGAGGCGACATTAAAAGCCAGGGACGAAATCGCATTCTCGCTCACATTTTCAGAAGAAGGTCCAGCGGTGCTGCCCCCGCTTGGCCGTCTGGTCGGCGAAAAACTAAATCTGACGATCGATTGGTGGGAGCGGTGGGTCGCGCGAGGCAAATACGACGGGCCGTATCGCAGCCACGTCATGCGAAGCGCCCTCGTGTTGGCGCTTTTATCGTACGCGCCTTCCGGCGCGTTGGTAGCCGCGCCGACCACCTCGCTGCCGGAACGGATCGGCGGCGATTTGAATTGGGATTATCGTTTCGCCTGGTTGCGCGACGCCGCGTTCACCGTCCACACCCTTTTCGGTCTCGGTTACAAAGACGACGCCGAGGCATTCGTTAACTGGCTTTTGCATGCAACCAATTTGACCCGGCCGCAGTTGTGCGTGAGCTACGACGTTTTCGGCGAACGCCCGCCGCTCGAGCGCGAACTAAAGCATTTCGCAGGTTATTGTGGTTCGCGTCCAGTGCGAATTGGGAACGCCGCGAGCGAACAATCGCAGCTCGACATCTATGGCGAAGTGGTCGAAGCCGTCTGCCATTTTTTTGGTAAAGAGCAACTTGACCGCGAGATGCAAAAGATGCTGCGGCAATGCGGCGAGTACGTCTGCAAACACTGGAAGGAACCGGACAATGGAATGTGGGAGGAACGGGACAAGCTGCGGCACTACACCCATTCCCGGCTGATGTGCTGGGTCACGCTCGATCGCTTGATTGAGATGCACGAATGCGGCCGGATCAGCGGTTTGACGGTTGAGAAATTCAAAGAGACACGCGCAGCGATTCGCCGCGAAATTGAAGAACACGCTTGGAGCAAAAAGCTCGGCGCATACGCGCAAGCATGCGGAAGCGATATTGTTGACGCCAGCTTACTTCTGCTCGCCTATCACGGATTTGAAGACACGTCGTCAGAGCGAATGCAACGAACTCATGCGCGGATTCGCGAACGCCTTGTTCCGCGACCGGGACTGGTGCATCGCAACGAGCAAAGCAAAGATCGACACGAAGGCGCGTTCGCGCTTTGCAGTTTTTGGGAAACGGATTTTCTCGCGCGAAGTGGCAGACTGGAAGAAGCGCACCAAGTTTACCAGGCCGCGCTCGGTTTCGCCAATGATGTGGATCTTTTCGCGGAAGAAATCGATCCCGAAACCGGCGATGCTCTGGGAAATTTTCCTCAGGCGTTCACCCATCTCGGCGTCATCAACGCGGCGCTCACGTTGCGTGACATCGAGGAAGGCACGCATAAGTTGAAACAAACGTCATGAATTGGATCCATTGGTTGGTGTGGGGTTTTTCGGGAACGGTCGTTCTCACTTCCGTTCTCGCGGCCAGCCAGGGATTTGGCATGACTCGAATGAACATTCCCTATTTGCTCGGGACGATTTTTACGTCGAACCGCGATCGGGCAAAATTGATCGGGTTCTTTTTTCATTTCGCCAACGGCTGGATCTTTGCGCTCGTCTATGTGGCTGCTTTTCACGCGTTTGGCGTGGCGACGTGGTGGTTCGGCGCGATCATCGGCCTCGTTCAAGCGACCTTTGTTTTGACGATGTTGATGCCGATTTTACCGGCGTTGCATCCACGGATGGCGAACGAGCAATACGGTCCGACTGTTGTTCATCAGCTCGAGCCTCCCGGATTTCTCGGATTGCACTACGGATGGCGAACGCCCATCTCTGTTTTGATCGCGCACACTATTTTCGGCGCCATTCTTGGAGCCTTTTACGTTGTGAGATAACGATCGGAGCTTTCGGTCCGCACGATTCGTCGAAATCGCAGGTCGAATCATTAGGTGTGTTTGCCCGGTTGCGTAGGTTCTGCCCGTCCGCTCTTAACCCCGGAAAGTAGATCGACTCGAATCAGCGGATCGCTGGTTACTACAATCGGGCCTTCCCAGCGAAGAAATCCGGCGGGCGGCGGATTGGTTAACCAAATATGGGTGTCAGGAACGTGAACAAACACCTTCGCGATGAACGGAATTTCGGGATGAATGATGAAGTGGTCCCCCTTCAACGATCGTCCCGACATTCTCATCCGATCGATCCCGCCGTGCGAAACCGTGACCGTGGCGACCTGCGGTTTCGGCATAAATCCAATTGCCTTGAGCTCGATTTTTTCTCCGTGAATCAGTCGCTTTCGTAAATTCCCGAGCGCAAGCGTGAATCCAAATCCGGCAAAGGTCCGCCCAGGTTCCACTGCTATATTCTCCGACCACTGCTTGGGCGTATTGTTTTCATGCGTCAACGCAGTAGCCGCTTTTGTCAAAAAATCTGCGGTGAATTCGCGCGAGAGCTTTCCATTTCTTGTCTCCCTCCACGACCATTTTTCCTGCGTCAGCTCTGGGTGCTGCCGGAAGAGCGCATTCTCCTCAAATACCTGGCCGTCAGGAAACTTGTATGTAATGACGATGTGAAGCCGTTTATCTTCCACCCATTGCCTGAATTCGCCATCGGCAAGCTTTTTTCCATTGATATCGCATAACCCAGGAAATCCGTGCGCCGCGCCGGCCGGTTCGGTGACTTCGATGGCAAAGACGGGTGCAGCGATGAATCCGAAAGCAAGGATTGAGAGTGAGAAGGCTCGTCTAATTTTCGCGAGCATTGCTACCAAATATCGCCAGACATAATAGCAACGGTCGCGTCGTGCCCGCGTCGCAAGCCCGGATTTTCGTAACGAAAAAGTTACCTCTCCCGAAAAATGATGATGCAAATCGACCACCGCATCGTTCGCGGTTAACGATTCATTAAATGGGAGGTCAGAGGGATGAGTTCATTAAATGTTTTGGAGCATGGTTCCAGCGCGGCGAGTGCGCAAAAGCCGTCTGCCTCGCGCGCCATAAAATCGGAGACGGCAGTGATCACAGAAACTGCTCTGATTACCGGAGCCAGCAGTGGCATCGGATTGCACCTCGCGAAGGAATTCGCCAGGCACGGACATCCAATGGTACTCGTTGCTCCGGTCGCAGCGGAGCTTCAGGAGATTGCGTCGGAATTGAAAACCACTGGAGCACCGTCGGTGAGAACAATCGCCAAGAACCTGGAGAAATCCGACTCGCCGCAGGAGATTTTCGAGGAACTGGCGCGCGACCTTATCTACATCGACATCCTGGTAAACAACGCAGGGTCTGCGCACAGAGGACAGTTTTGGGAGATCGACATCGAAGACGACATATCGGTGGTGCGGTTGAACATCGAAGCGGTCTTGCGCCTGACGAAGTTGTTCTTGTCAGCAATGATCGAGCGTCGCCGCGGACGCATTCTAAACGTGGCCTCCGTTGCAGGATTTGAGCCTGGCCCGCGGATGGCCGTTTATCACGCCTCCAAAGCATTTGTGCTCTCGTTCACCGAAGCGCTCGCGACCGAATTGGCAGACACCGGGGTGACTGCCACCGCGCTATGTCCCGGGCCGACCGATACTGATTTCTTTGAAAAGTCCGGAACGGTGGGCACCCGCCTGTTTCAAAAGACAAATGTGATGGCGCCACAACACGTAGCTAAAGCCGGATACGAAGCGTTGATGGCCGGGGACCGCGTCGCTGTTCCCGGCGTTGCGAACAAAATCATTGCCTTCTCCCGGCGCCTCCTACCGGAAGCGACCTTAGCCAAAATGACGGAGAAATTGTACGTCGATACAACAGACCGAACGCGCGAGTGTGGAGACAAGGAACGCAAGGCCGCACACGGTCGCTAGAGAATCAAAGTTTTCGACCCATAGATTTTCTTAGTCGACACGAACCCAACTGAGATTATAATGTCTCGGTAATGAGCGCCGACAAATTTCATCCGGTAGAGATGACGAATCGCAGGCGGCTCGCCTTTGCATCAGCGCCGGCATGGTGGTGGTAAAAAGCGACCGTTTCTCAACGGTGCGCTGATATTTCTCTCGTTCAAAAGAGAGATCTTGTCTTTGCGCAAATGAACTAACCCAAACCATTGTAAGCATATGTTAATCGTGATGAAACCACACGCCACTGCGCATGAAATCGATGCAGTGGTTGATCTCATTACTGAGATCGGTCTTCGCGCTCACCCGATGCCCGGAGCGACGCGCACCGCGATCGGTATCACCGGGAACGAAGGTCCCATCGACGGCAGGCGTTTCGAAAACCTGCCAGGCGTCGCGGAAGTCATTCGCGTCACCAAGCCTTACAAGCTGGTCACGCTCGATCTGCGTCCTGATAAAACGGTTGTGCGCGTCGGCGATGCGACGATCGGTGGCAGCGAGTTGGCCATTATCGCTGGGCCGTGCGCGATTGAGAGCCGGGAACAGGCATTTGCTGTGGCCAAAACGGTGCAGAAGAGCGGGGCCCGCTTTTTCCGCGGCGGCGTGTGGAAGCCGCGCACTTCGCCTTACACATTTCAGGGCTTGGGCGACAAGGCGTGGCAGATCTTGACGAAAATTCGCGACACGTTCGGAGTAAAGATCGTCACCGAAGCAGTAGAAGAGTCTCATGTCGATCTTATTGAAAAGTACGGCGACGTGATTCAAATCGGCGCTCGCAACATGCAAAACTTTTCGCTTCTTAAACGCGCTGGCCGTTCAAAGGTGCCCGTGCTGTTGAAGCGTGGGATGGCTGCAACGCTCGAGGAATGGTTGCTCGCAGCCGAATACATCATGGCGGAAGGCAACTATAACGTCATCCTTTGCGAGCGAGGTGTGCGCACATTCGCGCAGCACACACGTAACACGCTCGACCTTGCCGCGGTACCGGCGATTCGCCGCATTTCGCATTTGCCGGTAATCGTGGATCCCTCGCATGGCACCGGTACCGCTTATATGGTGACGCCGCTCGCCCGGGCCGGGATTGCGGTTGGCGCGGACGGCCTCATGATCGAAGTCCATAATCGCCCCGAGCTTGCTCTTTCCGACAGCGCGCAGGCGCTAACGCCCGCGGAGTATGCGCAGCTCATAGAGGAAGTTCACGCCATTCGCAATGTCATGGCACGTGCCGGTTGTGGGTTGAACGCAAGTTGAGGAAACGAGATCGATGGTTCTGCTAATCGATAATTACGATTCGTTCACTTACAACCTCGCGCAGTATTTCGGCGAGCTTGGTTGTGAGCTTCTCGTTAAACGGAACGATGAAATCTCAGCTGCTGAAATTGCAACACTAGCGCCGCGGCATATTTGCATTTCTCCCGGCCCGTGCACCCCGCGTGAAGCCGGCATGAGTAAGGAAGTCATCCTGCGCTTTGGTCGCCAGATTCCCATTCTGGGTGTCTGCCTTGGTCATCAATGCATCGCGGAGGCGTATGGCGGAAAGGTGGTCCGTGCTAGGCGCCTCATGCACGGGAAGTCATCCATGATCAGGCATAACGGGAGTCCGCTCTTTTCGGATTTAGCTAACCCATTTGAAGCCGGCCGATACCATTCGTTAGTCGTCGAGCGAAGCACAGTTCCCGACTGTCTCGAGATCATGGCCGAAAGTGATGATGGCGAGATCATGGCGCTGCGCCATCGCGAATTCCCGGTACAGGGAGTGCAATTCCATCCCGAATCGGTCCTTACGCGCGATGGCAAAAAAATCCTGGCCAGCTTTCTGGCACACCTGGCATATTGATGAAACTACAACTCACGCCAACGCTGGACGAATTTTCGCGGCTCGCGAGACACGGCAACGTCATTCCTGTTTTCGCGGAACTTGTTGCGGATGGCGAAACGCCGGTTTCAGCATTCAAGAAACTCAATCGCAGCGGTTACAGTTTCCTTTTTGAATCAACCGAGAAAAATGACGTGTCGGGTCGATTTTCGTTCGTTGGAATCGACCCACGGATCGTCATACAAAGCTACGGACGCGAAATCCGCATCGCGCAACGCGGCGTCGAGCAACGCTTCGAAACGACGACAGACCCTCTCGATGAAGTCCGCAAATTGATGGCGCGCTACCAATCTGTTTCACGTTCGGAATTGCCCCGCTTCGCTGGCGGCGCTGTTGGTTTTCTGGGCTACGAAGCGATCCGGTTCTTTGAACCAAAAGTTCCCGTTGCTTGTTACGACGACCTGCATTTGCCCGAGATGCTTTTCATGCTCACAGGCAGCGTTGTGGTATTCGATCATCGCCTCCGCAGCTTGAAGATCATCGTCAACGCATTTCTCGACGATGGGCCAATCCAAAAGACTTATACGCGCGCTGCCGACTCGGTGGCCGCCATTATGCAACAATTAGAGGAACCAACTGATCTCCCACTTAGCCCGATCGCAGAGTGCGAGACGCAGCCGGCACACAGCAATTTCCGCCGTGAAGATTTCGAGCGCGCAGTGGAACAAGCGAAGGAATACATCCGCGCGGGCGACATTTTCCAGGTCGTCTTGTCGCAACGATTTGAATCCGAATTCAATGGAACGCCGCTCGATTTTTACCGCTGTCTTCGTTTCATCAATCCTTCGCCGTACATGTTTTGTCTCAAATTCGGTGATGATTTTGCGCTCGTTGGCAGTTCGCCGGAGATGCACGTCCGGCTAGTTGGCGACGGAATCGAGATTCGCCCCATTGCAGGAACCCGCGCGCGTGGGAGCACCCCGGCGCAGGATGAGGCTAATGCGGCCGATCTTCTTGCAGATCCGAAGGAGCGGGCCGAACACATCATGCTTGTCGATCTTGCACGCAACGATGCCGGGCGTGTCGCCGAGTTCGGCACGGTTCGCGTGACCGAGATGATGGAGATCGAACGTTACAGTCACGTCATGCACATCGTTTCCAACGTGGTTGGCCGTCGTCGCAAGGCTTGCACTGCCTTCGACGTCGTCAGAGCCACATTTCCCGCCGGCACCGTTTCCGGCGCGCCAAAAATCCGCGCCATGCAAATCATTAGCGAGCTGGAGAAGACGCGGCGCGGCTGTTACGCGGGGGCAATCGGTTACTTTGGTTTCGATGGCAATCTCGATTCATGCATCGCATTGCGTTGCGCCGTGCTGAAAAACGGGAACGCGTATTTTCAAGCTGGTGCGGGTATCGTCGCCGATTCGGATCCGCAACGGGAATACGAAGAAACGGTTAACAAAGCGCGAGCAATGATGAACGCGCTGGCAATGGCAAGCCAGATGAGATCGGCATGAATCTGCAACCCATGAGAAGCGAAATCGGCAATCTTGATCTTCGCGAAATGACCACGCGTCTCATGCGCCGGGAAAATTTTACGCGGGTCGAGGCAGCGAATTTTCTAAATGCGCTATTGAATCCTGTCGCTACGGATGCGCAGTTGGCGGCGGCGCTGGTTGCTTTGGCAGCCAAAGGCGAAACGGTCGAAGAACTCGCGGGCATGGCCGAGACCATGCGCGATCGCGCTATTGGAGTGCGCTCGCATCACGAGCGGTTCATCGATACTGCAGGAACCGGATCAAGCACTGCGAAAATCTTCAATGTCTCGACAGCAGCTGCCTTTGTTATCGCAGGCGCCGAGGTACCTGTAGCAAAACATGGCTCGCGAGCAGCAACTTCAGGTTGCGGAAGCGCTGATGTGCTCGAAGCGCTTGGAGTCAACACCGCCGCCGCACCCGAGACGGCCGAATGCTGCCTGAACAAGCATGGAATCTGTTTTATGTTCGCGCCGCTTTTCCACGGCGCAACCGCGCGCGTCGCAAACGTGCGACGCCAGCTAGGCGTACGCACCACATTCAACCTGCTGGGTCCCCTAACAAATCCCGCGCGAGCGCCCTTTCAGATTCTCGGCGTCTGGCATTCGTCTCTGCTTGAGCGGCTCGCCTCAGCCCTCGCTCTTCTCGGCGCTGAGAAAGCATGGATAGTGCATGGCGCCGATGGTTTGGATGAAATTACGATCACGGACAAGACTTTCGTCGCCGTGTGTTCATCTAGCGGTAAAGTGGAAACGTTCACGATCTCGCCAGAGGATTTTGGATTAAAACGTCAAAGCCCTGATGGATTTCGTGCGAGCAGCCCACGAGAAAACGCACAATTGATCCGGGCAATTTTAGACGTTGAGAAGACGAAAGACATAGCCGTCGCGCGCGACCTCGTCATCGTAAATGCCGCTGCCGCGATTCACATCACGGGATTCGCGCGTGATCTTCCCGAGGGAGTCATCCTTGCCCGCGAAAGTATCCATAGCGGACGCGCAGCATCAAAGCTGGACGCGCTCGTTCGCGAGACAAATCAAGATCGATGAGCAGAAACTTCCTCTACGAAATTCTCGCCCAAAAGCGCCAGACTGTGGCTTACCTCCAAACTGATCCATCTGCGAGACGTCTTCGCGAGCGCGCGATCGCGTTCCGGAAAAGCGCTGCATCGCATCGCTTGCTGCAAGCATTGGAATCGGAATCACCACACCTGAAAGTTATCGCGGAATTCAAACGGGGATCGCCATCTGCTGGAATCATTCGTGCTGATCTTTCACCGAGCGAAGTCGCTCGGCGTTACGAGCGAGGCGGCGCTTGCGCCATTTCCGTTCTGACTGATGAAGAACATTTCAGCGGTTCGATCGCCGACCTTCGCGCGGTGCGATCCAGCACCAATCTACCGATCTTGTGCAAGGATTTCGTTATTGATCCAATCCAGATTTATGACGCGGCTATTGCCGGGGCCGACGCGGTCTTGTTGATCGTGGCGGCGCTTGATGAGGACTCGTTAGGCAAACTGCGCGAACTCACCGAAGATAAGCTCGGCCTCGATGCGCTTGTCGAAGTCTATACAACAGAGGAATTGCGCCGCGCGCTGAATGCCGGCGCCAAAATCGTCGGCGTGAACAACCGCGATCTTCAGACGTTTCAGGTTTCGTTGGAGACAAGCAAGTGCCTTATCCTCGAAGCTCCGCGCGACAAAATCATGGTTAGCGAGAGTGGATTGCAAAGTGCGGAATCACTGGATCACCTTCGCTCCCTCGGGTTCCGCGGGTTTCTCATCGGCGAAGCCCTGATGCGGGCGGCCGATCCGGGAGAGGCGCTTCGCGATCTCATAGCCACGGTTGAAGATCGACCTGCCACAGCGCGGCTTCGCCGAGGTGAACAACACACATCACGCACTGCGATCCCATCATGACTTCTGTGCAAATTAAAATCTGCGGCGTCACGAATTTAGGGGATGCCAAGGCCTGCGTCGAACTCGGCGCACATTTGATCGGTCTTAACTTTTATCCGCAAAGCCCGCGTTACATTCAACCTAAGGTTGCCCGGCAAATCGTCGAGGCCATGCCGCCGAGCGTTCATGCCGTGGGTGTTTTCGTTGATGCGAATGGCGATGAGGTTCGTACCGCTGCAAACCTCGCCGGAGTCCGATGCGTTCAATTACACGGGAACCCCTCACCTGAAATGGCGCGCGAACTGGCTCGCGAATTTCGCGTCATTCGAGCGTTTTCCACTCATGCGCGGTTCCGCCCCGAGGACGTCTCATCCTTCCCTGAGTGCGATATCCTAATTGACGCGCATCATCCCGATCTCTGGGGTGGCACGGGCCAGACGTGCAATTGGCCCGCCGCGCGAGCAACCTTACCGTTCGCACGGTTTCTCATTCTCTCCGGCGGTTTAAACGGGCAAAACGTTGGCCAGGCGATCGTGGCCGCCACGCCACATGCGGTTGATGTCTGCAGCGGCGTTGAGAGCGCACCAGGCGTGAAAGATCATCGCGCGATCAAAGATTTTATCGCTGCGGTCCAAACAGCCGACCGTTTAGTAAGCGCTTCGTCGCTGCGGTAATTTTCCATGCAAAAATCGCGAATCACAAGAAGCGAACCGGATGAGCACGGGCATTGGGGCAAGTTCGGAGGCCGCTATGTTCCGGAAACTTTGGTCGCGCCGCTCGAGGAGCTGACCAAGGAGTTCGCGCGCGCGCGCGAGGACACAAAATTTTGGCGCGAACTCAACCAGCTGCTACGGGACTACGCTGGCCGGCCAACGCCGTTGTTTCATGCGCAGCGGCTAACCGCTCATGCAGGCGGCGCGCAAATTTACTTTAAGCGCGAAGATCTTTTGCACACCGGCGCGCACAAGATCAACAACGCGTTGGGGCAGGCCTTACTCGCCCGGCGAATGCAAAAGCAGCGCGTAATCGCGGAGACGGGCGCAGGTCAGCATGGCGTGGCGACGGCAACCGTTTGCGCGCTGTTCGGATTGCGCTGCGTTATTTACATGGGCGCGGAAGATGTGCGGCGGCAGGCGCTCAATGTTTTTCGAATGCGATTGCTAGGCGCCGAAGTGGTGACCGTCAACGCCGGCGCCCGCACACTAAAGGACGCAATCAACGAGGCATTACGCGATTGGGTGACGAATGTGCACGACACTTATTATTTGCTCGGCAGCGCGCTGGGTCCGCACCCCTACCCGCTCATAGTGCGTGAATTCCAAAGCGTGATTGGACGCGAAGCGCGCGAACAGATTCTGTCCGCATCGGGAAGGTTGCCGCGCGCGCTGATTGCATGTGTCGGCGGCGGATCCAATTCGATCGGCTTGTTTCATACTTTCATTGGAGACGAACAGGTCAGACTGATCGGCGTTGAGGCGGGAGGACGCGGCGATTCGTTAGGTGAACATGCCACAAGGTTTCACAGCAGCGCGGCGAGCGGCGGAGGGCGGGTCGGCGTTCTGCAAGGCACGATGTCTTACGTGCTTCAAGACGCGAATGGCCAGATCGCAACGACTCATTCGGTTTCAGCCGGTCTCGATTATTCTGCCATCGGCCCAGAACACGCATTTCTTCATGACACCGGACGAGCAGAATACATTTCGGCGAGCGATGCGGAGGCGCTCGAAGGATTCGAACTTTGCGCGAAATTGGAGGGAATTATTCCCGCGCTCGAAACATCCCATGCAATTATGCCCGCGATTCGTCTCACGCGCGAGCTGCCAAAAGATGACGCGATCATCCTGAATCTCTCCGGCCGCGGAGATAAAGATGTCCAGCTCGTCGCGGATTTGCAAAGGCGATGAGTCGAATCCGGGAGACCTTTGCTGCGCTAAAACACCTCGGACGCGGCGGGTTCATCCCGTTTATCACTGCAGGCGACCCAGACCTCACAACCACCGAGCTCTTACTCAGTGAGCTTGCGGCTGTTGGTGCAGATATTATTGAACTCGGCGTTCCCTTCAGTGATCCAGTCGCCGACGGCGAGGTGATTCAACGCGCGTCTGAGCGCGCATTGCGGAATGGCGTAACGCTTCGTGACGCACTCACGTGCATTGCGCGTGCAAGGCAGAACATCGATGTGCCCATTGTCCTCTTCAGCTATTTCAATCCGCTTTTGAAATTCGGTGAAGACCGGCTGGCAGAGGAAGCCAAACGAGCCGGAGTGGATGCAGTGCTGGTCACCGATCTGACTCCCGAAGAAGCTCAGACCTGGACTGAGAAATTGATTCAACGCGGGCTGGATCCGATTTTTCTTGTCGCGCCAACAACGTCAGACGATCGACTGGCACAGATTGCAAAGCAGGCGCGCGGGTTCATCTACGCTGTTTCGCGTGCGGGCGTAACAGGCGCGAGAGACCAACTGACCAGTGATGCCGCAGCTCTCGTAAAACGCGTGCGCGCGGTGACCGATCTGCCCGTAGCGGTCGGCTTCGGCGTCTCGACTGCGGAACAGGTTCGCGAAGTCTGGCGGTTCGCGGACGCCGCCGTGGTTGGTAGCGCCATCGTCAGCCAGATTGAAAAACTCGGAGGCTCTCCAGACTTGACCAATCGTGTCGGCGATTTCGCGCGATCCCTGCTGGCCTAAAAGCAAGCGCATTTAAGGTCGTGAATTATGCAAAAAGCGGAGACGAATCGCCGCTTTTCTCGTAAAGAAACGCTTTTGAGCCGACCTACTCGGCCCATTCGGCGCAAAGGACCTCTGCCTGCTCGAGAACTGTTCTCGTTGCGGCTTCCTGTTTGTCCGGCGGGTAGCCGTATTTGCGAAGGATCCTTTTCACCATCACGCGCAATCTCGCCCGAACTGCTTCGCGTTCTGTCCAATCAATCGTGACATTTTCGCGAATGGCCCTGGTCAATTCTTGCGCGATGAAGCGAAGATTTTCGTCGCCGAGCGCTTGAACCGCGCTGTCGTTTGTCCCAAGCGCGTCATAAAATGCCGCTTCTTCTTCAGTGAGACCAAGCTTTTCGCCGCGCTGGTACGCGGATGCGTTGAAGCTGGCGCGAAAAGCCGCGCCTCTGCTCGACATCAGCGTATCAGAGTTTATGCGGCTGCGAAAGACAAGTGAGAATCAGGCTTGCTCTAATTTTGCCAGCAAACGCTCGCTGTAACCCTCCTTGCGAAGCTTTTCGTAATCGATGCGGCCATCCTTTTTCAGCATGTCTCGCTTGAGGGCGCATCAGATTGCCAGCAGCGTGATCGAGTAATTCAACTTCAGATTTTGCGCGTCGCTTCGCAGTGGCTTTCACGCACCCAATTTGCCTCAATTCGGTTCGCCGTTCAATTCCAATTCGCAGTCAGGAGCAGCGCAGGACGGACCTTGGCGGCCATCCCGAAATCGATCATCCAAACTTCACCCGGATTGGCGCCGCGCATCTTCATCCTGCATGCGATCAAGCATCAGCGCGCCGTCGAGCGCGGTCTGGTTACATAGGGCCACATCGGCATCCTGATTGGCGATTTCCAGTAACCCCTCGCGAACAGCTCGACGCTCCGCTTCGCTCAGCTTTGGAAGTTCTTTAATGATTTCGGATGCGCTCACAGCGAAATTATAACGTCGGTCCGCAAATTTGTCAGGCGAGAGCCTAGCCGACACTTTTTCCAATGAGAAGGGGGAAAAGGTTGACGGAAAAAGGAAGAATTAAGAATTGGGATCCGCCTTCGCCAAGCCGCCTTCGTGCCTGGAGCGGCTGGGTTTATATTTCGATTGGTCATTCTCCTGCCACTGCATTCAGTATATCGCAAACGAAAGATCGAGTACAAGGAAAGGGGGTCAATTACATGTTTACCACGAAAGGTTATGCCGCCCACTCGCCGCACGAGCCGTTGAAGCCGTTCTCGTTCGAACGGCGCGAGCCGGACGCCGACTGATGTGCAGATTGAAATTCTTTTTTGCGGAGTCTGCCACTCGGACCTGCATATCGCGCGAAATGAGTGGGGTTTCACGACTTATCCATGCGTGCCCGGACACGAGATTGTCGGGCGCGTGGTGAAAACGGGTCGCGAAGTTAAGAAATTTAAAGAAGGCGATCGGGGCGCGGTCGGTTGCATGGTGGACTCATGCCGGACGTGTCCGGATCGAGATGATCCCGATGGAGAACATCAACAAAGCTTATGAGCGGATGCTGAAGAGTGACGTTAAATATCGGTTCGTGATCGACGTTGGAAGCCTGAGGTAGGAGAAGGCAGAAGTCAGAGGACATTACTGCGGGCATCTCTTCGAGCCGCCTCACATACCAACCGTCGTCGGTTCATCGGGGGAACCGGATGGGTGCGGTCGCACGAAATATTGTTAGGCGATCAATGCCGCGTAAAAGGCGTTTGCCTCACGCGGCTGAGGGAAATTACAGGAAGGGCCTGAATAGATCGCGAACATCGAACGACTAAACATTATTATTATGAAAAATCTTACCAGTTTACTGATAGGCTGTTCGCTGGCGCTGGCTGGAGCCGCGTTGGCACAACAGCCAGTCGAACAACCGTCACCATCAAAGAAGAAGCAGGCCGCTGAAAAAACGCACCCGGCCGAGACACAACCCGGCGCGAACGCGGCCAAGCCTCAAGAGAGGCCCGCGAAGCAAACCGGAGCGATGAAGGAGCGCAGAGCTACGAATGAGCCCGGTGCTACGAATGAGCCGGGTGCAGGAAAGGGCCGAAAAACTCCAGCGACCCAGGAATCTGCAACCGCGCCGGGAACGAATGTTTCCGGGCAGCCCACCGGCGTGCCGACGCCCGGCGCGAAGCAGCAGGCTGAGCAGCGGAGAAAAGGGATGAAGGGCCCCGCCGCGGCGGCGAAAACATCTGCTACTCCGGCAGCGCCGGCGGCTGCGGCAAGTGCAGCTCCGTCAGTTCCGGCAGCCGGCCAGCGAAATACGCAGGCTAATATGGGGGCCAAGGCGAAAAAGCCGGATCAGCAGCAGGTGCAGCAGATCAAGTCGCAGCACGCGAACTTCCGTGCGCAGCCAAAGCCACAGCAGGTTCCGGCGGTTACGTTTAACCAGAACCGTCGCATTGAGGGAAGCGATCGCTGGCAGGGTCCGCAATACGAAGTATTCCGCTCATATCGTCCGGAACGGCACGATCAGGGCTGGTATCAATCGCATTACAACCGCGTGGAGCTGATCGGTGGCGGTTACTACTACTGGAACAACGGCTACTGGTATCCGGCATGGGGTTATAATCCTTCGGCCGAATATTATGCCTACGACGGACCGATCTATGTGGGTCAACGCGCTGAGCCGCCGGATAAGGTGATCGCCGATGTGCAAGGCGTGCTGCAACAGATGGGCTATTACAAGGGCGAGGTGGATGGATTGCTCGGGCCGTTGACCCGCGAGGCGCTCACCGCCTACCAGGCCGACCAGGGGCTCACCACGACAGCGGCGATCGACGAGCCGACACTCGATTCCCTTGGGATGGGATAATAAGAAAGTAGAAGGCAGAACATTAGATTCGAGAAGCCGCCGGGGCGCACTAATGCCCTGGCGGCTTTTTAACCTGCGTGGCTATCACTCTGATCGATGTCGGTTCGACGCAGCAGATTAGTCGAGTCCGCCGATCCGGTACCATCTGTAACCATAGCCTTCCAGCATAATGCGGTGCTTGCCGGATTTGTTAGCCCGACTGTGGTTCTCAGCAAGAAGATTAACCAGCAGTTTGCCCTGTTTGCTGCTCACGCCCGGATCCACGAGAATTTCGCGCGGTTGTTCGTGAAGATTGTGTAAAAACAGCACCGAATTGGTCCAGTTCAGCATTGATTCCGGATCGCGTCGCTAGACCGCGGTGTTAATGTGTTGATAACCGTAAGTCCCTTTATCTATTACAGGAATGTGCGGTTTTGCGTTTTTCGTAAATCCACCGAGCGGTTCGTCCGACCATTGCATCGCAGTGCGTGCACAGGCGCGTTCTCGCAGCGTGAGATCGTCGCCCATGCCGATTTCATCGAAGCGACGTTTCTTCGGTTAGCTCCGGGACTTGCTCATCTTCGTATTTCTCAATGAGAACTCCCAGCACGTCCATCAGGGAAGCGAGCGGATGATCTTCGCGTCTTCTCCGACTTGATCGGTGACGCGATCGAGCAATTCAACCAGTTCCCGGTAATCCGCCTCTGTGTGTGGCACGCGCACGGCTCGCGAAACCGGTGGCCACGCCTTGGTAACGTTTTCGAGTTCGACGAACGACATATTATTTCTTCCACCTGCCTGTGTCGTATTCTTGATGAGTCAACACGTGGCGGATGTAAATCTTGTTCCTATTATAGTGCACCGCGGCGATAGTCGAACTTTGTTGCCACCAATATTAAACACCGTGAATTTTCCGACCTGATCGGCTTCCGGAAAAATCTTGTGTAACTCGACGAAATTCGAAAATCGGCTTTTGCGCATAATCGCATACCAACGGGCGAGTGAAGATTTCGCGCCCGGATGCCTCTCCGCGAACTCGTTCAAAGCGTTTCCGAGTAATGACGTGCATTATCGGGCCACAACGCTACGCAAAACTTTTCTGATGATAAGAAGGAAAGCCGCAGCACGCCGTTCGGCTACTTTGAACCAGTCAACATCGTCGGGCTAAATTTTAAGATGCGCCGGAAGATCACGAAGCAGCTGCATTTGGTCGCGCACATTCAAGTGGGCTACAGCGTGGCAAGCAGTCGTTGAGACTTGAGAGCGATTTAGCAGCCCTCCGGGGTCGGCGACCCCAGCTACAGGTTTTGCGGCTGAGACAGCCGCCTCTACACCTTCCGAGATACGGCCGACTCGGCTCTGAGAATCGTCTATTAGTTGATGGGAGATCCACGCAACGTCGCGCACGCGAAGAAAGTCACGCAAGAGAAGCATCACAAGAACAAGCATGCTCCAAAAGCCGGCGCGCCGGCTGCGCAGCCGGCTAAGAAGGCACAACCTGAGAAACAGGCTGTCGTCACGGAGCGTGCCGCGCCTGAAACGGAAGCTGAGAAACCAGCTCAATCGCCAGATTCGGCGCAGTTGGAGAAATCGCTCGCCGTCCTCTCCAAGCTCAAGGAGTTGGAGTTTCATTCACGGGCGAATCTTGAAAAACTTGCTGAACTTAGTTTGACCATTGAGGAAGAACTTAAGCAAAAAGCGTTTGCCGAGGCTATTGGCGCGGTCTATTCGGCCCAGGACGCATTTCAATCCAAGATCGGGAAGTTAATCGAAGATTACGAAGCACAATGCGCGCGGCTGAACCCCGCAGGGTAAGTTTCGTCTCAACTGCTTGTCGGATGCCGCCTGACATGCGGTCCTGATTTGATCGAACTTCCATTTTTCGCCAGTCCGCTGCGGCCCAATGAGAACTCAGTTTCGAACGATACTTGGAGGGTCAAAAATTAACAGACATGAAAATGGAAGACCTATTCACAGCAGCAATAGTAAGCGCTGGCTTGGCGTTCAGCATTGGCGCGCAAGCGCGCGGGAAGAAACACGAAGAGCAGACCATCAGCAGTTCTGATGTGCCTTCTGCAGTGCAGCAAGCTGCTCAGGCCGATGGAACAATTGTCCGCTGGGAAAAAGAAGGCGCCAACTATGAAGCCGTCATCGAGAAAAACGGCAAGCAGACCGGCGTCGAAATGGATGCTTACGGCAAAATCGTGAGCAGAGACGACGAGGCCAAGGAGCACAAAGAAAAAGGCGAGAAACACTAATCAGGAGGTGGATTCGCGTTGTCCTCAACGCGATGTTAATCAAGCGCGGCGAAGCCGAAATTTTTACCATCGTCTTCGCCGTTTTCACGCTTTTCAACGCGTTTAGCCTGGGTCGGCGACCCCAACTGAGGTCCGGGATCAGCGATCCCGGCTAGAGTTGTCACGCGAGTGCGCGAATGCTGGAATAAATTATTCCGACAAGCATTGCCCCGAGAGCTACTAGAGCAACGTCTCGCTTTAGCAAAGCGATCAGAAGAAAAGCAACCACCGCAATAGCGAGAGTAGGCAAGTCGATCAGCGCTTCAGGAATCAAGTCCAGTGATACAACTGCGATTACACCTACGACCGCCGCACTAACCCCGGCGAGGAATGCCTGAATCATGCGATTCTCCCGAACTTTTTCGACATAATGCACGCCGGCAATCACGAAGATAAACGACGGGAAAAACACGAAGAAGGTGGCAAGCACTGCTCCAGCAATTCCGCTCACGAGATAACCCACGAATGTGGTGAACAACATGAACGGCCCAGGTGTCGCCACGCTCAGCGCCACGCCATCTAGCAACTGGCCATCGCTAAGCCAGTGATATTGTGCAACTGCGCCACGCTGCACAAATACAAGTGAAGCGTACGCGCCGCCAAAACTCAGCAGTCCTGTTTTGAAAAACAGCCAGGCGATCTGGAATAAACGCGAGCCGCCAAACGGGAGCAGAAGACCGATTCCGCCAATTACGGCTGGCAGTGTCGGCGCAGTCTTCTTCAACAGCGGCCATCCTTGATCGACAATTAAATTCAGAAGTCCAGCGATGAGGAGAATCAATAAGAAGTTGATTCCGGCAAACCGCATTCCAACCAACGCGCCGACGAGGAGGGCTGCCAGAAAAAAATTCCGAATGGCAGCGCGGCCGAGTTTGATGATACCGGCAGCGATGATGCCGAGGACAGCAGGCTTGAGAACGTAGAGAGCGTTTAACACCGGCGGCAGTTTCCCATATTTAACATACAGCCAACTGAGAACGATCATCACTACCGCACCTGGCAGAATGAAAGTGAGACCGGCCAAAACGCCGCCCCACAGTTTTCTTTTAAGATAGCCAACGTAGATGGCCAACTGCAGAGCCTCAGGACCGGGAAGCATATGGCAAAAAGCCATGATCTTGACGAAGCGATCTTTGGATAGCCAATGGCGCTTTTCCACCATGTGATTGAACATCATTGTGATCTGCGCGACTGGACCACCGATATTCACAAACCCGAGGAACAGAAAATAGAGAAAGACTTCGCGCCACGAAGGCATCTGATCGTCTGCCGTGGAATCGTTTCGCTTCTGATCAGCTGTCATCGGCACGCGTTTCATCGCCGCTGCAAAAACGCGTAGAGCGCGTCGAAGCACTCAAACCCGCGCCGCAAGATTTCTTCGTCGGACAAGCCTTCCTTCGCCCAACCTTTGAGCACGCGATCGATCCCGACTGCTTCAACGCGCTGAAACCTGGCATCGTCCAGATCGGCGTCGTGAATCATCTCGCCTATTTTCGCCACTGATTTGTCGGAAATAGCAAATCGCCTGATGAGAGTTTCAAAAGTGCAGCAATTCGCGTGATGCGAGAATTCAGCATCGAGCATGTCGAACGGGATCGCGTCTGGAACAGCATCTGCACTTGGCGCGAACACAAATTTCGGTTTTCGATCGATAAACTTCGAAATCAGCCACGCCGATCCAACACGATCGATCTCCGGGCGGGGACGAGTGAGCCATGTTTTGCCTTGATACTGCCTGCTGTCGAGAGTTTGGAGTTGTCGAGTTTTCCTCGGGCCTTCCGCGCGACGCAGTAGCATCGCGATATCGTGTCCGCGCGGGCTATCGAAGAAATCGACTCCGCGAATTTCGCGGAACTGGCGGGTGAGGCGTTCCAGCTCTCCGGCCGCTAATTCTGGGCCCATTTTTTTTCGACGAGCGATGAAACTCTGGAGCGACTTTCGAACTGCGGCATAATCTTTTGCCCGGGAATCGTTAAACATCGCGATGACTTTCTCTCTCGTTAGGCCCTCTATTTCCTGGGCCCGAACCAGCGTCGAATCACCGCCGTAGTCACGAATTTGCTGTGCCAGCCACTGGAACTGCTCATATTGCGCGGGCTCGTCCGGAAGCAGATAGGTCGATGTTTTGATCTGAACCGCGCCCATCTTTTTCAAGCGGCGCCACACTGCAACGCGCTCGGTGTTGCGATTTGTCGGGAGACTAAACAACAGCAGAAGCCACGAAGTCGCTTTCATCGCTCTCATGGTGTCTCATGAAATATGTATTGCAATTACAATTTGACTTTACATCAGTGGCACGTTTGCTCTCCGAAAATCCGGATATGAAACAAATTCTTGCTACAGGGGTAATCTTCGTCGCTTTGATTTTTGGATCGTTAGCAGCCGGGCTTGATACGGCGCGCATCGACGAACTAACCGGACTCAAAGGAAAGATGAACGAGAAGGAAGGCGTTTATAAAGTCACCTTCCCGCGCGATGACGTGAAGGTCATCGTCGATGGATGGACGATGCCGCCATTCATGGGGCTCGGCACCTGGGCCGCGTTCACCGAAATCAGTAATGGCGCGATGGTCATGGGCGACACCGTCTTATTTGAAGACGAAGTTAACGCCGCAATGTCCGCCGCGCTCGACAACGGGCTCGATGTGACTGCGCTACATAACCATTTCTTTTTCGATCAGCCCAAAGTCTTCTTCATGCACATCGAAGGCGAAGGCACGGTCGAGAAGTTAGCAAGCGCGGTTAAAAAAGTTTACGACACCACCAAAGCAATCCGGGGTCCAGATCCGAAACCGGCGGAATCGTTTTCGGCCGGTGGGCAACCATCGTTGCCCCAAAAAAATTCGATCAACGCCACGCCTCTTAACGAAATCTTCGCTATCCAAGGCGAATCAAAAGATGGAATGGTGAAATTCACGATCGGTCGTCCGGCAGAAATGCATGGTGTAAAGATCGACAAGGACATGGGCGTCAATACGTGGGCAGCGTTCGCTGGCAGCGATGACAACGCGCTCGTCGATGGTGACTTCGCGGTGACAGAAGATGAATTACAGCCCGTATTGAAATCGTTGCTCCAGAACAAGATTAACATTGTCGCCATTCATCAACACATGACACACGAAGAACCGCGCATCATGTTCTTCCACTATTGGGGACGTGGCCGAGCAAAAGATTTGGCGAACGCCGTCAAAGGTGGCCTCTTAGTGGGTGGACTACTGAAGGTCAGTTCACCGTTGCCGTAATCCTCAGATCAGATCGGAGATTATGAAGGCATCGCTCTTCACCATGATTGTGACGACCATGACAACAGCTCTGCCCGCCGCGGAGACACTAAACTTTGACGACATGAAAAGCGGCGCGCCCCCTCTAGGTTGGATGGCGACGCAAACCGGCAGCGGCAGGGCGAATTGGTCTGTCGAGAAAGACGGTTCCGCTCCAAGCAAACCGAACGTCTTGAAGCAATCAGGTCAGGCGACGTTCCCCGTTTGTTTCAAGAACAACACCAGCATCAAAGACGGTTTCGTTGAAGTGAAGTTCAAACCGATTGCAGGAAAAGAAGATCAGGCTGGCGGCGTGATCTGGCGGCTACAAGACGCTAACAATTATTACATTGCGCGCGCGAACGCGCTCGAAAACAACGTCACAATTTACCACACCATCAAAGGCAAGCGCACCGAGAAGAAGCGTGCCAACATGAAGGTCGCGTCCGGTCAGTGGCACACATTGCGTGTCGATTTCAGCGGCAATCATTTCACGGTCACGTTCGATGGAAGCAAAGCGATTGAATGGGACGACGACACGTTTAGAAACGCAGGCAAAGTCGGTGTCTGGACCAAGGCTGACAGCGTCACGGAGTTCGACGATTTCACTTACGGGAGCAAATGAACTCCTTTTTCCTGCGCAGCGCTGTTCTCGTCGCGTTTTGCCTTTGCATCATTGCTGCCCACGCCGAGGAGAAAGCCCTTAAACTCAAGCAAACGATTCCACTGCCTGGAGTCGAAGGTCGCATCGACCATTTCGCACTCGATCCTTCGGGCGAAAGATTGTTCGTCTGCGCGCTCGGCAACAACACGGTCGAAGTGCTCGATTTGCGAAAAGGCGAGCGAATCCACTCGATCACCGGTCTGGGCGCACCGCAGGGAATTGTTTACATCCCCGAACTCGATCGTCTCTTTGTGGCGAATGATAAGGGCGGTATTTGCAAAATCTACGACGCAAAATCATTCCAGACGGTAGGCGAACTGAATTTCAAGGATGATGCTGACAATGTTCGTTACGATGACGCCACCAAAAAAATCTATGTCGGATTTGGTAGCGGCGGAATCGCTGCTGTTAACGCGCCTGACGGCAAGCAGATTGGCTCAATCAAACTGTCGGCTCATCCGGAAGCATTCGAGTTGGAAAAGAACGGCAAGCGAATCTTCGTAAATGTGCCGAACGCAAGGCAAGTGGCGGTAATCGATCGCGACAAAGGCGAAATCGTTGCCACGTGGAAAACAGATCTAGCCTTTGGAAATTTTCCGATGGCTCTGGATGAAACGAACCATCGCTTATTCGTCGGGTGCCGTCTGCCAGCAAAACTTGTCGTGCTCAACACGGAATCGGGTGACGTTGTTACAAAGACCGACATCTCCGGCGATCCGGATGACGTTTTCTACGACAACAAGCGCCATCGCATTTACGCGATATGCGGCGCCGGCAAGATTGACGTCATCGAGCAAACTGATCCAAACACCTACAAAGCCTCCGGTAAGATCGACACGGCGAGTGGGGCTCGCACTGGACTCTTTGTACTGGAGCAAGATGTCTTATTCGTGGGCGTCCCACATAACGGCGCACAGCAAGCTGAGATCCGCGCCTATCAAATCGAATAATTCACCGCTCGCGCTAGCAAAGCTTGCATATGCCTGCCGAGATCATGTTGTGAGCTTCGATTGCTATTGCGCGGCGCAGCAACGGCCGCATCCCAGAACCAGGCTGCCACAAGATAAATCTAGCTTATGAAATGGATCACTCGCGAGAAAATTAAGGTGGACCGAGTTGCCTGCCCATGGCTGATCAAAAAATTCATTGACCGGCACGCGGAGTTTATCTTTCTGCCGCACGACACTGAATGGAAAAAAATCGAGGATGAAATCGTGTTCGATGTTCCGAACTGCGAGCTCGGGCACCACGGCGAAGATGTTTCGTTCAATTCGATCTTAAAAAAATACAAGCTCACTGATCCCGCGCTGGTTTTACTGGGCGAAATTGTGCGCGCAGCCGATTCGCACCCGACTAATCCGCATCCAGCCGGTGAAGGATTGCGCTGGATTGCCAGCGGCTTCGGAGCGCTTGAGCTGAGCGATCATCAAATTCTCGAACGCGAATTTGTCGTTTACGACGCGCTTTACGCGGAATGCAAACGCCAGGTGAACAAAGCGTAAGTCCTGGCCGTCGGCTCGCTGATTTTTTCGGACTCAAGCGCAACCTTGTCATTCTGCTCATCGCCATTTTCGTCATTGGCGCTGGCGAAGAATTATGGATGCGTTTTGTGCCCAAGTACCTGCAAGCGGTCGGCGCGACGGTCTTTGTTATCGGTCTTTACGATGCGCTGCGCACTTTGCTCGGCGCGATCTACGCCTATCCCGGCGGAGTGCTTGTCGATAGTTGGGGACATCGCCGCGCTTTTCTGATTTTCAATGTGGTCTCAATCTTCGGTTACGCGCTGGTGCTGCTTGTTCCACATTGGGCCGCGGTAATCGCCGGAATGTTTCTTTTCCTTTCGTGGACGTGTTTTTCCCTGCCGGCGACCTTTTCCTTAGTCGGGGCCGCGCTTGAAGCGAATCGCCATTCCATGGGAGTAGGCGTTCAATCCGTGATTAAACGGCTACCGATCATGATTGCTCCATTTTTCGGTGGAATGTTAATCGATCGGTTCGGCATCATCAACGGCGTGCGTCTCGCACTGATTATGTCGGTGCTATTCTCTGCCGTCACAATTCTTGTACAACTCCAATTACGTGAAGAGCCAAAACAAAAATTTGAGAAAAACGATCGCTGGAACTTCTGGCAAAGCTTGCGCGGATTCAATTCGCCGATGAGGCGTCTGCTCTTCAGTGACATCTTGATCCGCTTTTGCGAACGCGTTCCCTACGCCTGGGTCGTCATCTTCGCGATGGATTACATCGGTGTTAGCGCTCGGCAGGTGGGCATCCTCACCACCATAGAGATGCTCGCCGCTACGTTATGCATTATTCCCGCGTCGCATTACGCGGATCGGCGTGGCCGCGAGCCGTTCGTGATCGTGACCTTCATCATGTTCACACTTTTCCCAATCAGTTTGCTAATGTCGCGGAGTTTTTCCGCGCTGGTAATCGCGTTTATAATTCGCGGCTTCAAAGAATTCGGAGATACATCCCGCAAGGCGCTGATCATCGGCTATTCTGAGTCGGAAAGACGCGGGCAAATCATCGGCGCGTACTATCTTGTCCGCGATTTGATCGTCAGCACGGGTGCAATCCTTGGCGCTTATCTATGGGAACTCGGGCCGGCGCTGAATTTTCTCGGAGCGGCGGCTCTCGGAGTGGCTGGAACGATTTTCTATGTGAAAACAATTCGCCAGAGGCGACAGTTAGCCTTGACTGATCTAAAAAGGCAGTTGGCGATGCGTCGAACTCGCTGGAAATCGTAAGATGTCGATGTTACGCCTGGTGCGCAGACGGCGCCGAGATCCGTGTCGAATAATTTTGTGATTGAGCAATGATTCGAAGATTGATTGTTCCGCAAGCCGCCGCCTTTAAGAGGCGTTACCATTTCCCCATGAAGGTCGTAAAACTTGGCGCAATTGCCTTGATTCAAATCATTTGGACTTCAGGCGTCAATGCGGCTGACACGAATTACGAACTCAAACCAATTAATCTACCGGGCGCGACTGGAACCGTGGCGCTCGACTACGTCGCCTACGATCGCGCGACGGGAAAACTGTGGGTGCCAGCGAGCAACACCGGGAGCGTGGATGTAATCGATGAGGCAACCGATGCCGTCGCGCAAGTAACTGGATTCAAGACCGGCGAGGTCGAGCTGCGCGGACGAAAAGTGATAGTCGGGCCAACCGCTATCAGCATCGGTGACGGCGTGGTTTACATTGGCAATCGCGGTGATTCGACTCTTTGCGTGATTGACGCGCACACTTTGGAGCGCGGCGAATGTCTGGAGGTAGCTCCTATTTCAGCAGGGCGCGCGGCGGCGGCGGATGGAGTTGTCTATGTAGCGGCCACACGTGAGCTCTGGATCACGACAGGCACGCCACCCTTGGGAATCTCTTCAGCGGACAAATCGATTCAGGTGTTCGATGCTTCCGACCCGCGCCATCTCAAATTAAAAACGAAAATTCCGCTGGACGGATCAGCTGAAGGGTACGCTGTCGATAACAAACGCGGATTATTCTACACCAATATCGAAGAGAACGGCACTACGGTACCGATTGATGTCCGCGCGCACAAAGTCGTGGCAAATTGGAATCCCGGCAGCAAAGAGCTGCAGGGCTTGGCGCTGGACGGCGCGCGTGGTCTTTTGTTCGTTGCCTGCGGAGATCATGTGGTGAGTTTAGACGCTGCTCACGGCGGGAAAATTATCGACTCGCTGCAAACCGGCGCTGGTTTGGACAACATCGACTACTCGCCTGAGCAAAAAGCTCTTTACGCAGCGGCTTCTCAAGCAGCGACCCTGACCATTGCCGACGTGGATGATCACGGAAAATTTCGTATCAGGGCGTCAGTTCCGACTGTGAAAGGCGCGCGCGGCGTGATCGCCGGCAAAGGCGAAACGGCGTACCTGATTGATCCAGCCGAAGGACGCATCCTCAAGCTGACACACAAATGACGTCGCTATAAGATGCGTTATTGCGTCGCTGTTTTCGGTTCCAATATCGCAAGCAGTGCGGGCAGCGCGATCAGCACCAGCGGCAGCGAAAAGATTAGCCCTGAGATAATGGCGATGGCCAGTGGTTGCTGCATGGCCGCGCCGCGACCGATCCCCAGCGCCAGCGGCAGCAGCGCCAGGATGGCAGCGAATGCGGTCATCGAAATTGCGCGCATCCGATTGATCCCCGCAGTAATCAAGCGGTCGTTGCTTGCAGGCAGCGAGCGAAATTCCGAGTAATAAAAAATCGCGATCTCAGTCACGATGCCGACGATCATGGTCATGCCCATGCGCGAGGTGACGTTGAATTCCGTGCCGGTGATCCACAGGCCGATAAATACTCCCGCGACGGCGAAGATCGGGACGAGTAACATTGCAAACGCGACGCGGAAACTTTCGTAAAGAAAAAGCAGGAGAAGAAAGACCAAGATAATTGCTGCGATCAAAATGATGGTGAGACCGCGAAAGGCGATCTGCTGTTGTTCGTAGAGTCCGCCGAACGTGTAAAGCACGTCATTTGGAACAACGCTGGATCTGGCGAGAGCGCGTTTCACATCGCCAACCGTCGAGCCGAGGTCGCGGCCGCTGATGCGCGTGGTCACTGCGATCATGCGTTTGAGATCGTCGCGCATAATCTCAGGTTGCCCACTCAATGGGAGCAACGTGGCCACGCGTTTCAACGGAAACAAATGCCCGTCTGGAGCACGCAGCAGAAGATTGTCGATGTTGCGCATGATTTCGCGAGCGTCGCGAGGAATCCAAACGCGGACGCCGATCAGCTTCGGACCTTGTTGAATGTGCGTGGTCACGTTCCCGGCTAAAAAATTATTGAGCGCTTTAGTGACCGCCTCCGGATCCATGCCTTCCAGCGCGACCTTGACGCGGTCCACTTGAATGTTGAGGGCATCGCCGGCTGGCACGATGCCGCTTTTCACCTCCACGACGCCACGGACTTTTGAAATTGTGTCAGCCACGCGCGGCGGCAGCGTGCGCAAAAGCTGATCGTCATCGGAATAAAGTTTGATTTCGATGGGCTGCGGCACGGCGGTCAGATCACCGATCAAATCTTCCATCAACTGCAATAGCTCGACCTGAAGACCGGGAATACGTTTTTCGATCTCATCTCGAACATCATTCATGACTTCTTCAATCCCACGGCGCGGAAATGGCTTTAGCCGAACGAAGAAGTCGCCGATGTTCGCTTCCGTTACGCCGCCGCCGAGCTGTAATCCGGTGCGCCGCGAATAGGTCTGCACTTCGGGAGTTTCCTGTAGGATCGACTCAACCTGACGCAGAAGACGATCAGTCTCGGCGAGCGAAGTGCCGGGCGGCGAGATGTAATCGAGAACAAAACCACCCTCGTCCATTACCGGCATGAAACCGGAGCCCACATTCTTGAAGGCGATAAAGCCTAACAACAGAAGCGGAATCAGAAACACGATTACGAGCCGCGGCTGTTGAAGAAGGCCCTGCATTGTGTCGCGGTAAACCTCATGCACGCGGCGGGTGAATCTTCCGTGTTCCTCGATCTCAGCGTCTTTCTCCTTCAATAATCGCGCGCACAAAATCGGCACGGCGAGCCAGGCGACAACGAACGAGATGATCAGACTGGCTGCCATGGTTAAAGAGAGTGCTTTGAAGAACGCGCCGGTAACACCGCTGAGAAATGCCAGCGGCGTAAAGATGATGATCGTGGCTGCAGACGATCCGGCGAGCGGGTTGGTGAATTCGCGCGCGGCGCTCAACACCTGCGCACGTGGATCGCCCTCGCGTGCGGCGCGCACGCGGCGAACGATGTGTTCCACCATCACAATTGCATCATCAATGATGAGGCCAACGGCAGCAGCCATACCACCGAGCGTCATGATGTTGAAACTCATTTTCAGCACATAAAGCAGCAGGATCGTGGCGGCGAGGACAGCCGGCACAGTCAAAATCGCGATCAACGTGACTTTCCAGTCGCGAAGAAAAATAAGCAGAACGAAAGCGGCCAGCACCATGCCGATGACGATTGCATCGCGCGTGCTGTGTTCCGACGCGATAATGAGCTCGCTTTGATCGTACCAGTCGGCGATCTTCACGCCTTCGGGAATTTGCTTTCTGATTTCGCGCAATTTCGCCTTGATGCCGCGCGCGATTTCGACCGTGTTTCCGGATGGCTGCTGATAGACCTGAAAAAGAACAGCATCGTGCCCGTCGGCAGTAACACGCACCCATTGCGGTTCGGCCGAGTGTTCAACCGTGGCCACATCATCGAGCAACACCACACCGTCGGGCGTTGAACGCAGCACGGTGTGCTCGATTTCATCGAAGTTCTTGAAACGTGTGTCGGAAACGACGAGGTAAAGTTTGTCGTACTGCTCCAGGCGACCAACTGCGACGAGAACGTTGGACGCAGAGAGTGCGCTCGCGACATCGGCCAGCGTCATGTTGAACGATTGCAATTTGTCTGGATCGACCGTGACCCGGTACTCTTCGACACGCCCGCCTTGAACGCCCACACGAGCGACGCCTGAGACGGTGGAAAGCGCAGGGCGCAGAGTATAGAGCGCTAGGTCGCGGAGTTCGATGAGCGAATGGGAATCGGAAGTGAGGCTGTAGGCAATGACCGGGAATACTGTCGGGTCCATGCGCTCCACTTCGAACGAAGTTCCAGTGGGCAGGCTCGGCAGAATTTTGTTCACCTGCGACTGGCATTGCAGCATGGCTGAGACCATGTCTTCGCCCCAATTAAAATTGACGGAGATCTCCGCCGTGCCGCGGCTGGTTGTCGATCTTAGACTACGCACGCCGGGAATGGCGCGCACCGCCTCCTCGACCGGAGTCGTGACTTCCACAGTCATCTGCTCAGCCGGCCGGTCACCGGAATCGAGTGTGATGCGAACGCGCGGAAAACTGACTTGCGGAAAAAGTGAAACCGGCAGCAAAAAACTTGCTACTGCGCCGGCCAGCGCAAGCGAGCCGAACAAAAACAAAATGGAACGCGCATGGCCGTGCGCCCATGCGGTGAAGCTCATTTCTTGATTTCGACGGCCATCCCGTCTTCCAATTCGTAATTGCCAACAGTTACGACCGGATCACCTTCGCGCAGATCGTCGGCGATTACCTGTATCTCATTCGGATTTTCCGCGCCGATTTTCACTGTGTGCCTGACCGCATGATTATTTGCAACGGTAAAAACTTCGAATTCGCGCGATTCGTTAGGCAAAACGGCTGCGCGCGGCACTGCCAGCGCATCTCTCTCGGTGCGCTGAATCTCGCCACGCACATAGCCATCCAGTAGCAATTTGGTGCCTTCCGGCAGGGCGACGTAAACATCGACAAGCCGCGTCGTCGGGTCGATCCGTCGCGTGACGAGGCGAATCGTGCCCTCCACTTTGGGCGCGGTAGGATCATTCAGTGGGATGATTGTGACGGGCGCACCTTCCTGCGCGGCTGAAAGATCCTCCGCTTCCACGCCGAGTTTTGCTTCAATCTCATTTTCGGCAACGATTTCCACCAGCGGACCGCCGGGCGGAACAATCTGTCCATCTTGCGCGTTCACTTTAGCAATCACCCCCATTACATCCGCGTGAACGCGGTTGTCGCCTCCAGCGCCCGCGCGTTCAAGTGCCGTGAGCTGCGCCTCTGCATCACGCGCGGTTTTTTCAGCTGCGCTCAGATCTTGGTTTGTGGCCAGCTTCAAATTGAAACGCTCCTGTGTCTGCTTGAGTTCTTTGCGCGCAGCTTCCGCCGCGTTTTTAGCCTGTTGAAATTGCACCTGCGCCCCCGGGCTTAGCTCAATCTCTACTAAGGGATCGTTTTCTTGCACGAACTGTCCGGGCGCCACCAGGATGTGGCGCACGCGCGTTTCGAACGCGATCGAAACAGAATGCGTTTTTCCAGGCTGGGCGACTACGCTTCCGTAGACAATCACGTTTTCAGTGACGGTTTTGCGTTCCACTTTCGCGACCTGCACCTGCGGAACCGGGCCAGCCTTTTTCTCCTCTTTTCCAACTCCAAACTGCTGAGTGATCCACGCAAGTGCACACACGATCAACACGAACGCAATAACGCCGATGATGATTCGTCTCCGCTTCATTTGGTCTGCAACGCTCTGTTGATTGGAAGGTATCGCCCGGAGGCGATCTCCAGAGCGGTATGCGCTTCGAGTAATTGCTCCTGAAGCTTGATCAGCTGAATTCGCTTCTGCAACAAGTTGCTGCGCGCAGTGTAATAACTCAGCACATCAGCGTTTCGCTGCTCAATGGCGGTTTGCGCGGAATTAACGAGCTTTTCTAGAAGCGGCAGCGCTTCCTCAGCGGCGGCGATTTGTCGATCGAGCGAACGAATGTCCGCGATTGCGGTGGCGATATCGGAGCGGGCTTCAAAGACCCGCTGATGATATTCGTCGAGCAATCGTTGGCGCGTGGCCCGTTCCGTGGCAATGACTCCCTGGTTGCGATCGAAGATTGGAACATCGATGGCCACATTGAAACCACTCGTGTGCACATTGGTAGTGTCGCTGGCCTTTACAAACGCAGCCGACATTTTTGGGAATTGCGCAAGAATGGCCGCGCGCACCGTGGCGTCTTGGCTCTCGAGACCCTGCTGCAATCCAAGAAGATCGAGCCGGCGCGATTCGAGCCCATCGAACAAGCCACGCTCATCTGGCGGGGCAAGGCGCGTTGGCAAAGTGAGGCCTTCGCGCAAAGCCACGTTTGTTTCCGGTTCCACTCCCAAAATTTTGTTCAAACCAAGCCGCTGTCTTTCAAACTCTTGCTGGAGTGCAAGCACGGTGGCGCGCGAATCCTGGCTGGCCGATTCAACCGCCGCTAAATCCAGCACAGTTTTCTCATGCGCTTCTGCGGCCTTACGCACTGCATCCGTGCTTTGCTGCAGGCCATCGTTGGCTTCGTGCGCACGCGCGACCTGCGCATTCAAGCTGAGCACCCGATAAACAGCCGCGCGAGCATTCACCGCGATTTGCCATTCCTGCCAGGCAACATCCAAATCCACCGAGCGAAAATTCTTTCGAGCGGCGGTCTGCTTCGGCAGAAATGGAATTAACGCACTGAATTCCCAGGCCGCAGTGAAATTATCACCAGTGACTGTCCCTGCCGTGTTCCCGCCTGTGACATAGTCGCGCGCGTAGGAAACTACCGGGTTCGGCAAAATTCCGGCCTGGATCAGTTGCGCCGCCGCCAGCCCACGACGATCGCGAATTGCGCGTAGTGCTGGATTTGAATAGAGCGCGATGGCTGCAGCATCATCGGGCCCAATTCCACGGCGAAGATCGACCGATAATTGGTCTGACGGGCGATTCTGAAAACGGGAGGCCGGAACTCGAAAAATCCTCTCGCTTGAAGACGTCGCCTGAATCGGAGATTCCGCGCGAAGGCTAGCGACGAACAACGAGATACTGAACACACTGGGCAGCCAATTCCGCAGGGCAATATTAAAAAGTCGCATGGCGTGAGATCTTGCGCCCGGAGAACGGATTTATTTGCGCAGCAAAAACAGCCCTGCGATCGAAAGTGTGACGCCAAGTAACCGCTGCCACGATGGCGCTTCGTGGAAAAATAAAATACCCGCGATGGCCATCATTGCGGCACCGCCAGCCAAAATGGCCGGCACCGAAGAGAGCGGACCGCCTTTTTGAAAAAGCAGGAAAAATGCGATCGTGCCCGCGCCGACGCAGATGCCGGTGAGCAGCGAATAATTAAACCCGGGCAGACTGAACTTCTGGCTCCAACGTCCGCCAAGCCAGAGAAACCCGAGATAAATCAGGATCGACAACGCGGCGCTAGCCTCGACCACGAATCCGCCAAGACCCTCTCCGATCCGTTCGGCGGCAAGCCGGGTAAAGATTTGGTGCGCGCCGTAAAGCAAAGCCGCTAGAACAGCGTACCAAAACCAGACGGCCATGAGCGGAACAGTAACCGCGAAGCCAGCCAGTTGGCAATTGGATGGCACGGCCCTTTTTTTAGCACCCGTGAATTCGCACGGACGACTCCATCTTGAGATTGGGAAACCCGCCATGACATAATGTTTGTATGTCCAACCTGTTTTTCCGGCTAGCGGCGAGTCTCTGTTTTCTTGCGGTTGTTTTAGGAGCCTTTGGCGCGCACACGCTAAGATCGACACTCGAACTGCGCGGTACGCTCCAGACCTGGCAGACAGCCGTCCTTTATCATTTGATTCACGCGGTTGCACTTTTAGTGCTTGCACTTTACGGCGCGAGCAATCGCGGGGCGTGGTGGCTGCTATTTGCCGGCATTCTCCTTTTTAGCGGCAGTCTCTATGCAATTGCGCTCACAAATATGCGCTGGCTTGGCCCTGTGACGCCGCTCGGCGGCCTTTGTTTTCTGGCCGGCTGGGCTTGGTTGATCGTCGCGCCAGTGAGGTAAAGGCGATTGACCCATTCGTCCGGGCGATTCGAGTGAACCGCCTCTACCAGCAGAAACACCAACGCCGGCTACAATCGCAAGAGGCTTGTTTTAGTCCGTGGCTTTTTTGATATACTCCTAGTCTAATGCCTGGAGCGTTCTCCGAAATAGAACGGGAGACGATCACCGTGATCGTCTTTGTCGGGACATTTTTTCTCGCAGTTGGTGCGGGCCGGTTCCTAAAACGCCGCGCTGGTGTGCGGCTCGGCCTCCTGTTTCGGCTCTTCTGTTTGATACTGGCCTTTTACGCAGCCATCGTCGTGTACGGAGTCCATGCGTCCTGGCGGCGTCATGTCGGTGCAGCAGCAATCCTATTGAGCACGGCGCTGGTTGTCGCGCTGATTAATCGCTATGTTTGGGATTTTTATTTCGAGAAGAAGCGCCAGACACCGATTCCGCATTTTCTTCGTGAAGTTGTCGGCGGCATCATTTTTTTGGTCATACTTCTTTTTGTCCTGAGTTACGGGTATCATGCGCAAGCGCAATTGAACGGACTACTCGCTGGCTCCGGGGTGGTCGCAATCATCGTCGGGTTCGCCGGGCAGAATCTTTTTGCCGGGATTATAGGCGGAATATCAATCCAGCTTAACCGGCCTTATAAGGTTGGCGACTGGTTGCAAGTCGGCGAGCGCTTTGCGGAAGTGATGGAGATTAACTGGCGTTCGACGCGGCTGCGCACCAATGACGCCATTTATCTCGACATCCCGAATAACGAGATGGTCGGCCACGCCATCGTCAATCTTCATTATCCGACGGAAGTCCACGCGATGCGGATCCGCGTCGGAGTCGAATATAAGAACCGACCCAATCGCGTGAAGGATGCTCTGTTTCGAGCGGCTTTTACCGCCAACGGAGTCCTGGCAGAGCCGAAGGTAAAAGTTTTTCTCGTCGATTTCGCCGATTTCGCCGTGATCTACGAGATCAAGTTCTACATGGGCAATCATTCCAGGATCAACGAGATCAACGACGCGGTTCGTACAAACATTTGGTATGAACTCAAGCGGCAGGGCATCACGATCCCCTTCCCTATTCGGACATTGCAGCTCGAGCGCCGAGCAGCGCGTCCAGTGCAGGAAGACTACGATGAGGCGCGCACTATTCTGCGTGATGAACCGCTCTTTGAATGTTTGTCGGATGCCCAGATCGACAACCTGGTCAAAGAGGCACGTCTCAATTACTTCGGTCGTGGCGAGAATGTAATCAAGGAAGGTGCTGAGGGGGATTCCATGTTCGTTTTACTGCAAGGCGCCGCGCGGGTATGGGTTTCAAGAAACGGCACTTCGATTCCCATCGCCACGTTGAGCGCGGGCGATTGCTTCGGGGAAATGTCCCTTCTTACTGGTGAAAGCCGGACGGCAACGGTGCAGGCCGAAAGCGATTGTTATGTGCTGGAGATCGGCAAACCGGTGATGGCCGACGTGCTTCGCGAATCGCCCGATTGCCTGGAGCGGTTGAGCGAGTTGCTGGCCAAACGCAAAATGGAAAATGAAGGTGTTCTGAAAGAAGCGGCCTCACAGGCCCAGAACCAAAAGAAAGAGCGGGAGTATACGGCCAGTTTCCTGAACCGGTTGCGTACGTTTTTCGAGCTCTAGCCGCGTGCCTATTATTTAGGCAGAGCGCGCTCGCGCAGTTGCAAATAAGCAATTGCCACTGCGCCAAAACCCACTAAAGTCCCGACCTTTCAGCCGGAAGATTCATGAGCGTTTTATTTGGAATAACCATTCTGAACTCGGGCGTGCCATTGTCCATGTTATGCGCCGTCATCGGCGTGGCATTCGCATTTTTTCTCATCCTGGCCGTGATCCGCCATTCGGCGGGCAATGAACGGATGCGCGAAATCTCGGCGGCGGTGCAGGAGGGCGCGAAGGCTTATCTGAATCGGCAAGTCAAGACGGTCAGCGTGGTCGCGGTGATCATTTTCATACTGCTATTCGTTTTCAAAGATCATCCTTGGCGCACCGTTCAGCAAGGTGGCTCTGCGACCGCAATTGGATTTATAATTGGCGCGTTCTGTTCGCTTGCCGCTGGTTTCATCGGAATGCGTGTGGCCGTGCTTGCAAACGTTCGCACCGCGCAGGCCGCCAGCATCGCGCGGATCAACGCACTGCGCATGGCATTCAACGGCGGCTCGGTAACCGGTTTGCTTGTAGTGGGTCTTGCTTTGCTCTCCGTGTCGATCTTTTACACCATCGCAGCAAAGGTGATCGGCAGTGATGCGGCGATACGCAGCCTGGTGGGCCTCGCACTCGGCGGGAGCCTCATTAGCGTGTTTGCACGACTCGGTGGCGGCATTTACACCAAAGCTGCCGACGTAGGTGCCGATCTCGTGGGTAAGATCGAGAGCGGCCTTGAAGAAGATGATCCGCGCAATCCAGCCGTGATCGCAGATAACGTGGGCGATAACGTAGGCGATTGCGCCGGGATGGCGGCAGATGTGTTCGAAACGTATGCCGTCAGTCTGGTCGGCGCGATTCTGGCCGGCCTCTTGACGCTCGCCGGAAACTCAGCAGCAATTGTTTATCCTTTCGTGCTCGGCGGCATCTCCGTGCTGGGGGCGATCTGCGGCGTCTTGTTTGTAAATATTGCGCGCGGCAAGCCGACAGCTGTTCTGATGGGTGCTGTGATGACCAACGCGCTGATTTCCGCGATTTTATTCTGGCCGGTCACGCAGCGACTGTTTCCAGATGGTGTAACCATCGGCGGCGTGTTGCGTTCGCCAGCCCAGCTTTATTTCGCGTCGCTAGTCGGTTTGATCATGACGCCCGTCATCGTCGCGCTTACGAATTATTACACTTCGTCGAACTACCGGCCGGTAAGAAAGATTGCCTATGCTTCTGAGACTGGCCACGCCACAAACATCATCGCAGGGCTGGCTGCCGGTGAACATGCCACTGCGCTGCCGGTTCTCTGCATTGGCCTAGCGATCCTCCTCACTTTTCATTTCGCCGGTCTCTACGGGATCGCGATCGCGGTGATGTCGATGTTATCCATGGCAGGTATCATCATCTCGCTCGACTCGTTTGGCCCGATCACCGACAACGCGGGTGGCGTAGCAGTGATGAGTAATTTGCCAAAGGAAGTCCGCGCCGTGACGGACGAGCTGGACGCGGTGGGCAACACGATGAAAGCCGTGACCAAAGGCTACGCCATTGCTTCGGCAGGGTTGGCGGCGTTGGTTTTATTCGGCTCTTACGTGCAGGAGCTGAGCCAACACGTAACCAGACGTGGCGAAATCTTTTCCTATCAATTCTCGCTCAGCGAACCCAAAGTCATCATCGGCTTGTTTATCGGCGGATTGCTGCCGTTCATTTTCACCGCGTTCAGCATGGATGCGGTGGGCAAAGCCGCCGGCGCGGTCGTGCGCGAGGTGCGCCGGCAATTGCAAACGAAGCCTGGAATTTTGACCGGACAGGACCGGCCCGAGTACGGGACGTGTGTGGATATCGTGACGAAAGCAGCGTTGCGGGAGATGATCGTGCCGGCGCTGCTACCGTTGGTTGCGGTTGTTGCGGTCGCAGTCATCAAGCCACTTGGCGCGGTCGTGCTCGGTGGTCTGTTGGTCGGTACAATCGTCACCGGATTATTTATCGCCATCGCGATGACTTCGGGTGGCGCCGCGTGGGATAACGCGAAAAAATTTATCGAGGAAGGAAATCTCGGGGGCAAGGGCTCAGCGACGCATGCCGCAGCAGTGACCGGCGACACTGTCGGGGATCCCTACAAAGACACAGCCGGCCCTGCGATTAATCCGATGATTAAAGTCGTCAACATTCTCGCGATCCTGATCATTCCCATTTTCTTTTAGGAAGGCTCGGCGCGAGTATCCGAAAAAGAGCTGGTGCTTTCGGTTCGAGCTTGCTTTATATGAAATGGCGCGAACGGTTCAACCTATGCCTCGTGTTTTGATCATTGAAGATGACGCCGAGAGCCGGCGCGCCCTCGCAGGTCTTTTCACCCGCGAAGATTGGAAAGTGCTGCAAGCGAATGACGGCGACGCCGGGCTCGAGCTGGCGCTGCGCAATCGGCCGGAGCTTATTCTGTGCGATTTGTTGATGCCAAAATCGAATGGTTTTCAGGTTTGCCGCACAATTCGGGAGCAGCTTCAACCAACGAAGATCATAGTCGTATCGGGCCGCGATTACGGAGTCGATCGAGCGAGTGCGCTCCAAGCCGGCGCGGATGAGTACCTGCTCAAGCCGATCTCGTGGGAATTGCTCTCCAACGCGATTGACCGACTCCTGCCCCAGATTCCGCGTCGGCCCAGGCCAATATCGGTAGCCGAAGATGAGTCGGTACCTGCGCGAATAAGGCTGTGGGGGGTTCGCGGTTCAATTCCGGTCCCGGGAAAGAGCACAGTGCGTTATGGTGGAAACACCAGTTGCGTGGAAGTGCGTGCTGATAGCGAGATCATTGTTCTCGATGCCGGCAGCGGAATTCGCCTGCTCGGTCTCGCATTGGACAAAGAATTTGGGTCTCGCTCGATGAAGTTGACTCTTTTGATCACGCACACTCACTGGGACCACATTCAGGGACTGCCTTTTTTTTCGCCGGCGTACAATCCGAAAAATCTCATCCGCGTATTGGGCTATGAAGGAGCTCGCGCCGGCTTGGCCAAGATCCTGGCCAGCCAAATGGAGACGCCGTTTTTCCCCGTGAGCTTACGCGAGCTCCCCAGCCATCTGGCGATTGAGGAACTGAAGGAGATGGAGTTTCAAATCGGCAAGGTCCAGGTGCGCTCCAAGTTTGCTAATCATCCAGGCATTTGCGCAGGTTACCGTCTCTTTACAAGTTCGGGATCAATCGCGTTCTTTCCTGATAATGAACCGTACGAGCAGCTTAAACTGCAATTGGCCTCGCGCGATGGAATAGGCGAGGACGAGGCGAGAAATTTCGCTGCTGCCGAGCGCGCGAAGATGGTCGAGTTTATTCAAGGCTGCGACGTGGCAATCCTGGATACCCAATACACGGATGAGGAGTATGCGAAGCACATCGGTTGGGGCCATAGTTCCCTCAGCAGCGTGGTTTCGCTAGCGCTTGATGCGGATGTGCGCCAGCTCCTGCTTTTCCATCACGATCCGAATCATGACGACGAGATGATCAGTAAAATGGTGGAACAAGCCCGCGAATTGGTGACGAAAAACGGGAAACTTTTGGAAGTCGAAGCGGCGCGAGAAGGCGCTGAGATCTTGCTCGGCGCGAAAACCGCGGTCGTTTGAATCTCACGCGAGCGCGACTGCGCTCGATTTGCAGCGGGAGATATCGGTCCTAATTTTCTCCCTCGTTGCCTCGTGGTGTAACGGTAGCACTAGAGACTCTGGATCTCTCTGTCTAGGTTCGAATCCTAGCGAGGCAGCATTTCAAAAGTCAGAACACATTGCGCCGGATTAGTCAGAACAATGCGCCCAGGAATGACCATTCGTGCGCCCGAAACCGATCTAATCTCCGATGCGCTCCCATTCGGTCGGCTCTGGTATGGCGAACCTAACGCAATCAGCAACGCAAGGTTTTACAGCCGCTCACATCGAGCTGTGATTCGCGTTTACGATGATGCCGGCCCTTTTTTAAGCTCTTTTAGGCGCTCCAAGATCCTGGTCAGAAGAACTCCAGACATAGCTTCCCTCTCCTTCACCCATCGTCTGACGTTTCGTTTACGCTCCGGGGACACCTTTTGTGATGTAGTAATCCTCGGGTCACAGTCTGGCGTTAGT
>WNGL01003282.1_pt1 | contig 57396 bp, 55 predicted proteins | sample 5400591 | NCBI WGS metagenome assembly WNGL01 (sample SAMN13153377, study PRJNA577476) | soil metagenome | isolation source: 80 cm soil or saprolite under Garry oak tree replicate 1 | place: USA:California | collected 2016-06-15 | reverse complement strand
GGCGAAGGTCACCAAGGGCGCCGCGGTGGCGCATACGGCGTGGGCGCGGCGCACCGGCGCGCACCCGCAGGTGGTGGCGGCGCTGGCGGGCGGGCAGCTGTCGGAGTCGTTCGGGCGGACGATCTGCCAGTGGACCGGCAAGCTGCCGCGGGAGTGCCGGGAGGCGGCGGATGAGATCCTGCTCGCCGCGGCGGCGGCCGGGATGGGCCTGCGGGACCTGGCCGGGCTGGCCCGGGAGATCCTGGACCGGTACCGGCCCGGTACCGGCGATGAGGACCCGGACCGGGGGTTCGAGGACCGGGCGGTGCGGCTGGATGCCACCTTCGGCGGGGCGGGGGTCTTGCACGGTGACCTGACCCCGGCGTGCGCCGCGGTCGTGGGCGCCGTGCTGGACGCGCTGTCCGCCCCGGCTGGCGCGGGGGATACCCGGAGCCGGGAGCAGCGGTATCACGACGGCCTGCAGGAGGCGATGCGGCGTCTCCTGGCCGCGGGCCTGCTGCCGGAGCGGGCCGGGCAGCCGGTCAAGGCCCTGGTCCACGTGCCGCTGCCGGACCTGATGCGGCTGGAGGGCAGCTCGGCGCTGATGCAGCAGTGGACCGCCTCGGTGCGGGCGGCCTGGGCGGCGCACCGGGCCGAAGCCTCCATGGGCGGCGGTGACGGCGGCGCCTGGCTGGACGGCGCCGCCGCCCGCGGCCTCACCTGCGACGCGTCGCTCATCCCGGTGGTCACCGGCGAGGTCAACCTCGGCGCCCTGGATGACCTGGTCCGGCTGTGCGCCCAGCTCGGCAGGCTCCGCCACGGCAGCGGCGACGGCACCCCCGGCGGCGGCCCGGCCGCATCCGAGCCGGCCGCGGACCCGGCCGCATCGGCCCCGGGCGCATCAGCCCCGGGCGTTCCGGGCCCGGGGGCACCGGGCCCGGGCGCTGCCCGGGCGCGGGACGCCCTGGAGCAGGCCATCATCAGCAAAGCCGTCGCCCTCGTATCGGGTCCGGGCGGCCTCGCGTCGTTCCTGCGCCGCCGGCAGCTCGGCGCCCGCCTCGGCGGCCCCAGCCTGCCGCTGGATGTCGGGGTATCCCGGGACATCCCGGCCGCGATCCGCCGCGCCGTCATCCTGCGGGACCAGCACTGCCGGTTCCCCGGCGGCTGCGACCAGCCCGCCGCCGCCTGCGAAGTGCATCACCTGACCCATAAGGCCGACGGCGGCACGACCAGCGTCACCGACTGCGCCCTGTTCTGCACCTTCCACCATCAAGTCGTCATCCACCAGTGGGGCTGGACGGTGATCCTGAACCCCGACGGGACGACGACGGCGTGGAACAAGGACCGGACGAAGGTACTGCATAGTCACAGCCCTCCGACCCGGGCCGGGTAACCCCGGCTTGGGTCCCGCGTGACACGGCTAACGCGGCGCCGGCCACAGGGCGAGGAGTTCGGCGGCGCGGGAGCGCAGATCCGGCAGCCGTTCGGCGTACAGGGCGTACCAGACGGTCAGGTGCAGCCGCCTGAGCTGCTGGCAGGCCGCGAGCTTGGCCGCGTCCACCGGCTCGCCGTAGGCGGCCAGAATGCGCGGGCCGTCGAGCCGCTGGCTGGCCGTCGACGCGGCCAGGTCCCAGGCCACCGGGCCGGAGCAGGTGTCCTCGAAGTCGTGCCAGACCCAGCCGGCGCCGGTGGCCATCAGGTTGCCGGCGCCGGCGTCGCCGTGCAGGGGCTGGGCCGGCTCGGGGTCGAGTTCGGCGGTCAGCCGGGCGTACGCCGCGGCCAGGGCGGCGGCCTGGCCGGCCGTGAGCCTGGTCTGCGGCCGGGCCAGGAACGCCGGGATGTCCGCCAGCGGCGCGAGCACCGGGAGCGGGCCGGGATAGCTCCGCAGCGTGGCATGCAGGTCCCGCAGCATCGCGCCGATGGTGGCCTCGCCGGGCAGCGCGTCGCCGGACGGGCTCAGGTACCGCCAGAACGACATCAGCTGGCCGTCGCCGTGGTGAACCGTGGCGGGCACCTCCGGGCTCGGCGTCATGACCGGGATGCCTCGCCCGGCCAGAAACCGGGCCACGTCAAGTTCGCGCTGCAGCCAGGCGGCGTCATCGGGGCGGACGGCGGTAGTGCTCGCCGCCACCTTGGCCACCACCGGCGCGGGCCGCAGGTGCACGATCACGTTCGCGCCGTCGGCCAGGATCACCGGATCCGCGCCGTGCACGCCCAGGCTGGCCGCGATCTTGACAGCGGCCGCGGCGGCCGCGGCGGCCGCGACGCTATCAGTCACGGCCCCAGGCTACGGCTCGGCCAGCGCAGCGCGGGCGCCCCGCGCCGCGCTGACCGTGGTGATGGTCGCGGTCGCGACGACCAGGGCCAGGTAGATGCCCGGGACGGTGCCGTGGTGGTAACCGGCGAACTGGCGCGCCCACAGGCACAGGCCGATGACGGCGATCACGATGGCCGCGGCGGCCACCGCCATGACCGCGGCCGCCGCGCCGGCCGCGGCCGCCGCCAGGCGCAGGGCTGGCCCCCGTGGCTGCAGCCTGCGCAGAGCCAGGCCCGGTCCGGCCGCCGCGACGGCCGCCGCGGTGAACCCGGCCAGGGTGACCATGCCGAACGCCCACGGGCCGATCCCGTTCGCGTGGCCGGCCAGCTTGACCGTGGCGACCAGGGCGATCAGGTAGGAGACAGGCGCGATCAGCGGGAGCAGCAGGTACACCGTGTCCCGCGGCCGCCGTTCGCGCCAGGCCCGGCGCAGCATCAGCAGCCACAACGGCAGCCCGCCGAGGCCGGCGACCAGCCCGGAGGTGGCCAGCGCGACGTCGAAGACCGCGTAGGCCCAGCGGACCTCCGGATGTCCCGGTGCGGTGAAACCCTGGAGCTGGGTGAGCTGGGCGAAGACCAGGCCCAGGCCGGTCAGCAAGGGACCAGGACATGAGCGCCGTGGACAGGCTGGCCCGCATCCGGCCCGGCCGGTCGTGCAGGTGCCGCGGCGGAGAGAACCAGGCGGGCAGCGCGCGCCAGGCGACGCTGGCCACGGCGCCCAGGCCACCGCCGGAGTCATCGAGGAGCGCCTGGATCTCGTCTCCGTAGCGGGCCCGCCAGGAGGGCGGGTAGAGCGCGAGGGCGGCCCGCGCCAGCACCGGGCGGGACGCGGCTGGCTCAGGCGCGGCTGGCCGGGACGGGGGCCTCATGCTCCGGCCCAGCGGAGCCGGGTGCTCAGCCGCTCCCTGGCCACCGAGGCGACCTTGCTCATCCGCTCCGACTGCTGGGCCAGCGCCTCGGCGCCGGCCATCGTGATGCGGTACGGCCGGCGGCGGTCGTCCGACTCGAGCGGCTCGATCAGGCCGCGCGACTCCAGCCGGGCGATCACCGCGTAGAGGGTCCCCGCGCTGAGCCGCACGCCCATGGTCTGCGCCACGTCCTGGGTGATGGCGTAGCCGTGCTTCGGCTCGTCGGCCAGGCTGGCCAGCACCAGCAGCGGCGGGTCAGCCCATCGGTCCAGCCTGTCTGTCACGTTGCTCTCCCCGGTCCGGGTGTGATTTATGTCGCCTCACTTTATAACGCAACCCGCTATACCGCAAGCCGATATAGCGCGAGGCATGACAGGGACGTTATCGCCCGGACCGTGCGCATCGCGGCCCGCCCGGAATGATTCGGCGGCGACTTCCCGCGATGCCAATAACGCGAAACGTATTCGGCGGTAGCGAGCATCTCGCGTCCGACCGGCTGCAGCCCGATCCTGGTGCACAGCAGCCCGGTGGCCACCCGTTCGGCCGCACCCCACTCCCAGATCGCGGTGGGGTCGAGGCCGGCCCGCCAGGCCAGCCGGGCCGCGCAGGCCAGCGCGTACTCGACCGCCCGCGCCGAGCAGGGACGATCGAGTTCGAGCCAGGTCGCGGTGATGAAGTCGCTGAGCCAGCGGCCCTTGTCCGCACCGGTGGGCAGGCCGCTGGCGGGCGCCGGGCGCCAGATGCGGGCGGCCGTGTCGCACAGGATCTCGTGCCGCCGGGCCAGCGGGAGGCCCAGCCGCACCAGCGGGCGGCCGAGCCGCTCGAGCAGCAGCGCGCCCCGGGCCTCGTCTGCCCGCAGCAGCCGGGCGCAGCCGTCGCCGGCGGCCAGCCGCAGCACCGTGATCTCGTTCCTGGCGTGATCGCCGGGCCTCGGGATCATCAGCTTCAGCACCGACGAAGGCCCAGCCTCACCGGAAGACACAGCCTCACCGGAAGACACAGCCTCACCGGAGGGCACAGCCTCACCGGAAGACACAGCCTCGGCCACGAAGGCCTCGGTGGCGTCGGGGAACGGCCGCCCGACCCTGATCTGCCAGTCCCGCTCCAGGCCGGCGATGAGCCCGGGGAGGTCGTCGAGCCAGCGCGCCGCCCCGGCGGCCAGCGCCTTGTTCCTGACCACGGCGGGAACGCTCACCGGGCCAGGGTAGGGCTACGCGGGCAGGACCGCGACGGGCGTGGTGGTCGGCTTCGACGTCCCGCCCGCGGGCTCGACGGTTATCCCGATCCGGTCGCCGGGCGCCACCGCGGCCGCCAGCACCGGGCCGGCGCCGGCCATCAGGCCCGCCGAACGGGCGCCCGAGGGGCTCATCACCCACACCTGGTAGACCCGCCCGGCGGGCGGGGAGACCAGCCCCGCGGCGGTGACGACGGCCTCCCGCAGGGTGGCGGAGGCGACGACGGCGACGCTTCCGCCCGCTCTCGTCCTGGCTGTCTCGATCCGGGCGTCGGGGGCCGTCACGACCCGGGCGATGGCAGCGTCGCTCGCCCGCGTCGAGTCGAGCTGGTGCCGGGTGGACAGCTGAGTAATGCCGAGAGCGGCGGCCGCGGCCACGCTGGCCGCGGCGGCGAACGCGACCTTGGGGGCCCAGCGATGCACGCGGGCCGCGCGGAGCCGGTCGGCCGGCCGCGGCGGGAGCTGCCTGGTCTGGTAGGCGGCGGCCAGCACCCGCTGCTCCATCCCGGGCGGGGGCGGGAGCGCCCGCGCCATCGCGAGCCGGGCCGCGGTCTCCCGCAGGCCGCGGACCTCCGCGTCGCACGACGGGCAGTGCGGCAGGTGGCGCTCGAATTCCGCCCGCTCCGGAGCGGGCAGGGCATCCAGGGCGTAGCTGCCGGTGAGCACGTGCAGGTCGTCGGGCAGGATTCTCACCACGCCACCGCCATGCAGTCACGCATCCTGATCAGCCCGTCCCTGATCCTGGTCTTGACGGTGCCGAGGGCCACCCCGAGCAGCTGCGCCACCTGCGGATAGGTATATCCGCCGTAGTAGGCGAGCCTGACCGACTCGCGCTGCAGCTCGGTGAGGCCGTCCAGGCAGCGGCGCACCCGCTGGTGATCCAGCGTCGCCGCCACGGTCTCGGCCACGTCATCGTCCGGGATCAGGTCCGGCGCCGCCTTCTGCTCCCGGCGCGAGCCTGCGGTCACCGAGCGGACCCGGTCGACCGCGCGGCGGTGCGCGATGGTCAGCGCCCAGGCGGCGGCACTGCCCCGGGCCGGGTCGAACCGGGACGCGGCACGCCAGATCTCGAGCAGCACCTCACGGGCGACTTCCTCGGACTGGGCCGGATCTCGCAGCACCTGCCGGACCACCCCGTACACCGGGCCGGCCAGCTCGCCGTAGACCAGCTCGAACGCCCGGTGGTCGCCGCGCGCCACCAGGGCCAGCAGGGCGGCGAGGCCGGGGGCACGCTCGGCGAGGACCAGCTGGCGCTGTCGTATATCGGGCCTGCTCATGCCCCCCATTCGAGGCCCACGGGCATCCGGATTGCTCCTGCATCACTTCGTAAGGATTGCCGGCCGGTGACCAAGGGACCGAACGGACCGCGGCTTGGTCAGGACAGTTCACGAGGGGGCCTGGGTGGCTGAGACTCTGGGTCCTGAGACTCTGGGTGGCAGGGACTTCGAGTGCCTCAGACCGGGAAGAAGGCCATGCAGCTACGCGACGCCGCCGAGGTCCTCGGGGTGCACTACCAGACCGCTTATGCGTGGGTGCGCCAGGGCGTTCTCCCGGCCAGGAAGACCGGCCGCGGCTACGACGTCAGCGAGAGCGACGTCAGCGCGCTGGCCGCCCGCCGGGCCTCGGGCACCGCACCGCGCCCGAACATCCGGGTGCGCGACTGGGCGGTTCAGGCCGACCGGCTGTACGCGGCCGTCATGTCCGGGGACGAGACGCTGGCGCGGTACCTGTTCACCCGGCTCGCGCGCGGCGTGCCGCTGACCGGGCTGTGCGAGCGGGTCATCGCGCCCGCGCTGAACCGGGTCGGCCAGGACTGGGCCGCGGGCGAGGTGACGATCGCGGGCGAGCACCGGGCCAGCGCCATCTGCGAGCGGCTGATCGCCGCCCGCACGCAGCAGCCGCAGGGCCGGCCGCGCGGTGTCGCGGTGGTGACCACGCCGCCCGGGGAACGGCACGGGCTGCCGGCCCTGATGGCCACGGCATCGCTGCGCGAAGACCGCTGGCTGGTGCATCACCTGGCGACCGACCTGCCGGCCGCCGAGGTGACCGGGCTGGCCGTCCTGGCCCGGGCCAGCCTGGTGGTGCTCTCGTCGGCCACCACCGAAGGGGCTCAGCGCGGCGGCGAGGCGGCGGAGCAGATCATGCGGTCCGCGGACGGCCTGCGCGTACTCGCCGGGCGGCCCGGCGATACCCTCAGCCAGCTGCAGCAACTGGCCCGGGCCGCCACGGCCCGGCCAGCAGAGGCCTAGCCGCGGAGGCCCAGCCGGTCCGCGAAGGCCGAGATCTCGTCCCGCTGCGCGGCTTCACCCGTCGCGGTCGGCCCCACGACCAGCCGCGTCGTCCCGTTCGCGGCGTGGCCGGCGACGTCGTCCTGGGTCATGTCGGTCGATCCCCACCGGGTGCACTCCAGCGCGCCCGGGTCCCGGCCCGCGGCCCGGGCGGTCTCCCGCATCAGGTCGAGCTGGGCGGCCCGTTCCTGCGCGGTGAGCCGGCCGCCGGGGAAGTAGCCGTCGCCGCGCCGCCCGGCCCGGCGGGCCGCGGGCCTGCTGGATCCGCCGACGTGGATGGGCAGCCCGTCCGGCCGGAGCGGCTTGGGGAAGCTGCACAGGCTGGTGAAGGAGAAGAACTCCCCGGCGAAGCTGACGCCGTCCTCGTCCCCGGCCCACAGCAGCCGCAGCACGTCGATCGCCTCGTCCGCACGCCGGCCGCGGCTGGCGAAGTCGACGCCGGCCGCCATCGCCTCCCCGGGCAGCGCGCCCACGCCCACGGTGAGCAGGCGCATCCGTCCCTTGGACAGCACGTCGAGCGTCGCCAGCCGCTTGGCCAGGACCACCGGGTGGTGGTAGGGCAGCAGCAGGACGCCGGTGCCGAGCAGGATGCGTTCGGTCGCCGCCGCGACGAAGGCCAGGCACTCGAGCGGATCCGCGATCGGCACGGACGCCGGGAGGGTAACCGGGCCGACGGTCGCGCCCGGGTAGAGCGCGATGTGCTCGGGAACGTAGAAGGACTCGAAACCGCACCGCTCCGCGTGCCGGGCCAGCGTGATCATCTGGTCCGGGTCGGTGCCGTAGTAACCGGTGTTGTAGCTGAGCCCGAACTTCATCTCCGCAACCTACCGCCCGTACCATCGAGCCGGTGGGAAACCGATTCATCTCGGCCGTGGCCTTCTACGGCCCGAAGACAGGCCGGCTGCGCGAGCTCCTGGCCGGGGTGCAGGCCCTGATCGAGGAGCACGTGGGCGCGGATTTCCGGCCCTACTCGCTCGAGCAGGTGCACGCCACGCTGATCGCGCTCAACGGCGTGCGGGCGGGCGGCACGGTCGTCAACGAGTACCTGCTCGCGCAGGAGGGCGTGGCGCGCGAGATGCACCTGCCCCGGGTGATGGACACCCTGGCCCGGCGGTTCGCCACCCCGCTGCGGATACGGATCGGCGGGTTCCGGCCGCACCAGGCGATCCCGTTCACCAGCCGGGGCCAGCATCTGGCCCAACGGACCTTCTCGGTGCAGGACCGGGCGTTCGTGCTGGTGGGATGGCCGGCCGACTCGCTCACCGGGGCGCGGCAGCCGCTCGAGGAGCTTCGGCGCGAGATGAACGCGGCCAACGTGCGGCACCGCTACCACGCCGGGCCCGGGGACGTCGACAACGACCTGCACCTGGTGGTGGGCCACCATGCCGGCGCCCCGGCCGGCCCGCTCGCCCGGGCCGCCGCCGCCGTCCGGGACAAGCTCGCCGCCGACCCGGCGGACCTGGCCATCAGCCTGGCCGACGTCACGATCGTCGCGGCCGACTCGCACACGCTCGCGCCGCCGCTGTACGCCGGCGCCATCCCGGCCAGCGACGCACCGTGGCCCGAACTCTTCGGCACCGGCCCGGAGTGAGCTTCGGAGGTCACGTGTGCACTGATGACGGTGCCTGAGCGGCGGGCGGTCACCCGGCCGGCCAGTTCCCTGGGGTTCAGGTCCCGGTTGATCACCTCGGCGATCGCCTCGATGGTGGCGATGCCGCCGGCCATGGTCGGGTTGTCCTGGGTCAGCACGACGATGCTGTAGCCGCCGCCGCGGCCGGTGAAGCCGCCGATGCTGTGAATGCGCCAGCCGTGGGCGGCCAGGGGCAGCCAGCCATTCTTGACGTGCACGGTCAGGCGGGCCGGCGCCCCGGCCGGGACGCCCCACCGCTGGCCGGGAATGACATGGGCCATCAGGCCCAGCGCGTAGTCGCGCGCGGGCGTGCTGAGCACCGGGTTCTGTGTCAGCAGGAGCCGCAGCAGGAGCGCCTCGTCGGCGGCGGTGATCTCGGTCAGGCCCCACGCGCCGTCCGGTCCCAGGACGGTATGGGTCATCCTGGCCAGGTTAAGGAAGTGCTGCAGACGGCGCCGCCCGACCTCAGCCCACAGCGCGGACGCGGCGGCGTTATCCGACCTGGTGATCATCGCCCGGGCCCGGGCGGCCTCGGTCCTGGTCAGGTACCTGTGCTGGTCGTGCGCCTGGCGGAGCAGCGCAGCCAGGATGGTCACCTTCACCACGCTGGCCGAGTCGAAATGCCGGCTGCCGTTGAGCCGGCAGGCGAGGCCGATTCCCGGGTCATCGACCGCCACGGCCACGGCGGAGACGCGGCCGCGCCGCGCGGCCTGGATGCCCCGGGAGATCCTGACCGCGAGCGCGCCATGGGAGGACGATCTGCAGATGGCGGACGGCCCGGCCGCCCGGCCCGGCGCGGCGCCGGCCGGCCTAGCCAGGGATACGGCCAGCAGGGATACGGCCAGCAGGGATACGGCGACAGCTCCGAGCAATCCGCGCGCAGGCCTCACGCTTACCCCCCGTAGCGACTCTGCGGCGAAAATAGCGCCGGCCAGCGCCGGGAGGCCGGCGCCACGCCGGCCCACGCACTCAGAACTCGGTCAAGTAAACGATATTTACCGATTGACCTGGTTTGATCTACGAAACAGTGATCCATCGCGGTGGCAGCTGGCCGGTGAGCCAGACGGCCCGGTCCCGCGGTCATCAGGGCCTGACGAGCAGGCGGGCGGCAGCTTGATCGATCAAATGTCATTGATTTAACGTGGTGCGGTGCAGCGCAGTCCGGGGCGGGCCAGCCTGGGCACCGTGCTGCGGGAATGGGGGCGGATCGGGTGCATCGGCTTCGGCGGGCCGCCGGCGCACATCGCGCTGCTGCGGCAGCTGTGCGTGGACCGCAGGCAGTGGCTGGACGCGCAGGAGTTCGAGGACGCGATCGCGGCCTGCAACCTGCTGCCCGGGCCGGCCTCCACCGAACTGGCCATCTTCTGCGCCTGGCGGGTCCGCGGCCGCCTGGGCGCGCTGGCCGGCGGGCTGGCCTTCATCGTGCCCGGCCTCGTCTGCATCCTCGCGCTGTCCGCGCTGTTCCTGGCGGGCACGCCGCCGCTGTGGGTGGAGGGAGCCGGCGCGGGAGCCGGGGCCGCGGTCGCCGCGGTCGCGCTCCAGGCCGGCTGGTCCCTGCTCGTCCCGAGCTGGACCCGCGCTCGCGCCTGTGCCCGCGCCCGCCGGTTCCGCTGGGGGGCGTACCTGCTGGCCGGCGGTGCCGCGGCCGCGACCATCGGCCCGTGGCTGGTGCTCGTCCTGCTCGGCTGCGGGCTCACCGAACTGGCCGCCGGGCCGGGCCGGGGCGGCGTCCCGAGGGCCGCGGCCGGCGGGGAAGTAGCGGGCCGGGACGCGGCGGCAGACGGGAATACGGCAGCAGACGGGAATACGGCAGCAGACGGGAAGGCGCACGGGCTCGCGGCGCTCCCGGCGCTGGCCGCGGCGGCGGGCCGCGGCGCGGCGGCGGCGGCGGGCGGCGGCGTGCTGGCTTCGGTGGCCTGGGTGGCGGTCAAGGTGGGGGCGCTGTCGTTCGGCGGCGGCTTCGTGATCATCCCGCTGATGCGGGCGGACGCGGTGGGGCGGCACTGGATGACCAGCGGCCAGTTCCTGAACGCGGTGGCGCTGGGCCAGATCACCCCGGGCCCGGTGGTGCAGACCGTCTCCGCCGTCGGCTACGCGGCCGCGGGCCTGGGCGGCGGCCTGCTCGCCGCGCTGGTCGCGTTCTCCCCGTCGTTCGCGTTCGTGCTCGGCGGCGCCCGGTACTTCAGCGCGCTGCGCCGCAGCGGGCCCGCGCAGGCGTTCCTTGACGGCGCGGGCCCGGCGGCGATCGGGGCGATCCTCGGCTCGGCCATCCTGCTGGCCGGGGCGCTGAACCAGCCGTGGCAGTACGCGGTGCTGGCGGGCGCGGCGGTGCTGCTGCTCGGGCTGCGCCGCGGGGTCGTGCTCACCCTGCTGGCCGCGGCCGCGACCGGGCTGCTGATCGCACTGGCCGGGGGGCCGCTCCCGGGCTGAGCCGGGGCGTGCAACCGGGACCGTTCGGTCTGAAAATATCTTTGGTTTTCCTGCTCGCGGGGGTAGCGCAGACGCATGAATGAATCGAGCGGGTTCCCTATGTGTTCGATTTTATGTTTTAATGCTGCCATGCTCTCGAACAGGGGGACGATATGCTGGCAGCCCTAACGGCGGGAGCCTCCCACCCCGCCGTCGCCGCCTGGCTCGCGCTGGGCACCGCCGGGCTGGCCGCCGCGGTGGTGGCCATGGCCTGGAACGTGAACGCGCGCCAGATCCGGCTGGCCGAGCAGCTGGCCCGGCGCCAGCTACTGATCACGAGCGGCTCCGGGGCCGGCCGCGGCGCTGATCAGGGCGGCACGGCCGAAATCGAAGGAGACGCCCGGGTCAGGAAGGAGGGCGCGCCGCGCGGCAAGCCGGTGCCGCCGGAGGTCATCGAGGGACCCGACGAGGTGACCGCCGGCGAGCAGGCCAGGTACCGCGTGCAGCCCCTGGGTCCGCAGCAGGTGGTGACCTGGGCGGTCGGCGGCGGCGCGGTCTCGCACGCGCCCGACCCGTCCCAGCCCGGCGACCTGCTGGTCGTCGCGGAGCAGCCGGGTGACCTGACCATCATGGCCCGGGTGCGCGAGGGCCTGACCGAGCGGCGCGCGACCAAGCAGGTCACCGCCGTGCCCGAGGTGACGCCGCCGGCGCCGCCGTTCGCGCTGCGGCTGTTCCTGCACGGCTGGGGCCTCGTCGTGGTCGCGGTGCTGATCGTCGGGTTCGCCGGGGCGCTGGACGCGCTGGGCAACTTCACCTCCTCCGACTTCATCGCGCTGGCCGTCCCGCTGGCCGCGCTGCTCGGCGTGATCGCCGTGGCGCGGGGCACCAGCGAGGCCGGCGGACGCCCGGCCAGCGGCCACGGCCACGGCGGGGGCAGGCGGCACGGTCAGGGCTAGGTCACGGCGTCGTAGATGGCCTGGCCGTATTCGGTGCCGCGGTCGGAGCCGACGACTCCCGGGCCCATCTTGTTCATCATGTAGGAGACCGTCATCCGGCGGCCGACGTCCATGAGGATGACGGAGCCGCCCCAGCCGCCCCAGAAGCAGATCTTCCCGTCCGGGACCCAGGGCAGGACCTCGGGGCGGTGCAGCCCGTAGCCGATGCCGAAGCGCAGCGGGACGCCCAGCACCAGGTCGACGCCGTTGAGCTGCTCACGGAAGATCACGTCGATGGTGTCCTGGCTGAGCAGCCGGACCCCGTCGACCTCGCCGCCGCGGGCGACGACCGACATGACTCTCGCGACCGATCTCGCGTTCCCGTGCCCGTTGGCGGCGCCGATGTCGGCGCGGCGCCAGCCGGGCGTGTTGGCGTCCTCAGCGACCGGGATGGGACCGGTGAACGTCTTGACCGCGGGGCTGTCCAGGCCGAGGGCCTCCAGGTCGATCGGCAGCGGCGGCGGCGGGACCACGTCGGCGATCCGGCCCCAGTCGCTCTCCGCGGCGCCGATCTGGAAGTCGGCGCCGAGCGGCCCGGCGATCTCCTCGGCCACGAACTGCTTGAGCGTCTTGCCGCTGATCCGGCGCACCACCTCGCCGACCAGGTGCCCGTAGTTGAGGGCATGGTAACCCGACGCCGTGCCCGGTTCCCACCAGGGCGCCTGGGCCGCCATCCGGGAGGTGGACTTCTCCCAGTCGTAGAGGTCCTCCACCACGGCCGGCTGGTCGAGCCCGGACACCCCGGAGGCGTGCGACATGATGTGCCGGACCAGGACGTCCTGCTTGCCGCCGGCCGCGAACTCCGGCCAGTACGCCGCGACCGGCGCGTCCACGTCCAGCTGGCCCCGGTCGACCAGCATCAGCGCGGCCAGGCTGGTCACCGTCTTGGTGGAGGACCAGACGTTGGTAATGGTGTGCTCGTCCCACGGGATCGTCCTGGCCTGGTCGCGGAAGCCGCCCCAGATGTCGACGACGATGTCCCCGTCGATGTCCAGCACGAGCGATGCCCCGAGTTCCTCGCCCGAGTCCAGGTTCCGCGCCAGCGCGCCGCGCACCGCCTCGAACCGGTTATCGCATGTCCCGTGTATGTCGGCCATGGCCGTTCTCCTCTGCCCGCGGGCCCCAAAATTGAAGCTGACGCTAGCAGCCGCGCCCCGGTGGCAACAGCCCCGCTTCGGCCGGTTTGTCTGCAGTTATGGGGGGGTCCGCCCCCCTTGGCCTCAACGACCCGTTGAGGCCAAGGGGGCTATCACACCCGAAACTGCAGACAAACCGGGGATGGCGGGTTGGGCGGGGCGGGATGATGGGGGGATGGCAGCGTCCTGCGAGATTTATCTGCACGGGCATCACGACAGCGTGCTTCGGTCGCACCGGTGGCGGACCGCGGAGAACTCGGCGGGATACCTGCTGGCGCGGCTGGCGCCGGACGCGCTCGTGCTCGACGTGGGCTGCGGCCCGGGCACGATCACCGTGGACCTGGCCGCCCGGGTCCCCGGCGGGCAGGTGACCGGCATCGACGCGGCCGCCGACGTGCTGGCGCTGGGCCGGCAGGAGGCGGAGCGCCGGGATCTTGGCAACGTCCGGTTCGAGGCCGGGGACGTGTACCACCTGGGCTACGGCGACGGGACGTTCGACGTGGTGCACGCGCACCAGGTGCTGCAGCACCTGTCCGACCCGGTCGCGGCGCTGGCCGAGATGCGGCGGGTGGCCCGGCCGGGCGGGCTGGTCGCCGCGCGCGACGGGGACTACGGCGGGTTCTTCTGGTTCCCTGGCGACCCCGGGCTGACGGAATGGCAGGCGCTGTACCGGAACGTGGCCCGGGCGCTCGGCGGGGAGCCGGACGCGGGGCGGCACCTGCTGGCCTGGGCGCGGCAGGCCGGCTTCGCCGCGATCCAGGCCTCGGCCAGCGCCTGGTGCTACACCGGGCCCGAGGACCGGACGTGGTGGGGCACGTCGTGGGCCGAACGGCTGACCGAGTCGCCGTTCGGCGACCGGGCCGTCGAGCACGGCCTGGCCACCCGGGCGGACCTGGCGCGGCTGGCGGACGCGTGGCGGCGGTGGGCAGCCAGCGAGGACGGCTGGTTCTGCATCCCCAGCGGCGAGATCCTCTGCGAGGTCCCGGCCTAGGAGGTTGCCGCGGCCGGGCCTCAGATGTCCCGGCGGGTGATGAGGACGGCGGCCGCGACCAGGGCCGCGGCCGGCCAGGCCAGCACGACCAGCAGGGACAGGCCCGGGGAGAACAGGTTCGCCGCGGGGTGCAGCGCCGTCATCTGGCGGGCCGCCGCCAGCAGCGTGAACCGGCCGATCCGGCCGATCCACGGGGCCGGCAGCAGGCCCAGGACGGACGGCACCACGATCACCGCGATCGTGGCGGCGATGCCGCCCGCGGTATGCCGGATGACCGAGCCGAGGGCCAGGCCGAGCAGCGCGCACACGCACAGCAGCAGGCCGGCCGCCAGCACCGCCCCGGGCACCCCGGGCCGGGACAGCGACACGCCCTGATGATGGCCGCTCGCGACGGCCTGGACGAGAAAGAACGACACGAAGGCGAACGGACCGAACGGAACTTGGTCCACTCGCAGGCGAGCAGGTCGAGAGCCCGGATGGCGAGGGACGGGTTCATCGGGCTGCGCCCTCCGCGGCTGTGCCTTCGGGGGCGGGGGTCCCCTCGGCACGGTAGTCGGTGCTCTCGCCGGTCAGGTCGAGGTAGACGTCTTCCAGCGAGGCCTGCCGCGGCACCAGGGCGTGCAGGGCGGTCGCGTCGAGCAGCGACCCGACCTCGCGCAGCGGCCGGATCAGCGTGTCGTAGCGGCGGCCGCCGACGAGGGCCCGGCCGGCGGTGGGCGCGTCCAGGCCCAGGATCACCCGCATGGTGGTGGTCTTGCCCGCGCCGTTCGGGCCGAGGAAGCCGGTCACGTGCCTCAGGTGGAGTGCCTAAGGGAGGGGCCATCGTGGCCACACGCTACCGCATTGATTCCGGCACGGAACGTTTTCGCAGGCCGGTCACGGGGCAGGGCCACACTATCACTTAGGGTGATGGATAATGGACCGGGGACGAGACCAGTGCGGTCTACGGGGCAGGAGAAGGTACAGGTTCATGGGGGCACCTCGGGCTAGGGCAGGCCCGGATCTGATAGCGACGGACGCCCGCCCGGTCGGGTCCGCGGCGGCCGTGCTCGATTTCGCCGTCGCGCAGATCCTGCGCGACGACACCGAGCTCGGCGCGCTGCCCGCCGTGCTGGCCCGGCTGGTGGCCGCGTTCGGCCTGCGCGCCGCGCTGGCCTTCCAGCCGCCGGTGCAGCTGGCCCCGGGCCAGCCCCCGGCGGTGCTGGCGATGCACCCGCCGGGCGCGGTGGACCAGGCGCTGCTGGCCAGGATCGGCGCGCTGACCCTGGCCCAGCGCAACACGACACTGGGGGACACCGCCGCCAGCCCGCTGCTGGTGACGATGGGCGGCCAGCCGGCCAGCGCGCTGCTGGCCCACTCGGTGCCGGCCGGCGGCCAGTGCCTGTGCGCCCTGGCCCTGATCGGCGACGCGGCCGCCTGGGACGCCGAGGTCCGCGCCACCGCGCACGCCGTCGCCGCCGTCGTGGCCGCGCAGATCCGGCACGCCAACGACATGACCAGGCTGGCCGAGCGGCAGGCGCTGAGCGAGCGCTCGCACGCCGCGCTGGCGGACCAGACCGAGCGGCTGAACTGCCTGATCGCCTCGGCCATCCCCGGCGTGCTCATCACCGACGAGCACGGCGCGGTCACCAACGTGAGCGAGAGCTTCGGGATCATGTTCGGCCTGGCCGAGCCGGCCGGGCTGGCCGCCGCGTCCGCCGTCTCGGTGATGCGCCGTATCGGGCGCGTGTTCGCCGATCCCGTCCAGTTCACCCGGCGGGCCGTGGCGGTGTCCCGGGCCCGGCAGCCGACGACCGGGGAGCAGATCCAGTGCGCGGACGGCCGCACCGTCGAATGGGACTACTGGCCGGTGCTCGTCGACGGCCGGTACCGCGGCGACATCTGGCTGGCCTGGGACATGTCCGAGCGCACCGAGCTCGAGCGGCAGCGGCTGCAGATGCTCCAGGCCGAGCTCGCCGCCCGCCAGCTGGCCGAGCAGGCCCAGCATCAGCTCACCGAGCAGAACAGCCGCCTGCGCAAGCTTGACGAGGCCAGGAACCAGTTCCTGGCCATCGTGTCGCACGAGCTGCGCACGCCGCTGACGTCGATCGTCTCGTTCACCGAGCTGATCAGGGGCGAAGCCGAGGGCCTCACCCCGGACGGGGTCCGCTTCCTGGACATCATCGAGCGCAACGCCGACCGGATGCACCGGCTGGTCGGCGACCTGCTCATGCTGGACCGGCTGGAGGCCGGCGCGCTGCCGCTGGACCTGGCCCCGGTCTCGATCGACGACCTGGCCGCCGAGGCGGTCCGGTCGGCCTCGGCAGGCGCCGCCAAGCAGGACGTCACCATCGTCCTCACCGCCAGCCAGGGACCGCCCGTGCCCGGCGACCAGCGGCGGCTGATGCAGGTACTGGACAACCTGATCGCGAACGCGGTCAAGTTCTCGCACCGCCGCCAGCGCGTGCACGTCAAGGCCGGCTACGACGGCAGCCGCTGGCGGATCGACGTGATCGACAGCGGCATCGGCATCCCCCCGGAGGAGGCCGGGCAGCTCTTCACCCGGTTCGTCCGCGCCTCCAACGCGCGCACAGCCGGGCTGCCGGGAACCGGTCTTGGCCTGTCCATCGTCAAGGTGCTCACCGAGATGCACGGCGGGCACGTGGAGGTGGACAGCGCCCTAGGCCGGGGCAGCACGTTCAGCGTCTTCCTGCCGGGGCCCGCGTGAAGGGCCGGATCCTGGTGATCGAGGACGACCAGGACATCTCCCTGGGCATCCGCACCGTGCTGAGCAGGAACGGGTTCGAGGTGGCCAGCTCGGCCGACGGGAAGCTGGGCCTGCGCGCCTTCCACCTGGCCCGGCCCGAGCCCTTCGACCTGGTGGTGCTCGACATCGGGCTGCCGTCGCTGGACGGATGGGCGGTGCTCGAGCGCATCCGCGACCTCAGCGACGTGCCCGTCCTCATCCTGACCGCGCACGGCAACGAGGGCGACAAGGTCCGGGGGCTGCACGGCGGCGCCGACGACTACCTCACCAAGCCGTTCGGCAACCGCGAGCTGGCCGCCCGGGTCGAGGCCCTGCTCCGGCGGCCCCGGGCCCAGCAGCCGCGGTCCGAGGTCTACGACGACGGCCGCCTGCTGGTCAAGCTCAGCGCGCGCGAGGTCAGCGTGGGCGGCGCGCCGGTCGCGCTGACCCCGACCGAGTTCCGCCTGCTGACCGCGCTGATCCGGCATCCGGGCCAGACCCTCACCCCGGAACAGCTGCTCAAGCTGGCCTGGAACGACCCGCTCGGGGTCGGGCCTGACCGGGTGAAGTTCGGCGTCATGCGGCTGCGCCGCAAGCTCGGCCAGGGCGCCGGGGAGCCGGGCGCCTCGATCGAGGCGGTCCGCGGCTTCGGCTACCGGTACGTGCCGCCGGGCTGACCGGCCCGAAATGACCCGATTGTCGCAACTATCCTGCACCGGGGCCGCAACGGGGGCAGGCAGCCGGCTCGGGCACAGTGTTCGCATGAGCATGAGCATGAGCAGTGCGGACGGGACGCGCGGACGGATCCTCGTCGTCGAGGACGACCCGGAAGCGGCCCTGTTCGCCGTGCACGTGCTGACTACGCGGGGGCGCTTCGAGGTCACCCATACCGCCGACCCGGCCGTGGCGCTCCGGCTGGCCGCCGCCGAGCACTGGGACCTGCTGCTCACCGACCTGGACTTGCCGGGCATGACCGGCCTGGAACTGCTCGGCGCGCTGCGGACGGTGGCCCCCGGCCTGCCGGTCGCCGTGGTCAGCGCCCACGCCACGGTGACGACCGACGCGCTGCTCGGCCAGGCCGGCGAGTACCCGGAGAAGCCGGAGTACCTGGAGAAGCCGCTGCGGGTGGACCGCCTGCTCGCGATGGCCACCGAGCTGATCGGCCGGCGACGCCGACCTTTAGGGACGGTCCCGATCACGATAACCTGCGGACGTGGCGATCGATACAGTCAACGGAGCCGGGGTTGTCGTCACCGGCGCGGGCGCGGGGATCGGCCGGGCGCTGGCCCGCGGGCTGGCCGCGGCGGGCGCCCGGGTGGTGGTCAACGACCTGGACGCAGCAGCCGCGACGGCGGTGGCCGAACAGATCGGCGGGTACCCCGTGCCCGGCGACGCGGCCAGCGAGCGGGGCGTGCGCGCGCTCATCGCCGAGGCCCGCGGCTTCCTGGGCGAGATCGACATCTACTGCTCCAACGCCGGCATCGCGGCCGGGGCCGGCCCGGACACGCCGGACCCGGTCTGGCAGCAGGCCTGGGAGGTCAACGTCCTGGCCCACGTGCGGGCGTCCCGGGAGCTGCTCCCGGCCTGGCTGGAGCGCGGGCGGGGCTGCCTCGTCGTGACCGCGTCGGCGGCCGGGCTGCTCACCATGCTGGGTTCGGCCCCCTACTCGGTGACCAAGCACGCGGCCGAGAGCTACGCGGAGTGGCTCGCCGCCACCTACGGGCACCGCGGCCTGGTGGTGCACTGCATCTGCCCGCAGGGCGTGCGGACGAACATGCTGGCCCAGTCCGGCCAGGCCGGCCAGGTGGTGCTGCAGGACGCCGCGATCGAGCCCGAGCAGGTCGCCGACGCGCTGCTGGCCGGCCTGGCGTCGGGCGAGTTCCTCGTCCTGCCGCACCCGGAGGTCCGCGGGTACTACCAGATGCGGGCCGGCGACACCGACAAGTGGCTGCGCGGGATGAACCGGATGCAGCAGCGGATCGAAGAGGTCGAGCGGACTCTGCAAACTGGAGCTGGGCAGACTGGAGCTGGGCAATGAGGGCATGGCAGGTACCCGAGCTGGGCGAGCCGCGTGACGTGCTGACGCTGGCCGAGGTCCCCGACCCCGAGCCCGGCCCCGGCCAGGTGCTGGTGCGGGTGCTCGGGGCCGCGGCGAACTTCCCCGACGTGCTCATGTGCCGCGGCGGCTACCAGGTGCGCCCGCCGCTGCCGTACACGCCGGGCGTCGAGCTGTGCGGCGAGGTCGTGGCGGCCGGCCCGGGAGTGACCGGGTTCGCGGCCGGCGACCGGCTCATCGGCGGCTCGGTGCTGCCCACCGGGGCCTTCGCCGAACTGGCGCTGATGAACGCGGCCAGCGCCCTGCCCGCCCCGGACGGCCTCGACGACGCCGAGGCGGCCGCCTTCTTCATCACCTACCAGACCGGATGGTTCGGGCTGCACCGGCGGGCCCAGCTGGCGGCCGGCGAGACACTGCTGGTCCACGCCGCGGCCGGCGGTGTCGGCAGCGGCGCCGTCCAGCTCGGCAAGGCGGCCGGGGCCCGGGTCATCGGCGTGACCGGCGGCGCGCAGAAGGCCGAGGTGGCCCGCGCCCTCGGCGCGGACGTGGTGGTCGACCGGCTCAGCCAGGACTTCGTACGCCCGGTCCACCAAGTGCATCGCGTTCGAGGGCCGGATCCTGGTGGTGGGCTTCGCCGGCGGGCAGATCCAGTCGGCCGCGCTGAACCACGCGCTGGTCAAGAACTACTCGATCGTGGGCCTGCACTGGGGCCTGTACCAGGCCAAGAACCCTCAGCTCATCCGGGACTGCCACGTGCAGCTCAGCAAGCTCGTCGCCGACGGCGCCATCCGGCCCCTGGTCGGCGAGCGGCTCGGGCTGGAGGAGGCGGCCAGCGGCCTGCAGCGGCTCGCCGACGGCGCCACGGTGGGCCGGATTGTCATCACCCCCTGACGCGGGGCCCGCGGGCGGGTCGATTTCTTCCGCTCCGGCGCGCTGCCCGTGACCGGTCAGGACGCGCTCTGCGGCCAGTTATCCGGATAGGTGTAGGTCGACGTGAAGCCGTTCCTGGTCTCGGTCATCTTGGTGAACCGCCCGTTCACCGGGGCGGTGAGCGTGACCGTCGTAGGGACGATGCTCGGCGACGCCTGGGCGCAGTTCGGCACGCAGCTGTCGATGTCAGAGGTGCCCTGGCCGCTCGCCTGGGTAGGGGTCCACGTGGACCACTGGATCTTGGTCACCACGTTGGTGGCGTCGCCGCTGTAGGCGATCTCCGTCGGTTTCATGCCCGAGTAGCTGCCGACCACCAGGACCGGGAGCTGCGCCGGTGCTGTGCTGACGGGGGTACTCGCGGGCGTGCTGGCGGGCGTGCTCGCCTGAGTGGTGCTCGCGGCCGGGGAGGCGGGCGGTGCCGTCGTGGTGGCGCCGTCCACCGTGCCCGGGGTGACCTGGGCGGGCTGGGTCTGCGTGGTGCTGGCGCCGGCCGCCCCGTGGCCGGCGGCGGGCCGCCCGGCCAGGGAGAAGCCGAGCGCGGTGCCGCCGGCGGCGAGCAGGAAGGCCAGGGCCAGCACGACCGGGAGCAGGGCGCGGCGGCGCCGGGACGGCCGGCCCGGTGCGGGGGCGGCCGGCGCAGTGGCAGCCGGCGCGGTGGCAGCCGGCCGGGGCCCGACCGGTCCCGTGGCGGGCGCGTGCCAGGTCTGGGCCAGCACGGTCTGGGTGGGGTTGTCGTACCGCGCCGCCGTCTGGGTCAGCTGGCTGAGCAGCTGCGACGCGCTGGGCCTGGCCTGCGGCTCCTTGGCCAGCGCCGCCTCGACCAGCGGCTGCAGGCCGGGCGGGACCGCGGTGACGTCGGCGGCGGCGTGCAGGATCCGGTACACGATGGCGTCGGACGCCCCGGTCCCGAACGGCGACTGGCCGCTGGCCGCGAAGGCCACCGTCAGCGCCCAGGTGAAGATGTCCGCCGCCGTCCCGGCCCGGCCCGTGACCTGCTCGGGCGCCATGAACCCGGCCGAGCCGACCGTGATGCCTGTCCTGGTCAGGCTGGTCGTGTCCAGGGCCTGGGCGATGCCGAAGTCGATGACCTTGGGGCCGTCCGCGGTGAGCAGCACGTTGGAGGGCTTGAGGTCCCGGTGCACGATCCCGGCCGCGTGGATCGCGGTCAGCGCCTCCGCGAGCCCGGTGGCCAGGCCGTACAGCATCCCGGGGTCGAGCGGCCCGTGGGCGTCGACGTACTCGGACAGCGAGGGGCCGTCGGCGTACTCGGTGACCAGGAACGGCTTCGGCGCCTCGGTGTCGGCCTCGATCACCCGCACCGTGCACATGCCCTGGACCCGGGTCAGCGTGGTCACCTCGCGGCCGAACCTGGTCCGGAACTCCGGATCGTCGGCAAGCTCCGGGCGCAGCACCTTCACCGCGACCTGACGGCCCTGGTATTCGCCGAGGTAAACGACGCCCATCCCGCCCGCGCCCAGCCGGGCGAGCAGGCGGTACCGGCCGATCTGCGACGGATCGGCTGGCCGTAGCGGCGTGCGTGCCAACGGATCCCCCCTTTCCGCCCTGAATGGTAGCCCCTCGGACGGCAAGCCACGCCACGGCCGCCGCGACCAGGTAGCCTGCCGTGGCCACCAGGAGCGGACGCGCAGGCTGGGCGCCGGGCCGTGACCGAGGAGGGAGCCCATCGCGCCCCACACGCCGAGCGCCGGAGACCACCCGAGGTCCCTGACGGCGTTTCCCGAAAGGAAATTCGTTTCCGCTCAGGAAACGGCAGCGGGAAGGAGACCGTCAGCCGACGTTTCCGCGGAAACGCCGGGAACCCCCGAGGTGCTGAAGCGGCGGAGCGGCGTGCAGACCCGCCGGATAGCGGCCGAGTGCGAGCGCCCGATCCGGGGCAGCCGGATCAGAACTCGGTCTTGAGCCTTTCAACTACTCGAAGCGCGCGTTGTCTGGCCTGGTCATGCGCTTGAGCAGGGGCAGCGTCACGCCGATCACCGCCAGCGCGAGGGCCAGCCCGGCACCCATGGTCGCGTAGTAGACGTGGCCGAGCAGCGGCACCGGCGTGCCCGGCGGCGCGAGCCTGAGCACGGTCAGGATCGACATGCCGTAGGCCAGGGCCGCGGTGACCACGGTGGCGGCGGCCAGCGGGACGACGGCCTCGAGGAACAGCACCCGGTACAGCGTCCGGGCCGGCGTGCCGCCGACCCGGAGCAGGGTGAACGGCCGCCTGCGGTCGATCAGGCCGCCGCCGAGGGCCACGGCCAGGCTGCACCCCGCGACCAGGATGGTCAGGGCGACGGCCAGGTAGATGAGCCGCTGCAGGACCCCGGCGCGGCCGGCCCGGATCGCGACCGCCTCGCCGTAGGTCCGCGGCGGGGTCGCCGCCACCCCGGGGCCGGTCGACACCTGCGGCGGCGCGTGCGTGGCCAGGTAGGTGCGGACCCGCTCCAGCGTGGCCGGGTCGTTCACCCGGACCAGGACCGCCTGCAGCGGCAGCGTGGCGAGGTTCCCGGTATAGGCGGGATTGGCTGTACTGACGAACGCCTGCGTGCTGTTGCGCGGGTTGTCGCTGTAGACCAGGTCCGCGTCGTTGACCTGCACCGCCCGGGCGCCCGCCGCGCACCGCCCGAGCACGGCGAGCTCGCGCAGCACCGGGCAGCTGGCCACGCCGATGTACTGGCCCTGGTAGTCCGGGCTGGCGGCCTGCGGCAGCAGGTAGAACGGGTAGACCGTGGTGCCGCCGATGCCGCGCAGTCCGCCGGTCAGGCTCGCCCCGGCCCGCGCGGCGAGCCCCGGGCCGAATCCGTTCGGCCCGGGCAGGGAGAACGTGTCGAGCAGCACGTTGTCAAGCGCCGCCGAGTTCGGCGTCGTGATCAGCGAGTCGGCCGCCGGGACCAGCGCGCCGACCATCGTGCCGAGGAACACCGCGAGGACGAGACCGCGCACCGCCCGGAAGGCGGCCTTGGGGTTGTCCGCGAGCCGCCGCGCGGCCAGCAGCGGCGACGCGCCGTTCAGCACCCGCGCGCACCACCGCGCCGCCGCCGCGGTGAGCCACGGGCCGCCGGCCACCAGGCCGATCATGACCAGGAGCAAGCCCGGATAGGCGGGGGTGCCGATGGACCTGGGCGTCGTCGCCAGCAGCCCCGCCACGAAAAGCGCCACGCCTGCGCCCAGCGTGGTGAGCCGCCACGCCGACGGGGGCGGCGCCGGGGCCCGGCGGCTGACGCCGAGCGGGGAGACCCGCACCCGGCGCAGCGCCAGCAGCGACGCGAGCGCCGACGCGGCCGGCACCGCGGCCAGCAGACCCAGGTAGCCCCAGGCGGTCGGGGTGACGGTGGCGGCGAAGTACCGGGTGCCGGTCAGCGCGGCGTCGGCCAGCGCGGGCCGGACCGCCAGGAACGCCACCATGCCGAGCAGCGCGCCGCACAGCGCGCTCACCACCGAGTCGGCCGACGCGATGACGCTGATGTCCCGTGGCGTGGCCCCGACCAGCCGGAGCGCGGCGAACCGCTCCTCGCGGCGGGCCGCGGCCAGCCGTGTCGCCGTGCTGATGAGGATCAGGACCGGGAACAGCACAGCGAGCACCCCGGCGCCGAACGCGTACCGGAAGAACGGAGTGAACACCTCCGGGCCCGGGCTGGCCGCCAGGGCGGTGACCACGCTGGTGCCCGGCACCGCGGCCAGCGCAGACGGCCGGTACCCGACGTAGACAGCCAGCTCGTCCGGGCCGGACAGGGCGCGGTCGCCGATCGTCCCGGCCAGGGTGCCGCCGAACCGGTCGGCAAGCTCGTCGCGCGGCACGGTGCGCAGCAGGGCGGCCAGCGCCGGGGAGGCGTAGAACTGCCCGGCGCCGGGCAGCCGCGAGATGCCGGCCGGGACCGGGGCGTCCGGCCCCAGGGCGGCGACGTCGAGCCGCTCGATGGTCTGGCCCCGGGAGTAGTCCGCGCTGTAGTTCCACAGCTCGCCGTGACCCGGCAGCCGCTGCGGGACCGCCGCGGTGCCCTGCGTGCACTCCCAGCAGGACCGGTTGCTGTCGGCCTGGAAGGCGTGGAATTCGGCGAACACGGCGAGCAGCACGGCCACGCCGATCGCGACCGCGGCCGTGGTGAGCAGCAGCCGGGTGAACGCTTCCCGCCCGCTGTGCAGGGCGAGCCGCACGCCGAGCCGGAACATCATGGCCTCCCCCCGCCGGCCAGGGTCAGCGCGGTCACCCGGCCGTCCCGCACCATGACCTGGCGGTCGGCGTAGGCGGCGACCCGCGCGTCGTGGGTGACGAGCAGCGCGGTGGCGCCGTGCTCCCGGGCCAGCCCGGTCATCAGGTCCATCACTTTCTCTCCGGCCAGCGAGTCGAGCGATCCGGTCGGCTCGTCGGCGAACAGCACCTTGGGGCCGATCACGAGCGCCCGCGCGATCGCCACCCGCTGCGCCTCGCCGCCGGACAGCTCGCCGGTGCGCCGGCCGCCCTTCCCGTCCAGGCCGAGCCGGGCCAGCCACCCGGCCGCGGCCTGGTACGCCGCCTTGCGGCGCACCCGGCCGAGCAGCAGCGGCAGCGCGATGTTGTCCGCCGCGGTCAGCTCGGGGACCAGCTGGCCGAACTGGAACACGAATCCGAACGCGGTGCGCCGCAGCTCGGTCCGCCTGGTCTCGTCCATCTGGTCGAGCCGCTGGCCGTCGAAGATGATCTCGCCCTCGTCCGGCGGGAAGATGCCGGCCAGGCAGTGCAGCAGCGTCGACTTGCCCGACCCGCTCGGGCCCATGACGGCGAGGATCTCGCCCGCGGCGACCTGCACGTCGGCCCCGCGCAGGGCAGGCGTGCGGCCGAACGACTTGACCACCCCGCGCGCCTGGAGGAGGCCGTTTCCCGTGTTCGCAGTCATCGGTTCCGTACCGTTTCCGCCAGCTCGCCGAGCCTGGCCGTGGTCGTGTCGATCCAGTGCAGGTCGGCTTCCAGATGGAACAGGCCGTGGTCGGCCAGCAGCGTGTCCATCAGCGTGCCGCTGCGCCTGAGCTCGGTGAGTTCGTGCATCCGCCGCAGGTGGGCGGCGCGCTGGACGTCGAGGTACTGCTCGGCCGGGCGGTTCAGCATCAGCGCCAGCACGACCTTGGTGAACAGCGCGGTCTGCAGGTGCGGCTCGGGTTCGGCCGGCTCGGTCAGCCACGTCTCGACCTCGGCGGCCCCGGCCGGCGTGATGGTGTAGCGCTTGCGATCGGGGCCGCCACCGGGCTCGGCGCCGCCGGCCATCGCCTTGCCGTCCCGGGCCAGCCGGGCCAGCGTGGCGTACACCTGCCCGTATGGCAGCGGCTTGCCCCGGCCGAAGTAGGTGTCGTAATCCCGCTTCAGGTCGTAACCATGGCTAGGCTCACGTTCTAGCAGGCCAAGGAGGGTGAGGGGGACAGTCACAGGGCCAGAATACGCTGAGTGTATACGCTCAGTCAATAGTCGGGGTCGCGGGGGCGGCCCGCCAGTCACCACTAACAGTGACAAGCATGCACACAGGGGGAATCAGGACATGATCCGGAAGAGAACATTGCGACTATCGGCCGCGCTGGCGCTGGGGGCAGCGGCGGTGATGACCCCGCCAGCCGCCGCGTCCGGCCCGGCCCCGGCCGCCGCGGCCGCGGCTCCCAGCCCGAATACGCCCAGCCCGAACACGCCGGAGAAGGTGCCGTCGGGCATCGTCGCCGCGCGGCTGCCGGGCGCCACGGTCTTCGGTGACACGCCGCCGGACACGCCGGAAACCGTCTCGTTCATCCTGCGCGAGCGGAACCTCGGGATGCTCCAGGCCCGGGCGGTGACGGGTGCGAAGAACTACCTCTCGGTCAGCCAGTTCGCCAGCGGCTACGGCCAGACCGCGGCCAACATCTCGGCGCTGACGAGCTACCTGGCGCACTACGGCATCACGACGGACGTCTACGCGGACGACGTCGACGTGGTGGCCACCGGCACCGCGGCCGAGTTCGACCGCGCGCTGTCCGTCAGCCAGCACCAGTACCACGTGCCCGCGCTGCCCGGACGCGACGGGTTCGGCGCGATACCGGCGCAGAGGGTGCACGGTACCGCGCAGTCGCCGCTGCTGCCGTACCGGCTCGCGAACTTCGTGCTGGCCATCTTCGGGCTCACCGACTACGGTCCCTACGTCAGTCACACCGCGCACGTGAACACCCGCTACCTCAAGCCGCGGGATGGCGGCTCGGACTGCGTGGACCTGACCGGCCTGGCCGGCGCGTGCAACCTCCCGTCCGACTTCGCCGCCAACTACGGGCTCACCGGCCTGTACGACCGGGGCGCCAACGGGTCGGGGCAGACCCTCGCGATCGTCACCCTGGCCGCGGTCGACCCGGGCGCGCCGCAGTATTTCTGGAGCAACATCGCGCACGTCCCGGACACCGGCCGCACCTTCACCGTGCAGAACATCGACGGCGGCCCGGGCGCGCCGAGCAACGACGCGGGCACCGGCGAGACCGACCTGGACCTCGAGCAGTCCGGGGCGCTGGCGCCGGGCGCGAACGTGATCGACTACCAGGCACCCAACACCGATCCCGGGTTCGCCGACGCGTTCTTCACGGCGGCCAGCCAGAACGTCGCCAGCACCGTCTCGGCGAGCTGGGGCGCGTCCGAGACCGTCCTGGCCGCGGCGATCCTGGCCGGCCAGGAGGCGGCCGCCTACCTGCAGGCGTTCAACGAGGCCTTCCTCGAGCTGGCCGCGCAGGGGCAGTCCGGGTTCCTCTCGGCCGGCGACGCGGGGGCCTACGACGCCAGCGCCGACCTCGGCACCACCAACCTGTCCGTCGACACGTCGGCGGACAGCCCCTACATCACCGCGGCGGGCGGCACCACGCTGCCCTGGACCGGCACGATCACCGGCACCGACGGTTCGGCCACGGTGACGGTGCCGAGCCAGCGGGCCTGGGGCTGGGATTACCTCTGGCCGGCCATCGCGCAGATCAGCGGCAGCACCGAAGCCGAGGCGGCCGGGGCGAACATCGGCGGCACCGGCGGCGGCTTCAGCGCGGTCGAGGGATCGCCGGCGTACCAGGCGTTCCTGCCGGCCGCGCACGCCTTCCACGCCGTGCCCTACCTGACGCCGGCGGCCTACCAGACGATCCTGCCCGGGCTGACCGAGCCGACCGCCTGGACCTTCGACCCCGCCCCGGCCGTCACCAGCGGCTCGGGTAACGGGCGGGCGCTGCCCGACGTCTCCGCCGACGCGGATCCGTACAGCGGCTACCTGCTGTACTCGCCGTCGTTCGCCCAGGCGTCCGAGCCGGTGCTGGAAGGCGGCTGGGGCGGCACCAGCTTCGTGGCGCCGCAGCTGAACGGGTCCACCGCGGTCATCGACTCGGCCGCCGGTCACCGGGTCGGGTTCTGGAACCCGCGCATCTACGCCGCGGCGCGCGGCATCAGTTCCCCGTTCACGGAGCTGGACCAGGCGGGCACGAGCAACGACAACCTCTACTACACCGGTACCCCCGGGGCCCGCTACAACCCGGCGGTCGGCCTCGGCATCCCGAACCTGACCAAGGTGGCTGCCGTCCTCGGCTGACCAGTCCCCGGCGAACCCGGGCCGCGCCCGCCGCGGGCGCGGCTCGGGCCGGACCGCCGGCGACTGCTTGTACGCTGATGCCTGCGGACGACGATGGAGGTGACCTGTCCCGTGGCTGCGGCCGATGACTGGGTGGTGCGCACAGCCGGCGAGGTGCGCGCCGAAGCGATGAGCAGGCATCCCGGCGAGGCTCCGACCTGCGCGTCGGGGATCAGCCCGTCCGGGCCCGTGCACCTGGGGAACCTGCGTGAGCTGATGGTCCCGCACCTGGTCGCGGACGAGATCCGCAAGCAGGGCGGCCCGTGCCGCCACATCTTGTCCTGGGACGACTACGACCGGCTGCGCCGGGTCCCGGCCGGGTTCGGCGAGTCCTTCGCTGAGCACATCGGCCGGCCGCTGACCGCGGTGCCCGACCCGTGCCGCCGGCACGAGAACTGGGCCGAGCACTTCAAGGAGCCGCTGCGCGAGTCGCTGGCCGCGCTCGGCGTCCGGGTCACCGAGATCAGCCAGACCCGGATGTACACCTCCGGGGCCTACACCGAGCAGATCATCACCGCGATGCGGCGCCGCGCCGACATCGGCGCGGTGCTGGGCGGGCGCGACGACACCACGGTGACCGGCTTCGACGACGAGACCACCGAGATCACGTACACGTGCGCGTGCGGCGCGCAGGCCGGCCCGGTGCCGATCGCCGAGGTCGCCGGGAAGCTGGCCTGGAAGGTCGACTGGCCAATGCGCTGGGCCTACGAGCGGGTGACGTTCGAGCCGGCCGGGGTGGACCACTCCTCGCCCGGGTCCAGCTTCACCGTCGGCGGGGAGCTGGTGTCGGAGATCTTCGGCGGCGAGATGCCGCTGCACTTCGGGTACGCCTTCGTCGGCTTCACCGGCGGCTCGTCGAAGATCAGCAGCTCGGCCGGCCGGGCGCCGACCCCGGTGGACGCGCTGGAGATCTTCGAGGCCCCGCTGCTGCGCTGGCTGTACGCGCGACGGCGTCCCGAGCAGTCCATCACCCTGGCCTTCGACGCCGAGGTGGGCCGGGTCTACGACGAGTGGGACGCGCTGAGCCGCCGGGTCGCCGACGGGACCGCCGACGCCCCGGCCCGGGTGATATTCGCCCGCGCGTCGGGGACCGCCGAGGGGCCGCTGCCGGTCACGCCGCGGCCGCTGCCGTTCCGGACGCTGGCCTCGGTGGCCGACATCACGGCCGGCGATCAGGCGCAGATCCTGCGGATCCTGCGGGACCTGACCGCCGGCGCCCCGGTCGCCGCGCTGGACGAGGTCCGGCCCCGGCTGGACTGCGCGCAGAACTGGGTAGCCGGGTACGTCGCGCCCGCCGACCGTACCCAGGTCCGCGAGGAGCCCGACACCGCCCGGCTCGCGGCCCTCACCGACGCCGAACGCGACGCCCTCAAGCTGCTGACCGAGGGCATGGGCGCCGACTGGTCCCACGAGGGCCTGACCACCCTGCTGTACGGCATCCCGAAGCTGCAGCGCGGCCTGCCCATCACCGCCCCCCGGACGGCCGAGCTGAGCGCCGCCCAGCGGGCCTGGTTCATCCTGCTCTATCAGCTGCTGATCGGGAAGGACACCGGCCCGCGGATGCCGACGCTGCTGCTGGCGCTGGGCCAGGACCGGACCCGTACCCTGCTGCAGGGGTGACGGTCCATGGCGCGGATCGAGGTGACCGAGGAGTCGCTGCGCACGGCCGTCGGCGAGGCCGTGTTCACCCAGGCCGTGGCGCTGGCGGACAAGGTGGCGGGGTTCTCCGCGGTGGGCCCGCAGGTCGAGGCGATCGTGGACGGCGCCGAGGTGAGCGTCCTGATCCGGCCTGGCGGCCTGGACGCGCGCTGCGCCTGCCCGGCGGCGGACCCGTGCCCGCACGCGATCGCCGCGATTCTCAGCTGGGTCCGCGCGGGTCCCGACCCGGCCGCCGAACTGCGCGCCGAGCTCGACGACGTCCTCGACGAGCTGGCGGAGGAGGCCGGCGACTGCGATCCGGACGACGGCTGGTATCCCGACACCAGCGAGCTTGAAGATCTTCTCGACGAGGTCGAGGAGCTGGCCGAGGGGACGCTGGCGGCCGTGCGGGACCTGGCCGGACATGTAGCCGAACGGATCAGGCAGGTGCTCGACGCCGGGAACTGCCTGACCGGCGACCTGACCGACGCGCTGGCCCGCGCGGAGGAGCTACGGAAGCAGTGCTCATACCACCGGCCTGATGCCGCCGGGGCGTTACGCCGCGGGGTGCAGCAGCGTGGTGCGGAGACGGCGGCCGGCCCGCGCCCGGGCGTGCCGCGGGTGCCGCCGGCCCGGTGCCTGGCCGGGCCGCCCGGGCGGCGCCGCCACGGGCTCCTCCGGCCGGTCCAGCTGGTAGGACGGCCGCTGCACCATGCGCAGCGCCATGGCGAGCCCGGCCGGAGTCTGCGCCCGCAGCGGGGCATCGGCGGCCTGCCCGTGCAGCGCGCGGTAGGTGATGGCGTCAAGCACGGCGGGCACCCCGGCGCGGACCTGGCGCGGCGTGCACACGCGCCCCTTGTGCCGGGGGGCCGGCGGCAGCGCGGTGGGCTCGTCGCCGGGCCAGTAACCGGTGAGCAGCGCGTACAGCATCCGGGCCAGGGCCGTCGTGTCGGCGGTCGCGGCGTCTCCGGCCCCCGGACCGCACAGTGTTTGCGGACCGCACAGTGTTTGCGGACGGCACAGGGCCGCGTCGAGGCCGAGGCCGGTGATCTTGAGCCCGCAGCCGGGATCCCAGCGGACGGACCGCGGGGTCAGCCGCAGGTGCGGCCGGCCGGCCTGGTGCGCGAGGGCGAGCGCGTCCGCCGCGTCCGCGATCATGGCGGCGGCCAGGGCCGGGTCCGGCAGCCCGGCCAGCACCAGGTCCTCGAGGTGCGTGCCGGGGGTCCACTCGGACACGACGTAGGGGCGGTCAGGATTGAAGTCGGTGTCGTAGACCGTCGCCAGCCGCGGGTCGGTCACCCTGGCAGCCGACCGCACCGCCTCGACCACGGCGGGCGGGACCGGGATCCCCGGGGGCAGCAGGTAGATCGTGACCGCCCGGCCGAGCAGCCGGTCGGTGGCCTTCCACAAGGAAAGGCCGCGCGCCTCCCACGAGGAGCCACGCGAACCGCTGACCTGATCGTCCAGGCTTATCCGCTCGTCTAGCCGGAATCGTCCGCCGAGCAATCTTTCCTGGCCCCGCGGGCCGGACGGTATCTGCGTGCCGGACGGTATCTGCGTGCCGGACGGTACCTCGGCTACGGTCATTGCCTACCTCCTGCCCATCACCAGGCAGGTGGAGCCATGCCCCGATCACGCCATAAGATGCCAGCCGGTCTCGCCCCGCTCCCCGTGTCGCATCCGAAACCGGGTTGTGACCTGCGGAAACGATCGGGAGGAAATGATCAGGAATTTTCTCTGTCAGCTGGCCGCGGCGGTGAGGAACTGATCCATAATCCGGACGCTCGACTCAAGAGCGGACATCGGGATGCGCTCGTCGGTGCCGTGGAACATGGCGTAGTAGTCGTAGCCCTCGGGCAGCACCAGCGGGGTGAAGCCGTAGCAGGTCATGCCGAGCCGGGAGAACTGCTTGGCGTCGGTGCCGCCGCTCATGCAGTAGGGCACGATGACCGAGCCCGGGTCCTCGGCCAGCAGCGCCCGTGCCATGCGGGCCGTCACGGCGGCGTCGAGCGGAGCGGCCAGCGGCGTCTCCGCGTGCGCGTACTCCCAGCTGACGTCGGCTCCGCCCCATTGGGTCAGCTCGTCCAGGGTGGACGCGAACTCGTCCTCGCAGCCCGGCAGGACGCGGCCGTCCACGTAGCCGACCGCCTCACCCGGGATCACGTTGATCTTGTAGCCCGCCGTCAGCATGGTCGGGTTGGCGCTGTTGCGCACGGTGCCGGCCACCAGCGCCCCCGCGGGCCCGAGCAGGGCCAGCAGCTCCTCCGCGGGCAGGTCGCCGGCCAGCGCCGCGTCCGGCAGCCGCGTCCCGGCCGAGGCGGCGATGGCCTCGATCGCGGCGCGCACCACCGGGATCAGCCGGACCGGCCACCGGTAGGCGCCGATCCTGGCCACCGCCGCGGCCAGCCGGGTCACCGCGTTCGCCTCGTTCGGCTTGGAGCCGTGCCCGGCGCGGCCCCGCGCGGTCAGCTTCAGCCAGGCGGTACCCCGCTCGGCGGAGGCGATCGGATAGAGCCGTCGCCCCGGCCCGGCGTGGAAGGTGAACGCCCCCGATTCGCCGACGGCCTCGGTGCAGCCCTCGAACAGCCCCGGATGCCGCTCGACCAGCCAGCGCGCGCCGAACTCCGCGGTGTCCTCCTCGTCCGCGGTGAACGCCAGCACGATGTCGCGATACGGCCGGCGGCCGCTGCGCGCCCACTCCCTGGCCAGCGCGAGCAGCACCGCGTCGGCGTTCTTCATGTCGACCGCGCCGCGCCCCCACAGCACGCCGTCGCGTATCTCGCCGGAGAACGGGTGCACCGACCAGGCCGCCGGGTCGGCCGGCACCACGTCCAGGTGACCGTGCAGCAGCAGTGCTCCTTGCTGGGCTCCCGGCTGGGCCCCTTGCTGGGCCCCGTCCCCGCCGATCCGGGCCACCACGTTCGCCCGTCCCGGCGCGGACTCCAGCAGCACCGGCTCGAGCCCTGCCTCGGCCAGCCGGGCCGCCACGTACTCCGCGGCCGGACGCTCCCGCGCGTCGCCGCCGCCCCGGTTGGTCGTGTCGATCCTGATCAGGTCGGCCGCGAACCGCGCCGCCTCCGCTCCCGCGGGAGTCATCCCCGGTGGTCCGAGGGCCGCGGCCGCAGCCCCGCCGCGCGGTACGCGTCGTCGATCAGGCGCATGGTCACCACGGCGTGCGCCGCCGACGTCGGCACCTCGTCGGCCCCGCCCGCGATCGCGGCGGCGAACGCGCGGAGCTGGCCGACGTAGGTCGAGCTGCCGCCGCCCTGCTCGTCGGCCACGACGGCGCCGTCCCTGGTCGCCACCAGCCGTCCCTGGTGCGCGAAGATGAAGTTGTCCAGCCGTACCTGCCCGTCCCGGCAGATCGCGTGCACGTCGGCCCGGAACTCGCCGTCCATGGTGAACGAGGACTCGAACCAGCCGGTCGCCCCGCCCGGGAAGGCCAGCCGGACGGCCAGCGAGCGGTCCGCCACCGCTCCCCGCGGGTCAGGAGCCACCGGGTCGGCCAGCGCCCCGGTCACCGATGGCTCCCCCTGCCCATCGCCGGCGCCAAGCAGCCGCAGGCAGTCGAGCGCGTAGCAGCCGCCGTCCATCAGCGCGCCGCCGCCCAGGTCGTAGTCGTACCTGATGTCGCCCGGATCGGTGATGGCGAAGCTCGTCCAGCACTGCAGGTGCCGCACCGGGCCGAGCTCGGCCACGAGCTCGGCCAGCCGCCGCGTCAGCGGGTGGTAACGGTAGTGCATGGCCTCCATCACGACCAGGCCGGAGGCCGAGGCGGCCTGTTCGACCTGCGCCGCCTCGTCCGCGTTCGACGCGAACGGCTTCTCGCACAGCACGTGCTTCCCGGCGGCGATCGCCCGCAGCGTCCAGGGCCCGTGCAGCGAGTTCGGCAGCGGGTTGTAGATGGCGTCGATGTCCGGGTCGGCCAGCAGTTCCTCGTATGACCCGTAGGCCTTCGGTATGCCGTGCCGCAGCGAGAAGGCTTCCGCGCGGGACTTGTCCCGGGCCGCCACCGCGGCCACAGTCACCTCGGCCACGTGCGCCGACGGCTCGATCAGGGCGGGCTGGGATATGCGCGACGAACCAAGGGTTCCGATGCGTAGCAGGTCCACGGTTCAGGCTAAGCCATGGAACCGGGATTCAGCTGGGAAAAGGCCGGGTCAGCAGGCCGCAACGTGTCATTCACCCCCCGTTAACCTCGGTGACAGCAGTGCCGCTACGATGCCTGACATCTCTGTGGGGTCTTCGTTCCGGGTGGGGGGAGAGGGAGACGGTGGGTGAACCAGGAGCCGGGCCGGGTCGCACTGGTCAGCGGCGGCTCGCGGGGCATCGGCGCGGCCATCGTGCGGCGGCTGGCCGCGGAGGGCTGGGACATCGGTTTCAGCTACCTCGGCGACGGGCCATCCGCCCGTGAGGTGGAGAAGGACGCCGCCGAGCTCGGCGTCCGCGCGACCGGCACCGACGTGGACATCACCGACGCCGCCGAGGTCAGCGCGTGGTTCCGGCTGACCGAGGAGGAGCTCGGCCCGGTGCAGGCGGTGGTCAGCTGCGCCGGGATCACCCGGGAACAGTCGCTGGCGCGGCTGGACGAGGCCGACTGGCGGATGGTCATCGACACCAGCCTGGACGGCGTCTTCCACCTGTGCCGCACCGCGGTGTTCGCCATGATGGGACGCCGGTGCGGCCGGATCGTCGCGGTGTCCTCGGTGTGCGCGGAGTACGACCACGCCCCCGGCCACCTCGGCCCGCTGGCCCGGCCCGGCCTGGCCGGCTTCGTCCGCGCCCTGGCCAGCCAGACCAGGCGCTTCGGGATCAGCGTCAACGCGGTGACTCCCGGCCCCGGCGCCGCTGACGCGGCCGCCCTGCTGCCCGAGCGGCCCCGCGCCGACCTGGCCGAGACGATCGCGCTCCGGCGCTTCGGCAACGCCGAAGCCGTGGCCGACCTGGTCGCGTCCCTGCTCGCCGCCCCCCGGCCGGCTCCCGGCACCCCCGACCTCACCGGCCGCGTCCTCGAAATCCCCGGCGCCCTCGCCCTCTGAGCCGCTCGGGGTCGTTTCATGATCATGGCCAGAAACGGCCGAATACGGACCAAAACTGGCCACGATCATGAAACACGCTCCGGCGCAGCCCGGGAGGGCGGGTGGACCGCAGGGTGAGAACGCCCCGTCCGTCACGGCGATCCCAAGTTGCGGCCGAGCTAGGACGGCAGGGCGGGCCCGGAGCGGACCGCTCCGCTGTCATCCGCGCCCACGCCGCCCTGGCCGTGGTCAAGTGCGCCACCCAGGCCGCGCTCGAGCTCGGCGGTGGCGTCCTCACCCCCGCCGTGCGCACCGAGATCCTCGGCCTGGCCCTGCGGACGCTGCGCGCCGCTGCGCTGAGTTAGCGCCGAATACGCCATGTACGCCAGGAAAGCCAGCCCGGCGACCAGGAAGCAGTTGGCGACGAGCGTCGCCAGCCAGTGGAATCCGTACTCGCGCGGCCCGGCCGCGTGCGGGGTGAACCAGAACGGGGCCACCGAGAACAGCAGGTAGCCGACGGCCGCCGCGATCCGGTGCCCGGAGCGCACCAGCAGGACCAGGGCGGGCAGGATCCACACCCAGTGGTGGGCCCAGGAGATCGGCGAGACGAGGAGCCCGGTCGTCCCGGTGACCGCGGTCGCGCCCAGCCAGTCGCGCCGTCTCGCCAGGATGGCGGCGGCGGCCAGCCCGATGGCGGCGAACACCAGCGGGACGACGATCCACCAGGCGCCGATGTGGCCCTGCCCCTCGGCGATCCGGATCGCCGTCCCGTAGGGCGACTGGTTGCCGATGTAGGGAGCGCCGACGCGCCCGGTGTCGTGGGAGAGGTGGGCCCAGTACCGGGCCGACGCGCGGGGCGCGACGAGGAACCCGGCCAGCCCGCACCCGATGAAGGCGCCGGCCGCGACGCACGCCGCCTTCGTCCGCCTGGCCAGCAGGAAGAACACGATGAAGATGGCGGGCGTCAGCTTGATCGCGGCCGCTATCCCCACTCCGGCGCCTACGGCCCAGCGCGTGGAGCCGCGCGAGACGAGCCAGATGTCGGTGAGGATCAGGGCCAGCAGGAGCAGGTTGATCTGGCCGAGGAACAGCGTCTCCCACACCGGGTCGAGCGCCACCGCGGCCGCGACGACCCCCGCGACCATGATCCTCGACGGCCGGTAGCCGGCCAGCTTTCCGATGATGACGCAGGAATAGGCGAGCGCCGCCACCGAGGCCAGGTCCCAGAGCACCCGGGCCACCGCGAGCGGCAGCGTCGCGACCGGCACGAACACGATGGCCGCGAACGGCGAGTAGGTGAACCAGTGGCCGTACGCCAGGTCATGGTAGAGGCGGCTGTCGTGCAGGACGGCATGGCCGCCCCACATGTAGATGCGGAAGTCCAGGGCGTTGTACGTGGCGGCGAAGACGATGACCGCCGCGAGCTCGAGGCCGAGCACGCCGTAAACGGCCGGAGTAACCCACCGCCTCCGGGCCGTCCCGTGCTGCTCCGCTGACACCCCCCGAATCCTATGACGTCAGGCCACCCCCGCGCCTGTCAGCAGCAAGGCGGCGAACGCGTCGGCCATCAGCTGGTGCCCGCTGGCGTTGGGGTGGATCCGGTCCGGCCCGAACAGCCCCGGGTCGGCCGCCCCGGGCATCGCCCACGCGTCCAGGCAGACCGCGCCGCGCTCCGCCGCCTGCTCCCTGATGATGTCGCTGGCCCGCCGCATGCGCCGACGCGCCATCTCCACCAGGTCGGCGGGCAGCGGCATGATCGCGGCGATGTCCGGCAGCGTGCAGGTCAGCACCGTGGCCCCGGTGGCGGAAAGGCTGTCGAGCAGCCGGCCGAGTCCGGCGGCGAAGCGCTCCTCGCTGAAGCCCGGGTCGCGGATGTCGTTCATCCCCACCGTGACGCTGGCCAGATCGGGACTGAGCCCGATCCGCACCACCTCGGGCAGCTGCCGCTCCAGCACCACGCTCACGCCGGCGCCGTCGGCGGCCAGGTTGGTCAGTGCACAGGGCGCCGCGGTCCGCGCGCTGAGGATCCCGGCCAGCCGCCGCGCCCACCCGATCCGCACGCCCCCCGGCCCGTGGTCATCGCGCCCCGCCGTCAGGCTGTCCCCCAGTGCTACGTAGTTCGCCCAGCTCAGCACGGCTTCCCCGGCCCGCCCTGCGCATCCATACCTCCACCGTAAGCCACCGTTCCAGCCCTTTCGTCCGCCACCCGTTCGGAATAATCTTCACGCGCGGGGCTGGTGGGGCATGCGGGAAAGGGCCCCGCGACCCGAGGGCCGCGATAGCCCGCCCCCGTAGCGGCGGATGAACTGGCGGGTGATGATGAGAACGTGGTAACCGCAGCAAAGGCGCGGCCGGATCTAGGCGCGGCGCGATGACCGTGCTTGTCGGCCGACGCGAGTCGTTCAACGCCGCGCACCAGTTGAGCGACCCGAGCCTGTCCGAGGACCAGAACCGGCGCCTGTTCGGGAAATGCGCGAACCTGCACGGGCACAATTACGTCCTGGAGGTGGTCGTGGCCGGCGAGGTCGACCAGGCCAGCGGCTACGTGCTGGACCTGAAACTGCTTTCCGGCGTCATGAGCAGGCAGGTCATCCGGGATGTGGATCACCGCAACCTGAATACCGATGTCCCGTGGCTCAAGGGGCGGATCCCGACGTCGGAGAACCTGGCCCTGGCGTTCTGGGAGCGGCTCCAGCCGGAGCTTCCCGACGGGCTGCTGCGGTCGGTGCGGGTATGGGAGACCGATAAGAACTGGGCCGAGGTCAGTGACGAAGGCTGAGGCTCCGGCCCGGGCGGGCCGGGAACTGCGGAAGCGCTACACGGCGGCGGACCTTCGCGTCTTCACCCGCGAGGAGGCGAGCCGGTTCGTCCCGCACGGCGATGGTGATCCCGCGGCCGACGTCGTCCTGGCCTGGGAACTGCTGTACCGGCTCGAACCGGAGCTCTATGACCGGCTGGCCAGCGCCGAGCGCCTCCATCCCGGCGTCGTCGGCTGGCTGCCGCGCAGCGCGGACCGGATCGCCGAGGTGGCCGCGGGCGCCGGACGGCTGACGCTCGAGCTCATCGGCCGCGGCCGGGAGGTGGTGGCGGTCGAGCCCGCGAAGCCGTTGCGGCAGATCCTGAGACGCAAGCTCGCGGCGGCCGATCACGGCGACCGGGCCCGGGTGATCCACGGGTTCTTCGACCGGCTGCCGCTCGGCGATGATTTCGCCGACCTGGTCGTGGCCTGCTCGGCCTTCACCCCGGCAGCCGGGCACGGCGGCGAGGCCGGCCTGGCCGAGATGGAGCGGGTGTGCAGGCCAGGCGGCTGCGTCGCCATCATCTGGCCGAACCACCTCGACTGGCTGGCCGCCCGCGGCTACCGCTACACCTGCTTCCCCGGGCCGATGTTCGTCGAGTTCCGCAGCCACCAGGAGGCGGTCGAGCTGGCCGGGATCTTCTATCCGGGCGCGGCCGAGCAGATCAGCCGCCGCGGCCTGCGCCGGGTTCCTTTCGAGCTGCTGGGGATCAACCCGCCGCGCGATCTCGCCTTCAAGGTGCTGGCCCAGTGAGGCTGGCACCGTGAGACTGGCACCGTGAGGCTGGCACCGTGAGGGTCGCCATCGTGGCACCGCTCGTGACGGCCATCCGCGAGCCTCAGCAGGGCGGCTCGCAGGCCTTCGTGTCCGACCTGGCCCGCGGCCTGGCCGGCCGGGGGCACTTCGTGCACGTCTACGCCGCGTCGGGATCACAGATCCCGGGGGTGGAGGTGATCGACACCGGTGTCGATCCCCGGTCTCTGGCGGGCACGCTCTACCGGGCCTTCGGGCCCGCCGCGCCGGAGCCGGCGGCGGCGCAGGCCGCGTTCGCCCGCGCCTACGACAGCGTGCGCAAGGTCCGGTACGACGTGATCCACAATCACGCCTTCGACGCACCCGCTGTCCGGCTGGCGACGGCGCTGCCCGCGCCGGTGGTCCACACGCTGCACCTGCCCCCGGACGAGGCGGTGGCGGCGGCGGTGCGCCAGGCCGCCCGGTCCGCCCGGCCGCCGGCGGTGGCCGCGGTATCGGCCTTCCAGGCGAGCGCCTGGCGCCGGATCGTCCGCGTCGACGCGATCCTCCCGCCGTACGTGCCCACCGGCGCCATCCCCTGGTCGCCGGCTCCCGGGGCCGGCGCCGTGTTCGCGGGCCGGCTGAGTCCGGAGAAGGGCGCCGCCGTGGCCATCGACATCGCCCGCGCGGCCGGAGTGCCGATCGACGTCTACGGCGATGCCTATGACGCCGGGTACAGCCGGGAGCAGATCGGCCCGCGGCGGGCCTGGCCCGGCGTGGCCGTTCACGGCGCAGTGCCCCGGACATCGCTGTGGGCGGCGATGGCCCGCGCCGCGGTGGTCCTGTATCCGGTCCGGTGGGACGAGGCCTTCGGGATGGCCGCCGCCGAGGCGCAGGCGTGCGGGACTCCCGTCGTGGCGTTCCGCCGCGGGGCCCTCGGCGAGGTGATCGCGGACGGCGTGACCGGTTTCCTGGTACCGCCCGATGACGTCGAAGCCGCCGTCGGGGCCGTCGCGCGGACGGCCGGGATTTCGCGGCCGGCCTGCCGCGACCACGCCGAGGAGCATCTGGACCTGGCCCTGAGCCTGGACGCGCACGAACGGCTCTACCGGCAGCTGGCCGGTCCTGATGACGGGAGGTGATCCGGTGCACTGGCTGGCCGGACGGGTGGCGGTGGTCACGGGCGCCAGCCGCGGGATCGGGGCGGCCACCGCCGGGGCCATCGCCGCGGCCGGCGCTCACGTCGTGCTGGCCGCCCGTGACGGAGAGGCCCTCGACCGCGTGGCCGGCCGCATCCGGCGCTCCGGCGGCGAGGCCACGCCGGTGCCCGCGGACGTGAGCAACGGCGATGATGTCGAGCGCCTTTTCGCCGCGGTGGAGGGGCCGGTCGCCGCGCTGGTCTGCGCGGCCGGGGTGCTGACGCCCGCGCCGTTCGCCGAGACCACGACCGGGATGTGGGAACAGACGCTCCGGGTCAACCTGACGGGTTCGTTCCTGTGCTGCCGCGCGGCGTTCACCGCCATGCTCCGGGCCGGCGAGGGGCGGATCGTCACCATCGCCTCGCTGTCCGGCGTCTACGCCACCGAGAAGTTCCCGGGGCTGGCCGCCTACAACGTCTCCAAGTACGGGGTCATCGGCCTCACCGAGGCGATCGCGGTGGAGGGCAGGGAGCACGGCATCAGCGCCATCTGCGTCAGCCCCGGCGCCGTCGACACCGAGATGCTGCGCCGGGCCAACCCCGCGCTGCGTCCCGGCCTGACCCCTGATGATGTCGCCGGGCTGATCGTCGCGCTCCTGGACAGCCCGCTGGCTCCGGCCAGCGGCGCGAACATCCCGCTATTCTCCAACGCCTGAGGGCGCCAGCGACCACAGGTCGGCGTGCTCATCGGCGAGCAGGCCGGCCGCCGGCCGGGCGCGCGAGGCTACCAGGCGCGCGCTGGCCGCCATCTCGCCGTCGCGGTCCAGTTCGGGATCGCCGCCCCGGTCGAGCCCGACCGCGGCCTGCACGACTCCGTCCGCGAGGTAGAAGCCGACCAGCTTGCCCTCGTCCAGGCGGCCGCGGACCACGAACTCGTCCCACCTGGCGGCATGGCCGACGTACTCGATCTTGTGCTCGTACTGATCGGACCAGAAGCTGTGGATGTAGTCATAGGGGGCAGCCGAGCCGAGCATGGACCTCGCCGCCGCGGCACCTTGCTTCTCGGCGTTGTTGAAATGCTCGACCCGGATCCGCCCGAACAGCGGGTGCAGATGGTTCGCCACGTCGCCGGCCACGTAGACGTCAGCCGCGCTGGCCCGGCAGAGCTCGTCGGCCAGGATCCCGTCATCCTGGGCGACCGATGATCCCGTGACGGCGGGAACATCGGGAACTATCCCCACGCCCACGACGGCGAAATCGCACGCGAGGCGGTGTCCGGCGGCGGTCACGACCGCCTCCAGCCGTTCGGCCCCTTCGAAGGCGGCCACCTGGTCCCCGCCCAGCAACTCGACCCCGCGGGCCCGGTGGATGGCGCCGATCAGCGCGCCGACCTGGCCGCCCAGGACCCGCTCGAGCGGGGACCTGCCCGGGAAGACCGCGGTCACCCGCACCCCGAGCTGGGTCAGCGAGGCCGCCACCTCGCACCCGATGAATCCCATGCCCACGACGACCGCGCGCCGGCCCGGCGCCGCCGCCCGCTTGATCGCGTCGCAGTCGGCCGCCGTGCGCAGGTAATGGACCCCGGGCAGGCCGGCGCCGGGGATCCCGAGCCGCCGGTTCCGTCCGCCGGTGGCTATCAGGACCTTGGAGTACCTGAGCTCCTCGCCTGAGCCCAGGATGACCGTGTGCGCGGCGGGATCCAGGGCCGCGACGCCCGGTCCGCTGCGCAGGTCTACGTCGTGTTCGGAATACCAGCCGGCCGGCCTGACGTACCAGCCCGCGAGATCCTCCTCCGACCGCAGGTAGGTCTTGGACAGCGGAGGACGGCCGAAGGGGACGCCCGGTTCCCGGCTGATGATCACGACCGGTCCCGCGAACCCCTCCTGCCGGAGGGTGACGGCGGCGTTGCCCCCCGCGACGCCGCCGCCGACGATCACGATCGGGCTCCCGCCGGTTCTCTCCGCCACGCAGTCCATTCTGCCGTCGCGGCTTTCGCGCCAGACAGCGCCCCGCCGCCGGCGCGATCACGGCACCGGCCATGCGCCGCGTCCGTTATACGTGGATCTCTACTACGCCGGAGCTGCCGTCCACGGTGACGACCTGTCCGTCGCGAAGGCGGGTGGTGGAGTCTCCGGTGGCGACCACGGCGGGGATGCCGTACTCGCGGGCGACCAGGGAGGCGTGGGCGGCGAGGGTCCCCCCGTCGGTGATCACCGCGGCGGCCCTTGCGAACAGCGGGGTCCAGGCGGGGGCAGTGGCGCGGGCGACCAAGACCTCGCCTGGCTGGAAAATGGCGAAGTCGCCCGGGTCGAGGATGACGCGGACCGGGCCGGTGGCCCGCCCCGGGCTGGCCGGGTCGCCCACCAGGGCTCCCTCCGCAGGCCGTGCCCCGGTGCGTGCGGCCTCGATCGCCTTGGCGTAGATCCTGGCGCCGACGGCCGGGGCCTTGCCCAGCTGAAGCGGTGCGATCAGGCGCCGCTGGCTTTCCCACCGCTCCCGGCGCCCCCTCGCCATGGCCGCCAGCGATGGGACCGGTGCGCCGCCGAGCGCGAATTCCAGCTCCTCATGGGTCAGGAAGAAGACGTCGCCGGGCCGGCCGACTACGCCGCGCCGGAGCAGTTCCTCACCGACCCGCAGCGCGCAGCGGCGCAGGACCGGCCAGCCGAGGCTGAACTGGCGGGTTTGCTGTTCCCGGACCACGGCGTAGGTCTGAGCGATCGAGAGCAGCCGCTCGAACCGCCGCCGAAGCCGGGGCCTTGAGGCAAGGGCGGCCCGGCACGCCGTCTCGGCGGCCTGGCGCCTGGCCGTCAGCTCGCGGTGGCGGCTGAGGACATCCGCGCCGGGGCCAGGGGTGCCCAGTTCTCCGGCCGTCGGCCAGTACCAGTCGATGCTGTGCAGGGCGTGCGCGGGCAGGTCCGGCTCGGTCCCGGCCAGCCCGGACACCAGTACCTGCGGGCTGTGCCCGAGGCCTGGCAGGTGCGCGCGGCAGAACCGGGCGAGGGCGGCCTCGATCTTCCACTGAGAGCCGGCGAGGGTGGCGACTGACCACGAGTACTCGCCCGCCACCTCACCCACCTGCTCGACCAGCCCGGCCAGCTCGCTGGGGCATGCCGCCGGGGCGGCCTCCGCCGCGGCCGCGACGATCGCGCGGTAACGGGGCAGCAGCTCCTCGCGCCATTGCCGCGTCATCCGGGCCAGCTCCCGGGGCATCCGCTCCGGGTGCAGCAGAAGCATCATCACCTTGGGCGCGAGCAGCAGAGCCCCCGGATGCCGCAGCACCTGCAGCGCGGGCGAGCCGTCCACGCGGGGCTGCGGTGTGGTGTAATACCAGCCGTTGACCATCCTGCCGTTGGGCCGCATCGCGATCCGCGACTCCGCCCGCATGGCCCGAGCCGCGCCCCGTTCCAGTGCCGGCAGCAGCCAGCAGGCGAACAGCGGTGTCACTGGTTCGGGCAGCCATTCGCCCAGGCGGAAGTTGCGCAGCCACCACCCGTCACCGGGCGGGCTCCACGTCACCGGCTCGGGCAGCGCGGTCATCGGCCGGGCCTGGAGCAGGAATACCCGGCCGGCGGCGATCGCCCATTCCACGTCCTGCGGCGCGCCGAAGAACACCTCCGCGCGGCGCGCGAGCCGCGCGATCTGGCGGGCCTGGCCCGCGTCGATGGCGTCCTCGGCCGACCGCCGGCATCTGGCCTGGCCGGCGCGCACCACCCACTCATCACCGGTCGCCTCGCCCCCGACCAGCCGTTCTCCCAGCCCTCGCACCGCAGTGATCACCGCCTCTTCGTGATCCCCTGTGATCGGATCCGCGGTGAAGGCCACGCCCGCGGCCTGCGCCTCGACCATCACCTGCACCAGGACGGCCATCGCTCCGGTTTGCGCCTGGCCTGCCCCCTGAGCTCGCCCCTCGCGGTACGCGACCACCCGGCCGGCCGCCGCGGATTCCCGGACCTGCCGTACGGCGGCGGTCACACCGGCCGGGGCGACGTTGAGCACGGACTCATACATCCCGGCATACGATGCGCCCCGCAGGTCCTCGGCCGCGGCGGAGGAGCGCACGGCGTACCGGTCTCCGCCCAGCCTGCGGGCGGCCGCCGCCACCGCGGGCCCGGCCGCCTCCCACGCCTGGAACGCCTCGGGCAGGACCACGAACCCGGCGGGCACCGGCAGCCCAGCCGCTGCCAACCGGGCCAGATTGAACGCCTTCGATCCGACCCGGTCCGGCCCCATTCCGCGAGCCGCGGCCAGGTCCACGACCTGACCCGGCTCACTGCGTGCTTCCATGATCGTCACCTCCGCGACGTTCAGGCGCCTGACACCCGGCGCCCAGTCTTTACGACTGACTGGTCACCCATTATATTAGCCGCATGTCAAGGGTCACAGCCGATATCAAGCAGGCGACGCGGGCGAGGCTGCTCGCGGCCGCGGCGCAAGAGTTCGCCCGGGCCGGGCTCGAGCGCGCCAACGTCGACGCGATCTCGCTCGCTGCGGGCTACGCCAAGGGAACGATCTACAACTACTTCCCCTCCAAGGAGGAGCTCTTCCTCGCCGTCGTCGAGGAGGCCGCGGCGCAGGCCGCCGCCTCCAGCCCGGCGCCCGCGGACGCTGCGGCCCGGGCGCGCCTCGCGGCTGTCCTCGCCGGGTTCTGTGCCTGGGCCCGCGAGCATGACGCCCTCGCCCGGGTGCTCGTGCGCGAGTGCCTGATGGGCACCCCCGGGCTGTACCCCCGGGTGATCCTGGCGGAGGCGCCCCTCGTGGGCGAGCTGGAAACGATCCTGCGGGACGCAGCGCACCGCGGAGAGCTCCGCGACGACGTCCCGGCGGAGGTTCTCGCCCTGGCGATCGCCGGGCTGGCCGACCTCGCGATGGTCGAACACTGGGCCTCTGGCGGTGCCCGCCCGGCTCTGGAGGAGATCCCCGAGATGGTGCTCACCCTGCTGCTGGGCACCCGATCCCCGGCAGGTGACCCGTGACCCGGCGGGAGGTACATGTAACGTCACCGGGTCAGGTTCCGTTCTGTATTGGGAGCGTTCGGCAGGTGCGACAGAACGGAGGTCGGCAACATGCGTCACCGGATCGGGCTGATCCTGGCCGTGGTCATGACTGGAGTGCTGTTCTTCCCTGGGTCCTGGGGTTATCTGCGGCTACTGCGCTTGCCCGCCGGGGCGGGCCAGCTTTCCCAGCTGCCGGCTGGCGGCGGGTCACTGACCTCCGACAACAATGTGCTCATCGCGCTCGCTGCGCTCGCTGGCACCGGCCTGCTGGCCGGGATCCTCATCGCGGGGCCGCGGATTTCGCCGCTCGCCGCCGGGTTGCCCGGACTGCTGCTGCTCGGCTGGACGGGACTGTACCTGGTCAGCGTCCGGCAGGCGGTCGACCTGATCCCGTTGCGGTCCGATCCCTTCGGCGCAGGCTTCGAGGCCATGATGTTCAACGGGATTCTCGGGGCGGCCGGGCTGGCGATGCTCGTTCCGATGTTCGTGCCGTCGAGGTGGCGAGCCCGCAGAACCGGCGAGAGCGAGGCAACCGGAGCCGACGAGTTCATCTCGAGCCTGGGCGAAACCACCGAAGCGCCGGTACCAGCCGGGCATGCGGATCTACCGACACAGCTCCCCCTGACCCCGACCGCCCGCCTGGCACCGCTCCCGGCGGAGCCATGGCCTGGCGCCAGGTAACCCAGCGCTGGAGGGTTGCGGCCCGGCTGCCCAAGGGCACCGGTCAAGTAGCTACTCACCCTGACTCGCAAGCCGTTTCGTCCCTTTTGCCGGATTATGACCGGTGCTTTCTGGGTGGATCGGGGCTTCCGGGTGGCCCGGGGGGCCTATCGTGCACAAAACTCACCCCGGAGCCCCGATCCACCCCGGTAAACGGAGGGATGCTCCAGCTGGCTGCCGCCTGTCTGAGGCTCATGTGGTCTGTGATGCCAGGTGGACTGGAGTTTCCCCGGTTACCTGTGGCGGCCGGGCCGATACTGGGCTGGCACTCGGCGCCTCCCACCGTGAACGTCGGCCCTTGAGGTTTTCTGGGTCAGAGGTCGATGGAGTGCAGGGGGAGGATCTCGGTGGTGATGAGATCGGCCTGGACCAGGGGGAACTCCGCGACGAGGCGAGCGGCTTCCGGCTCGTCGGGGACGTCGAGCATGAGGACGGCACCGGGGCGGCCAGGGCTCCAGGCGCCGGTCAGGGCGCCCTTGGCCTTCAGGTCGCGCAGCGCGGCCGTCTCGGCGGGTACGAGCCGCTTGAACTCGTCTGGGTCGCCGCCCGCGGCGGGGCGGCAGATGACCAGGAATTGCACGGATCCCCCTAGGGCTGGAAGCCGGACTCGGTCCAGCGGCGGAACACCTCGATCTTCTCCTGGGGCCAGGCTCCGTCACAGGGCATCGTGCCGTTGCGCAGGCGCTCGAGGATGCCGGCCGCGTGCGCCTGCACGTCGGCCTGCGACCACAGGTCGAAGGCGAACGTCATGGACTTGCGGTCGTGCTCGCGGAACAGCGGCTTGATGTGCGCCGCGAAGCTGACCATCTCGTCCGGGCCGGGCAGGGTGACCGGCGCTTCCTCCTCGGTGCCGGCCGGCGCCGGAACGGGCCGGCCGGCCGGCCCCCAGTCCCAGGCCGGCGCCGGCCCGGCCGAATGCGACAGAGTGCCGGCCCGCGAGCTCCACTCCAGGTAGGAGACGAGGGCCGAACGGAACTCGGGGTCGGCCGGCAAGCCGGCCTCGCCGGCGGCCCGGATGGCCAGCGCGACCCAGCGGGCGCGCTGCTCCTCGGTGAAGTCGTATCCCGCGGGTCCCGGCGGCGTGGCCGCGGGCCCGCCGAAGGCTTCGGCCAGCCCGGCCGCCGCGCGCTGCGGGTGCCCGGGCGCCGTGGTGGCGAACAGCGGCGCGAGCAGGTCGTCGGCGGGCACGTGCTTCTCGTAGAGCAGGCGGGTCATCCGGGTCAGCGCGGGCAGCCCGCCGGCCCACTCGAACAGGGTCGGATCCGCGCCGCGGGCCGGGTCGCGGAACTCCACGTACCAGTGCATGCCGCTGCAGAACGGCTTGTTCTGCGAATGCCCGCACCGGCACAGGGCGTAGTGCTCACAGGACGAGCCCGCGGCCCGGGGCACGTCCGCGCCGGTCGCGTCGGTCAGGGCGATCCCGCCGGTCACCCGGTACGGGCCGTCCTGGGTCACCTCGATCACGCGCTCCCGCTGGCCGTGCCAGTCGGCTAGGTCGCGCGCCTCCTGGTCGTCGAAGGCCAGGCTCAGCGCCCCGGACGGGCAGTCGCGCACGGCCCGGACGAGCTCGTCGAGGCGGCCGCCGCTGGGGGCGACGAACGGCTCGGCACCGGTGCGGAACGCGGCCGGCAGCCGGTCGGTGCACAGCCCGGAGTGCTGGCAGATGCCCCGGTTGTCGAAGATCGTGACCTGCTGCCCCGGGTAGGTGTCGCGCTGGTCGGGCACCCGGTCCGGGTCCTTGCCGTCGGTGAACCCGCTGGTCGCGTGCGTCCCGTCGCAGAACGGCTTCGCCGCCGAGGCACCGCACCGGCACAGTGCTAGCTGAGGGGGCACCGGCAGCTGCTCGCCGAGCGGGGTGCGCACCGCGGTGACGTTGGTGACCAGGTAGGGGCCGTCCTTGGCGGTCATGATGGCCGGCGGAAGAGCGCGCTGGAGCTGGCCGAGATCGGCGATGCGCCGCGCTTGCTCGCCGGCCGGCGCCTGCCGGACGGCAAGGTCCTGAAGGGCAGCAGCCGCCTCGAGCAGGCCGGGCGGCGCGCTGGCGCCGAGGCGGGCGCGCAGGGTAGTGGCGGTGACGGCGAGGTCCCAGAGCGACGGGGCGGACTCGTGGGACTGGAGGGATTCCTGAGGTTCAGTTCGGGAGACGCGGGGGGTTCGGGAGACGCGGGGGGTTCGGGAGACGCGGGGGGTTCGGGGGGTGGGGGCAGGGTGGCGGCTAGGGGGCGCAGGACGCTGCTGACCAGGCGGGCGGCGCTGCGGGGGTCGCCCTGGTGCGCGCGTACCGTCTGGCAGGCGGAGCCCAGGAGGGCGGCCACGCCGGCGAGCGCGGGGTCATCGGCGGAGGCAAGAGGCAGGGCCGTTCGGTAATAATCTTCGGCGCGGGCCAGCAGGGTGGCGAGGTCCTCAGCCGGAGCGGGGGGTTCGGGGACGTAGCGGGCCGGCAGGTGGACGGCGAGGGCGTCGGCGATCCCGGCCAGGCTGGACCGGACCTCCCGCAGGCCGTCGGTCACCTGCAGGTCGCAGGGGCCGCCGGGTTCGCAGAAGTCGGCGGCCTGGCGGATGCGCTCGGTGAGCAGGATCCAGGCCGCCTCGCGGTGCGGCAGCACGTAGTCGGACTCGTAGAACAGCTCGAAGCTGGGCCCGGCCGTGCGGCCGGGGTAGTCCGGGCCCGCCGGGAGCGTCGCGACCAGGTCGCCGAGCGGCTTGATGGCCTGGAACATCAGCGCGATGGTCGCGTCGGCCAGCGCCTTGAGCTGCGGATCGGTCTCCTCGGTGTGGGCGAAGAACCGCTGCAGCATCAGCAGCAAGATCTCGTAGGAGACGTTGAACAGGTCCATCACCCGCTTGGTCACCGGGTCGGTGACCAGCGGGATGTCGGTGTCGCGCTCGGCCGGCCTGACGTTGACCGGGAGCACCGGCCGGACCGGGTCGAAGGCCGGGTTGGCCTCGCAGAGCTGCGTGTACTCGTCGAGGATCGCCACGAACTGGCCGAAGTGCGCGCGCTGCCAGTGCCCGCGGGGCCCCTCGCCCTGCTCCAGGATCTCGTCGATGGCCCGCTGCGCCGAGGCCACGTCGGTGACCGCGACCAGCTCGGGCCAGCCGAAGTACGGCTGGGTGGCCTGCGCCCGGGGCGGGCCGACGAACAGCCACCGCTCGCCGTACTTCTCCGCCAGGTGCGCGATCCCGGCCTCGATGGACCGGTACAGGTGCCCCACGGTGGCGAAATCCTGGCCGCGCGGGACGATCTCGCCGTGCTGCATGGCCGGCGCGGCCCGGTGGAACGCGGCCATCCCGGCGGCGTCCTCGATGTCCATGCCCTCGGGGCGCTCGAGGAACATGAAGTGGCGCAGCGCCTGGTCGCCGAACGGGATCAGCGCCAGGTGCACGCCGGCCGGGTAGTGGCTGGCGGGCTGCGGGTAGTTCGGCCGGGACAGGTGCGGCGCCGCGCCGATGGCGGACAGCAGGTTCTGCACCAGCGACAGGTGCAGCATCTCCTGGGTGGCCACGTGCGAGATCTGCTTGCGCCATCGCGTGACGGCTTGTTCTTCCTCGGCCGTGAGGCCCTCGTCCTGCGACTGCTTCAGGCTGAAGGCTGCGTACAGGTACTGGCACATGATCCCGTGCTCGAGCTCCGCGGCCTCGCAGAGCATGTAGATCAGCGCCTCGCGGTGCTCGATCACGAACGGGGCCTCGGGTGGGGCCAGGCCGCCCCGGCTGGCGATCACCTGCGCGAGCCGTCCCCGCGGTAGTGGCTCTTCGGTCATTGCTGTGTCAGCCTCCCTGGCCTTAGTTTGTCCCCGTGGGCCGGGCTCGCGCGATGGTTAGGATTGAGCCCTCGATGAACATAGAAATGCGGCACCTTCGTTATTTCGTCGCGGTCGCCGGGGAAGCGAGCTTCACCGCCGCGGCGCAGCGCGTCCACGTGACCCAGCAGGTCCTGTCCACGCAGATCCGGCAGCTCGAGGACGCGGTCGGCGCCGAGCTGCTGCGGCGGACGAGCCGCGGTGTGGCGCTCACCGCGGCGGGTTCGGCGTTCCTGGGCTTCGCCCGGGAGAGCCTGGCGTCGCTGGACCGGGGGGTGAGGGCGGCCCAGAACGCGGCGCATGCGGTATCCGGGCAGCTCAGGGTGGGGCTGAGCGCGGCGACCGGGGGTCCGGCGCGGACCCGGGTGCTGACCGCGTTCGAAAGCGCATACCCCGAGGTCACGGTCCGGCTGCTGGTGTACGACCTGGCCCAGCCGGCCGCGGGGCTGCTGGACCACGCGAGCGACGTCGCGATCTTGCGGCCGCCGGTGGACGCGCCGGGCATCTGCCTGGAGCAGGTCTCGGCGGAGCCGCGGGTGTTCGTGCTGCCTTCGGGTCATCCGCTGGCGTCCCGGTCGTCGCTCGGGCTGGCCGACGTGGCCGGGCTGCCGTGGGTAGCCGCGCCGCTGGCGGTCGACGGGTGCGCGCCTGCGGCCTTCAGGGACGACTGGCTGATGTCCCCGCGGCCGGGCGGCGACGTGCCGGTCATCGGCGCGGAGGCCAGGACGATCGAGGAGTGGCGCGAGCTCATCGCCGCCGGGCGCGGGATCAGCCTGTGCCCGGCCTCGTCGGAGGCGTTCAGCGCCCGGCCCGGCATCGTGTTCGTGCCGGCCCGGGACGTGCCTTCGACATCGCTGTGCGTGGCCTGGCGGGCGGACGACCTGCGGCCCGCGGTGCTCGGCTTCGCCAAGGTGGCGGCGGGGACGTAACGGCACATTCCGTCTATCCTGGCCGGCACCGGCCGGGCGGGCCAACAGTTAGCCCGGATGGCGCCACAGCTGCTCGAAGCCGAGCACCTGGCGGGCGCGGTCGATGGCCAGCAGCGTGCCGAACTCCGGCACCTCGCGGGCCAGCGGGACGCCGGGGTAGACCTCGGCGAGGAGTTCGGCCGACGGGCGGTTCATCACGGTGTCCGCGGCGGCGATGATGAAGGCCGGGCTGCCCTGGACCGCGTCCGCGGGGGCTTGGAGGGCCAGGCGGCAGGACGCGGCCACGTCCCGCTCGTCGATGTAGCCCCACAGGTTCCACTTGCGCGCGTGCGGGTCGTCCCAGAACCCGGGGAACTCCTGGTACCACTCCGGGGCCATGATGTTGGAGAAGCGCAGCGCGACGAAGGGGATGCCGGACCAGTCCGCGAGGTGGCGGGCGATCGTCTCGCTGGCCACCTTGGACAGCGCGTAGGTGCTGGTCGGCACCGGGTAGTGGTCCTCGTCCACCGGCGCGTACCGCGGCGGGGTGTCGAACGGCAGGCCGAGCGTGGTCTCGCTGGACGCCCACACCACGCGGCTCAGCTTCAGGCTGGCGGCGGCCTGGAACACGTTGAAGTTCATGGCCATGTTGTCGTTGAAGGTGACCGCGGGGGTGCTCAGGCCGGGCGCCGGGATGTTGGCCAGGTGCACCACGGCGTCGGCCCCGCTGAGCGCCTCGACCGCCTGGCCGTAGTCGGTCAGGTCGGCCCGGAGCATCCCGTCCTCGCGGTCGGCTCTGGTCACCGCCACATCGGCCGGGGTCACGTCGTAACCGTGCGCGCGCAGGTCGGCCACCACCGCCCGGCCCGCCTGCCCGCTCGCTCCCGTCACGCAGATCCGCTGTGCCATCGCAGCCCCTTCTCCTGTTACTAAGGGTGTCCGGTGTCCCAATGGCGGACCAGGTTCTTGCCCTTTATCGCGGCTCCGCATGTCTGGCATTTATACAGGCTCTCCATGCCGTTGTCGCGAATGAGGGCTTTCACCTCGTCTCTGGTCAGCACGCCGGGGACCACTCGCTGCTCAGCCTCGCGCTGCATCCGCCACTCATGCTCACGCAGGGTCTTGCGCTGAGCCTGCTGCTCAGCTTCCCGCCGGGCCTGCTCGTCGGCGGAACGCCGGGTGCGGTCCGCTGCCCGCTGCCCAACGGCACGCTGCGCCTGCGCAAACTCGTGACCTGCCTTTACTATCGGCCCGCGGGTCCTCCCCGAGTGCTCATGGTCAAGATGGCTGAGCAGGTTCCTGCCCTTCACCGCCGCTCCGCATTCCGGGCATTCATAGAAGGTCTCCATGCTGTTGTCGCGCAGGAAGGTCTTCACCTCCTCCCTTGACAGCCAGGCCGGGGGGACGGGCTGTTCGCCCGCCCAGGCGCGTTCCTCGGCTTCACGCTGGGCGCGCTCTTCGGCTTCACGCTGGGCGCGCTCCTCGGCTTCACGCTGGGCGCGCTCTTCGGCTTCACGCTGGGCGCGCTCTTCGGGCTGGTCTGGCGGGCGCGGGGTAAGCAATGCTGACTGTGCGCCGGCGGATGCCAGCAACGCTGCTGCCTCGGCCGACACCATGCGGCTGTCGTCCTCGGCGAGACGCTCGATTTCCTCCTGCACGGTGGCGCGCACGACAGGGCTGCCGTTCTTGTACAGGCGCGTCAGGTCCCTGAGCGCGTTCAGGCGGTGCTGCGCGATGGGGCTATCCAGCGCATGACGCATGTATTCCGGCAGCGACCAGTGCACGTTTCTGGCGATAAGAAGACGGCCCTCCTTGTCGGCCTGCAGCTTAGGCCGCTGCCGCGGCATCTCCTCGACGACCTTGTCATGCACGTAGTCATAGAGTTCTTCTATCGTGATATCCCCGTCATGGTCGAGATCCGCGCTTCCGTCTTGCCGGCCGGCGACCAGGTGCCGGGTGAACACCGATTGCTCGGCGTCGCCCTGGAGGTTGTTGCCCTCGAAGGCGTATTGAGTGGAATCGGTGGCGGTCAGCACGGTCCGCCCCCGGCCATGGAAGCGCTCGAGCGTATGGACGGAAGGATCAGCCCTGGGGATAAGTCCGACCGGAAACGCGCCACTGTAGCAGCAGTCGAGCACCAGGACCTGCCGGCGAGCCGGGCAGGCCTCCATCGCGCGATGGGCCTGCACAGCAGGCAAAGACGTGAACAACAGGCTGTCCCGCCTGGTGTTGGCCATAGCGAAATACAGCTCACCGTCGTCGTCTTTCAGGCCATGGCCGGAAAAATAGACCAGCACGAGATCATCGCTTCGCCGGTTCCGGAAAAAGTCGCCCAGCGCTGCCCCCACCTGATGGTGCGGCTCGTTGATCAGCGTCGTCACCTCGAAGCCGGCGATGGCTGGATTCCCGAGCACCGCGGCAAGCGATTCGGCGTCATGCGCGGGTGCCGCCAGCTGCTGGAGCCCGGGATCTTGATACTCGTAGGTAGCGATCAGCATCGCCACGCTGGCGCCCATGGCTACGTTATCGAGTGCCTGCGCATGAAAGCGCTCATGAGCTCGGCTTTTTGTCTGGCCGAGGCTCGCTCGATCTCAATGGTGTCGCCATCGATGGTCACCACAATGCGGCCATTTCCCGAACCCCTATTGAGCCAGTCGCGCATCGCCCCGATCAGTGCGGTAAATACCCCGTTCGAAGCGCTCAGCGCGACCACAAGCGCGCCGATGGTGACCGGATCACCCTTAGCGCCGGCCGGCGCGGTTCCGGCCGCCGCCGTTTCAACCGACTCAACGTCCAGGCCCGCGAGTTCGGAACGCAGCTGGCGGGTCAGCCGCTCATGTCTGTCCGGGTCGGTTTCCGAACCTGGCTCAAACGTCACGTGCACCCGTACCGTGTCACCGGAGTCCGGAGTCCCCCTGTAGCCGCTCATCTGGCCTCGCCTGTCGTCCGATTGCCGGCTCCATCTTCCGCCGCGCCGCTAGCGGGGAGCAAGCCATTGCGCGAGTTTGACGCACGATCGGGGAAGGAATGCCCGCAGCGGGCTAGCGCAGCTGCCAGACGGGCCCGTCCGGGGTGTCGGTCACCTGGACGCCGAGCTCGTCGAGCTCGGCGCGGATCTGGTCGGCGCGGGCCCAGTCGCGCTCCTTGCGGGCCTGGGTCCGGTCGGCGACGAGCTCGGTGATCGCGTGCCGCTCCTCGGCGGACAGGTCGCCGAGCGCGCGGCGCTGCTCCAGGTCCCCCGGTTCGAGGGTGGCCAGGCCCAGGCCGAGCAGCGCGTCGGCGGCGGCCACCACCGTGCGCAGCCCGCCAGGGGTGAGGGCCGGCTCGCGCAGCGCGTCCTGCAGGGCGGCGAGGATCTTCGGGGTGCTCAGGTCGGCCGCGATGGCCGCGTCGATGGTGTCCAGGAGCCTCATCGCGGCGGGGTCGCCCTGGACGGCCGCGGCGGCGCCGGCGAGGGTCTCGACGGCCGGCAGCGGGCGCAGCGGCTGCACCCGGGCGACCAGCCGGCGCAGCGTGGCCTGGGCCGCGTCCACCGCCGCGGTGGTGAAGTCGAGCTGGCTGCGGTAGTGCCCGCCGAGCAGGAACAGCCGGTACGCCATCGGGTGGTAGCCGGCCTCGGTCAGGTCGGCCAGCCGCGGCGCGCCGCCCGCCGACTTGGCCATCTTCTCGGCGCCCAGCTGCAGGAACTCGTTGTGCAGCCAGTACCGCACCCACGGCTGGCCGTCGCCGAGGAACGCCTGGCTCTGCGCGATCTCGTTCACGTGGTGCAGCTCGCGGTGGTCCACGCCGCCGGTGTGCAGGTCGAAATGCCGGCCGAGCAGGGCCATGCTCATCACCGAGCACTCCAGGTGCCAGCCCGGCGCGCCCCAGCCCCACGGGGAGTCCCAGCGCAGCACCCGTCGCTTGCCGGGCTCCTCCGCCCGCCACAGCGCGAAGTCGGTCTTGCGGCGGCGCCCCTCCACGTGCTCCAGCCGGGCCGCCTCCAGCTGGCCCTCGGTGCTCATCTGGGCCAGCTCGCCGTAGCCGGGGTCCTTCGCGGTGTCGAAGTACAGGCCGGAGGGCAGCTGGTAGGTGAAGCCGTCCTGGTCCAGCTTCCTGGCGAACTCGATCATCTGCGGCACGTAGGCGCTGGCCCGCGGGTACTCATCGGCGGGCAGGATGTTCAGCGCGGCGGTGTCGACCAGGAAGACGTCGGTGTAGAAGGCGGCGATGTCCAGGACCGAACGCCGCTCCCTGGCCGCCGCGACCTCCAGCTTGTCCTCGCCGGTGTCGGTGTCGGCGACCGCGTGCCCCACGTCGGTGATGTTCACGACGTGCTTCACGCCGATGCCCCGCCAGCGGAAGGCGCGGCGGAGCGTGTCCGCGAACACGTACGCGCGCATGTTGCCCAGGTGCGGGAACGCGTACACGGTCGGCCCGCAGGTGTACATGCCGGCCACTTCGGCGGCAGGAGCGAAGTCCTCCATCCGCCGGCCCAGTGAGTTGTACAGCCGCAGCTGATGGTTGCTCGACACGATGCCCCACCCTACCGGGGCGGGCGGGCGCCGGTGCGGCGGCGCTTGCCGTGGAACTCGTGGTCCCGCCGGATCAGGCCCTCGATCTCGGCGCGCTGCTGACGGGTCAGCTGGCCGTCCGGCGAGGCGCCGATCAGGGCCAGCACGTCGGCGGTGGACGTGACGACGATGACGGCCGGGTGCCGGACCGTGCCGAGCCTGGACCGCCGGTGGGCCAGGATGACCACGCGCCGGACCTCGGCCGGCTGGCCGCGCTGGCGCAGGAACCGCTCCAGGTCGTCGGCCGGCTCGTTGAGCTGCCCGCTGGGCGAGCGCCCCAGCCGGTCCGCGACCGGCCGCTGCTCGACCAGGTTCCCGTAGTTGTCGTGCTTGTCGGCCCGCCAGCGATCGCCGTCGACGTGCACGGTGGCGTTGAGGTTCTTCACCTCGATCGCGAACAGGCCCCGCGGGCCGAGGAGCAGGTGATCGATCTCGCCGCGCCGGTTGCGGTACCCGCGCAGCAGCGTCCAGTCCGCGCCCAGCGCCCGGCCGAGTTCGGTGGCCACCAGCTGCTCGCCGGCGATCCCGGCCCGGATCTTCTCCTCCAGGTCGGTGGGGTGCCCGGCGGCCGGGACCGGCGGACGGGGCAGGCCGCGCTTCTCCCGCCAGACGCCGAGGGCCAGCTTCAGCCAGGGCCACCAGCGGCGCCGGACGCGGGCCCGGTCCCGCTGCACGCGCAGGGTCTGCACCCGGGCGCGGTACCTGACGAGCTCGTCCTCGTACACGGACAGCACCCGCCGCTCGGCGGCCTGCCGCCGGCGCGCGGCGTCACCGAGCATGTCGCCGGGATGGTTGGAGAGCTCAACCACGTTCATGGGGGCGGGCACCAGGTCCGTTCGGTGTCATTTTCTGACTATGTACCCGGAGCCGCCGGCTTGTCCCCACGACGACGGCGGTGATCAGCCCGCCAGGATCATCATCCGGCGCGGCAGCTCAGGGGCCGCGACGACGCACTGACCCGGCTTGATCGTCGCGCCGGGCGCCTTGACCAGCCCGGGGCGGCAGATCGCGGGCAGCATGACGCACTGGCCCCGGGCGGTGCCGTGCGGCAGGACGACCCGGACCGGGAGCAGGACATGGGAGAACCGCGACCCGGCCTTGATGTCGGCCCTGATCTCGGCCTTGATCTCGGCCGGGCCGACGACCATCACCGGCCCGCCGGGCGCCGACGTCCGGAAGACGCAGGCGACGCCGGTCAGGCGGGCCGGCGCGGGCGGCGCGCTGCGGGCGCTCGCCGCGGCGGCCGGGCCCGGCGGGCGGACCTGGGCGGCGACGTAGCAGCTTCCGGCCACGGCCACCAGCGCCGCCATGGCCATGGCCACCGCGGTGCGGCGCGAGTCGGCCAGCGCCCGTCCCCTTTCGGCGGCCGCGGCGGAGGCCAGGTTGAGCGCGCCCTGCGCCGGGGTGGTCTCGCCCGCGGCGATGAGCTCCTCGGTCAGCCGGACGACCTCGGCGCCGTACCGGTCCCGCCAGGCCCGCGGGTACAGCGCCAGCAGCAGGCGGACCAGGTGAGCGTTCATCCGGCGGTTCATGACGATGCCACCGCGATGCGCTGCAGCCCGACCTCGGCGATGCGGGCCGACTCGGTGAGCCGCGCGTAGAGGAACTCCTGGCCCGCCGGGGTGATCCGGTAGGGGCGCCGTCGCTCCTCCGCGGGCAGCGCCTCCACCAGCCCGGCCTGCTCGAGCTTGGCCAGCGCGCTGTACAGCGTGCCCGCGCCGAGCTTGACCCCGGCGAAGCCCTCGATGTCCTTGATCAGCGCGTATCCATGTTTCGGCCAGTCGGCGAGGCTGGTCAGGATCAGGATGCTGCGGTCCGAGGAACCGCGGATGGAGTCACTGGTCATGGGCCGCCTCCTCGATGGCTCCAATAAGAGTACATCGGAAAGTGTAATAACGGAAGGCGCGGGCCGGTCAGGGACGGACAGACCAAATAGCCTGATGCGAACCGAGGGGAGCGTGACCGCAATGTCTTTGTCCTGCGCCGCCCGGCTGCCACAGCTGGCCGGCCGCCCGATGGTCACCGACGGCGGCCTGGAAACCGACCTCATCTTCCATCATGGGGTCGACCTGCCCCTGTTCGCCGCCTTCCCGCTCATCGACAGCCCCGGGGGACGGTCCTTGCTGACCGCTTACTACGACGAATACGCGACGATCGCCCGGCGGGCCGGCGCCGGGCTGATGCTGGCGTCCGCTACCTGGCGGGCGAACCCAGACTGGGGCACCCGGCTCGGCTACTCCCCGGCAGGCCTGGCGCGGGTCAACCAGGCCGCGATCAGCATGCTCGCGGAGCTGCGCGACAGCTACCGTGACGGCCTCACCGACGTCGTGATCAGCGGGATGGTCGGCCCGCGGGGCGATGGCTACCAGCCCGGGGCCGCCGACCTGGACGAGGGCGACATCGGCCTGCTGGCTGACGGCCACCGGCAGCTGCTCTCCGCCCTGCCGGCCGTGACCATCGTGGGCGGGTGCTGCGGGACCGACGCCCGGCACGTCAACGCACTGTGGGATTAGGACGCGCTGCGAGTTTATCTGCCGTGCTGACCGGCTGGGCGGCATGGTGGGCGGATGAGCCACTCTGCTGCACGCACCCATGGCCACTCCCCCGGCCACGACGGCCAGCCGGTGACGGTCCGGGACACCGTGCTGCGGGCCGTGCGCCTGTTCTACCGTGGGGGCCATGCCTGAACGGTTTCAGGCCATCGAGCCGTACGACGCGGGGATGCTCGACGTGGGCGACGGCCAGCGGATCTACTGGGAGGCTAGCGGCAACCCGGCCGGCAAGCCGGCGGTGGCGCTGCACGGCGGGCCGGGCGGCGGCAGCACGCCGGGACGGCGCCGGTCGTTCGACCCGGAGGCCTACCGGTTCGTCCAGTTCGACCAGCGCGGCTGCGGGCGGAGCACGCCGTCGGCCGCCGACCTTCGCACCAGCCTGGAGAGCAACACGACGTCGCATTTGATCGGGGACATCGAGAAGCTGCGGGAGCACCTCGGCATCGAGCGGTGGCTGGTCTGGGGCGGGTCGTGGGGGGTGACGCTCGGGCTCGCCTACGCCCAGCGCTACCCGGAGCGGGTGACCGAGATGGTGCTGGTGTCCTGCACCATGACCCGGGCGTCCGACGTGCACTGGCTCTACCACGAGTCGGGCCGGTTCTTCCCCGCGGAGTGGCAGCGGTACGCGGCCGGCGCGGGGTTCGCCGACGACCTGGTCGCGGCGTACGACCGGCTGCTCAACGCGCACCCCGACCCTGAGGTCCGGTTCCGCGCGGCGCGGGACTGGTGCGACTGGGAGGACGCGGTCGTCTCGCTGGAGGAGGGCTGGACGCCGTATGAGCGGTTCGGCGATCCGGAGTTCCGGATGACGTTCGCGCGGCTGTGCGCGCACTACTTCTCGCACGCGGCCTGGCTGGAGGACGGGCAGCTGCTGCGCGACGCCGGGCGGCTGGCCGGGATCCCCGCCGTGCTGATCCACGGCCGCCTCGACATCGGCGGGCCGCCGGACGTGCCCTGGCTGCTGCACCGGGCCTGGCCGGGCTCGGAGCTGCACCTGGTCCGGACCGGACACCAGGGCGGGGACGAGATGACCGAGCGCATGATGACGGCGCTGAACCGCTTCGCCCGGACCTAGCGCCGTACCAGATGAGGTTGGCCCGGGCGCTTTGGCCGTGTGCGCGGGCGGGCGCCCGCAGATCGTGCCGGCTCGATGTGGCATCGGGCCGGCTATAGCCGGCTCGATGTGGCATCGTGCCGGCGGGGGACGGGGCTGGCGCGGGACGGATGAGTGGCGTGAGGCGCCCGGGGCGTGAGGGGCAGGGGTAAGGGCCAGGGCTAAGGGGCAGGGGTAAGGGGGTAAGGGGCTAAGGGGCTAAGGGGCTAAGGGGCTAAGGGGCTAAGGGGCTAAGGGGCAACGTAGCC